>Ga0210040_10006831_pt1 | contig 14043 bp, 15 predicted proteins | sample CryGeyCG12114_NA_FD_185462 | JGI IMG/M metagenome (GOLD analysis project Ga0210040, IMG submission 185462) | Groundwater microbial communities from aquifer - Crystal Geyser CG19_WC_8/21/14_NA (SPAdes) (version 2) | ecosystem: Environmental > Aquatic > Deep subsurface > Groundwater | place: USA... | reverse complement strand
CGTCTTCGCCATGGGTCAGACGCTAGGCGGGGGCTCTGACAGTTCTCGCCAAGCGCGCCGCGACCTCGACCACACGGGCGTTCGCCTCCGGCTCGCCGACGGTGATCCGCACCCCGTCGCCGGGGTGGCCCGACACGTAGGGGCGCACGACCAGCCCGGCCTCGCCGAACGTCGCGGCGACCTCGGCGGTGCGCGGCCCTGCGGGGATCCAGACGAAGTTGCCCTGCGCGTCGGGGACGTCCAGCCCGGCCTCGCGCAGCCCGGCCGCCAGCGCGTCGCGCCGCGTCACCAGCTCGGCCACCCGGGCCAGCAGCTCGGCCTCGTGCTCCAGCGAGGCGAGCACGGCGGCCTGCGCGGGCAGCGAGACGCCGAAGGGCAGCGCGACCGAGCGGACGGCCTGGGCCAGCCGCGGCTCGGCGACGCAGTAGCCCACGCGGAAGCCGGCGAGGCCGTAGGCCTTGGAGAAGGTCCGCAGCACCACGACGTTGTCGCGGCCCTGCGCCACCTCGAGCCCGCGTACGGCGGCGGGGTCGGTCACGAACTCCACGTACGCCTCGTCGACGACCACGAGCACGTCGTCGGGCACGGCGTCGACGAACGCGACCACATCGTCGTGGCGCAGCGCGGGGCCGGTCGGGTTGTTCGGGCTGCACAGCAGCACCGCGCGCGTGCCCGGGCCGACCGCGGCGAGCATGGCGTCCAGGTCGTGCTCGGCGCCGCTGCCCAGGGGCACCCCGACCCAGCGGGCGCCGGTCAGCAGCACGGCGATCGGGTAGGCCTCGAAGCTGCGCCAGGCGTGCACGACCTCGTCGCCGGGCCCGCAGACGGCCTGGAGCAGGTGGTAGAGCACGCCGACCGAGCCGGTTCCGAAGGCCAGCCGCTCGGGCTCGATCCCGAGCCGGGCGGCCAGCGCGTCCGCCATCACCGCGTTGGCGATGTCGGGGTAGCGGTTCATCGACGCGGACGCCCGCGCGACCGCGTCGAGCACGCCGGGCAGCGGCGGGAAGGGGTTCTCGTTGCTCGAGAGCTTGTAGGTGACGAGGTCGTCGCGGGCCGGGGCCGGACGGCCGGCGACGTACGCGGGCAGGCCGGACACGGCCGGCCGGAGGGGCACGGGCATGGCTCTCGTTCCGGGCGGGCTTAGATGCGGACGACGCCGGAGGGCGTCGTGAACACCGCGGCGACGACCCCGGGCTGCCCGTGCGGGGCGACCCACTCGACGTCGAGGTCGTCGAGGACGAGATTCATCTTGCCGCCCAGCCACTCGTCCACGCGCTCGTGGTCGCCCGCGATCTCGAGGGTGGTCAGGGCGATCTGCCCGCCGCCGGCCGAGGGGTGCCGCTCGGGGTCGCTCAGCCACTGCACGAAGAAGGGGAGCTGGGGGTCGCTCTGCAGGCCCTTGACGCCGACCTGGCGCCAGCGCAGCTGCGAGCCGTCCGGGGTGAACCGGCTGCCCTCGACCGCCGTCCGGCCGAGGCGCTCCTCCACGGAGGCGAGGTCGTCGACCGCGACGACCCAGCCGAGCCAGCCGCCGCCGTCCGCGGAACGCGCCCGCACGGCCTGCCCGAAGGGGGCCTTGTCCGCCGCCGGGTGGTCGAGCACCTCGACCACCTCGAGGTAGCGACCGCCGGCGAGGGGCAGGATCCGGTTGCGGGTGCCGAAGCGGGGATGGAAGCCGCCGTCGACGAAACGGCCGCCCAGCTGCCCGCCGAGCCGCCGGGTCGTCTCGTCCAGCCCCTCGGGTCCCGCGGCGAAGGCCAGGTGGTCCAGCTGCATCGTCCCCATCACCCCAGTCTCGCTGCCGCACCCGCGGCGGGTGCCGGGGGGTCGGCGGGGTGGGACAGCCGCCGTCCCCGCCGGGTCTCGAACTCCTCGCACAGCCCGACCAGCACCCCGTACGCGGCGTCGCCCATCAGCGCGCGCAGCTCGTCGGCGTTGGTGGCGTAGACCGGCGCGGTCCCGACGTGGGCCTCGGTGTTGGAGGAGCAGTACCAGTCGAGGTCGTGCCCGCCCGGGCCCCAGCCCTCGCGGCCGTACTCGCCGATGCTGACCTCGAGGTAGGTGGTGTCGTCGGAACGCGTGACGGTCCGGTACTGACGGCGCTGCGGCAGCTGCCAGCAGACGTCGGGCTTGGTCTCGGTGATCGGCAGCCCGGTGTCGAGGGCTAGCTTGTGCAGCGCGCAGCCGGTGCCCCCGGCGAAGCCCGGCCGGTTCAGGAAGACGCACGCCCCGTCGTGCACGAGCGTCTTGCGGGCCGGCTCCTCGCCCTCGGGCAGGGTTTCCGGAGCGCCAGCGACGGGAACCCCTGCGGGGGTGTGGGGGTCGTCCCCCTCAGAGACAGGGGTCTCGAGGTCCTCCGTGCCGGCCCAGCCCTCGCGCAGGCCGACGTCGCGCAGCTGCCACTGCTCGGGGGTCAGCCAGGAGACCGCCTCCGCGACCCGCGCCTCGTCCTCCTCGTCGGCGAAGTGGGCGCCGAGGGTGCAGCAGCCGTCGTCGGGGCGGTCGGCGTAGATGCCCGGGCAGCCCTGGCCGAAGATGCAGGTCCAGCGCGACGTGAGCCAGGTGAGGTCGCAGCGGAACACCTGGTCGGGGTCGGCGGGGTCCGTGAGCTCCGCCCACGCCCGGGGGAATCCGATCTGCACCTCAGGCACGGCGCGAGCGTAGTCTCGCGGGGTGACAGAGTCCGACGCCGCCGGGCGCACGCCCAAGGTGGCTCTCTCGACCTCGTCGGTCTACCCGGAGGGCACGTCGAGCGGCTTCGAGCTCGCCCGCCGGCTGGGCTACGACGGGGTCGAGCTCATGGTCGGCATCGACGCCGTCGCCGCGGACATCGACGCGGTGGAGAAGCTGCGCGACTACCACGGCGTCCCCGTGCTCGCCGTGCACGCGCCCTGCCTGCTGATCAGCCAGCGGGTGTGGGGGACCGACCCGTGGGCCAAGCTGGAGCGTTCCGCGGAGGCCGCCATCCGGCTCGGGGCCGACGTGGTCGTCGTGCACCCGCCGTTCCGCTGGCAGCCCGAGTACGCACGGGGCTTCGTGGCCGGCATCGAGCGGCTGAACGTCGAGTACGACGTCACCTTCTGCGTGGAGAACATGTACCCCTGGCGCACTCCGGGCCGCGAGGTCAAGGCGTACGTGCCCGGCTGGGACCCGACCGAGCTGGGCTACGAGCACCTGACGCTCGACTTCTCGCACGCCTCCACCGCGCAGCAGCAGTCGATCGACCTGGCGAAGAGCTGGGGCTCCCGCCTCCGGCACATCCACCTGACCGACGGCACGGGATCGCGCAAGGACGAGCACCTGATGCCCGGCTACGGCGACCAGCGGGCGGGGGAGACCCTGACCTGGGTGGCCGAGAACGGCTTCGACGGGCACGTCGTGCTCGAGGTCAACTCGCGCAAGTCGGGTTCGCGGAGCCGCCGCGAGGCCGAGCTCGCCGAGGCCCTCGACTTCACCCGCGAGCACCTCGCCGCCGGCACCCGCTCCTTCGCCGTCGACGTGACGGGCACGGCACAGCAGCAGTAGGCGCGGCGCTCGGTCTGTCGAACGCCGAGGTACGTCGAGCAGATCGGCACGCGTCGAGGCGCTTGCTCGCACGGCCCCTCAGACGCCGAGGCGCTCCAGGAACGGCGTCGCCGCCTCCACGAGGGCGGCGGGGTCGCGGGTGGCCCAGCCCTCCTTGGCGCCGGCGACGACCACGAGCTCCGAGCCGGGCAGGACGGTCGCCAGTCGGCGGCTCGGTCCCCGGTTGATCGGGTCGCGGTCGCCGAGGACGACGACCGCCGGCGTGCGGACCTGCGCTGCGAACGGGCTCCAGTCGACCGTGCGGACCTGGTCGAGCAGCTCCAGCACCCGACCCTGCGGCCCGCGCAGCTGCTGCACCCGGGAGATCGGGAGCAGCCCGTACGCGGCGTCCGCGATCCCGCGCCGCTGCCGGTCGACGATGCGGCTGGCCGTGGTCAGCACCAGCGCGGCCACGCGCTCGGGGTGGTGGGCGGCGACGTGCAGCGCGACCATCGCGCCGTAGCCGCTCCCGCACAGGACGGCGCGTTCGGCGCCGGAGGCGGTGAGGGTCGCGAGCACCTCGAGGCCGGGGGACTCCAGGACGACGAGACCGGGAGCGGGTTCGAGGTCGGGGACGAGGGCCGTACGGCCCTGGGCCGACCACGCCGCCGCCCAGTCCTGGGCGCTGCCGCCCGGGGAGGTGGCGGGCCGCAGCACGACGACCGGCGTCCTGCCCTGCGCTCTGCTGTTCACCACGGCATCCTCACAGCCACGACACGTGCGGCGCGACCAGGGCGTAGCCCACGAACGCCCCGACGTCGAGCAGCGTGTGCGCGACGACCAGCGGCGTCACCCGTCGCCAGCGCAGGAACACGAGCAGGAAGATCACCCCCATGATCAGGTTGCCGACGAACCCGCCGTAGCCCTGGTAGAGGTGGTACGACCCGCGCACGACCGCGCTGAACGCGATCACCGCCGGCAGCCCCCAGCCGAGCTGGCGCAGCCGGACGACCAGGTAGCCGACCATCACGACCTCCTCGAGCGCGGCGTTCTGCGCGGCGGAGAGCACCAGCACGGGGATCGTCCACCAGCTGTCGCCGAGCCCCGAGGCCTGCACCTGGGTGTTGAGCCCGAGTGCTCGCGCGGATAGGTAGAGCCCGAGCCCGGGGATCCCGATCGCCAGCGCGATCACCGTGCCGCCGAGCAGGTCGACCTTGGGTCGTGGCGGGACCAGCCCGACCAGCCGACCGGCGGGCGGGTTCGTCTGGTTGAGCAGGTAGAGCGCGAGCAGCACCGGAACCATCGCGAAGCCGATGCCCACCAGCTGGTAGCCCAGGTCCAGCCACGGCCGGTCGGGCGTCGCGGACGCGTTCAGGGTGGAGGTCTGCGAGGACAGCGGCGTGCCCCGCGTCGAGCGCTCGATGATCGACAGGACCGAGTAGACCGCGGAACGTCCGAGCGACAGCCCGAGGACGAGGAAGATCTCCAGCCCGATCCACCCGCCCGGCGCCCGCCCGTGCGGCGCCGGCCACGTCGCGTCGAGCCCGCTCAGACCTGCGCGCACGCGCCCCACGACCACGGCCCCATCCTGCCCCGACGACGGAACCGTCGCGTCCTAGTCGGATTCGTTCCTGACGGCGCGCGCCCGGTCGTACGCGCGGGACTTGACGACCATGACGAGGACCCAGACGAGCGCGACGGCCAGGCCGGTCGTCAGGACCACTTCCAGAGCGTCGGTGCGCCGGTCGAGGAGGCGTAGTGCCAGCTGGAAGGCGAGCAGCACCGGCAGGAGCCACCGAGCTGTCCCGACGCGGAGGTACCACCGGGGGTGCCGGGCACGAGTGACCGCCATGATGCGCTGGACCGACCCGTCTGGGTCCAGGACGACGACCTCGCCACCTGGTCCGCGCTCGAGCATCGCTGAGGCCCGCGCGACGGCTGCCCCCTTCGTGTCGGTCCCGGTGAGCACCGCCCCCGTCGGGATCTCCCGCAGCTGCCAACCGCCTCCGCTGCGGGGCACGACGTACACGCGCGTGCTGCCGGTCTCCACGTCGCGACGCTAACGCCCGCGACCCGCTGAGGAGCACCGCAGCGGCAGATCGCCGCCCAGAGCGGGTGTCCGGCGGCGGAAGGACACGGGTGATCCTTCGCACACGCCCTACGCTGGCCCTCATGCGTGTTGGAGTCTTCGGGGCCACCGGCCAGGTCGGCGGCGTCATGCGGACGCTGCTCGCCGAGCGCGGCTTCCCCATCGAGCAGATCCGTTACTTCGCCTCGGCCCGGTCCGCGGGCACGACGTTGCCCTGGGGCGACGGCGAGGTCGTCGTCGAGGACACCGAGACGGCGGACCTCGCCGGGCTCGACCTGGCGCTGTTCTCGAACGGCAAGGCCGCGTCGAAGGCGGCCGCCCCGCGGGTCGCCGCGGCCGGTGCCCTCGTCATCGACAACTCGTCCGCCTGGCGGATGGACCCGGACGTGCCGCTCGTCGTCGCCGAGGTCAACCCCGACGACGCGCTGAGCCCGGCCAAGGGCATCATCGCCAACCCGAACTGCACGACGATGGCCGCCATGCCGGTGCTCGCACCGCTGCACCGCGCGGCCCGGCTCGTCCGGCTGCAGGTGGCAACGTTCCAGGCCGTGTCCGGCTCCGGCGGCGCCGGCGTCGCCGAGCTCGACCGCCAGGTCCGCGCGGTCGCCGACGAGGCCGCGGGGCTGGCGTTCGACGGCCGGGCCGTCACCCTGCCCGCGCCCGAGCTCTACGCCAAGCCGATCGCCTTCAACGTCCTCCCGCTCGCCGGGTCGATCGTCGACGACGGCTGGGGCGAGACCGACGAGGAGCAGAAGCTCCGCAACGAGTCCCGCAAGATCCTGCACATCCCCGACCTGCTGGTCGCCGGGACCTGCGTCCGCGTCCCGGTCTTCACCGGCCACTCGCTCGCGGTGCACGCCGAGTTCGCCGACGACCTCAGCGCCGAGCAGGCGACCGCCCTCCTGGCCGAGGCGGCCGGGGTCGAGCTGATGGACGTCCCGACCCCGCTCGACGCCGCCGGGCGCGACCCGAGCTACGTCGGCCGGATCCGCGCCGACCGCTCCGCGCCGGAGGGCAAGGGCCTGATGATGTTCATCAGCAACGACAACCTGCGCAAGGGCGCGGCCCTGAACGCCGTGCAGATCGCGGAGCTGATCGCCGGGCAGCAGCCCTCCCGGCAGCTGAGCGGGAGCCGGGCCTGACGTGACGGCGGTCGAGGGGGACGTGCGGGCTCCGCGCCGCAGCCGGCTCGCCCTGCTGGGCGCCGGCGTGATGGGGGAGACCGTGCTGTCCGGCCTCGTCCGGGCGGGCTGGGACCCGACCGACCTCGTCGCCACCGACCGGCGTCCCGGGCGGGCCGCCGAGCTGGAGGCCGCGTACGGGATCACGATGACGAGCAACCTCGACGCGGTCGCCGGGGCGGCGACCGTCGTGCTCGTGGTCAAGCCGCAGGACATGCGGGGCCTGCTCGCCGAGATCGCGCCGACGCTGGACGACGGGGCCCTCGTGGTCTCGCTCGCGGCCGGTGTCGACACCGCGACCCTGCAGGCGGGGCTGCCCGCGGGCCAGCCGGTCGTGCGCGTCATGGCGAACACCCCGGCCCAGGTCGACGAGGGCATGGCCGCGATCGCGGCCGGTTCCGCCGCGACCGACGACCACCTCGAGCGGGTCCGCGACATCCTCTCCGCCACCGGCCGCGTGGTCGTGGTGCCGGAGCACTACCTGGACGCCGTGACGGCGATCTCCGGGTCCGGCCCGGCCTACCTCTTCTTCGTCGTCGAGGCCATGATCGAGGCCGGCGTCCACCTCGGGCTGCCGCGCGACCTGAGCACCGAGCTCGTCGTGCAGACGATGCTCGGCTCGGCGAAGCTGCTCCGCGAGAGCGGGGAGCACCCGACCGTCCTGCGCGAGCGCGTCACCTCGCCCGGCGGCACCACCGCGGCGGCGCTGCGCGAGCTCGAGGACCACAAGGTGCGGGCCGCGTTCCTCAGCGCGATGGAGGCGGCGCGCGACCGCAGCCGGACGCTCGCCGCCGCCGCACGGGAGCAGCAGGCCGCGGTATGACGAGCACCGTGGGAGCCACCAGCACCAGCACCGCGCAGCCGGAGGGCCGCCCGGTCCTCGTCTACTCCGACGCGCTCACCGGCTACGACTTCGGCGTCGACCACGCCATGTCGCCGGGCCGCGTCCGGGCCGCCGTCGCCCTCGCAGGCGACCTCGGCGTGCTCGACCACCTCGAGATCGTCCCGCCCCCGCCGGCCGACGACGCGCTGCTCGCCACGGTCCACACGCCCGACTACGTCGCGGCGGTCCGCCGCGGGGTCGCCGACGAGCGCTACGGCCTCGGCACGAGCGACAACCCGGTCTTCCCCGGCATGCACGAGGTCTCCTCGCAGGTCGTCACCGCGACGGTCGAGGCGGCCCGCCAGGTCTGGGAGGGCCGGACGCGCCGCGCGGCCAACGTCGCCGGCGGCCTGCACCACGCGATGCCCGACCGCACCAGCGGCTTCTGCGTCTACAACGACCTCGCCGTCGCCATCCAGTGGCTGCTCGACCACGGGGTCGAGCGGGTCGCGTACGTGGACGTCGACGTGCACCACGGCGACGGCGTCCAGAAGGTCTTCTGGGACGACCCCCGGGTCATGACGGTGAGCCTGCACGAGACGCCGGTGTGCCTGTTCCCGGGCACCGGCTACCCGACCGAGACGGGCGGCCCGAACGCCCCGGGCTCGGCCGTGAACGTCGCCCTCCCGCCCGGCACCGGCGACTCGGGCTGGCTGCGCGCCTTCGACGCGATCGTCCCGCAGGTCCTCGCCGCCCACCGCCCGCAGGTCCTCGTGACCCAGCACGGGTGCGACTCGCACAGCCACGACCCGCTGGCCGACCTCGACCTGTCGCTGGACGGGCAGCGGACCTCGTACATGGCGCTCGCGGCCCTGGCCGACGAGCTCTGCGAGGGCCGTTGGGTCTCGACCGGCGGCGGGGGCTACGCGGTCCTGCACGTGGTGCCGCGCGCCTGGACGCACCTGCTGGCCGTGGTCGGCGGGAGCCCGCTCGACCCGACCACGCCGACGCCGCAGTCCTGGCGCGACAGCATCGGCGAGTACGCGCCCGAGACGATGGGCGACGGCGTCGAGGTGTCGTTCCGCCGCTTCGACGACGGCTTCTCGCCCGAGAGCCGGCTGGACCAGGCGATCATCGCCACCCGCCGCGCCGTGTTCCCCGAGCTGGGCCTCGACCCCGGTTTCTGAGCTGTGTTCTCCTCCTCGCGCTCGCCTGCGCCCTGACGCTTCGGTCTTCCTCCTCGATCGTCAGCGGTCGTGGCTGCCGCTGCCGCGATGCGGCAGCTGACTCGCTCGTCGTCCAGACCGAACCGGGGCTCCGGCTACCCGACGCTCGGAGGTGCTGGTGTGACCCTCACCTTGACGTCAAGGACCCGCCGCGGCGTGTCGACATTTTCCTGTGAGGAGCCTGTACCAGGAGCACCGCTTACCACTACTCTCACACCAGTGCTCGCGTGACGCCGGAGGGGAAGCCCGGCGCCGACGGCACAGAAACGAGCACACGAGCATGGTGGACAAGCCGACCCCGAGCGGTGTCAGGCCGATCGGCGGCAACCTGTCGAACGTCAACTTCCTCACCGTCGCCGAGGTGGCGTCGCTGATGCGGGTCTCCAAGATGAGCGTCTACCGCCTCATCCACGGCGGCGAGCTGGAGGCCGTGCGCTTCGGCCGCAGCTTCCGGGTCAAGGAGTCGGCCGTCGACGCGTACCTCAAGGAGTCCTTCTACGAGACGGGCTAGGCCGCCCGGCGCGGGGTACGGAAGAGGGGTCGTCCCGCCACCGGAGGTCACGTGCCCAGCCCCGCGCCACCCGCTCGCAGCACCCTGTCCGGCGTCCTCGCGGGTCTCGGGCTGATCTCGTTCGTCGACGAGACGGTGTTCCACCAGCTGCTGCACTGGCACCACTTCTACGACCGCTCGACGCCCGACGTCGGCCTGGTGTCCGACGGGCTGTTCCACGCCTTCGGCTTCGTCGCCGTGGTGAGCGGGCTGTTCCTGCTCGCGGACCTCCGCCGCCGACGCTCGCTGGTCGTGCGGCGCTGGGTGGGTGGTGTGCTGCTCGGCGCCGGGGCGTTCCAGCTCTACGACGGGCTGGTCCAGCACAAGGTCTTCGGGCTGCACCAGATCCGCTACGGCGTCGACCTGCTGCCCTACGACCTCGTCTGGAACGTCGTGGCCGCCGTCCTCGTCGTCCTGGGTGCCGTGCTCACCCTGCGTCCGCGCGCGCCCCGGACGGCCGGAGCGACGTCGGCGTGAACCACCACCACGACCCGGGCGTCGACCTGCTGGCCGTCCTCGGCGTGGTGGTCGGGGTCCTGGCGGTGACCGCGTACGCCGTCCTCGTCGTCCGCGCGCGTGGTCGCGGCCGGGCGTGGCCGTTCGGGCGAGCCGTGTCCTGGGTCGCCGGCTGCCTGCTGGCGACGGCGGCGGTCGCCGGTCCGCTGCGCGACGCGGCCATGACGAGCTGGCCGGCGCACATGGCCGGCCACGTGCTGCTGGGGATGCTCGCGCCGCTCCTGCTGGTGCTCGGCGCCCCTGTGACGCTCGCGCTGCGGGCGCTCCCGGCCGCGTCGGCCCGTCGGCTCGTGCGGCTGCTGCGGAGCCGCCCGCTGCGGCTCCTCACGGAACCGGGCGTCGCGGCCGTGCTGGACGTCGGCGGGCTCTGGCTCGTCTACGGAACCCCGCTGCTCGACGTCGCGCACGCGCACCGGGGCGTGGAGGTCCTCGTGCACGCGCACGTCCTGCTCGCCGGCTACCTCTTCACCGCGGTGCTCGTCGGCCCCGACCCGCTGCCGCACCGGCGCGGCACGCGGCACCTCCTGGTCGTGCTGGTGCTCGCGCTGGCCGCGCACGACGTGCTGGCCAAGCGCCTCTACGCGATGGCCGGCGGGCTCGACCTCCTCGACGAGCAGCGCGGGGCCATGGTCATGTACTACGGCGGTGACGCCGTCGACCTGGCCCTGGCCGTCCTCGTGTGCGCCCGCTGGTACCGCCGCACGCGGCCCCGCGACGTCGTGTCAGGGCAGCGACAGCTCGACCTCGAACGCCCGCGCACCCGGCCAGAGGGCGTGCTCGGGTAGCACGTCCATGCCGCACGCGCGGCTCCCGATCCCGTGCACGGCGTCGTCGAGGAAGAGGAACGTGGCCTCCGGCGTCGGCAGCTCGTACGGGTGCCGGGCCGCGTCCAGCTGCTGCGGCGTCCAGGGCGTGAGCGTGAACCCCGCACGGTGCCCGTCCGCGGCCGGCAGGGTCCGCACCACGAGGCGGGCCGCGTCGGCGTCGCGCACGACCAGCTCCCGCAGCTCCGCCCGGTGCCCGGTCTCCTGCGGGCGGGAGTAGCGGACGTCCAGCCCGGCGAGGTCCGCCGCGAACCGCCCCACGTACGCCGCGTCGTGGGTGTCCGGGTAGCTCTCGTCGGGTCCGGTGCCGAACCACTCCGCCCGGTCGAGCCCGGCGGGCAGGTCGAGCCGGACGCCGACCCGCGGCCACGTGCAGTCCCAGGCCGGGTCGGGCTGCACCTCCACCCGCAGACCGACGGCGTCGCCGCGGACGTCGTAGCGGTAGGTGACGTCGACCCCGAGCCGCTGCCGCGCGGCGCCGACGCGCACCCGCACGACCGCCGTGCTGTCCTCGGGGCAGCCCACCTCGACCGACGTCACGCGGTGCACCAGGCGGTCCAGCCCGCGCTCGCGCCAGCGCGCCGCGGAGGATGGTCCGGGCGTGCCCTCGCCGAGGGTGTCCTCGGGAGTCCCGAGCTCGTAGGAGCCCCGCTCGCCGCTGCGGTCGTTGTCGGTCGGTCCGCGCCACAGCTCGAGCCGGGGGCCGGACAGCGCCAGCCCGCCGACCCGGGTCAGCAGGCCGGTGCGCAGGTCCAGCTCTGCGGGGCCGAGGCGGAGGGTGCCCGAGCGGTCAGCGGGGACCAGCTGGCCCCGCCGGGGCGTGGCCGGCGGCCGGGGCCGGACCGGCGTGAGGTCGTGCTGGACCCGCGCGACGACGTGCCCGGCGCGCGCCCACGGTGTGTCGTGCGCGAGCTCGGCATGCACCCCGAGCCACGTCTCACCGGTCTCGGCCGGCTCGAGCAGGGCGGTCGGCAGCGCCAGCCGGCCGGTCTCGCCGGCCTCGACCGGCATCGCGTCGATCCGCACGGGCGCGCCGGGCACGCCGTCCACCTCGCGCACCGCGACGAACCGCAGCCCAGTGGTCGACGCCGAGTGCTGACGGTTCCGGACGAGCAGCGTCGAGCCCGAGCACTCGAGCCGGACGGGCGCGTTGACCGCGCTCCACTCGGCGAGCCCGGGCGTCGGCGTGCCGTCGGGCAGGACCATGCCGTCCATGACGAAGTTCCCGTCGTGCACGACCTCGCCGAAGTCGCCGCCGTAGGCGTAGAACTCCGTGCGGCTTCCGTTGGGGCTGGCCGCGCGGGCGAGCAGGCCGTGGTCGCGCCACTCCCACACGAACCCGCCGTGCAGGCGCGGGTGCGTCTCGAAGAGGTCGTCGTAGGTGCGGACGCCGCCCGGCCCGTTGCCCATGGCGTGCACGTACTCGCAGAGCACGGCCGGCCGCTGCCGGATCCGTACGGCGTCGCCGGGCAGGGTCACCTCGCCGACGAAGCCGGTGTCCGAGCCGATCGCTTCCGTCTCGGCGTAGTTCGGGTACATCCGCGAGTAGAGGTCGGTGTAGCTGCAGCTGTGGTCGCCCTCGTAGTGGACCGGGCGGCTCGGGTCGCGCCGGTGCACCCAGTCGGCCATGGCGGCGAGGTTCCGGCCCGTGCCAGCCTCGTTGCCGAGGGACCAGACGACGACGCTGGCGTGGTTCTTGTCGCGCTCGACGGTGCGCTCGATGCGGTCCAGGTAGGCGTCGGCCCAGGCCGGGTCGTCGCTGGGGTTGCCGGCCCAGCCCGCGAACACGAAGCCGTGGGTCTCCAGGTCGCACTCCAGCACGACCCAGAAGCCGAGCTCGTCGGCCAGGTCGAGCACCCGCGGGTGCGGCGGGTAGTGGCTGGTCCGGATCGCGTTGACCCCGGCGCGCTTCATCGCCAGCAGGTCCTCGCGGGCGAACGCCTCGTCGAAGACGCGGCCGCGCTCAGGGTGCGTCTCGTGCCGGTTCATGCCGCGGAACACCAGCCGGTCGCCGTTCACCAGCAGCCGGTCACCCTCGATCACGACGTCCCGGAACCCGACGCGCAGGCTCACCATCTCTCCCGTGGAGCTCACCGTGGCGGCGTACAGGCGCGGCGATTCGGCGGTCCAGGGCTCGACCTCGCCGACGTCCAGCCCGGTGTCCAGGCGGTCGAGCGCGGCCGCGTCGGCGAACGTCGCCTCGACGCCGAGCTCGGGCACGCGCACGGTCACCGGGAACGCCTCGGGCCCAACGACCAGGCGCGGGTCGACCGTCCCACGCCCGTGCGTACGGCCCTCCGGCGCGTACGAGGCGGCCAGCCAGACGTCGTCCAGGCTGCCGACCGGGCGCGCGAGCAGGGTCACCGACCGGAAGATGCCGGGGAGCCACCACTGGTCCTGGTCCTCGACGTAGCTCGCGGCCGACCACTGGTGGACGCGGACGGCGAGCACGTTGGTGCCGGGCCGCAGCGCCTCCGTCACGTCCAGCTCCTGCACGAGGCGGCTGCCGCGCCCGACGCCGATCTCGGTGCCGTTCAGCCAGACCCGGTAGACCGACTCGACGCCGTCCAGGCGCAGCAGCGTCCGGGTGCCCGGCTGCGCGGGGTCGCCGACCCAGCCCGGCGCCTCGAACGTCCGCCGGTGGTCGCCGGTCGGGTTCTCGTCGGGCACGTGCGGCGGGTCGAGGGGGAAGGGGTACTGGACGTTCGTGTAGATCGGGGCGCCGTAGCGGCGCTCGCCGGAGGGGTCGCCGTGCAGGACCCAGTGCGAGGGGACGGGCAGCGTGTCCCAGCCGGCGTCGTCGAAGCCCGGCTCCGCGAAGGCGCTGTCGAGCCCGACGGGGGAGGCGGACCAGCGGAACCGCCAGTCCCCGTCGAGGCTCAGCACGGGCGCGTCGGTCTCGACCCAGGCTCTCGCGGGACTGCGCCGTCCGGTCCCCGGACCGGTGTCCTCGAGGTAGGTCAGGTCGTCGTCCGAGCCGCGGTCGTCCACGGGACCGAACCTAGTGCTCGCCGCTTCTCGGTCTCGAGGTGACCGTGGCGCGCGATCCGGGTAGTCTTCCGGGGCTGTCAGAACACGTAGTCCGGGGCCAGGCTGTCTCGGTAACGAGAAGAGGGTCACCCGTGGGTTCGGTCATCAAGAAGCGTCGCAAGCGCATGGCGAAGAAGAAGCACCGCAAGCTCCTGAAGAAGACGCGCATCCAGCGTCGCCGCGCCGGCAAGTAGCGCGTCAGGTTTCGTCCCCCTCATGGCGGGTCCCGCGAGCGCGAGCGCGCGGTACCCGTCGTGGGGTGCGGGGCACCGGGGCCACGGCCCCGTGATCGTCTGAGCT
>Ga0210040_10006830_pt1 | contig 14044 bp, 12 predicted proteins | sample CryGeyCG12114_NA_FD_185462 | JGI IMG/M metagenome (GOLD analysis project Ga0210040, IMG submission 185462) | Groundwater microbial communities from aquifer - Crystal Geyser CG19_WC_8/21/14_NA (SPAdes) (version 2) | ecosystem: Environmental > Aquatic > Deep subsurface > Groundwater | place: USA... | reverse complement strand
CGGGCTCGCCGGCGTTGCCGGTGTCGACCTCCAGCGCGTACTGCAGCAGCCCGAGGGTGAACGGCGCGATGGAGATGGCCGTCCAGGGTAGCCCGGCCAGCGAGTCGCCCCGGTTCTCGAACGCCCACAGGCTGTAGGAGATCAGCACCATCACCGCGGCCAGCATCCAGGCGAACCGCAGGTAGGACTCGGAGTAGCGCAGCAGGCTGCGCCGGGTGCCCGCCTCGGCGCCGACCGACCTGAGCTCGGAGTAGCGCTTGCCGGCGATCATGAAGAAGGAGCCGAACGCCGCGACCAGCAGGAACCACTGGCTGAGCGCGATGCCGGTGGCGACCCCGCCGGCGATGGCCCGCAGCAGGAAGCCGCTGGACACGATGGCCAGGTCGACGACGGGCAGGTGCTTGAGGTAGGCGGAGTACAGCACCTGCACCACCAGGTAGACCGTCAGGGTCAGCCCCAGCGCGTAGGAGGTGTAGAAGCCGAGCCCGAAGCCGAGGACGCCGGTCACCGCGGCCAGGCCCAGCGCGGTGACCGGACTCAGCTCACCGGCCGCGATGGGCCGGAACCGCTTCCGCGGGTGCAGCCGGTCCTCCTCGACGTCGCGCACGTCGTTGATCAGGTAGACCGTCGCGCTGACCAGGCAGAAGGCGACGAAGGCCAGCACCGAGCCCAGCAGGACCGGTGCCTCCAGCAACCGGCCGGCGGCCAGGGGGGCGGTGAAGACCAGCACGTTCTTGATCCACTGCCGCGGGCGGACGGCGCGCACCGCGGCCGGGACGCGGCTGGGGGTGCGCAGGCTCAGCTCTCGCGCGTCGGTGGTCACGGTGGTCCAGGTTATCCGCCTGCCGGGCGGGTCACCCGTCCCCGCGCCGCGGGCCCGTCCCGCGGGGCTCCGTCGTCTGGTGCTTGATCGCGCGGTGCCCCGTCCCGCGCGCGGCGGCCCGGCGGGTGAGGGTGGCGTCCAGCCGCTCCAGCGTCGCCCGGTCGGCCCCGGCGCGGACGGCCCTGCGGAAGCGCGCCAGCTCGGCGCGGGTCAGCCCCGCGGCCAGCGAGGCGCGGGTGGTGGCGGCGGTCCCCAGCGCGGGCACGGCGAAGGAGAAGGCGCCGGCCCGGGTCTGCTGTCCGGTGGTGGCCGCGGGCAGCCCGGCCGCCGCGGCCGTCGCCGGCGCAGCCGTCGTCGGCGCGGTGGGGCCCGGGCTCTCCCGGAGGCCGAGGTGGTCGACGCCGAGGGCGGGACCGACCAGGTCCGCGTAGGCCGCGTGGCCGGCGGAGGTCGGGTGGAACGAGCTCGACCGCGGCAGCCCCGGCCCGTTCACGAAGGACGGCCGCTCGCACCAGGCGTGCCCGGCGAAGGCCGGCCGCGGGTCGACGTAGCGCAGTCCTGCGGCCCGGGTGCGCGTCTGCACCAGGGCGTCGAGCTCGTCGGTGGCCGCGTCCAGCCGGCTGCGCTCGGCGTCGCTGAAGAAGGTCAGCGCGCTGCAGTCGTCGTCGCCGAACAGCCGCGGGTAGCCGGTCACCACCACGGTGGCGCCCGGCGACCGGTCCCGCACCGCGGCCAGCACCGCGTCGAGCCGGGCCGGCAGGGCGCCCCGCAAGGTGCTCAGGCTCCCGGCCAGGGCAGCGCGGCAGCTCCCCAGCCAGCCGGGCAGCGCGCAGGTCGTCAGCACGGGTGCGAAGCCGAGGTCGTTGCCGCCCACGGTGAGCGTCACGTAGCGGGTCCGGCCCGCCAGCCACCGGGTCTGGTCGGCGAGCACGTCCGCGGTCGTCGCACCCGAGCAGGCGGCCAGGGTGAGGGCCAGGCCCTCGCTGCGGGCGACCACGGCCGGGTAGCTCGCCGGCGAGCGCAGGCACGGGTCGTCGGCCCGGTAGCGGCTCCCGCTGCCCACGCCGGCGGCGTAGGAGTCGCCCAGGGCCACGAGGTCCGCCTCAGGGGTGGCGGCCCGGGCGGGCGGGGCGCCGGCCACGGCCAGCAGGGCGGCGCCGGCCAGGGCCAGGACGGCGAGGGGACGGCGGCGGGCGGGGGAGGTCTGGGGCACGGCGGCTCTGCTCTCTGCTCTTCGCTCCCGGGGTGGGGAGGGACCAGGCGTGACGCTACGCCGGGCCGGCCGGGTGCGCCGGTGCACGGCGCTGCGCGTCACCGGCGGTGGGTGCTGTCAGGATGGAGGCCCCGGACGGGCGTCGCCCACCGGACCAGCCGAGGAGGAGCGCGTGGCGTCCAGCCAGCCAGCGGGACGGGTCGTCCCGCGTGCGGTGCGCCTGCCGGGTCCGCGCGACCTGACGGTGGTGCAGCACCTGGAGCGCTACCGGGTGATCGCCGAGACGCTGGCCCGGCACGGCCTGGGGGTGCTGCTGGGGGCCTCCGGGATCGAGCGGTTCATCCCGTTCCACCGGACCCTGGCGCGCTACACCTACCGGACCGAGAACTACTCCACCGCCCAGCACGTCCGGCTCGCGCTGGAGGAGCTCGGACCCACCTTCGTGAAGCTCGGCCAGCTGCTGTCCACCCGTCCGGACCTGCTGCCGCCCAGCTACCTGACCGAGCTCGCCCTGCTGCAGGACTCGCTGTCCCCGGTGCCGCAGGACGTGATCCGCGAGGTGCTGGAGACCGAGCTCGGCGGACCGGTGGAGAAGGTCTTCGCCGAGTTCGACCTGAACCCGCTGGCCAGCGCGAGCATCGGCCAGGCGCACGCCGCCACTCTGCTCGACGGCACCGAGGTGGTGGTCAAGGTCCGCCGGCCGGGCGCGCTGGAGCAGATCGAGGTCGACCTGGAGATCCTGCACAACCTGGCCGCGCAGGCGGCGCGGCGCTGGACCGAGGCCGCCGACTACGACCTGCCGGGGCTGGCCGAGGAGTTCGCCCGGACGCTGCGCGGCGAGCTCGACTACCTGGCCGAGGGCCGCAACACCGAGCGGTTCGCCGAGAACTTCGCCGACAGCGCCGGCATCCACATCCCCAAGGTCTACTGGGAGACCACCACCTCCCGGGTGCTGACGCTGGAGCGGATCCGCGGCCTCAAGGTGAGCGACCTCGAGGGTCTGGACCGGGCCGGCATCGACCGGCCGGCGCTGGCCGCCCGCGCCGCCGAGATCGTCGCCCAGATGATCTTCGACGACGGCTTCTTCCACGCCGACCCGCACCCGGGCAACCTGTTCATCGAGCCGGACGGCCGGATCGGGCTGATCGACTACGGCATGGTCGGGGTGGTCGACGCCGAGCTGCGGGAGCGGCTCGGGGTGCTGCTGGTGGCCCTGGCCCGCAAGGACCCGAACCGCATCGCCAACGCGCTGATCAAGCTGTCCACCAGCCCGGACAAGCTGCAGCGGGTGGCGCTCAGCGCCGACATGGTGGCGATCATCGCCCTCTACGACGGCAAGCCGCTGGGTGAGGTGGCCATCGGCCGGCTGATCCGCGAGGTGCTCTCGGTGATGCGGCGCCGGCACCTGCAGCTGCCGCGCGAGTTCTCGCTGGTGATGAAGATGGCCCTGATGACCGAGGGCATGGGCGTCTCGCTCGACCCGGGCTTCCAGCTCGGTGAGGTGGTCGGCCCCTACGCCCAGCGGCTGGTGACCAACCGGTTCTCACCGGCCTCCATCGCGCGGCACCTGAGCGACGCGGGCGGCGACGCGCTGGAGATGGCCACCCAGCTGCCGCTCCAGCTCCGCCGGCTGCAGGCGATGCTCGACGAGGGTGGCCCCGAGGTCCACCTGCGCACCGTCGACCTCGACCCGCTGGTGGACCGGCTGGACTCGATCTCCAAGCGCGTGGTCTTCGGCATGCTCGCCGCGTCCGCCGTCCGCGGCGCGGTCGAGCTGGCCTCGGCCAACCCCGAGCGCGCCCGGCACTGGACGGTGCCGCTGCTCGCCTCCGGGGTGGGGACCGCCGGCACCCTGGCGGTCTACTTCGGCTGGTCGTCGAGGGCGCCGCGCCGCCGGCGCTGACCGCCGGCCGGCGACTCCCGCTCTCGCTCCGTCGACCGGCTCGGCCGGACGCTCAGGCGGCCGCGAGAGCTCCGGCGAGCAGGCGGAGGGTGGTCTCGCGGGCGGGGGCGCGGTCGACCGGGTCGGACTCCGAGGCGCCGGCCACCGGGTGCACCATCACCTCGTCCACGCTGAAGCGGGTGGCCAGGTCGGTCAGCTGCTCCAGTGCCGCCTCCGGGGTGCCGACCACCCAGCGGGTCAGCATCTGCTCGGCCAGCGCGGCGTGCGACTCGGCGAGCACGGTGCGCTCGGCCTCCTCGACGCTGACCTGGGCGCGCAGCTCGCCGCCGGTGCGCAGGGCGACCATGGCCAGCAGCTGCGGCCGGGCCAGCCGCCGGGCCTCCTCCTCGGTCTCGGCCACCACCACGTTGACGGTCAGGAACGTCTTCGGTGCGGTGAGCCGGTCCGAGGGCCGGAAGCCCGAGCGGTACAGGTCGAGGATCTGGGCGGTGCCCTCACCGGAGAAGTGGTGGGCGAAGACGTAGGGCAGGCCCTGGGCGGCGGCGAGGCGGGCGGAGTAGTCGGAGGAACCGAGCAGCCACACCTCCGGCACGCTGGAGGCCTGCGGGGTGGCGCGCAGCGGGTAGGTCCGGCCCTGGACCTGGAGACCGACGCCGGCCGGCTCCAGCATGGCCAGCACGTTCTCCACGACCTCGTCGAACCGCTGGGCGTCCGCGGTCTCGGGGCCGTTGTGGCGGAGCGCATAGCTGGTCACCGGGTCGCTGCCCGGGGCGCGGCCGATGCCGAGGTCGATCCGTCCGGGGTAGGCGGCCTCGAGCAGGGCGAACTGCTCGGCCACCACCAGCGGGGCGTGGTTCGGCAGCATCATCCCGCCGGACCCGACCTTCATGGTCGAGGTGGCCGCGGCCAGCATGCCGATCACCACCGGCGGGTTGGTGGAGGCGATGGCGGCCATGTTGTGGTGCTCGGCCACCCAGTAGCGCTCGGCACCGCTGGCCTCGGCCACCCGGGCCAGGGCGAGGGTCGCCTGCAGGGCGTCGCCGGTGGTCTGGTCGCCGCGGACGGGGATCAGGTCCAGCACGGAGAGGCGGAGCGGCGGGCGCGGGGTGGAGCGGGCGTCCGGTCGGTTCAGCAGCGTCGTCACGACCATGGCAACCGGCCCCCGGACGGGGCTATTCCGTCCGGGGCCGGTGCCCGGCCCCGGCCGGGCTCAGCGCGCCGGCGGGTCGCCTCCGTCGGTGCCCGGCAGTGTGCCGGAGGGCACGGTGTCCTGGGGGAGCGGGCTGACCGGCACGGTGTCCTGCGGCAGGGTGCCCGGCGTCACCGTCTCCTGCGTGCCGGTGAGCACCGGCTGCGGCGTCTCGGTGGCGTCGAAGGCCAGGCTGACCGGCTCGCCCTCGGTGCCGGCCGGGGTGACCTCGAGCGGCTGGCTCACCGTCGACGCGGCCTCGGCCTCGGCCTCGCGCTGCTTCTTCTTGGCGCCCGCGGCGGCGACGGCCGCGATGCCGGCCGCGGCCGCCCCGGCGACCCCGACCCCGACCCCGGCGGCGACCGCGAGGCCGCTGACCCCGGCGTGGCCGGCGTCGCCGCGGGAGGCCGCGGCCTGCTCGACCCCCGGGGTGCCGACCGGCCCGGCGGCCTCGACCGTGCCCCGCCAGGCCCCGCTCGCGTACCCCTCGGACTCGACGAACGCCTTGAAGCGGTGCAGGTCGCCCTCGGCCTGGTTCTCCACCACGTCGAGCTTGTCGCCGACGCGCTCGACCAGGCCCTCGGGCTCGTACTCCAGGTGCAGGTGCACCCCGGTCCGGCCGCCGAGGTCGGTGAAGGTCACCGCCCCGGCGTTCGTCGCCCCCTCGGTGGCCGCCCAGGCCACCTTCTGGTCGGGCACCTGCTCGAGCACGCGGGCCTCCCACTGCCGGCGCACGCCCGCGATCTCGGCGACCCAGAGCATCCGGTCCCCGCCCAGCTGGGTGACGCTGGTGACGCCGCCCATGAAGTGGGGGAACTCGGCGAACTGGGTCCACTGGTCGTAGACCGTGCGCACCGGCAGGTCGACCTCGATGGACTTCTCGACGGTGGTCGTCATGGCGCTCCTTCGAAGGTGGTGGATGGTTCGTCCTGACTACCGCACCAGCGCCGCCGGAGCGCGGCCGGGGGTCAGCGGGGCCGACCGCCCGAGCGCAGCACCTCGGTGGCGATGCGGGCCACGGTGACGGCCCCGACGGCCCGGAACGGGTGCAGCGGGTCGGGGTCGACCGAGCCCGTCGGACCGCCCAGCTCGGTGTGGGCCAGGGCGCTCATCACCACGTACGCGTCGCCGGGGTCCCAGCCGTGCTCGTCGACCATCACCGAGAAGAGCGACTCGTAGGCCATCTGGACCGATTCCTGGACGGGGTCGCCGAGCCCGACGCAGAGGTACTCCGAGCCGGTGTCCAGCTGCGGCCCGCGGATGGTGCGGCCCTTGACCACGTCGACGCTGACGGTGGCCCGGCCGGCGGCCTCGATGGCCACGAACGAGGACTCCCCGCGCGCCATCACCGCGTGCAGGTCGCCGATGCTCAGCAGCGCCCCGGGCACCTGCACGGGCAGGTAGACCGTGCTGCCGGGCGCGGCGTCGGTCAGGTCCATGTTGCCGCCGGTGGGCAGCGTCGGCATCACCGTCGACCCGTCCCGGTCGGCCGGGGCCACCCCCAGGCAGCCGATCATCGGCGCGACCGCGCAGTCCAGGGACGGGGTCAGCTGCACCCGGCCGTCGCGCACCGGGACCCGGCGCACGAAGAACTCCGGTCCCATCACCTGCGCCAGCGCCCCGGCACCCGGGATGGAGATCGACCAGCCCTGCTCGGCCAGGGCGATGTCGTGCACGGTCACCGCGAGCACGTCGCCCGGCTCGGCCCCCTCCACGAACACCGGGCCGGTGACCGGGTTGATGGTGGCGCTCACCTGGGCGAGGTCGCGGAACTGCTCCATCTGGGCGTAGGCCAGGTCGTCGGTCTCGAAGGTGATCCGGTCACCGGCGCCGGCCCGCACGCGCAGCACCGGCTCGGCACCGGCGCTGAAGCCGGCGCCGGACTGGTCCTTGGTCAGCAGGTGGTCGGTCATCGGACGGGCCCCGCCTCGGCGTCGCGGGATGACGGGGTCTCAGCCTCGCGGAACGGGTCGGCGGCGTGCTCGGCGAGCACGCCGGTGCCGCGGCGGGTGTAGTAGAGCAGCACCAGGGCACCGATGCCGAGCCAGATCACCCCGCCGATCTTGGCCAGCGGGTCGGCGTTCCAGAGCACGAAGCCGATGATCGCGAAGCCCAGCACGGGGACGACGACGTGCAGCGCGATGTTCCGGCTGCGCCGGCGGACCGCGAAGTAGCCGACCACCGAGACGTGCAGCAGCAGGAAGGCGGTCAGCGCGCCGAAGTTCACCAGGGCGGAGATGACGTCGATCTTGCCGACGAAGAACAGCCCCAGCACCAGCGTCAGGCCGCCGACGACCAGGATGGCCCGCTGCGGGGCCTTGGTGGTCGGGTTGATGTGGGCCAGGAAGCGGGGCAGCCGGCCGTCGCGGCTCATCGAGAACAGCAGCCGCGAGGTGGCGCTCTGCGCGGCCACGGCGTTGGCGATGCCGACGGCGAGGGCGTTCATGGCCAGGAAGGCGACCTCCCAGCCGCTGCTGCTGATCGAGCCGACGATGGTGAAGAAGGCGTTGTTGGCCTCGGCCTCGCTGAACTCGGTGGTGCCCGGCACCAGCATGGCGGCCAGCCAGGTCTGGGTGACGAAGAACAGCGCCACCAGCACCAGTCCGGTGATCATGGCGATGCCGGCGGAGCGGCGACCGCCCTTGGCCTCCTCGCTGAGGGTGGCTATGCCGTCGAAGCCCAGGAAGCTGAGCACGGCGATGGACAGCGCGGCGGCGGCCAGGCCCGGGGTGAACAGATCGGCGTTGAACAGCGGGGTGGTGCTGAAGTGCGCGCCGCCCACGCCGCGAGAGATCGCGACGACCGCCATCACCACGAAGATCACCACGAAGACCAGCTCGGCGACCAGGAACAGCCGGTTCACCACGGCGGTGAAGGAGATCCCGACGTAGTTGATCGCGGTGTTGACCACCAGGAAGACCACGATCCACAGCTGCTTGGGGACGCTCGGGAAGATGCCGGCCATGGACTCGGCGGCGAACACGTAGAGCAGCGTCGGGACCAGCAGGTAGTCCAGCAGGATCGTCCAGCCGGCGAAGAAGCCGAGCACCGGGTGCAGCCCGCGCCCGACGTAGGAGTAGACCGAGCCGGCGATCGGGAACGCCTTGGACATCTGGGCGTAGGACAGGGCGGTGAAGATCATCGCCACCAGCCCGATCAGGTAGACCAGCGGCACCATGCCCCGGGCCTCGTTGAACACGACGCCGAAGATCGCCCACGGGGCGATCGGCACCATGAACACCAGGCCGTACACGATCAGGTCGGTGGTGGAGAGCGTGCGGTTGAGCTCCTGGCGGTAGCCGAACTCGGCCAGGTCGCCGGAGCCCTGGTCGGGCGGTGCTGCGGTCATGGTTCCCTCTCGAGGGTCGAGACGTGCGGACAGGCGGGCCGTGCGGCGTCGTCGAGGCCGGCCGAGGGGGACGAGGTGCCCGTGCGGGCGGGTCAGGTGGCGGGCGGGTCAGGTGGTGGGGCGGTCCTGGCTGCGCAGGAACTCCCCGACCACCGTGGCGAAGGCCTCCGGCTCCTCCACGTGCGGCATGTGGCTGGACGCGGGGAAGACGTGGCTGCGGACGTCCGGGATGTGCTCCACGAAGGGCGCCCACACCTCGGGCGTCGCCTCGTCGTGGGCACCGGCGACCACCAGGGTGGGGACGCCGATGCCGGGCAGCCGCTCGACCACGCTCCAGTCCTCGAGGCTGCCGATCACGTGGAACTCACTCGGCCCGTTCATGGTGTGGTAGACGGTCGGCTCGGCGTCGATCTGGGCGAAGCTGTCGACGACCTCCTGCGGCATCGGCTGCACGAGGCAGACGTGCCGGGCGTAGAAGACGTCGGTGGCCGCGTGGTACTCCGCGGAGTCGGTGGTGCCGGCGGCCTCGTGCTCGTCCAGCACCCGCTGGACGTCCTCGGGCAGCCGGGCCCGCAGCTCCGCGGCCCCGGCCAGCCAGAGCGGCATGGACGCGGGGCTGTCGCAGATGGTGAGGGAGAGGATGCCGTGGTCGTCGGCCAGCACCACCTCGGGGCCGAGCATCCCGCCCCAGGACTGGCCGAGCAGGTGGAAGCGGCCGTCGATGCCCAGCGCCCGGGTCAGGGTGCGCAGCTCGCGGACGAACAGCGCGGGGGTCCAGTACGCCGGGTCGGCGTCGGGCAGGTGGGTGCTGCGGCCGCAGCCGAGCTGGTCGTAGTGCACGACCGCCCGGCCGTCCCCGGCCAGCGAGGTCATGGCCAGGGTGTAGTCGTGGGCCGCGCCCGGCCCGCCGTGCAGCACGACCAGCGGAGCCCGCTCGGCGCCCGGGTCCAGCTCGCCGGTCACCCGGTACCAGGTCTGGTGGCCGTCGAAGTCCACCGTGCCCGTGGTCACCGGCAGCCCGTCTACGATGCTCATCCCGTCCTCCCCCTCGCCGCCGCCGACGGAGCGGCGCCCTGGCGCGAGAGTCAACACGACTAAAGGTGTGGTCGCAATACCTTCTGATCCGGTCGTCCGGCAGGCGGACGAGGCAGGTTCAAGCCTCGTGCCCGCCGATCCCGCCCTGCTCGGGCTGGCGCGGGCGACGATGGCCGGCAGCGTGGCCAACCGGCTGGTCACCGCCATCGCGGTCGGCACCTACTCCCCGGGCGAGCAGCTGCCGCCCGAGCGGGAGCTGGCCGCCAGGCTGGCGGTCAGCCGGGTCACGGTCCGCCAGGCTCTGCAGGAGGTCGCCGAGCTGGGGCTGGTGGAGTCTCGCCGCGGTCGGGGCGGGGGCACCTTCGTCACCTCCGTGTCCTGGCGCGAGGTCGCCCCCGAGGAGGCGCGGCGGACGCTGGAGGTCGAGCTGCCGCGGCTGCGCGAGCTCTTCGACTACCGCTGCCTGGTGGAAGGGATGATCGCCCGGGCGGCGGCCGAGCGGCGGACCGACGAGCAGGCCGGCGAGCTGGCGGACGTGCTGGCCGCGTTCCGGCTGGCCGGGCAGGACATGGTGAGCGCCCGGGCGCTGGACCGGCGGCTGCACGGCCTGGTGGGGGCGGCGGCGGGCAACCGGCACCTGGTCTCGCTGAGCGCCCACCTCACGGCGGCGGCCACCCTCGGCTTCGGGGCCGAGCCCTACGAGCCCGACTTCTTCGTGCGCGCGCTGCACGAGCACGAGGAGCTGGTCGACGCCGTGGTCCGCGGCGACGCCGAGCGGGCGGGCCGCACCGCCCAGGCCCACTTCGCGCTCACCGCGGTGACGATGGAGCGCAGCCTGCAGCGCGCAGCCGGGGGCTGAGCCGGGGCAGCAGTGGCGCGGGTGGGCCGGCCGGGCAGGATGGGCACGACCGACCGAGACGTCAGCCAGCCGAGGAGGAGCCGTGCCCAAGACCACGAAGTCCGGCGAGGTGATCGAGGACGAGCTGCCCAGCACCCTGCAGCGCTCCGACGAGAAGGCCCGGTACACCTACGCCAAGACCCACGACTCCGCGCTGCAGACCTACGACGGGGACGAGCGGGCCGCGAACCAGGTGGCCTTCGCCGCGCTCAAGCACACCCACGAGAAGGTCGGCGACCACTGGGAGCCCAAGCAGGACTACGGCCCCTCCGACGCCCGGGCCGCCGGCAACCGGGACACCGACCGCCCGACCGCGGGCGGGGTGGACGCCAACGCGTCCAAGAAGCACCTCTACGAGCTGGCCACCCGCCTGGAGGTCGGCGGCCGCTCCCGGATGACCAAGCCCGAGCTCGTCGAGGCACTGCAGAAGGCCAACGACCGGGCCACGGCCCGGGCACGTGAGGAGCAGGCATGATCCGCACCGGGCGGCTGCACGACCTCGTCCTGGTCGGCGCGACCGGCTTCGTCGGCCGGCTGACCGCCCAGCACCTCGCCCGCTACGCCCCGCCGGGCACCCGGATCGCCCTGGCCGGCCGCTCGGCGGAACGGCTGGAGGCCGTGCGCGCCGAGCTCGGGGGCACGGCGTCCGCGTGGCCGACGGTGGTGGTGGACGTCACCGACGACGCGGCGGCCGCCTCGCTGGCGGCCTCGGCCAAGGTCGTGGTCAGCGCCGTCGGGCCCTACCTGCGCTACGGGCTGCCGCTGGTCCGCGCCTGCGCCGAGGCGGGCAGCGACTACGCCGACCTGAGCGGGGAGACCCTCTTCGTCCGGCGCAGCATCGACGCCGCGCACGAGGAGGCCGCGGCCACCGGCGCGCGCATCGTGCACGCCTGCGGCTTCGACTCGGTGCCCTCCGACCTCGGTGTCGGGCTCTGCGCCCGGCAGGCCGCGGCGGAGGGGCAGGGCTCGCTGACCGAGACGGTCCTGCACGTGCGCTCGATGCGCGGCGGGATCAGCGGCGGCACCGTGGACTCGCTGCGCCAGCAGCTGCTGGAGACCGCCGGCGACCCGGCCGCCCGCGCCCTGGTGGGGCGGGCGGCCGCGCTGGCCGACGGCCCGCAGACCGCCGGCGTGCGCCGGCCCGGTCGGGCGGCCGCGGTGCAGCGCGACGCCCGCAGCGGCCAGTGGCAGGCGCCCTTCGTGATGGGGGTGTTCAACCGGCAGGTCGTGCTGCGCAGCCACGCGCTGGCCCACTCCGCGTACGGGCCCGAGTTCCGCTACCGCGAGGTGGTGGACACCGGTCGCGGTCCCGCCGGCGCGGCCCGGGCCACCGCCCTGGCCGGGGCCACCGCGGCCCTGGTGGGCGGCATGGCCTTCGGTCCCACCCGGGCGCTGCTCGACCGGGTGCTGCCCTCGCCGGGCGCCGGGCCGAGCGGGACGACGATGGCGAACGGCCGGTTCACCATCGAGGTGGACGCGCTGACCACCACCGGGGCCCGCTACCGCACCACGGTCGCGGCGGAGAAGGACCCCGGCTACGGCGCGACGGCGGTGATGCTCGGGGAGTCCGGTCTGGCTCTCGCCCTGGACGACCTGCCGCTGCGCGGCGGGGTGCTCACCCCGATGGTGGCCCTGGACGGCGCGCTGGCGGAGCGGCTGCGCAGCCACGGCTTCACCATCACCACCGAGCGGCTGCCCGCGGCGGGCTGAGGCTCAGCGGGGCGCCGGGTCGCCGGTCGGCGGCCGCCACAGGGTCGGCCAGGACACGCCCAGCCCGGCCAGCAGCTCGCGCAGCAGCGGCAGGCTGACGCCCACCACGTTGTGGTGGTCGCCCTCGATGCGGCGGACGAAGGCACCCCCGAGCCCGTCCACGGTGAACGCCCCGGCCACCTGCAGCGGCTCGCCGGTGGCCACGTAGGCCTCGATCTCGGCGTCGTCCAGCTCGGCGAAGTGCACGGTGGTGGCGGCCACCGCGGCGGCGGTCCTGGTCGCGCCGCCGCTGCGGAGCAGGACGTGGTGACCGGTGTGCAGCGTGCCGGAGCGGCCGCGCATCGCCCGCCACCGCTCCACCGCCCGCTCGGGCGTCCCCGGCTTGCCGAGCGGGGCGCCGTCCAGCTCGAGGAGGGAGTCGCAGCCGAGCACGACGGTGGTGCCCGCCCGCTCCGGCAGCGCCGCGGCGACCGCCTCGGCCTTGAGGGCGGCCAGCCGCCCGGTCAGGGCGGAGACCGTCCCGGCCTCGACGCCGCTCTCGTCCACCCCGGAGACGACCACCTCGGGGTGCAGGCCGGCGGCGCGCAGGGTGGCCAGCCGGGCCGGGGACGCCGAGGCCAGCACCAGCCGGACGGGGGAGGGCTCGGTCATGCCGGTCAGCGTAGCCAGGGCGGTCGGACCGCCGCCGTCTCCTGGCCCCCGTCCGGCCCGCCCCCATCTGTTCCGCCACGCTGGGCGCGGTTAGCGTGAGTGGCATGGACTACGTCAACCTGGGCCGGACCGGCCTGCAGGTCTCGAAGATCTGCCTCGGCTGCATGAGCTTCGGGGAGCCCGAGCGCGGCAACCACGCCTGGACCCTCCCCGAGGACCAGAGCCGCCCCCTGATCCGGCAGGCCGTCGAGGCCGGCATCACCTTCTTCGACACCGCCAACGTCTACTCCGACGGCAGCAGCGAGGAGATCGTCGGCCGTGCCCTCCAGGAGCACCTGCCGCGCGAGGAGCTGGTGCTGGCCACCAAGGTGCACGGCCGGATGGGCCCGGGCGCGAACGGCGGCGGGCTGTCCCGCAAGGCCATCCTGTGGCAGGTGGACGAGAGCCTGCGCCGGCTGGGCACCGACTACATCGACCTCTACCAGATCCACCGCTGGGACCCGCGGACGCCCATCCTGGAGACCATGCAGGCGCTGCACGACGTGGTGCAGGCCGGCAAGGTGCGCTACCTCGGTGCCTCCTCGATGTGGGCCTGGCAGTTCTCCAAGGCGCAGTACCTGGCCCAGGCCGCCGGGCTGACCCCGTTCGTCGCCATGCAGGACCACTACAACCTGCTCAACCGCGAGGAGGAGCGGGAGATGCTGCCGCTCTGCCTCGACCTCGGCGTCGGGGTGATCCCGTGGAGCCCGCTGGCCCGCGGCAAGCTGACCCGCGACTGGGACGCGTCCACCACCCGCAGCGAGACCGACGAGTTCGGCAAGCGGCTGTACCGCGACGAGGACCGCGGGATCGCCGACACCGTCGCGGCGATCGCGGCGGAGCGCGGGGTGCCCCGGGCGCAGGTCGCCCTGGCCTGGGTGGCCGCGCACCCGGCCGTGACCGCCCCGATCGTCGGGGCCACCAAGGCCTCGCACATCGACGATGCGGTGGCCGCCGCCGACCTGGTGCTCACCGAGGACGAGCGGACCCGGCTGGAGGCGGACTACCAGCCGCACGCGGTCGCCGGCTTCTGACCCGGCTCCCGCTCGACGGGTGGGTGGGGGCCGCGTGGTCGCGGCCACCACCCACCCACCGGCGGTGCCGGGCCCTCGGGCCCGGGCTCAGCGGCGCCCGCCGCCGAGCAGGCCGCCCAGCACGTCAGCCACCGAGCCCGTACCAGCTGCCGGCTGCTGGCCACCACCGAGCAACCCGCCCAGCAGGCCGCTGACCCCGC
>Ga0210040_10006829_pt1 | contig 14049 bp, 12 predicted proteins | sample CryGeyCG12114_NA_FD_185462 | JGI IMG/M metagenome (GOLD analysis project Ga0210040, IMG submission 185462) | Groundwater microbial communities from aquifer - Crystal Geyser CG19_WC_8/21/14_NA (SPAdes) (version 2) | ecosystem: Environmental > Aquatic > Deep subsurface > Groundwater | place: USA... | reverse complement strand
CGCGCGGACGGGCGACCCACTCGCGGAGCAGCACGAGCTCGGCCTCGCCGTCGCGGGTGGGGCCGAAGACCACGACGCCGCTCTGCGCCAGGTGCCACAGCAGGTGGTAGCCGCGCTGCTTCACGCCCAGCAGCCCCGCCTCGTCCCACCGGGCGAGGAGCTGCTCGCGCCGCAGCCGCCGCCCGCCCGACAGGGCATCGACGGCGAGGTGGTGGGCCCGCTCCAGGTGCTCGGGCCCCAGCCCCAGCGCGGCCCGGCGGGAGGCCGCGCCGGCGAGGAGGCGCTCGCTCGTCAGGGCGAGAATCCAGCCGAGGTCCTCGGCCGGCACCAGGTGCAGCGTGCCGCGCATCGGCCACGACCGGACGACCTCGCCGGCGTCCATCGCCGCCGCCACGGCCGCCGTGGTGCCCTCGCGGGTGCGCAGGGCCACGGCGGTGCGGGCGCTGCGCTCGTCCTGCGCCTGGAGGGCCCCCATCCAGCGCACGGCGTCGGCGGCCGAGGCGCACGGGGACCCCACGAGGCGCTGCGCGGCGAGGCGCAGCAGGGCGACGTCATCGGTCGTTTCCATGCTCCGACGCTAGGGGCCACCACCGACCGTCCCCAGGTGTTCTCCACAGGTGGGGATCGCGTCACGCTCTGCGATTGCAGGTGCTGCGAGGCAGAGGCACCGGCGTGCGGCCGGTGATCGATGGACGCACAGGGCGGTCCCCGCGACAGCGCGGCACGGCCGGCCCCTGATGGCGTCTCTCACCCCGTCTCGGCGAGATGGGCCACGTGGACATCGCCGCACAGGTGCACCTCGACGCCCAGCTCTGCGAACATGGCGGCCTTCGCCAGGAGCGCCCGATCGGCGGTCTCGTCGTCGTGCGCGTAGGCGATGCTGGCGTGGTTCGCCTTGTGCCGGCCCATGAACTGGTCCCGGGTGACGCCGTGGAGCACCACGTGGGCGATCGGCCACTCGGGGTTGGTGGCGTTCTTGCGGCGCAGGGTCTCCTCCGGCGGCAGCTCCACCACGCTTGCGCGGCCCAGGTCCACGTGCAGCCCACCGTCGGCGACGTAGACGCGCGACCAGACGATCTCCCCGGGCCTGGACACGCCGTTGATCGTGCTCCCCCCGGCGGGGAAGAAGACCGGCCCTTGCCGCCAGCCCTCCGCGTTGCCGTAGCCGCCCAGGTGCGAGGGGGGAACAGCGCCGGAGATCTCGAAGACCCACACGTACTGGCCGTCGTGCTCTGCGCCCCAGCGGACGTCGTGCAGGGTGGTGGCCGGGTCCAGTCCCATGGCGGTCCAGATGCGGTTGGTGACGAGGGCGTCCACGGCCGCGCCCTCATCCACCTCGTTGAAGTGGGGCAGCGCCTGCCCCTCCCACAGCACCCGCTGCCCGTCACGGCTGGTCACCGGTGGGCGCTCGACGTTGTTCAGCAGCCCCTCGACGAGGTCCGAGGCCGGGGCCAGGTCCTTGAGGCCCTGCTGGTACTGGATCCCCACCGCGTCGAGGCCGAAGTCGTCGCTGAGGCGCAGGGCAGCGATGTACATCCGGTACTGGCCCAGCAGCTGCGCCTCGGTGAGCTCAGTGCACTCGTCAGTGCCCAGCCTGAACCGCATGCCGTGGGCGAGCAGCCACTCGCCCACCGCAGTCGCCTCGTCGTCGCCCACCCGCTGCATCTCGGCCCAGAGGGTGCTCTGGGACAGGCGCTCCTTGTAGATGCCCAGCGCGTTGAGCAGCTCGTCGTCGATGATCGCGTTGTACATCCCCATGCAGCCTTCGTCGAAGACACCGATGATCGCCTTGTCCGCGACGAGCTGCTGGGCAAGGGCCCGGCCCAGGGCCACCTCGTCGGCGTCCGGCAGGCGCGGCAGATCGCGGACGTGGCTGGCGTCGTGCTCGATCTTCCCGGTCTCGAGCCAGTGCCCGAGCTGGGACACGGCCCACTGGTCGGTCCAGTGCTCGCTCCACAGGGTGGAGTAGGCGATGCCGGCCTTCGTGAGGCTGCCGTTGAGGTTCAGCAGCCCCACCAGACCGGGCCACTCGCCGCTCCAGTTCCCTGCGACCAGGATCGGCCCGCGGTGGCTGCGGAGGCCCGGCAGGACGTGGTGGCTGTACTGCCAGACGGCTTCCGCCACGATGAGCGGCGCGGTAGGAGGCACCGCCTTGAACACCTCGATGCCGTGCCGCTGGCTCGCGAGGAACCCGTGACCCTCCTCGGGGTCGTAGGGATGGGCGCGGACGACGCGACCGCCGAGGCCCTGGACCGCCGAGCCGAGCCGGGCCTCCAGGTCCGCCTGGGCCGCCCACCCCGCCTGGTTCGCGCTGCGGCGCAGGTCGCCGCTGGCCACGAGGTAGACCGCGCCCTCCTCGGCGACCGGCGACCGGCTGGAAGGGGGCACGAGGTACGGCATGGGGCAGACTCCTTCGTGGTCCGTCGACATGCGGCAGCGCCGTGGACGCCGTCGCACTGACCCGTCACGTGGCCGTCCTCGGTGACGGCCGGCTGCGGATCACCGCCGACAGTAGCGAAGCGTTGAAAACGATTACAAGAGCCGAGTCCTGACTGGTCGCCCGTGCAGGGGTCAGGAACCTGCTGCGGCCCCGTTCTCGAGCTCCGGCAGCTCGTGGCGCAGGACGATGGTCCGCACCGGTTGGGAGTCCCCGCGGATGCGTTCCAGCAGCACCTGGGCGGCCGTCGCGCCGATCAGCCGCGCAGGGAGAGGCACCACGTCCATGCCCGTGAGGGCCAGTGGTGCGTAGGGGACGTCCCCGACGACGGCCATGCCGAACCCGGGTGGGCGCAAGCCGTGCTGGTGGAGCGCCTCCAGCGCACCGACGGCCATCAGGTTGTTGGCCACGAACACGGCGTCAGGTGGTTCGTTCAGGGCCAGCAGGTCCGCCATCGCCCTCCGCCCACCGTTCACGCGGTAGTCCGCGTGGACGACGTACTCGCGCGGGTCCGAGCCGGGGGAGCGCTGGGCGAACACCTCCCGCCAGCCGCCGCTGCGCTTCTCGGCCGTCTCCGCACCCCGGGGCCCGGTGATGCAGCCGACCCTGGTGAAGCCCTTGTCGTACAGGGCTCCGGTGCCCTGCCGCCCGCCCGTGAGGTCGTCGGCGACGACGGAGTCGACGGGAGCCAGCGGAAGGCCCCGGTCGACCGTCACGACCGGTCGTGCGTGCTCGACGAGCCGACCCACGTCGGTGGCGGGCTCGGCTGGGACGAGGACCACGCCGGCCATGTGCTCCGCGATGGCGATGTCGAAGTACCGCGCCTCGCGGGCCAGGTCACCGTCGCTGTTGCACAGGACCACGGAGAAGCCGGCGGCCAGGGCCACCTCCTCCACCCCCCGCGCCATGGCGGTGAAGAAGGGGTTCTCGATGTCGGTCACCACCAGGGCGATCACGTCGGACGTCTGCCGGCGCAGGGCGCGCGCCGCGCGGTTCGGCGTGTACGCGAGCTTCTCCGCGGCCCTGCGGACCGCCCGCGCCTTCTCGGGCGAGACGTTGCCGCCGTTGAACACCCGCGAGACGGTGGCGGGCGACACCCCGGCCCGTGCCGCCACGTCGTAGATCGTGGTCATGGTCTCCCGCCGTGATCGGGGCCTGCGCGAGCGCCCGCCGCTGTGCGCACCCCGACGGCCGTGCTGCCGGAAGGCCCCGATCCTAGGGTCCGCAGGGCTCGTCGACCACCGCTGCCGCCGACCGCTGGACCGCCCTCCCGCGCCGTCTGAGCGAGGTGGCGCGGAGGTCTTGACAGCCCAGGACTTTATCTCTACTTTAGGCGAAATCGATTTCTCCGACGGAGGGGTCGATGGAGCGGCGGGGCGCGGTCCTGTGGCTCCGGAGAGCGGCTCGAGGCGCTGCGGCGCCGGAGCGGCGTGGCACCCGAGGTGGTGGAGTGGGCTTCACTCCGCCACACCGTCCGAACACCGGCCCACGACGACGTGGACCCCGAGCGAAGAGGCTCCCCCATGACTCACCAGGGACTGGGTTGGTACCGCAAGCGCACGATCGGACTGCTGCTCACCGTCGGCGTCGCCTCCGCGACGCTGGCGGCCTGCGGCTCCGACTCGCCGGAGGCGAGCACCGGATCGGCGACCTCGGGCGAGATCTCGTGGTGGGGCTGGACCCCGGACACCCCGGTGGCCGAGAGGTACATCGCCGCGTTCAACGAGGCCTACCCGGACATCACGGTGAACTACACCAACTACGAGAACGCCGACTACGCCCCGACGATGTCGACGGCGTTCCAGACCGGTGCAGGCCCGGACATCTTCGACGTGTCCGCCGGCGGCAACGTCGGTGGGAAGCAGCTGTGGGGCGACTACGCCATGGACCTCTCCTCGGCGGCCGAGGAGGAGCTGGGGCCGGAGTGGGAGGGCCAGTTCGCCACCGGCTACGTCGACCAGCTGACGTACGACGACAAGGTCGTCGCCCTGCCCCTGGGCGGCGTCGCCGCCGGGTTCTTCTGGATCAACAAGGACCTGTTCGACGCGAACGGGGTGCCCACCGAGCTGAAGACCTACGACGACCTCAAGTCCGCCTGCGCCACGTTCACAGCGGCGGGCGTGCAGTGCCTGACCATGGGCACCAACTCGACCGACACCTTCTCCACCGAGCTCCTCCGCACGATCGTCGCCTCGATCGATCCGGACTACTACGCGGAGGCGCTGCAGGGCGAGGCGAGCTGGGACGACCCGGTGTTCGTCGAGGCGATCGACATCCTCCGCAAGATGCAGGACGACGGCATCATCAGCCAGAACGCCACCTCGATCCGGCAGTACCCCGAGGCCAACAACGCGTTCATGGCGCAGGAGGCCGCCATCGTCCAGATGGGCACCTGGTACGCCCAGTACGCGGCCGCGGAGCCGATGACGGCGTCGATGGAGGGCGCCGGGGTGTCGGCCCCCGTCCCCTTCACGATGATGCCCATGACGAGCCCGGACTTCGCCGGAGACGGGAACGTCCCCGGCCTGGTGGGCGAGGCGGACTACGGCCTGGCCATCAACGACGAGAGCGAGAACAAGGCGGCCGCCACGACGTTCGTCAACTGGCTGACCACCAACGCGGACGGCCAGCAGATCGTGGCCAACGCCATCGACCTGGTCCCGGCCCTGGAGGGCGTCGAAGCGGACTGGGAGAACCTCGGTCTGGTCTCACCGGACATCCAGATCCCGGCCTTCCAGCAGCTCTACGCCGACGCTGCGGCCACCTCGGAGACTCGCAACCTGTACGTCGCGCCAGAGACCGGCAACGCTCAGGTGATCGCCGTCCAGCAGGCCCTCGCCGGCAGGTCCCAGACCTCGGCGGAGATCGCCGCGCAGGCAGAGGCGGACTCCGTCGACATGCCGGTGGAGTGACGACGGGCGCCGTGTGGACAAGAGGGGACGGATAGGCATGGCGACATCAGCGACAACCGCCTCTGACGAGCCTCTCGCGCGCGCCGCGGCACGGCCCGGTGGGGACGCCGCGCGGAGGCGCCCCCACCGGACCTCCCCGGGCCTGCGCTGGATCCTGCCCGGGTTCGTCGTCTCGGCCGGGTTGATCTACTTCTGCATCGCGTACTCGGGGTACGTCTCTCTGCTCCCGTGGGACTGGCGGCCCCGACGTCCTGCCACCCTGGAGGGGCTCGGCTCGTACGGCAGGGCGCTGCAGGACCCGTTGTTCTGGACGTCACTGCAGCACACGCTGGTGTTCTTCGTCGCGGCCTACGTGGTGCAGTGCGCCCTCGGCATCATCTTCGCGGCGATGCTCCACTCGAAGGTGTACGGCGGAAACCTCTTCAAGATCCTCATCTTCGTGCCGGTCGTGATCGCCCCGGCCATCATGGCGCCGGTCCACCGACGGGTGTTCGCCGTGGACGGTCCGATCAACTGGATCCTCGAACGCCTGGGTCTCATCGACGTGGACGCGGTCGGCAGCCGGAACTGGACCGGATGGCTGTCCTCGGGGCTGGCGCAGATCGGCCTGGCGGACGTCACCCCCAACTGGATCCAGCCCTCCACCTCGTTGTGGGTGATCGTCGCGGTGCAGGTCTGGAGCTCGGTCGGCATCGCCTTCATCCTGTTCTACGCGTCGATGGGCCAGATCGACCCGGAGGTGCTCGAGGCGTCTCGGCTCGACGGCGCCGGCAACCTCCGGGTGCTGGTGTCGGTGGTGGTGCCGGGCCTGAAGCCGACCATCGTGGCGCTGGCGATCCTCAACGCGATCACCGCGCTGAAGCTCTTCGACTACCCGTACCTGATCACGGCAGGAGGGCCCGCCCACTCCTCCGAGTTCCTGGGGACGTACATCTACGCGCAGCTGTTCGGCGTCTCGAGCCACTACGGCTACGCGGCGACGTTGTCGATGCTCCTGCTCGTCCTCGCCCTCGCGCTGTCGATCACCATGAGCCGGAGCGCCCGCGAGCGCAGGCCCGGCCGGAAGGTCAAGGGGGTGGGTCTCTAGATGTTCGAGCTCCGGAGCCGGACAGCCCGGCTGGGCCTCACGGCGGTGCTGGTCGTCATGGTGATCCCCTTCGTCATCCCGCTGTACACCATGGTGTACGGCTCCTTCCAGGGCCGCGGGTGGGACAACTACAGGAGCGTCATGGCGCTCGAGGGCTTCTACACGTACTTCCGCAACTCGATCATCATCTCCGTGGCCACGATCGCCCTCGTCTTCCTGTTGACGATGAGCGCCTCGTTCGGCTTCTCCAAGCTGCGCATCCGCAACAAGGAGGTCTACTTCTGGGTGCTGATGGGGGCGCTGACGATGCCCGAGGTGGTGCTGCTGACACCGCTCGTGATCCTCGTCTCCGAGGCGGGGATCGCCGGGACCTTCTGGGCCGTCATCATCCCGCTGGTGGCGCTGCAGATCCCGTTCACGACCCTGCTCACCCGCAGCTACGTGGACGGGATCCCCGACTCCCTGTTCGAGGCTGCGCACATCGATGGTGCGGGGACCTGGAAGCAGTTCTGGTACGTGCTGGTGCCGCTGGCGAAGCCCATGGCTGCTGCCATCGTGGTGCTGGTGATGATCAACTCCTGGAACGCGTACCTGCTGCCGCTGGTGCTGCTGGGACAGGCGGACGGGAACATGGTGGTCACCCAGCTGCCGAACTCCTTCAGGACGCAGTACACCGACGACCAGACGAGGATCCTGGCCGGCGCGGTCCTGGCGGCACTCCCCGAGATCATCGCCTACGTGGCCCTCCAGCGGCACTTCGAGCGGGGCATGGCGGCGGGGGCCATCAAGTGACAGCCACCTCGCCCACCGGTCCGGCGCGCCGCGCGCCTGCGCCGGTGTCGCGGTCCGGCCCCATGAGAGCAGCGGCAGGGAGTCATCGATGAGCGGAGGAGCAGAGGTGGAACTGTTCGACGGCCACACGCTCCAGGGATGGCGGGCGGTGCCGCGCCTCCCGGTGCCGGCGTGGCCGGGGGGGCCGCAGCCCGACCTCGGGTCCGCGCGCTACCAGGCGGCCGCAGCGACCGCCGGGCGCTGGAGCGTGGAGGACGGCGCGATCGTCGGGGGGCAGGAGCCGCCCGGCTCCGGCCTCGGCGGGTACCTCGTCACCGAGGCGCGCTACGGCGACTTCGAGCTGAGCTTCGAGGTCAGGCCCGACTGGCCGGCCGACACGGGAGTGCTGGTGCGGGCGACGGCGGCGGGCACGCAGGGGTTCCAGGTCCTGGTCGACCACCGCCGTTCCGGAGGGATCGGCGGCTTCTACGGCAACGGCACGGGGGGCTTCCACGCCGTGGCGTACGGGGTGGACGTCATCCGCGACGCCTCGGGAGCGCCGACCGGGCTGGTGCAGGACGACCCGGCCACGACGCTGGAGCCGGTGACCGAGCAGAAGCGGTCGATGCTCTCCTACGCCGCGCCGGCGGAGGACTTCCTGGCGGCCTGGCGCTGGGGGGACTGGAACGAGATGAGGGTGCGGTGCGTCGGGGAGCACCCGGTGCTGACCACGTGGGTCAACGGGGTCCGGGTGTACGAGCTGGACACGGGCTCGATCCGGCACCCGACGTACGACCGCGACGCCGTCGCCGACCTGCTGGGCAGGGCGGGGCACGTCGCGCTGGAGGTGCACGACAACGACGAGGGCATGGGCGACGACCGCTGGGCCCCCGGCGCGGTGGTGAGGTGGCGGGGGCTCCGGCTCCGGCCGCTGGGCGAGGACGAGCAGTGACCCTCCCGGGGGTGCCGGGAACGACGAAGAGGAGCTGTTCGTGACGAGTGCAGTGGACACCGGAGTCCCGGCTGGCGGCAGCGCGCCAGCGGGCCCAGCCCGGTACGTGGTGGTGGGTCGCGGCTGGCGGGCGGGGTTCTTCCTGCGGTTGGCGCAGGCGTTCCCGGAGCGGCTGCAGGTCTCCGCCGTGGTGACGCGGACGGCCGAGGCCGGCGCGCAGGTCGAGCAGGAGTGGGGGTTCCGCACGGCGCGCACCCTGGCGGACGCGGTGAGCGGGGACCGCCCCGACTTCGTCGTGGCCTCGGTGCCGTGGGCGGTGTCTCCGCAGGTCGTCCGCGAGGCCGTGGGTCTGGAGCTGCCGGTCCTGACCGAGACGCCGCCGGCGCCCGACGTCGCGGGCCTGCGCGAGCTGTGGTCAGCGGTGGGCGGTTCCGGCCTCGTCCAGGTCGCCGAGCAGTACCCGCTGTACCCCGGGCACGCCGCCCGGCTGCGGCTGGTCGAGAAGGGGGTCCTGGGCGCGGTCCACGACGTGCAGGTGTCGTCGACCCACCAGTACCACGCCGTCGCCCTCATCCGCCGGATGCTGGGTCTCGGCTTCGAGGACGCCGCCGTGACGGCGCACCGCAGCGAGTTCGGCCTGGCGAGCCCGATCAGCCGCGAGGGGTGGACCGGAGACCTCACCCCCCGACCGGCGTGGAACATCCTCGCCCGCTACGACTTCGGCGACGGCCGGACGGGGCTGTACGACTTCACCGACAACCAGTGGCACAACGAGCTGCGCACCAACCGCATCCTCGTCCGCGGCAGCCTGGGGGAGGCGGTGACGGACCACGTGGTGCACGTGCGTGACGAGCGCACGCTCCTGGAGTCCGACCTGGTCCGCCGCCAGCTGGGCTTCGACATGAACTTCGAGGGCTACGACCTCGACCACATCTCCTTCGAGGGTGAGGTGGCGTACCGCAACGACTGGCAGGGCGGGCGCCTCTCCGACGACGAGCTCGCCGTCGCCGAGCTGCTCGGACAGATGGGGCGCTGGGTGCGCGAGGACGGGCCGGAGCCCTACCCGCTCGCTGAGGGCTGCCAGGACCACATGCTGGCCCTGGCCATCGACGACTCCCTCGCCGCGGGGGGCACGGTGCGCACGGAGCGCCAGCCGTGGGCCTCCTGAGCGCACGACCGGCCCGCGCGGCGGGCGGCGCCGACGCGGGCGAGCGCCCCGCGGGCGCCAGGCACTTCACCTCGATGACGGGCGGTGGGCGGATGGACGGGTTCGGCGAAGGATGGTCGCGGCCCCTGGGGTCGACGGGCCTGCAGGTGACGGCCCTGTGCGTCGGCGGAGGGCCGTTGGGGAGCATGCCTGAGGCCTTCGGCTACGCCGTCTCCGAGGAGGACGCCATCGAGCTGGTCGAAGCGGTCCTGGCCAGCCCGATCAGGGTCCTCGACACCTCCAACGGCTACTCCGACGGGAACAGCGAGCGCCGCATCGGTGCCGGCATCGCCCGCGCAGGGGGGCTGCCGGACGACTTCCTCGTCATCACCAAGGTGGATGCGCGGGACGGCGACTACTCCGGAGCGCGAGTGCGTCAGTCGGTGCGCGAGAGCAAGGAGCGCCTGGGGCTCGACGTCCTCCCGGTGGTCCACCTCCACGACCCGGAGTTCCACGACTTCGACGCGCTGACGGCGCCGGGCGGTGCGGTCGAGGCGCTCGTGCGCCTGCGCGAGGAGGGCGAGGTCGGGCACCTCGGCGTCGCCGGCGGCGACGTCCGGGTGATGGGCCGCTACCTGGACCTGGGCGTCTTCGAGGCGGTGCTGGTCCACAACCGGTGGACGCTCGTCGACCGGAGCGCCGAGGAGCTGGTCGAGCGGGCCCACCGGGCCGGTGTCGCCGTGGTCAACGCCGCCGTCTACGGCGGCGGCGTGCTGGCGGACCCTGCCGGTGGCTCCACCACGTACGGCTACCGACCCGCTTCGCCCACGACGCTCGACGCCATCCGGCGGATGAGCGAGCTGTGCGCGCGGTGGAGCACCGACCTGGCCACTGCGGCGCTGCAGTTCTCGCTGCGCGACCGCCGGGTGGCCACCACCGTCGTCGGGATCAGCAAGCGACGCCGCCTCGACGGCCTCCTGCAGGCCGCGGCCACCGACCTCCCCGAGGGCTTCTGGACCGAGCTCGAGGCCCTCGTACCACCGCCGGAACACTGGCTGGACCCGCCCACAGCGGTCACCGGCCTCCGCGGACCAGCGTCCACGACCCAGGAGTAGCGAACCCATGCCCCCACGCACCTTCGAGCTGCCCGGCCAGCGGGCCCAGATGTTCACCGTCGACGTCGACTCGGGCGAGACCGAGCTCGTCCACGAGTCCACGAGCCTGCTGTTCGAGGCGCCGAACTGGAGCAGCGACGGCCAGTGGCTGGTCTTCAACGGCGACGGGCGACTGTTCCGAATCCGTCCCACGGCCGGCGCCGAGGCGGAGGAGATCCCGCTGGGCGGCGTCCCGCCGATCAACAACGACCACGTCCTGAGCCCTGACGGGAGCACCGTCTACGTCTCCGCCGACGACGGCCACCTGTGGGCTGTGTCCCTCGGAGGCGGCGAGCCGCGCCGGGTCTCCAACGACCGGGGGCCTGACTTCGTCTACTACCTGCACGGCATCTCGCCGGACGGCCGGAGCCTCGCCTACATCGGCCTGGTCAGGCACCCCGACGGGAGCGCCACCACGAACGTCTGGACGATCCCCTCCGGCGGGGGCGAGGACGTGCAGATCACCGACGACGAGTTCCCCGACGACGGCTCGGAGTTCAGCCCTGACGGGCGGTGGATCTACTTCAACTCCGAGCGGGCCAGGACGGCCCCGGGGCACGCGCAGCTCTTCCGGACGTCCCTCGACGGCGCCGTGGTCGAGCAGCTCACGCACGACGAGCGGGTGAACTGGTTCCCGCACCCGTCTCCGGACGGCGCGCGGGTCGCGTACATCAGCTTCCCGAGCGGCACGCTCGGCCACCCCGCCGACCGGGACGTGCTGCTGCGCCTGCGCGAGGCCGACGGCACGATCCGCGATGTGGCGGCGCTCTTCGGTGGCCAGGGGACCGTGAACGTGCCGAGCTGGGCGCCCGACGGGCGCCGGCTCGCCTACGTCGCCTACCCCGTCGAGCAGTGACAGGAGTGACAGCAGTGCCCGGGCGCCGATGGTCGGCGCCCGCGGAGCCCCAGGAGGTGGACGTGGTGGTGCAGGTCGCGACGGTGTCGCTCAACGACGGGACGACGATCCCGCAGCTCGGGATCGGCGTGTTCCAGATGACCGAGGCGGAGGCCGAGGCGGCGGTGCTGTGTGCTCACGACGCCGGCTACACGCTGGTCGACACGGCGGCGGGCTACCGCAACGAGGCGGCGGTGGGGCGCGCCGTCGCCCAGCGCGGCCGGGAAGCGTTCTACGTCACCACCAAGCTCGCGAACGACGACCACGGGTACGACTCCGCGCTGTCGGCGTTCGACGCCTCCATGGGGCAGCTCGGCTTCGAGCACCTCGACCTCTACCTGATCCACTGGCCGGCTCCGGAGAGGGAGGCGTACGTCGAGACCTGGCGGGCCCTGGCCCGACTGCGCGAGGAGGGCCGGGTCACCTCCGTGGGGGTGTCGAACTTCGAGCCGCACCACCTGCGCCGGCTGGTCGAGGAGACCGGTGTGGTGCCCGTGGTCAACCAGATCGAGCTCCACCCCTTCCTCCAGCAGCGCGAGCTGCGGGCGCTGCACTCCGAGCTCGGGATCGTGACGGAGTCGTGGTCGCCCCTGGGCTCGGGCAAGGGGGACCTGCTCGCTCACCCGGTGCTGGTGCGGATCGCCCGCGAGCACGGGGTGACGCCCGCGCAGGTGGTGCTCGCCTGGCACCTGGCCATCGGCGCCGTGGTGATCCCCAAGTCCGTCACGCCGGCGCGGATCGTCGAGAACATCGCGTCGACCGGAGTCGTCCTCACCGCCGAGGACCTCGACGCCATCGCGGCCGTGGAGGACGGGACCCGGTTCGGCCCGCACCCGGACCACTTCAGCTGAGCCCCCGCGGCGGCGCGCTCCACCCTCGAGGGCTCCGCGCCGCCAGGCTCCGTGGCGAGAGCCGTGACGACTTCCGAGGAGATGACGATGGCAGTGCTCGATCGATTCAACATGGCCGGACAGACGGCGGTGGTCACCGGTGCCACCCGGGGGCTGGGGCGGGCCTTCGCCCGGGCCCTGGCCGAGGCGGGAGCGGATGTCGTCGTCGTCGGGCGTGATGCTGCGGCGGCGGCGGACGTCCAGGCGGAGCTGGAGTCCCTCGGCACCCGAGCGCTGACGGTGCTCGCCGACGTGACGGTCCGGGCCGACGTGGAGCGGATGCTCGCGGAGACGCTGGAGGCGTTCGGGCGTGCCGACGTCCTCGTCAACAACGCCGGGGTCTGCATCCACAAGCCCGCTGCGGAGGTGACTGACGAGGAGTGGCGCCACGTCATGAACGTCAACGTCGACGGGTTGTGGATCGCGAGCCAGGTCTTCGGCCGGCACATGATCGCTTCCGGGGGCGGGTCGATCGTCAACGTGGGATCGATGTCCGCCGCGATCGTCAACCGGCCGCAGTGGCAGCCGGCGTACAACGCGTCGAAGGCGGCGGTCCACCACCTCACCCGCAGCCTCGCGGCTGAGTGGGCGCCCGCGAACGTGCGGGTCAACGCGCTCGCACCGGGGTACATGCACACCGACATGTCGCCGATCCACGAGCCCCAGTTCCAGCGCTACTGGATCGAGGACACCCCGCAGCGACGAGCCGGTGAGCCCGACGAGCTGGGCCCGGCGCTGGTCTTCCTCGCCAGTGCGGCGTCGAGCTTCATGACCGGTTCCGTCCTCACCATCGACGGCGGGTACAGCGTCTTCTGATCGCATCCGCCGCCCCCACCCCCTCCGAGCCGTCGTCTGCGAACGGCTGCCAGGAGCCCGGGTCACCGCCCATCCCGAAGGAGAGCACGCGTGAAGAACCCCATCCCCCTGACCGGCTTCATCCAGATAGCCGTCGTGGTCGAGGACATCGAGAAGGCGCTGGACAGCTGGTGCGAGCTGTTCGCCGCGCCCCGGCCGGAGGTGCGCGTCACCGACGCGACGCCCGACCCGAACGAGACTTACCGCGGTGAGACCGCCGCCTACGGCCTGAAGCTGGCCGTGATCGACTGCAAGGAGCGCGGCTTCATCGTCGAGCTGCACGAGCCGGACCAGAACCCGTCGACCTTCCGCGAGTACCTCGACAAGCACGGCAACGGGGTCCACCACGTGGGTTTCCAGGTCGGCGAGGCGCGCGACGCCGTGGTCGGCGAGCTCGAGGACATGGGCTTCGTCCTGCGGACGGTCGGGACGTACCCCGACGGCAGCTGGACGATCGTGGACGGCGAGGACAGCCTCGGCGTCAACCTCAACATCAAGCCGCGACCGTGAGCGCCGCGAGCGAGCCGCAGCCGGCGGCGGTCACGTTCCCCGACGGGTTCGGCTGGGGGACGGCCACGGCCAGCTACCAGATCGAGGGAGCGGTGGCCGAGGACGGCCGCTCCCCCTCGATCTGGGACACCTTCTCCCACACGCCGGGCGCGATCGTCGACGGCACCAACGGCGACCGGGCCGACGACCACTACCACCGCTGGGCCGAGGACGTCGACCTGATGGCCGACATGGGCGTCGGCTACTACCGGTTCTCCCTGGCGTGGCCGCGGCTGCAGCCCGACGGGCGCGGCGGGCTGGAGCAGCGCGGCGTCGACTTCTACGCCAGGCTCGCCGACCGCCTGCGCGAGCGCGGGATCGAGCCGTGGGTGACCCTCTACCACTGGGACCTGCCCCAGGTCCTGGAGGACGCCGGCGGCTGGCCGGAGCGGGACACCGC
>Ga0210040_10006828_pt1 | contig 14050 bp, 12 predicted proteins | sample CryGeyCG12114_NA_FD_185462 | JGI IMG/M metagenome (GOLD analysis project Ga0210040, IMG submission 185462) | Groundwater microbial communities from aquifer - Crystal Geyser CG19_WC_8/21/14_NA (SPAdes) (version 2) | ecosystem: Environmental > Aquatic > Deep subsurface > Groundwater | place: USA... | reverse complement strand
CTCGTAGTTTAGGGTTAGATGTTTGAAAAATCATTTCATCTGCGTCAACCGATAAGACCAGCTTTACCCATTTATCCGGTATATTTTTATGCAATACGTGTTTAAAGGTATTTTCGATAAGCGGTAGGAATAGAAGCGGCTCTATTGATTTTCCCTGGATTTCCCCCTGAATGGAAAAATCAACAATCTCGGCTTCATTGTGTCGCAGGTTTTCTAAACGGATATAACTATTTATAAAGGCTATCTCTCCTTGCAGGGGTACTTTTTCCGCTCCTGTTTGGTAAAGCACATAGCGCATGATCCCGGATAAGTCTGTAATCATTTGCGGGGTCTTGGGTGAGTTTTGAATACTTAGTGAATAGAGGTTGTTCAACGTATTGAAAAAAAAGTGTGGCTGGATTTGCGCCTTCAGATGGTTGAGCTCAAGGGTCAGCTTTTGATTTTCCAAGGCGTTTACATGATCCTGATTTTTAAACAGGAGTTTTACGACATATAAGGAAGTAGCAGCCAGGAGTATAAGTGAAGTATATCCGAGGGACTGGTGAAAATAGCCTTGCGTAAAATCTTCCGGATGGCCAGGTATCAAGCCATTCCGGTATTGCTGTGGAATAAAGAGCATATGAATTACGGCAATACCAGCAAGTCGCAAGTTTATTTCATTAATGAATATATAGACAGGAAAAAGCAACAGGGCCAGCAGATACCGTTTCTTACCTACAGTATAAGGCAGGTAAAGCCGGTAAAATAAGATAATTGCAGGTAGTCCTAAAACGTTAACCACTACCAAGCTTAGGGTAAAAGAGAATTTGGAAAAGATTTGAAGGCCGACAGCAAAGGGGCTTACGACCCCGATAAAAAACAAGTAAATCCATTCTGCCAACTGGCTTTTTTGCTTGTAATTAAGTGCTGCTAACGATAACGACATTTCTAAATGTTTGCTATTAAAAGAAGATAAAGAATCTTTTTAGACAAACATGCGTTTTTACCCGGTGAATCTTGATACTATTTGTTCAACCTGCTAAATCACACTATTGTCGAATAAAATTGTTGTATTTCTTGGTAAAGCGGATACTTGCTATATGAAAAAGCAAATTGCAAGTCTCTCTTTCTTTCTAGTTATACAGGATAAAAATCCCAAAAAGGCAATAGCATTATTTTTTTGTGGGCTTATCTTATTAAACACACAAGTGCTTGCACAGGTAGAACAAAAGGCTTGCAACTGCTCCGTTTTATTACAGGAATCAGTTCAAAAGGTGTCTACTATTTATGCAGGTTTTGAAGATAAAGTCACGCCTCAAACTCGTCCGCAGTACAACCAACTGGTAAACCGTTTACAAAAACAGGCCCTAAATACAAAGGACGAGCGCATGTGCTATGAAATCATCAAACAATACACTGATTGGTTTAAAGATGGGCATGTGGGTGTTTGGTTTGGAATACAATCTTCCCCTTCTGCATTACGAAAAATATCCATGAAAGAGGTGTCACGTATTTTGAGCATTGCTAAGGATAGCCTCGAAGGGGCTTGGTCAACAGCAGATAAAAAGCACCGGTATGCCATTATCGAGGATCCCTTGGGCATCAATAAATTTATAGCTGTCACCTTAAAAAGTACTGACTCAGCTTGGCAACCCGGAATGGTGAAAGCCGAGTTTTATGGCTATGACCTTAGACACAGGTTTTATAGGGGGATGTATTATCAAACAAATTTTAGCGGGGTGCTTAATGGCTTCACCTTGCACCATAACCGGCTGGATCATTGGTTTGGCCCTTCCATGTACCGCGATAACGATTTGAATGTACAGCAGGAAGTGCAAACTAGTAATTTGGAAAATGTTCAATTCAAAGTACTGAATAAGGATTTCATCTACCTAAAGCTGGGAAAATTTAACCAGGAAGACGTCGATAAACTCGACAGCCTGATAAGAGCAAATCAAGTGGTCATTCATAAAACTAAAAACCTGATTTTGGATTTGAGAGGCAACCCGGGCGGGAGTTCAAATGCCTCTCAGGAAATGATTCAACTGATCTATACAAATCCCATTATCTATCCGGCCTGGCAGTACCGGTCTTCTCCGGAGCTGATTGAAGCCAAAAAGAAGGAAATTGCAGAATTGTCGAAGAATGATCCTTACAACCGGTTGAAAGGTCAGCAACTTCTCTTGAACCGACTACTAGACCGCCCTGGTCAGTTGGTTAGCGGTGGTGATAGCATTGTTCGCACAGTAGACTCTATTTCTACATATCCTGAGCGTGTTGCCTTTTTGATCGACAAAGGATCCGGCAGCAGTGCCGAGTTTTTTACTTTTGAAGGCAAGCAAAGTAAAAAAGTGACCCTTTTTGGTGCCAACACAGCCGGTGTGATGGACTACGGAGAAGCGCAAGACTTAAACTTATCTTGTGGTCAGTATCTCATCACGGTTCCCTGGGGGCGTAATGGGTGGATTGAACGTTTTGGCTTTCGTATCGATAATATTGGCTTTGCCCCCGACGTACCCATTCTTTCAGGTGAACCAGACTGGGTGCAGTTTGTCGTAATATACTGGTCCAAGTAAGTAGAATGCGACTTTCATTTTAATCTTAACCAGGTTTCCAATTCACGTAATATATTATACTGTAGCCCTATAATCTAAGTTTGCATAGCTTTAAAAACGCGCGAATTAAGTTAGATAATTGTCCCGTTCCCGGTATTTACTTTATGTAATTGTTTATTCTACAACAACATCTTTTGAAGGAGAAATGATTTTTTTATACGGATCGTTCATGAACATCTTCAAAATGTCAATACCGTTCACCATAAATCCCGGCAAATGACCCCGATCGTGCACTATTAATACCTGGCTGTTCGGCATAGAGCGTTTTATCAACCGATTGTAAAAAGGGCGGCACCATGGGTCGGCATCGCCGGCTGCGATAAGAGCCGGAATCGTGGAATAAACAGGTGTTTTAGACACTGTAGGTTCAGGCTGCACCTTCCAGCAATCGCAGATATCATGATCTACATTATTAAAGGGATAACCGGCAAACCAAGGCAACAAGGAATCCTGCTTTTTTATTAGTGCTTTGTCCGCATATGCGATCTGCTCTGAACAATAAATTGAATACCGCATGCCGTAGGATAAACTTTTATCTCCTGCAAAGCTATTATCCACTACCCCCTTTACGTACTCCGCATGATTGCCACTGATCAGTTCATTCATTACAAAAGGGACCGTTTTCAACTGGCTGGCATTCATCCGGTCTATTACCGCATCTAGCAACTCATTTTTCGTGTACCGGATTGCAATTGTATCTGACCTTCCTTTTTCAACATAGGGAAGCATAAAGGTTTTACCTGTGATGGAAGTAAAGTACTGGTGAAACCGCCCTCTTAAGTTGCCATATAATGCTTGGTCGGTTGAGTCCCGTTCACAATTATCAAAAACCTGGTTCAGGGCTTCATTCATATTAAACAGGGCATGTTCCTCATAGTTTACATATCCCGGGAGTGGGGAGTTTAAAATCAGGGCCTTAACTCCTTCCGGGTGGTTGCGAGCTACCGTGAGCATTAACCCGCCGCTGTAGGATATACCTACTAACGTAAGAGAATCGACATGCAAGACCTTTCGCAGGTCATTGATATCAGCAGCACTTTCTATCGTAGTGTAAGCGGACAGATCAATCCCTTGACTCGCCAAGCGTTTTCGGCAGCTTTTTACTGCTGCTGCAACCAAGCTGTCCTTAAAGCGGTTTTCTTTGTAGGCCCTTTTGATGGCCAGATCTACTTCAGGGCAGTCCAGGCAAGGCTGAGATCTTTTGGTGCCCCGCTGGTCAAAAGCAATAAAGCCACCGAACTGCAAAAAGCCGGAACTTGCTGTTAGACTATCGAAGTTTGCCAGGGTACTGTACCCCGGCCCACCAGTGGTGAAGAGTGTGATGTTTTTAGTAGCGTCGTCATCCACTTTCCGCACAAACACAAAAGGCACCTTTACCATCTGGCCCCGTGGCTTTTGACGGTTTTCCGGAACAACCAGGTATCCGCATTTAGATATGAGTTTCGGATCGACCTTTATCATACAGGGGCAGAGTTCTACTTTTGGGGCATACCCTTGAGAAAAAGAATGTTGAGCGAGTGTTATTAAAATAAATAGGATTGTGGCAGCTGTTTTCATGTAGCCTTTTAGGCACAAATTAAAGGAGAAGGGCCAAGGTGAAAGGGTAAAAAACGGACAAAATCAAGAGCGGCAGTCTGACAAGGTTTGTCCGGTGAATTTAAGAACATCTTTATAGAAATGGCTTTTGTCATAATAGCCATAGTCAGCAGAAGAAAAACCATCTTTATTCAATACATAAGCTGTCAGCGCTGTTCGTGCCCGCACAATTGAAAAATACGTTTTTGGCGGAGTACCAACAAACCGCTTGAAATACCGGTTTAGCGATTTGGCTGTTATCATCAATTCATCTGCCAATTGCTGGTTATTCAGTCTCATATGGCTAAGGTGAAAGGCATGGAGCGTACTGCATACCTTTTGGTATCGATACGCATCCGAAAACCTCTTATTCAAAAGATGTAAGAAATGGTTTTGGAGCATCGTTACTCGGTCGTCGAAATCATACAGCCGTTTCAGTTTTTGAAGTATTGAGGAGGAGACGATTGTTTTTACATCTACAACAGCATTTTCAATCTTGCCTTGTTCGACCCCAAAAATGGCCTCAAAGCCGCCTGGATTAAATTTAACAGTGAAGATATTGTCAGTAGGAAGGTTCCGGCGTTCCACAATCTGATTGCGAAGGATGAGAATATCCGTGTGTGAATCTATGGAAACGGATTTATTCCCGTTAGCCAGTTGATAAGGTGCGCCAAGATTAAGCCAAATAGTAGGGGTATAACTCGGAAAAAGTTTCACCGTAAATATTTCTGACGCAATGTTTTCGCGCATAGCGTCCAGCGAAGTTTCCGAGAAAAATTCAATATAAGGCAGGAGTTCGGCACAGGCATCCTTAAACCGGTATAGCTTTCTTATATCATCAAAAATTTCAACCATCTGTGGCTTAAATATAATACATCTAATGTCCCCAATTTTCCGCAAAGGATCGTAATTATACGGCCATTAAGCTATCAGAGCTTTCAAAGGGCTAGTCTGGTGATAGCGGTAATTTATTTCACATGAGCTGTCACCCAATTGAAAAAGTCTTTCATCATTTCATTCCAATGACTAATTTCCGAGCCATCAGCCTTATGTTCAATTAATGAATGGTCGGAGTTAGGATATACTTTGAACGTCAAGTTGTTTTTATTTAAACGTGCAAATTCTATGGGAACTACATAAGCATTTTCAATGGCCGTACTCTCATCATTACCGCCATGTATTTGAAATATTGGAATGTTGACCTTAACTAAGTTTTGTATAGGAGGTTCAGCAAACGATGCCCATCTCTTATAGGTGTAGCCATACCTGAAGTTTGTTGAATTAGGCTTAGACATGATTTGCCTTAAAACTGAAATAATCTTCTCATTGTTTTGTATTGCAGTGTCTGCTTTGATTTCTCCTTTTATGAGAGCTTTTTGATTGGTAAGTACAAAATCATAAAAGTCTATATAACCACCGCCTCCTCCTATTCCCAAATGTGTAATGGTCTTGTTGACTGTCGCAAGCTTTGCACCCACATAAAACCCTTCTGAATACCCAAAGATTACAGCTTTAGCTGGTTTTTTTATGATATTCTTTTTTACATATTTAATTGCTATATCAGCCCTCGTTACCCGGTCTTGTAAAGAAGTTTTGTTCCAATAAAGTGATGGAATGGTATCTGAATCTCCGTTCCCAAAAAAGCCAAAACCTGGTTTTGCAACTATTACCAAAAGATAATTGTCCGGCAAATAGGAAAAATCAAAACTTGTCAGCGAACTAAACCAATACGCACTGTCTGTGTCCTTGTGGTACGTGTAGATTGCTTCCGCATTGCTTCCTGGCAATGTGAGGTAAATGGATGAGGGATTTGAATTTGGCTTTTGGTAAGTATAAAAGATGACTGTATCATTATTTGCAAAAACTTTATATTCTTTAAATCCAACATCTTCACAGGTTGGCACTTGTCCACGCTTTAATTTCTCATTTACTACTTTCAAGGATACTTTTTGCGCATCTCCCAAAAAATGAAAGGTCAACAGGAAAACTAACATGAAAACTCGTATCATAAAATTCTTATGAAGTTAATTAGGCAATAGCGGTACAAACCATCTTTTCTTCTTCTTCAAACGATACTGCGCTGGTCAAGCAAAGCAAGAATAGAATAGTTAGCTTTATAGGAATACTTAATACTATTAACAGACGTACGAAGCTTTTCTTACCTTGTAAGACTTTGTTTATCTTAATTAATAATATTGCCGTCTTATTATAATAAAAATAAAACAATAAATGATTTCGTACGAAATATTTCCTACCTTCAATCTATGAAGTCGAAAAAGGCAGCTGCTTCCCCGGTTGAACCCACCCGTACCGAACTGGAGATTTTAAAAGTTCTCTGGGCACATGGACCCTCCACAGTACGCTTTGTAAATGATTCGTTGAACGCTTCCACGCGTGAAGTGCAGTATACCTCCACCCTAAAGCTCATGCAGATCATGGCGGAAAAAGGCCTGGTAAGTCGTGATGAAAGTCAGATGAAACATGTCTATAAGGCAGCCGTAGAAGAATCAAAAACCAAAGGCCTCCTACTAAACCGCTTTGTAGATTCCCTGTATAACGGTTCGGCGTCTTCACTGCTTATGCAACTGCTGGGCAACAAGAAAACATCAAAAAAGGAGATGGAGGCCATCCGCGAATTACTAAAAAACATGGATAAAAAGTAAACAACAATAAATCCGATTGTATGTCATTATTTTCTTTAATCAACTGGCTGAACCCCAACTTGACACAGGCAGTGGTATGGACCCTTATTCATTCGCTGTGGCAAGGATTGATTCTTGCCGGAATTGCTGGTCTTATTCTCCTCGGTACACGCAAAGCCCCTGCGCGGCTGCGTTATAATCTTTTCATTGGGCTTCTTTGTTTGTTTGTGCTAAGTTCCGCATTTACGTTTCTGCGGGCATACAACCAAACAAAGACCATTGAAATCTTTACACAGGTAACGTCTCTAAAACCAGTGGCATCGCAATCTGTCACCCTTTCCCCGCCTTCAGCACAATTCGGTTCTTCGTCTTTGATCAATGAAGTCAAACAATTCATAAATGGACAAGTGCAGTGGATTATGTTACTCTGGAGTCTTTTTTTCCTGTTTCAGGTTGTAAAGCTGCTGGCTGGCATTCAATATATGTTTCGTATCCGTTATACAAAGGTGGAAGCGCCAGGTGAAGGATGGACACAGATGCTGGAACATTTGTGTAATTGTTTAGGCTTAAAGCGGCCGGTTCTGCTTTTACAATCCGGAATTGTCGCCGTGCCGGTAGTTATAGGCTTATTTAAACCCCTTATTCTGGTACCTGTGGGAATGTTAACAGGTCTCCAAGTACAATTTGTTGAAACCATCCTGCTTCATGAACTGGCCCACATACGCCGAAACGATTTTGCGGTAAACCTGTTGCAGTCCATTATAGAGCTCCTTTTTTTCTTTAATCCTGCTTTGCGCTGGCTTTCTGCGCGCATACGGGAGGAGCGCGAAGCGTGCTGCGACGATCTGGTACTGAAGCATACTGGTAACCACATGGATTATGTACATGCACTCGTATCCTTCCAAGAGCAGTCTATAACCTCATCTCTGTTCGCGCTGGCACTTAAAGACAGAAATACCTTTTTATTGAACCGCGTCCGCCGCATGCTGACGCGTGAAAACAACAAATTAACCAACATGGAAAAAACAATTTTATTTGCAGCACTGCTTGCCGGCTCTGCCTTTGCCTTTATTCCTCAAAATGACACCTCTCCTTCTGATACCAATTACCAGAAATCGACTTCTGTCAGTACGTATCAAAACACTGGAACAAAACAGAAGGAAGTTGAAGAAATGCAGGTGCATTTGCCAAATGAAAACGTGAGGCCAATTCAACAGCCAGCTGCCAGACAGAAGCCAAGGTTGTTGGAGTCCAGACAGCCATCCCGTGACACACTCCCTAAAAAAGGTCAGCAGCGGTCTGTGTCATCGAATACGACAGACGACGGCAACAGGCAGACATCCGAGATGGCGGTGACAGAAGATGATGGTACAACATACCGGATAAAAGAAGTAAATGGGGAAATCACAAAAGTACAGGTAAATGGAAAAACCATTCCGAAAGGTGAACAAGGCCAATACAAGGACAAGTTAGACGAAATGGAAAGAGAACAGAAAGAAACTGCGGCTAAACAAATAGCTGCTATGCAACAAAGAAAAGAGGAAACAGCGCAACAGTTGACTGCACGCATCCAGGAACGTTCGCGACAAGACCAAAAACGTCAGGAGCAACAGCAGCGCCAACAAGAAGCAAAGAGCCGGGAAAGAGTAGCAGAACAACAACGCAGGAGTGAACAGCAAATAGAGGAACAAAGCGTAAAAGATCAGACTTCTACTACCCGCACGCAACAATCTGATGGCGCAACAGAGGATATTTTGCAGGAGCTGCAAGATAAAAAAATAATCAACCTATCCGGCGATGCAAGCTTTACTCTGACAGAAAGCGGCCTAATAGTAAATGGAAAGGAACAAAGCAGTGCTATGCATCAGCGGTTGAAAGAAAAATACAAACTTAAGAAAGGTGATTCTGTTGAATATAAAAAAGAAGGCGGTTCTACCATTAGTAAGATTGTACGGCAATAAAAGGCATTCCTTTCCAAAAGTGCATTTGATGTTTGAATAAGCACAGAAAAAGTTCTTGTCATACATTCTAACTCTACTGTATGTTCATGAAAAAGAAATTATTTATTCTTGTTTTATTCCTGAAAGTCGTAAGTCTTTTATATGGACAGGAAATGCCTCCTGAAGAAATTATTAAATCTTTCGGATTTCAAACGTGTCGATTAGAAATGAAAGGAGATACAATAGAGTTTTATGTTCATAACCCGGGAAACGAGCCGAAGAAAAATTTAGCTGTTTTTTTAAGTGGATCTACGCCTGATCCGATATTTACTTATGAAATCAAGGAAGGCGTATTTAAAAAATACATTTGGGCACATAAAGATTATCAGATATTCCCGTCAGATTATGCCTTTGTTTTAATTGCCAAGCCTGGACGCGAAGGCGTTTTCAATGAGGCAGATTTAAACAATGTACCTACGGAATACCTCGAAAAGAACTCTCTTGATTATCGGGTTTGGCAAGCTGATGAAGTAGTTAATTACTGCTTAAGGAAAATCCTTAAAAAACCTGTTAATGTAGTTGTATATGGTCATTCAGAAGGCTATAATGTAATTGCCAAATTGTTAACCGTTAATAACAAGATCACACATGCCGGACTATTAGCAGGAAGCGCAATGCCAGATTATTTTGACTTTATGATGTTTAGTAGTAAAAGATTTTCCAGTGGTAAAATAGATGAAGTAACGTTTAAAGCGGAATTAGAAAAATACCAAAGTGCATATAAAAAGATTTTTGGATCCCCTAATGACACACGATCTGAAGGAATTTATACCAACAAGCGATGGACAAGTTATGCCCCCTCCGCCGATTGCTTATTTGACAAAGGTGAAAATTCCACTTTATATGCTTGTTTCAACTAATGATGATAATGCACCTATTGAATCAACATTCATTGTTCCGCTCGAATTTACAAGATTACATAAAACCAATCTTACGTACAAGATGTGTGAAGGCTGCGACCATAGCTTCAATATAACCGACAAGAACGGAAATATAACCCGAACATGGGATACTCAAATTCAGGACTTTGTCAAGTGGGTAGCAGCAACGCCAAAGATTGGCAAAAACTAAAATGAATGAAATGATTTATACCGGATTTTTCAATATGCCGAACGCACAATATTTGGCTTTGTGCAAGTGGGGCACGACGTTGTTACATCAACTTTTTGCAAACCCCAGCAGCAGTTTTGGCTCGTTGTTATCACATCCATTTAGGTAATGTAAATCTTTTTTTTCTTAATAGAGTACGTTGTAATCAAATTGATCCATAACACAGTCTATTGAAATTTCGTTTTCAGAGAGCATGTAACGGGGTAGATATGCTGAAAGTAGTCGCGGTGATTCTTTGTAATTCGTAGGCCAAGTTCGTAAGGATACTTGATATGAACACCGAAAAGCAATCACAATCTACCCCTCCCTTTCTGTCGTGCGAGGCTCTTGCCGGACTTCTTATTTATTTTTAACCTTCTAGGTTTTTTTTATAGGCAATGTGCTGATAAACGAAGTGCCAGATCTTTGAGCAGGTCTCATAGCTTGTTTTCCCTTTTAGCTTTTGCGCCAGTGCTTTTGTGTGATGTAAGGTTTCTTGAACCACTTCAGGTATGAAGGCAGATGCCCATATTATTCCGTGCGAAGATTTTTTACTGGGTTTGGCAATGGCTGCTTTGATGGCTTGGAAGCTTATCGTCGTCAAAGCGATCAACAAAATTGCGAAACCGGAAACCACAATTACAACGGTTCCCATATTGATGTGGTATGCGAAACGCTGCAGCCACCCGTTCAACGCCCACCACGAAAGCGGAAACGCGATCAACAGGGCGATACATACGAGTTTCCAAAAGTCTTTGCACAACAGGAACACAATGTTGCTTACCATTGTGCCAACTACATTTCGGATGCCGATTTTTTTTCGCCGCTTTAGTGCTGTAAAGGCGGAGAGGCGAAACAAACCCAAGCACAAGATGATAACAGCCAACTTGGCAAAATAGCAAGACAAAACACCCACACCTATCCCTTGTTGGCAACCGGGAAAGACAAGATTTTAGAAATCCTGAAGAAAATGCATTACATACAATTGTTCATTTTTTTGTTATGGTATTAAATGTATAATGTGTTACAATAACCCTTTCCTTCGGCAAGTTCTGGGAAATAGCCACTCTGTTAAGCTAAAAACTGCTGTTAGGCTGAATTTGTTGAAGTCTTATGAAGTTTTTAAAAAAAAGTTTGACGTCATACATGCAGCAGTACAAACTCAAGCCCAAGGAGCTTTAGGACAAGATTGAGCGGTTGGAGAAACGTTTTATTAACGAAGAAATCAAAGCGGATTTGTATGAAAAGTTTTCGGCTAAGTTCAAAAAGGAAAGGGAGGAGTTGGAGGTGTTCGCGGGTATGACCACTTTTAGTAACCCGAACCTCGAAAAAATACTTCAACCGTTCGCTTGACCTTCTTGTAGAACTGCCGTCACTATGGGCTTCCAGCAGATTAAGTAGAAACAAGAACTGCAACAAACTATCTTACCCGAAGGAATGTGCTTTTCCAAGAAAAATCGTGAAACTCGAACCACGAAAATCAATTCCGTTTTTGCGCTGATTGCCTGCCAGAATGGCGTTTTAGAGGAAAAAGAAACCAGAAATTTTAAAGTGATATTCAAAAATTCCGGGTTGGTAGTCCCAACCGAACATATCTCGAACTCTTTTGTGGAAGATCTAAAATCGTTAGCCGCATTAGCTGCTTGATTTTCAACCACTAAGTTTTAGCTTATGGTTGTCATAGCATGTTGATTATAGGATTTTGCACTCCTTTTGTTTAACAAAAACAACTTACCTACCTTTAAGCCGATAATGCGGTGAATGCTATAGGTTGTGTCTAACTTTTAAGTAAAAGGCATCCAGATCTTCAATGAACGAAAATTCCGGTGCTTAACTGTAGCGGATAATTTTAGTCGTTTCTGCTATTTCATCAAGGTAGGCAAATACATGAAGGGCATTGATTTATTGGAAGTAATGGAAGCATTAAAGACAGAAAACAAATTGGTATTAAAGCGCATTCTGGTGGATAATGGAAGTGAGTTAATTTCTAAAGACTTTGACAAATGGACGTATGAAAATGACATGGTGTTGGATTATTCCAAGCCCGGTAAACCAACCGAGAATCCATTTATTAAATAAAAAGTTGAGTAGCGATATAGGTTCGACATATAGGCTATATTTCCTTACCAGCTCTTTTTGTTATTACAAACCGGGAATCCCGTAATATTTTCAAATGAGAAGAAACTACTGATTGCTCCAAGTGGAGCCCTTTGTAGAGGTCCGTTACATTGATCTTCCCCTTTGCAGAAATTTCTTTAAGAATTTTCTGCCTTGTCTTATTCTTTATAGCACGCAGCACCCGGGCACCAGCCCGTAGGATTTCGGTATTTATAAATAGCACTTCCTTCATATTACTTGTGAATCTAATCAAATATATCTCCATTTTTATGCATGCGCCTTACTTTTGGTAAAAACGAAGGATCGGAGGGTTTCGTATTTGAGAGCTGATGTGTCTTTGTAAAAAGAGCCTCCCCTTCCAACGGCTTGCTACGTCCAATTAGCGCTTTAGCGCTGGTGCATTCATGTTGTAATATTTGCAAGCTTTGTTTTCTTGATATTCAATTGTCAATGGCAGACGAACAGAAGCTATTCGTTTTTTGCTACACACTTACTTAATGTGTATATTAAGTAAATTCCTCAAAAGAAAGCGTACAAGTACCATAGATTCTTTCCAGTTAATATAAGGAACTTCAATATATTATTTAATTAACTAAAACGCTTGTTATGAGAAAACTTCTTTACCTCTTTTTAGTTTGTAGCTTATCAGCAAATGCGCAAACAGTAACTTTAGAAAGTTTGGGCATTACCGGAGATGGGACAGATGAAGGGGCAGAGATTCAAGCAGCCCTGAACGCCACAACTAATACAAGATTAGTAGGAACTCCGGGCAAGACCTACATTACCGGGCAGCTTTTAAAAATTCCTTCAAACAAAACATTTGACGGGAACGGCGCAACACTAAAACCGCTGGCCGGTTTAGTGCTCAGTAGCGGTGATGCTATGATAGGTACAAACGGGAGCATGTCAGAAAATACCATTGGTACTGCTATTGATGTTGTTAAGGGCAGCTATACGTTTATTCATCCGGAACCGAATGAAGTTGCTGTGGGACAAAACGTGGTTTTACGCGGGCCGGAATATTATTCTACCGAATCCGATTCATATTACCATGGTTGGTACGGCACTGTAAAGGCAAAGTCAGGCAGCACTATAACACTCTCTCATGCTGCATCGGCATCCTTTACATCGCCCAGAATAAATACGTATCGAACAACCAACAATATACATATTTTAAACTGGTTTATTGATATGCGGGGCTTTAAAGCGGGAAAGGGGGTAGATATGAACCATACTACCAACAGTTCCGTTGAAGGTTGTCATATTGAATCTGATCCAAATGATGGTATTGATGGTGGCATATATGCGGAAGGTGTAAATCTGGTTGTCAAGAATAATTTCATCAAGAATATGGAACTAAACGAACAATCAAAGTACGCCATCAACCCACAGGGCCATGATATATTGGTGGAGGGAAATCTGATTGAGGGTTGCAGGTCGGGAATTAGCTCCGGAATCAGAGACTACTACGCAACAGGCATAATTTATAGAAACAATACGGTGGACAACAGTATAAAAGACGGTACAACTACAGTAGGCGGAGGTACAATGCTGGGATTCCATGCCAATACGTTTGGAATAATAGAAGGCAATACGGTAAGAATAACCAATCCCGCAGGATACAATCTGCATACTATCGAACCAAGAGGTGGGCATGCGATTGTACGGAACAACAAGATTACTGTAACGCAACAGGGTACCAGTACGGCTTTTGTTATTTACTTATACGAAAATGCTACCGACAGCATCCAGATATACAACAATGAAGTTTATAGCGCCGGCTCGGGAACGGGTACTATTGCAGCTGTTTACCTGAATGCGGCTATCCGTACTTACCCTAAGAATCTGAGTATAGCAAAAAATTATTTTGAAGGCTCGATTATTTTTAATGACTCAACCGCTGAAAACATAAGTATAACAGACAATAGATTAGTCGGTACAACTGGAAGATTTCCATCTATTCGCTGGGATGCAGGAAGCAGTACTGGACTTAATACAAAGCTCTTGCGTAACGTATTTGTAAACAATGTAT
>Ga0210040_10006827_pt1 | contig 14051 bp, 13 predicted proteins | sample CryGeyCG12114_NA_FD_185462 | JGI IMG/M metagenome (GOLD analysis project Ga0210040, IMG submission 185462) | Groundwater microbial communities from aquifer - Crystal Geyser CG19_WC_8/21/14_NA (SPAdes) (version 2) | ecosystem: Environmental > Aquatic > Deep subsurface > Groundwater | place: USA... | reverse complement strand
AATCGTGCCGGCCATTAAATAATATTACCCAGGCGGCACCATCGGGCAAACGGGCCATAAGGGTAGACGAACCGGGCAAAGATCCGGTATGCCAGGCACTTCCGTAGCGGTTTACCATCCAGCCCAAGGCATACGTGCGGTTTTGGCGATCGGGCTTAAACATTTGGGCTATTTCGGCCGGCGATAAGATATCGGGCTTATTACCTAAACCATCTATGGCAGCCAGTAATTTGGCTAAATCGGGTGCAGAAGCGAGCCAACCGCCGTGGGCATCCATGGCCTCAATGTTAAAACCGCCGTAAGGCCAGGGAACTAAGTGCTGTTCGTCTTTTATATCGGGCATCGGCGGCGTATCGGCTTCTTCGTAATATTTTACTTCGTCGGGCATTCTGTCGTTGTAATAATTATGGGCCAGGCGCATATCGGTAATACCAGCTGGCTGCAAAATATTTTCCTGCACGTACTGCTCGTAAGAAAGGCCCGAAAGCTGCTCTATAACGCGGCCCAGTATGGTATAGCCAATATTAGAATAGGCAAATCTTTTACCCGGCGAAAAATCGAGTTGCTTTTTTAATACGTACCGGATAATGGTTTTGGCACTGGCCGGAGCAGGTACACCCATTAAATGCGCAATATAAACCGGATTAAACATGGGGTCACCGTTTATATTGGTATCCCGGTTCCAGCCGCCGCGGTGCTGTAGCAAATGGCGTACTGTTATATCTTTTACCCGTTTATCGGTAAAGGTATATTCAATGGTATTCAAAATTCCTTTTGGCCCAAATACCTTATCGTTTAATTTTAATTTGCCTTGCTCTTGTAATTTCAGAATAGCCATAGCCGTAATGGGTTTAGATAAACTGGCAATCCGGAACAAATGGTAAGGCTGCGTAGGAATGTCGGTATCGGCCTGGCCGTAGGCCTTGGTATAAAGCAGTTGGCCGTCTTTTACCAACGCCAAAGAACCGCCCGGAATTTCCCAGCGCTTCATAAATCGCTGCACTTCTTTATCTAAGCCAGGCAGGACTACCTGCGCCCGGGCGCTAGCAAATGAAAAAAAGGTACAAACATAACAAAGTAAAATCCGGACGCTCATTTTATTAACAACTACAGCAAACAGAAATAAATTAATACCGCTTGGTGCCGGGCAGCTTTTGCTACCGCATAGCACTTCTTTATTTCGGGCAAAGCAACTACTTTGCTTCACCAGCTCATTAACTTAATCCGGAAAACCCGAACGCCCTAAAACAAGTCAATCCGACTTGGACTTTTAATAATCAGGAAGTGGAACACCAGGTATTACCCGAATACTTATAGCAGAATATTAATATTTTGCTGCCGGTTATTTTGCCCTGCTGTATTTAGTAATTTTGTACTTCTATAGGCTTAAATTAATGATAGCCTAATTTATAAATTTATTTTTTAAGAAATCAAACAAAAAAGCAACTTTAAATAATATAATTCGTAATGTGCTATTTTTTAAAAATAAAGCCATAAAATAAGCTTAAACGCTATAGCAGAGGCTTTTGCTTATAGCTTAAAAATTTAATTTCGTATTTCAGCACTTATCCGGACACAAGCTATTTATTTGCCTGCAGCATTTTGTTTTTTCTCTACTGCTCTGGTTTTATTACGATTTTAGCATTACAGAATATTCCAGCAGCACGCCGCAAGATTGCCTCTTTATAAAATACAAGAATGAATAAATAATAATCAGGTAGCAGCGATGCGTTGTACTATACTGCAAAAAACACTTTGGCACGATAGGAGAGAGGTAACGCTTACTACAGCCGTGAGAAATGATTTAATTTTATTTGGAATTTTGTTTGGGGTAGAAAGCAAGCTTATTTACCAAACGAAGAAGTCTAACCTTTACCCTTAGGCTTTGCTCAAAAAGATTTAACTTAACCCCATCTTTTACTTTTAACTTGTGCCACAACCGCAAATATGTTAGACCGGCTTTTAGCTTTTATTTATTTTATAGGCTTTGAGGCCGGGGTGTATGCCGGGCTTTCTTACCTGCTTTTTGATCAGGTGGAGAAGAACCCGGATAAAGAAACAATTATTATAAAAAACTGGAACAGCTTTATTTATTTTATTCTGCTGTATGCCGTTGTGTCCATTGGTACCATGCTGGTGCTATCTTCGGCTTTACCCCGTAAAAACAAGCCGCAGATAATGCGTTATTTCTGGCTTTCCTGGCTGTGCTTAGCCGTAATGCTGATGCTAGCCTTTAACTAATCCAGAAAAACAGCATTGCTTATCTTTCAGCATTAAGGCACTAATAGTATTCCGGCCCAATCAGCGAAATTCTTCTAATCTTAAGCTATTTATTGGCCTTCCTGCTCATTGTTTTCGTCAGCTGCTTTCTGATTGAGGCTTTCTACCCAGCCCGGCGTCTTATCCGACTTGCTTTGCCGGCCGCTGCGCCGCTGGTTACTGCCGGGTTCGGGTAAAATATAGTTAATCAACCCAAAATAATCGGCCATAAAGCTGGGAGAAATACCATGCAGCAAGGCCGCTAATTTGCCCGAAAGGGTTAAGGTAAGTTCGGCTTCGCCGTACCGGCAGGCTTCTATTATTTTGCGGGCAGTTCGTTGGGCACTCATCGATAAAAGCGGAAAAACATCCACACTTGTAAACCAGGCGTATTCTTTTTGGTGCTGGCCTTTTACAATGGCATGATTAGGGCTGCCCGTCCGGATCAGGCCGGGATTGATGGTGGTAACCGGTATATTATACTGCTTCAGTTCTGCCCGGAAACCTTCCGAAAGCCCCACCAAGGCAAATTTACTGCCACTGTAAGGCACCATGTGGGGCAAACTTATTTTGCCGCCCACTGAAGCAATGTTTATAATACGGCCGCTTTTACGTTGTTTCATACCCGGCAACACCGCCAGCATAGCGTAGAGCGGTGCCCAGTAATGCGTGTCCATAGCTTCGCGGTATTCTTGCAACGACATATTCTCTAAAGGCCCCACCTGAATAACCCCGGCATTATTTATCAGGACATCTACCTGGCCAAACCGGTTTTCTACTTCTTTCACCAAGGCATTTACTTCCCGTTCGTGCCGGATATCGCAGGGGACGGCCAGTACCTGGGCGCCCGCTTCGGTTAGTTCTGCGCGGGCTTTTTCCAGCTCGGCCGCATCGCGGGCACAAATGGCCAGATTAGCGCCTTCGGCCGCGAGTTGCCGGGCCATTACCAAACCCAATCCCCGCGAAGCCCCGGTAATCAACACCGTTTTACCAGCAAAATCAAAGGCATTACGCCGCCGGTTTAATGCCCGCAACCCGATTAAAGCGCCTGCACCTACCGCTGCTATCCATAAACTTTTCTGTTTTTTTTGGCTCATGTCCTGCTAATGTTTAAATACCGCTAAAGGAAATATGTCTGCTCAATCCTTATTCTTTAAACCGTATTTCGGAAAAGATGTTTATCTAAAATAAACTTAAATGTGGTAAAAGTAACCCATAGATAAGGTGTGCCCGTTAAAGCCATAGCCTTACCTGCCGGCTTATAGCCGGATGGAGCGCTACTTACAATCTAATTTTTTAAATTAAAAGAACTAATTATATGAAAATGCTTGATCAGTTACCTTTCCAGGATGTTGATTCCGGGGACTACAACATCATTATTGAAACCATAAAGGGCAGCCGGAATAAAGTAAGCTACGACGAAGATTTAAAACTTTTCAAACTAAAAGGCATCCTGCCCGCCGGGGCCAGCTTTCCCTACGATTTTGGCTTTATCCCCAGCACCCTGGGCGAAGACGGTGACCCGGTAGATGTATTGCTGTTGATGGATGAGCCGGTTTTCCCGGGTTGCCTGGTACCTGCCCGCCTGATTGGGGTAATTGCCGCGGAGCAAACCGAAGAAGGCGAAACAGTAAGAAACGACCGGTTACTGGCGGTTTCTTCGGTATCGCGTACGCACCAGTCCATTCAGGATATTAAAGATTTAGATGAGCACCTGCTTACCGAAATTGAGCACTTCTTCCGCTCTTATAACGTAATGCGGGGCGCAGAATTTAACGTAGTAGGCCGGCACGGCGCAAAACAAGCCCAAAAGTTAGTAGCCGAAGGAGGAAAGATGTATCAGGAGAAAGTCAATAAGCAATAAAAATAAGTATCAGCGATTTAATTAACTACCGAAAGTAAATTTTTAGTGAACAGTTGGTATTGTGCCAAACAGCGTATGTTTTATGCTATTAGTTAAAAGATTAGCCGTTCCTGATGATTGGACGTAAAAAAGTAAATAGCTTTTCTTTGCCGGGTAATCTGACCGGAAAAACTTATGCTAAATATCCATTAACTTTGAATTGCCACTAGCTTCAGCTAGTGGATAACGGGAATAAAATTTATCCTCCAGCTAAAGCTGGAGGCAATTCAATAAATTCAGAAATATATTTATGGTTCCTCTATGGGAGTATTTTTAGGTGCCGGAGCTTTGGATTTTGATTTAAGAATCAGGATAACACCGGGCAAAATACAGGCGCCCGCAACCAGCATCTGCGATGTAACCGGTTCGCCGCCCAAAAGCCAGCCCAGCAGTACGGCTACCAAAGGATTAACGTAAGCGTAAGTAGAAGCCTGGCTGGGCGGCACCACCCGGATAAGCCAGCTGTAAGAAGTATAGCCAATCCAGGAACCAAAAACAATCAGGTAGCCTAAAGCCAATAACGACTTACCCGAGATACTTTCCACGTGAAACGACTTAAAATCACCGAGTAAGAAAGAAAATATAAATAAAAAAATACCGCCGGCCAGCATTTGCAAAGCGGTAGAGATGAGCGGCGGTGCCTGGTTTTTGGTATGCGCCGAATACAGCGAACCAAAAGCCCAACTCAAAGTACCGATTATAATAATGATAACGCCTGCTAAATCTATAGCCTGACCGCTTAACTGACTAGGGCCAATTAATATAACAATCCCGGCCATACCCAGAAACAAGCCACTTACCATTTTAAAATTAGGCCGATTATCGCCGTAAACCAGCCAGCCCAGGGCCGCAAACCAAAGCGGGGTTGTAGCCACCAGTAAGGCCGCAATGCTGGAAGGCACTGTTTTTTCGGCGTAAGACATGCCGCCATTACCCAGCATCACGAGTAAGAAACCGGTTAGCAGGGGTGTTTTTAGCTGTTTCCAGGCTGGGAAGGGCATCCGTTTAACTATCAGGCAATACACCAGCAGGCAAAGCCCGGCCACCGTAAACCGGATTGCCGACATTAAAAAAGGAGGCATGGTCTCGATGGCGAATTTCATGCCCAGGTACGTAGAACCCCAAATAACATACACGGCCGCAAATGCTAAATATATTTGCCATTGCGGCGGTTTTAAGCCTTCGTTACCAGATAATGTTGCAGCCATAAAGATTATTTATCTTACGGCCGCAAACTTACCATTCCTGCTGCTATTGCCTCTATCTTTTCTAAATAATTTCTGTGATTTATGCGGATAAAAATTGTGGTTAATTCGGTAAACGCCGGGCTTACTTTGCGTATGCAAAACACTATGGATATGATACAAATACTCGGGTTAGTAGCTGGTGCGTGTACCTCAGTGGCGGCAGCTCCCCAATTTTTTAAAACCTGGCAAACCAAGAATGTACAAGATATTTCTACCCGGATGTTTATATTGTATGTAATCGGGAATGGTCTTTGGTTAACTTATGGCATTTTTAAATCGGATTTACCCATTATTATTACCAACGCCCTTGCCTTGATAATTAATGCTGGCATGCTTTACCTGAAGTTACGCTACAAAAACAATACGGCCGAATAAGAAGGCTCCGGTAAAACAAATAATTAAGTACACCAGGATATAATACCAGTAAATAAACTTCATTCTGATTGATTTTCGATTGCATTTTTTTACATCTCCTTTCCTGTAACCTCACTAATACTGCTCTGGTATCATTTATTGTACCAACCTCAGGCTAATCTGCTTTAACAAATTCTATATAAATGAACCAACTCATAATTTGAAATATATTAGTATTATTATATATTTGCTAAATCTTTTTTTGCGCGTAGACGTTAAGTAAAACCATATTTTAAAAACTTATTTGCTATGAAAAATTCTACTCCCGTGCGTTTCTTACATTTATCAGTTAGCCTCATTGTTTTGGCAATGTTGCTAATTAGTTCTTGTACCAGTCCGCAACATTTCTCGTTTACGGCTGCGCCGCCGGCTTACCAGAAAAAGAAAACCGAAATAACTGAACCGGCTGCCGCCTCTGCTACCGAAGAAACCTTAACTGCCGGCACTACGGCCGCCCCGGTTATATTGCCCGAAATAGCTGCTGCCGCCAAAACAAAAAACTTATCAATCGAAAGAACTGCCCAAGCCATAACTGCCCAGACGCAGGTAGCAGCGCCCAAGCAAAAATTAACTTTAGCGCAAAAAATAATTCTGAAAAAGCTTAACAAGCAAATTACTAAATCAAACCGTAAAATTAAAGACGCAAAAGATACTGCGGCCGGACCAGTATCGAACCGCAGTGCTTTTGCTTTAATATTAATTGGTTTCCTTGCTATATTATTCGGCGCTTTATTAAATATAGGTGTATTTTATACTTTAGGAGCCTTATTAGTTTTTATTGCCTTAGTACTTTTAATCCTAAATTATATCTAAAGATTATTTTATCTCAGTTTTTACCAGTCATTTCAGCAGAATTAATATATTTTCTCCTGAAATGACTTTTTCTTTTTCTGGTTTATAGAATTGGGGGCGCCATATCGACTATCATTTATTAATTATTGTTTAATTTCGTCCCCGGTTTTAACAATCTTCAATCCAAGACTATGAGCAATTTCCGCATCGAAAAAGATACCATGGGTCCGGTAAACGTACCGGCCGATAAATATTGGGGAGCGCAAACGCAACGCTCTAAAGAAAACTTTACCATTGGCGTCCAATTAATGCCTAAAGAAGTGATAGCGGCATTTGCTATCCTGAAAAAATCGGCGGCTTATGCCAATACCGAACTGGGCGTATTGCCCCAGGAAAAAGCCGACATTATTGCCCGCGTATGCGACGAAATCTTAGCCGGCGAACTAGACGAAGAATTCCCGCTGGTGGTTTGGCAAACTGGCTCCGGTACCCAAAGCAACATGAACGTAAACGAAGTAGTGGCCAACCGGGCGCACGTACTACTGGGCGGTAATTTACTCGACGAGAAAAAGCAAATTCACCCGAACGATGATGTAAACAAATCGCAGTCCAGTAACGATACTTTCCCGACGGCCATTCACATTGCCGCTTATAAAATTGTAGTAGAACATACCCTGCCGATGGTGCAAAAACTGCGTGACACCTTATACCAAAAATCGCAGGAATTCATGAACGTGGTGAAAATTGGCCGGACTCACTTAATGGATGCCACACCGCTTACCTTAGGTCAGGAATTATCGGGTTATGTCTCGCAGCTCGACCACGGCATGCGGGCTATTAAAAATACGTTAGAGCACTTAAGCGAGCTGGCACTGGGCGGTTCGGCTGTAGGTACCGGTTTAAATACGCCTAAAGGTTACGATGTACTGGTAGCTCAGAAAATAGCGGAATTCTCGGGTTTACCGTTGCGTACCGCCGAAAATAAATTTGAGTCGTTGGCGGCGCACGATGCCATTGTAGAAACTTCCGGCGCTTTAAAACAACTGGCCGTAAGTTTAATGAAAATTGCGAACGATATTCGTTTACTGGCCTCCGGCCCCCGGTCCGGTATTGGCGAAATTACCATTCCGGAAAATGAGCCGGGGTCTTCTATTATGCCGGGCAAAGTAAATCCTACCCAGGCCGAAGCCATGACCATGGTGTGCGCCCAGGTAATTGGAAACGACGTAGCTATTAGTGTGGGCGGTATGAACGGACATTTCGAGCTGAATGTGTTTAAGCCCGTCATGATTTATAACCTACTGATGAGTGCCCGGTTATTAGGTGATGCCTGCGATTCTTTCGATAAACACTGTGCCATAGGTATTGAGCCCAACTACGAAGTAATAAAACGCCAGTTAGAAAATTCTTTGATGCTGGTAACGGCCCTGAACCCGCACATTGGCTACGAAAACGCGGCTAAAATTGCCAAAAAAGCGCACAAAGAAGGTACTACCTTGCGCCAGGCCGCTATTGATTTAGGCTTACTCACCGACGAGCAGTTTACCCAATGGGTACGTCCCGAAGACATGATTGGCTCTTTGAAATAAGCCATTCAGCCACCAGGCTGATTAACATTCGGCCAAAGCATATGTAAAAAAAGCGGTTTCCTATAAAGGAGCCGCTTTTTTTATGAATTAAGGTTTGTACACCTGTTGTTTCTTGGAGATAGGTGACTTTAACACAGCGCTTTATATCAGACTAAATAAGCAAAAATATATACAATCCAGATAAGTGCTTATAAGTTATAGGTAAAATCAAAAATCACAGATATGAAAAGTATTCTAAACTCCAATGCTCAAACTAAACCCGATCCTCATTGTATTGTCACCGTTTCTATCACCCCTAAAACGACAAATGCCTTGCAAGTTATTCACTTACAAGGCATTGCTTTACTATTCGGTAGCGGGAACAGGACTCGAACCTGTGACCTTTGGGTTATGAGCCCAACGAGCTACCAACTGCTCCATCCCGCACTGTTTGGTAATACAAAAGTAATATAATATTCGGGAATATCAAAAAGTGGTTACATATTTTTCTGCTTCTGTTGGTAAACACCTTATTATTAGGTTGTTTATTTTTAAAATAATTGAATCAGCTGCTGAAGCTGGCATTAAAACCGGTTTACAATACCAAAATGAATGCGGGAGAAATTTAAGCTAATGGGCTGATTGATCTCTTTAGAGCGGCCAACCGAATAAATAAACTGGAAAATACCGGCACCCGTACTGAAACTAATGCCACCACCCAGGCCAAACGGATATTGTTGGGTGCGGTCCTGGCGCAAGTCGCGGCGGTAATAACCCTGGTCGTAGAAAAGCAGCACGTAAGAGTCGGCGGCAGTGTAAAGGCGGTATTCCAGCGTGCCAACGGCGTAAGCAGAAGCATAAAAAACAAAATCGGAGAAGCCCCGGAGAGAAGTTAATCCGCCTAACCGGAACAGATCGTTGCGGTACATGTTTGGGTTAAACAACAGTTCACCTTGTAAGCGGGTGAGCAAAACGCTGTTTTTCGCCAGTTTAAAATAATTAGCCAACTGCCAGGCTCCCGTAAGTTGCGTTGATTTTAACCGGATGGTATCGTAATAAGCAGCTTCAAAAGCCGGATTGCGCAAAATAGTTTTATTGCCTACCGCCAGTTGCACATCGGCCAGGTAGCCGCGGTACGGAAAAAACAAGTCGTCTAAGGTTTGGCGCTGGAAATTGATACCGTAAGCTTGGTAGCGGCTGTCGGCCAGCGTATCTTTCTGATTGCGAATGCTGGGCGTAGAAAGCAAAAGCCGGGAACTGCGTACTTCGCTAAAAAAGCTTACTTTATTGCCGTTGGTAGTGTAGTAGGCGAGTTGGGCGCGGGGACGCAAGGTCAGGAAAGTGCTATCTTGTTTATACAAATTAAAGGTTAATCCTAACTCGAAAGGCGAACCTAAAATATTAGGATGTAAGTAATTAGCGTCTAAGGTTTGGGAGGCTTGCTGTACTTTGCGCCACTGCAAACCCAGTTGCTTGCCGCTGCCCCGGATATTACGGATCTGTAAATTTACTTCGCCGTTAATCAAAAATTTACGATTACTGGCCTGGGCATTAGGATTGGGCAGGAAACCCACAATACCGTCTAACTGGTTCGCTTTTTTCTCATCGATAAAGAGGTAAAGGTAAGCTTTGTTTTCGGTGAACTGCACTTGCAGCGGTTGCACCACCGTTACGTAGGGCAACAGCTGCAGCAATTGGTTAACCCGCGCTACTTTCTGCTGGCTATAAGGCTGGCCCGGATAAATCTGCAGGTATTTAGATAAAAAACGGGTAGTGGTGCGGCTGCTTCCTTCAATGTGTAAAGTATCAAATAAAAAAAGATTGTCTTTGTCCAGGCGCACCACCCCGGCTATTTCGCCGTTGTCAATCTGCACCGAATCTAAACGAATAGTGGCAAACGGGTAGCCATTGTTTTCGGCTAGGGTGAGCACGGTCTCCTGCAGGTTTGCCCATTCGTGCGGGGAGAAAGGCGTATTAAGGTATAAATTTTCGCGGTAACCGGCCTGAATTAAGAATTCATCATCAATACTACCGTTGCGCAGGTAAGCCCAGCGGTAGCGGTCGCCTACAAAATATTGTACCCGCAATGTATCGCTATTAAAATTAAAACTATCGGCTGAGGCTGTTAGGTAGCCGTCGTTTTGGAGTTGCAGGGTTAAGTCGCGTAATGCTTGTAAAGCCGATAAAGAGTCCGGAAGCAGCGTTTTATAGTTATATTTGCGGAGCGTATTGGCGTCGGCTTCGTTGGTTTGTAATACTACCGGCACTGCTTTCATTTTGGCGGAGCTGGCAGCCGGTTGGGCAGGCGTATTTTGCTGGGCCCGTACCGGCGCCAGGCAAACAAGGCAGCACAGAAGCAAGAAAAGCAAACGCAACATAAGGGCTAAATATATATTCCCGAGCTTTTAGATTTTAATAGCGTTATCGTGAACAGAAATAGCGGTTTTAATTGTTTATAAACTAGTACCGACTATTTTTCTTTCTCAAAGAACGGAATATCCGGCTTATAATTTTCTATTAACAAGCGCTTTTACTTACAAAAAATTGGCTGGTATTTATATTCATATTCCTTTCTGCAAGCAGGCGTGCCATTACTGCAATTTTCATTTCAGTACTTCGCTGCAACATAAAAGCAGTATGGTGCAGGCCATTTGCCAGGAAATTGAACTGCAACAAAGTTACCTGACCGGCCAGGTTATTAACACTATTTACTTTGGCGGCGGTACGCCTTCTTTATTAACCCAAACGGAGCTGCTCCAAATCTTTGAGAAACTGCATCAGCATTTTTCTATTGTACCGGACGCCGAAATAACGTTGGAAGCAAACCCCGACGATTTATCTATATCTCGCCTAAAAGAGCTCGTAGCCTCTCCCGTTAACCGACTCAGTATTGGTTTGCAGTCTTTTCATGATGCGCACTTACAGCGCATGAACCGCGCCCATTGCGCCGCTGAATCTACAGCGGCGGTGAAAAACGCGCAGGATGTTGGCTTTACCAATATCACCACCGATCTTATATATGGCATTCCGGCGCCTTCGCACACTATTTGGCAAAACGACTTGCAACAATTATTTAGTTTGCAGGTGCAGCACGTATCGTGTTATGCTTTAACCATAGAAGAAAAAACGGCTTTTGGCCACTGGACGAAGAAAGGTACTTTTAAGCCCAGTGAAGACGAATTCGTGGCGCAGCAATTCGAAATGTTAGTAGAACAGATGCAGGCGCATGGTTTTACACAGTACGAGATCTCTAACTTCTGCCGGCCAGGTTATGAATCGAAGCACAATAGCAATTACTGGAAAGGCGTGCATTACGTAGGCCTGGGTCCGAGTGCGCATTCGTTTAATGGAGTTTCGCGACAGTATAATATTGCTAATAACGCCAAATACATGGCCGCGTTGGCGCAAAACCAATTAACTTTCGATAGCGAAGATCTTTCACTTACCGATCAGGCCAACGAATATTTACTGACCAGCTTACGCACCATTTGGGGTTGCGATTTGCGAAAGATGCAGCAGGAATTTGGGGTAGATTTATTATCCATACAAGCCGGGTATTTTGAAGACTTACTCCGGCAGGAATATATTATAGTGGCTGATGATGTATTGTACCTGACGGATAAAGGCAAGTTACTGGCCGATCAGATAACCTTGGATTTGTTTTTGGAACCACAGGAAAGGTAATGGAGGGTGAGTGAAGGATAAAATATCTTTTTTATAAAAGAGTCACTTACCCAGATGGTTATCTTTTGAAAGATTGCATCTTTCAAGGTGATGGCGCTAACGGGCTCTTTCGGCCTAAGTTCGCTCACGGCCGCGAGGCCTCGTTTGGTTATTTGGGCTGCTGATCTTTCTTTTCCTCCTTACGTCGGAATGCCTCCTGCGTCGGCACCAGAAATCTCAAAGGCCATCATCGCCCAAACTGGTAACCGTTTTTCTATACTTTATTATTTTTTAGCGCTTTAGGTATTTAACTTCTTTCTACTAAATTATGCATGATATAACTTTTGCATAAGAGAACAAGTTGAGATCAGAATAGCAATAGCTTATAGATTCAATCCTAGTTCTTGGGAAGAGGGCCTGCTAAGATTGAGGTGCCGCAGGCATTCCGACGTAAGGAGGAAAACAAGCTTAGCCCGCCCGACTCCCAAGAACGGGGCCTCGCGGCCGTGAGCGAACTTAGGCTGAAAGAGCCCGTTAGCACTAATAAATTGAAAGATGAAATCTTTCAAAAGATCAGCTCTGCGCCTCAAACTACAAATCACATTATTTAACGCAAATAAAAAAGGGAAGCTAATCAGCTTCCCTTCCTCCTATATTCTTCTTATAAACTATGCTTCCGCTGTTTCCGCAACCGGAATAACCGAAACAAAAGAACGGTTCTGACGACCTTTCTTAAATTGTACAACGCCATCAGTTAAGGCAAACAAAGTATGGTCTTTACCAATACCTACGTTAGTGCCTGGATGGTGGGCGGTGCCCCGCTGACGAACGATAATATTACCGGCAATGATGGCCTGGCCACCATATATCTTTACACCCAGTCGTTTGCTATGCGATTCCCGACCGTTGTTCGAACTACCTGCTCCTTTTTTGTGTGCCATGTCTTTATAAAATTAGAATGCTAACGCATCAATTAAAACTTTGGTAAATTGTTGCCGGTGACCATTTTTCTTTTTGTAGCCTTTGCGCCGTTTTTTCTTAAAAACGATCACTTTGTCTCCTTTTACGTGGCCAAGTATTTTACCGGTTACTTTAAAGTCACTCACAAACGGCGCGCCTACGGTTAGGGTGCCATTGTTGTCGGTTAATAATACATTGGCGAACTCTACGGCGTCACCTTCATTGCCGGAAAGCTTATTGGTATAGATGAACTTGCCACCTTCTACCTTGGTCTGACGACCAGCGATGTCTACGATTGCGTACATGTTGCTTTCTTAATATGTTTTTATAATTAGGGGACAAAGGTAATATTCTTTTTAATAAATTACTAGTGCTAACCTTCTTTCTTTTGTTAATTAATGATTTAACCGCCAAACTATATAGCATAGTGTGAACAAGTTAATTTACGGAAGGATAACGTTGTGGATAAGCAAATTATTAATCAACATTTATTGCTGTATAATTTGTGTATAAATTAACGCTGCCTATCGCGGTAGAACAATACCCTGTTCCGTATATTTGGTCAAAGATTTACCTGAATATCTCCTGTTTACTTTAAAATGTTTACATGATTTATGTGGTTAATTAGCAATAAATCAAATACTTAACATTATACTTTTCATTAAACCCCTTTTAGTATGGATAGCATGGAGCCTATTTTACAAGAGAATCCGAACCGTTTTGTATTGTTTCCGATACAGCACGATAATGTGTGGCAGATGTATAAGCAAGCCCAAGCCAGTTTCTGGACTGCCGAAGAAATTGACCTTTCCCCGGATATGAAAGACTGGGAACGCCTGAACGAAGGGGAAAAACATTTTATTTCGCACGTCCTGGCTTTCTTTGCCGCTTCCGATGGCATTGTAAACGAAAACCTGGCGGTTAATTTTATGCAGGAAGTGCAGTTGCCGGAAGCCCGTTGTTTCTATGGTTTCCAGATTATGATGGAGAACATCCACTCCGAAACCTATTCCTTATTAATAGATACGTATATTAAAGACGCCGTAGAAAAAGACCGCTTGTTTAATGCCCTGGAAACAGTAGACTGCGTGAAGAAAAAAGGCGAATGGGCGCTAAAGTGGATTAACTCCGAAAACTTTCCTGAGCGCCTCATTGCATTTGCGGCCGTAGAAGGTATTTTCTTTTCCGGTTCGTTCTGCTCTATTTTCTGGCTGAAGAAACGCGGCTTAATGCCCGGACTTACTT
>Ga0210040_10006826_pt1 | contig 14052 bp, 14 predicted proteins | sample CryGeyCG12114_NA_FD_185462 | JGI IMG/M metagenome (GOLD analysis project Ga0210040, IMG submission 185462) | Groundwater microbial communities from aquifer - Crystal Geyser CG19_WC_8/21/14_NA (SPAdes) (version 2) | ecosystem: Environmental > Aquatic > Deep subsurface > Groundwater | place: USA... | reverse complement strand
CTCGTGGTCGAGCACCTGGCGCTGCCGGTGGCCCGGGCGCTGGTGGGCAGCCCGCAGGAGCGGGAGGGGCCGCCGGGCCAGGGCTGACGCGCCGTCGCGGCGCGAGCCGGGGGCGCTCGGAACGGCAGGACCGGGGCGGGGCAGGCCTACGGACCGGTGGGCGCCGTGCGCCCGCCGGCTCAGGCGGAGAAGCGCGCTCCGCGGGCGTCCGCCTGCCGCCGCTGCGTCGCCGGGAGCCCGGCCCGGCCCAGCGCGCGCAGCGCATCGGCCCGGAGCACCTGCAGCTCGGCCGGGGTGAGCAGGAGCTCAGCGGCGAGGTCCTCGACCGCCCGCCCCTGCAGGTACGTGCCGCGCAGCACCGCGCGGGCGGGAGCGGGGAGGCCGTCGAGCGCGGCCAGCAGGCTCTGCGCGTGCGCCGGAGGGCGCAGCGCGGCCACCAGGACGTGATCGGTCGCGCCGGAGCTCGTCACAGCGCAGGACGTCGACCGGTGACCGGGGCCGCTTGAGCCGGGCGCCCCGCCTGGACCTGCCGCAGACACGACCGCGGCGCCGCCCCCGGCAGGGGACGGCGCCGCAGGGCGTGCAGGGGCGACTAGCTGAAGCTGTCGCCGCAGGCGCAGGAGCTGCCCGCGTTGGGGTTGTCGATCGTGAAGCCCTGCTTCTCGATGGTGTCCACGAAGTCGATCGTGGCGCCGGAGAGGTACGGGACGCTCATGCGGTCGACGACGACCTTGACCGCGCCGCCCTCGTACTCCTGCACGGCGTCGCCGTCCAGGGAGCGCTCGTCGAAGAACAGCTGGTAGCGCAGGCCGGAGCAGCCGCCGGGCTGCACGGCCACCCGCAGCGCGAGGTCGTCGCGGCCCTCCTGCGCCAGCAGGTCCCGGACCTTGGTGGCGGCCGGGTGGGTCAGGACGACGCCGTTCGTGGTGCCGGCGGTGTCGGGGGTCACGGTGTCGGGGGTCACGGTGTCCGGGGCGGTCATCGGCTCTCCAGGTGTCTTCGGGCTCGGGCCAGCGATGGGGCTCGGGCGCTGCCTGCGGGTGCAACGCGTGAGCGGGAGGAGCTGTTCCAGCGTACGTCGCGCGCCCCTGCCGAGCAGGTCCGCAGCCGGCGCCAGGAGGCGCTGCCGCCGGGGCGGCCGGGGCTGCGTGCCGGTTCCGGCGTGGGCCGCGGTCCGAGTCCCTATCCTCGGCCTGTGAGCGAGCAGCCGGACATCCCCGCGGGCACGGACACCCCCAAGGCCACGTCGGGGAGCCGCAAGCTCGGCACGGGCACCGGCACGGAGACCGCGGGGACTCCGGCAGTCGACCGGCCGCCGGTCACGGGCAAGGGCCGCCCCACCCCCAAGCGCAGCGCGGCGCAGAAGCGCCGCACCGGGCCGGTCCCGCCGCCGCCCACGACGCGCAAGGAGGCGGCCCAGCGGCTGCGCGCCTCGCAGGCCGAGCAGCGCAAGCAGGTCCGGGAGGGCACGCTCGCCGGCGACGAGCGCCGCATGCTCCCGCGCGACGCCGGCCCGGTCCGGGCGGCCGTGCGTGACGCGGTGGACGGGCGCCGCAACGTGGGGGTGCTCCTGCTGCCGGTGGCGCTGCTGTCGGTGCTGGCGCAGATCACCCGGGTCCCCCAGATCGTCGCGGTCATGACCTCCCTGTTCTTCGCGACGCTGCTCGCCGCGATCGTGGACCTGGTCCTGACCGGGGTGCGGCTGCGCCGCGAGATCGGGTCGCGCTTCCCCGAGGAGCCGCTGCGCGGCCACATCTCGTACGGGCTGCTGCGCACCACGACGTTCCGCCGCTTCCGCATGCCCCCGCCGCGCGTGCGGCCCGGGAGCCTGCTCAGCCGCTAGCGTGCCGCGCGTGACCAGAGCCACGCCGCGTGCCGCCACGTCCCGCCCCGCCCGCCTGCTGCTGGGCGCGCTGTGCCTGTCGGCCGCCGCCTGCTCCGGCGGCGGGGTCGACGTCTCCGCCCCCAGCAGCGCGGCAGCGCCTGCCACGACGCCCTCCCCGGCCGGCAGCGCGCCCGGCAGCACTGCACCCGGCGCACCCGGCGCACCCGGCAGCACCCCGTCGGGCAGCACCCCGTCCGGCAGCACCCCGTCCGGCAGCTCTGGGCCCGGCACTCCCGGCCCCAGCGCCCCGGCACCCGGCGACCCGAGCGGCCCGGCGCCCAGCCCCACCGGGCCGCCTGCTGAGCTCCCGCGCGGCGGCCGCACGATCTTCCCGGCGTTCGACGTCGTCATGTACTACGGCACCGCGGGCGGCGGCGCCCTCGGTGTGCTCGGCGAGACGACCCCGGAGCGGGCGGCCGAGCGGCTGGAGGTGGCCGCCGCACCCTTCGCCAAGGCGTCGGGGCGCCCCGTGCTCCCGGCCTTCGAGCTCATCACCACCGTCGCGTCGAGCGCCGCGGGCAAGGACGGCGCGTACAGCTCGATGCTGGACGGCGACTCGGTGCAGCGCTACATCGACGTCGCGCGCAAGAAGAAGATGCTGGTGGTGCTGGACTTCCAGCCCGGCCGGGCCGACTTCCTCGACCAGGTGAAGAGCTACGAGAAGTACCTCCTGCAGCCCGAGGTCGGCGTCGCGCTCGACCCGGAGTGGAAGCTGACGGCCACGCAGCACCCCCTGCAGCAGATCGGCACCAGCAGGGCGGCGCCGATCAACGCGGTGTCGGAGTACCTCGCCGGGCTGGTCGCGGAGCACGACCTGCCCGAGAAGATCTTCCTCGTGCACCAGTTCAAGAGCTACCAGCTGCCGGACCGCAAGAAGATCGTCGACCGCGAGGGCCTGGCGACCGTGCTGCACGTCGACGGGTTCGGCTCCCAGGGCGCGAAGTTCGACACGTACCACGTGCTGGCCAGCCGCGACCGGCAGTTCGTCAACGGCTTCAAGCTGTTCTACGACGAGGACACCGACCTGCTCACGCCCGCCGAGGCGCTGCGGATCAAGCCCCGGCCCCAGCTGTTCAGCTACCAGTAGGCCCGGCCGGCTGGGGTAGGGCCAGGGCCTACCCCAGGAGGACCGATGGAGTTCCGACGGCTCGGCCGCAGCGGCATGCTCGTCAGCGAGATCGCGTACGGCAACTGGCTCACCCACGGCTCGCAGGTCGAGGCCGACCAGGCGACGGCGTGCGTGCGCGCCGCCCTCGACCTCGGCATCACCACGTACGACACCGCGGACGTCTACGCGGGCACCAAGGCGGAGACGATCCTCGGCGAGGCGCTCAAGGGCGTGCGCCGCGAGTCCTACGAGCTGTTCACGAAGGTGTACTTCCCGACAGGCCCGGGCCGCAACGACGGCGGGCTGTCCCGCAAGCACGTGCTGGAGTCCTGCAACGCCTCGCTGCGGCGCCTGCAGACCGACCACATCGACCTCTACCAGGCGCACCGCTTCGACGACGAGACGCCGCTGGAGGAGACGCTGCGCGCCTTCGACGACCTGGTCAGGGCCGGCAAGGTGCACTACATCGGCGTCAGCGAGTGGACGGCGCCGCAGATCGAGCGGGCGCTGGCGATCGCCGGCGAGCTGGGCCTGGACCGGATCGTGTCCTCGCAGCCGCAGTACAGCGCCCTGTACCGGGTGATCGAGGCCGAGGTGCTGCCGCTGTGCACGCAGGAGGGCATCGGGCAGATCGTCTGGTCGCCGATGGCGCAGGGCGTGCTCACCGGCAAGTACCTGCCGGGCCAGGCGCTGCCGGAGGGCTCGCGCGCGACCGACGCCAGCGGCGGCGCCGACATGATCAAGCGGTGGATGGGCGACGACGTGCTGGAGGCCGTCCAGCGCCTGAAGCCCCTCGCGGACCAGGCCGGGCTGACCCTGCCGGGCCTCGCCGTCGCCTGGGTGCTGCAGGAGGAGGGCGTCAGCGCGGCGATCGTCGGCGCCTCGCGCCCCGAGCAGCTGGACGACGTCGTGGCGGCGTCCGGGGTCCGGCTCGACCCGGCGCTGAAGGCCGAGGTGGACGCGGTGCTGGCGCCGGTCGTCGTCGACGACCCCGGGCTGACCAGGAGCCCCTCCCGGCGCCGCCCGTAGCCCGGGTCAGCCCCGCAGCACCTGCAGGGCCCGGCGGAGCTCCTCGACCGCCGGGCTCCGCGGGTCCAGGTGCGCGAAGTGGTCACCGGGCACGCGCACCAGCCGGGCGCCCGGCCCGGCCGCCCGCACGTACTCCTCGCTCTGGGAGATCGGCACCACGCCGTCCTGCTCGCTGTGCAGCAGCACCGCCGGGACGCCGCTCGGGGCCAGCGCGACCGGGTCGGCGACCGCGTACCGCTCGGGCACCTCGTCGGGGTCGCCGCCGAGCAGGGCGGCGACCGCCCCGCCTCCCAGCCCCTCCCGGGCGCCCCGCACCAGGGCGGCCACTGGGGCCTGTGCGACGGCCAGGGCGGGCAGCGGCGCCCGCGGCGCCGCCCCGGGGGCCCCGGCCGGCAGGCGGGCCCGGCTGGCCAGCCACAGGGCGAGGTGCCCTCCGGCCGAGTGGCCGACGACGGCCGTGCGGGCCGGGTCGACCCGGCCCGCGTGGGCACCGGCCGCCAGGTGGTCGTGCCCGCTCGCGACGTCGACCAGGGTGGCCGGCCAGGGGCGGTCGGAGGCGGCGTAGTCGAGGTTCCACACCAGGAAGCCGCGACCGGACAGGTCCGCCGCCACCGCGTCCTCCAGGGAGCGGTCGTAGCCCGGCCGCCAGTAGCCGCCGTGCACGAGCACCACCGTGGGCAGCCGCCCTTCGCCGGCGTCCGCCGGCAGCCACCACTGCCCCTGCTGGGAGGGGCCGTCGCCGTACCGCTCCACGGTGCGCACGGTGCCGGCGGCCACGTCGGCCTCCGGCGAGGACCTGCGGCGGCCCAGCAGCGCGCCGAGGCCGCCGAGACCGGCCAGCCCGCCGAGGACACCCATCGCCTGCCGCCTCGTCAGCTGCGGTCGCGTCAGGACGAGGGCGCCGACAGGCCCATGGGCCCGTAGACCTTGCGGTCGCCGTCGAACAGCACCACGGCGTGCACCCCGGCCTCGAGCAGCTCGCGCCAGGTCTCGCCGATCCAGCTCTCCGCGTCCGCCTGGCTCGGGAACGTCTCCGCCTGCGGCGCCCCCTCGGCCGGCTCCACCTCGGCGCCGTCCGGTCCCTCGTACCGCCAGGTCCAGGCCATCTGCACTCCCTCGTCCTGCACTGCCGTCGGCCCGTCACCCGTGCGGCAGGCCCGGTGCGGCAGGCTAGGGGCATGCGCGTGCGGCTGCTCGGCACGGGGGCGTCGGACGGCTGGCCGGATCCCTGGTGCACGTGCGCGTCCTGCGCCGCGGCCACCGCCCAGGGCGCGCTGCGCGGCCAGACCGGGGCGCTGGTGGACGACCGGCTGCTGCTCGACCTCGGGCCGGAGCTCCCCCGTGCCGCCCTGCGGCAGGGCACCTCGCTGGCCGGTGTGCAGGCCGTGCTCGTGACGCACGCCCACGAGGACCACTTCGCGCCGGCCGCGCTCATGTGGCGCGGCTGGCAGCCCGACGCGCCGCCGCTCGAGCTGGTCGGCCCGCCCGCGGTGGTGGCGGCGGGCACCTCGCGCGTGGATCCCGCCACCGTCACGCTCCGGGCCGTCCGGGGCGGCGACCGGCTCGCCGTCGCCGGGTACGACGTGGTCGTGCTGCCCGCCCGGCACGCGGGGCCGCAGGCCGGCCCCGCGGTGCTGTACGACGTCACGGGGCCGGACGGCGGGCGGCTGCTCTACGCCACGGACACCTCGGTGCTCCCGGACGAGGCGGTGCGGCTGGCGACCGGCCGGGCGTACGACGCCGTGCTGCTCGAGCTGACGACCGTCGGCCCGGGCCGGCCGGGGGCGCAGAGCCACCTGGACCTCACGAGCTGGCCCGCGCAGGTGGAGCGGCTGCGGGCGGTGGGCGCGGTCGACGCGCACACCCGGGTCCTCGCCGTCCACCTCGGCCACGGCAACCCCCCGCCCGACGTGCTCGACGCCCTGCTGGCCTCCTGGGGCGCGCGGGCCGGCCGGGACGGGCAGGTGCTGGAGCTCGGCGCGGGCCGCGGCCGGCGGGTCCTCGTGCTCGGGGGCGCGCGCTCCGGCAAGTCGGCGTACGCGGAGAGCCGGGTGGACGGGCAGGTCACCTACGTCGCCACCGCCCCGTCGCGGGAGGGCGACGAGGAGTGGGCTGCCCGGGTGCGCGCCCACGTGGCGCGCCGCCCCGCCGGCTGGCGCACGGTCGAGACCGCCGACGTGGCCGGGGTCCTGCGCGGCGCGCCCGGACCCGTGCTCGTGGACGACCTCGGCCTGTGGCTGACCCGGGTGCTGGACGCGGCGGACGCCTGGGAGCACCCCGGCCCGGCGTTCGAGGCCGCCCTGGACGAGCTCGCCGCGGCGTGGAGCGCCGCCGGGGTCCCCGCGGTGCTCGTCGCCCCCGAGGTCGGCGCGGGCGTGGTCCCGGCGCACCCCTCCGGGCGGGTGTTCCGGGACCTGCTCGGCACCGCGACGGCGCGGCTGGCCGCCGGGTCCGACGAGGTCGTGCAGGTCGTCGCCGGCATCCCGCGCAGGCTCGCGTGAGGAGCTTCCCGGTCGAGGCGCCGGAGGCCGTCGCGGCTGTCCCGCCCGCCCTCGGCCGGCTGGGGCCGTGGCTGGCCCGGCTCGCCGCGGCGCAGGGCAGCTGGCCGCCCGCGGTCCCCTCCCGCGTCGTGCCCGTCCCCGCGGTCCGCGGGGTGGACGCGGGCGCGCAGGCGGCGGACCGGTTGGTCGACGGCGGCGCCGACCTGCTGGTGGCCTCCGGCAGCGGCACCGCGGGGCCGGCGCTGGCGCTGCTCGCGGTCCTGCTCGACCTCGAGCCGGTCGCCGCCGTCGGCACCGGGTCGGTCCCGGGGTGGGCAGGCCTGGTCGCCGAGGTACGGGCCGGCCTGCGCGCCGCGCGCCCGCACCTCGGCGACCCCGACCGGCTGCTGGCCGTGACCGGTGCGGACGAGGTGGCCGGGCTCGCCGGGCTGCTCCTGCAGGCGGCGGTGCGCCGCACGCCGGTCCTGCTGTCCGGGGCCGCGGACGTGTGGGCGGCGGCGCTGCTGGCCGAGCGCACCGCTCCGGGCACGGCGGGCTGGCTGCTGCCGGGCTGCACCCCCGGAGGCGGCGGGGCGGCGGCGGCCGCGTCCGAGCTCGGCCTCGAGCCGCTGCTGGACCTGCGCCTGGCCGGGCCGGAGGGCGCGGACCTGGCCCTCGCGGTGCTCCTGCCGGCCGTGCGGCTGGCCCGCGGCGACGCGGACCCCCTCCGTGCCTGACGGGCTGCGGCTGGCCCTCACCACCCTGACGGTGCTCCCCGTGCGCGGCCCGCGCGCCCTGGACCGCCGTACCGCCGGGGCCGCCATGACCTGGGCACCCCTCGTCGGGCTGCTGCTCGCCCTGCCGGCCGTCGCGGTCCTGCTCGGGCTGCAGGCGCTGTCCTCCGGGGAGCTGCTCCCGGCGGTCCTGGTGACCGCCCTGCTCGCCCTGCTGACCCGCGGCCTGCACCTCGACGGGCTCGTCGACACCGTCGACGGGCTGGCGTCCTACCGCTCGCCGGAGCAGGCCCGCGCGGTGATGAAGAGCCCGGGTGCGGGTGCGCTCGGGGCGGCCGCGCTCGTCCTGGTGCTCGGGGTGCAGGCGGCCGCGCTGGCGCAGGCCGGGGCCGACGGCCACGGGACGCTCGCGCTGCTGCTCGCCCTGGTCGTGTCCCGGCTGGCCGTGACGGCCGCCTGCACGCCCGCGACCCCGGCCGCGTCCACCGGCGGGCTCGGCGCGCTGGTCGCCGGCACCGTGCGCCCGTGGGTGCCACCGCTGCTCGCGGTGGTGGCCGGCGCGGGCGTCGCCGGGCTCGCCCTGCTCGCCGACGAACGGGGCCTGGTCGCGAGCCTCGTGCTCGCCGTCGTCCTCGCGCTCGGGGGCGCCGCGCTGCTGCGCCGCCACGCCGTGCACCGGCTGGGCGGCGTCACCGGCGACGTGCTGGGGGCGCTGGTGGAGGTGACGACGGCGGTGGTGCTCGTCGTCGTGGCCCTGGACCCCCTCGCCTGACCCGGCCAGGCCGGCCCGGCCCGACCGGCAGCGGCCGGGGCCGCCGCACTAGTTTCGGGGGGACGTCCCGCCTGCCGGCAGGGACCGAGGCCCGGCGGGCAGGGACGAGACGGACGTGGACACGTCGCACGCGGCAGGAGCCGGCCTGGTCATCGGCGTCGACCTGGGCACCACCAGCACGAAGGCGGTCGCGTACGACGCACAGGGCAACGCCGGAGCCAGCCACTCCGTCGGGTACGAGCTGCGCGACCCCTGCCCGGGCTACGCGGAGCAGGACCCCGCGGAGATCCTGGCCGCGGTGCTGGAGACGGTCCGGCACGTCGTGGCCGAGGCGGACCGCCCGATCGCCGCGATCTCGTTCAGCTCGGCGATGCACAGCCTGCTCGGCCTGGACGCCGACGGCCACCCGCTGACCGCCTCGGTCACGTGGGCGGACTCGCGCGCGAGCGCGCAGGCCGAGCGCCTGCGCGCGACCCCCGGCGGCCTGGCCCTGCACCGCCGCACCGGAACGCCGCTGCACCCGATGGCGCCGCTGCCCAAGCTCGTCTGGTTCCGCGAGCAGGAGCCCGAGCTGTGCGCGCGGGTCGCGCACTGGGTGGGCGTCAAGGACTGGGTCCTGCTCCAGCTGTGCGACCGGCTCGTGACCGACCACTCGCTGGCCTCCGCCACCGGGCTGATGGACATCCACCGCCTGGCCTGGGACCCGGAGGCGCTGCGGCTGGCGGGGATCACCTCGGAGCAGCTGCCCGAGCTGGTGGCGACGACCACGGTCCTGCCGGGGCTCAACGCGCACAGCGCCGGGGCCACCGGGCTGCCGCCGGAGACGCCGGTGGTCGTCGGCGCCGGGGACGGCCCGCTGGCCAACCTCGGGCTGGGAGCGGTGAAGCCGGGCGTCGTCGCCTGCTCCATCGGCACCAGCGGGGCGATGCGCGTCATGGTCGAGCGTCCCGGCGTCGACCCGCTCGGCGGGGTTTTCTGCTACGCGCTGACGCAGGACCGCTGGGTCGTCGGCGGCGCCATCAACAACGGCGGCCTGGTCCTCGCCTGGGCGGGCGACGCCCTCGCTCCCGACCTCGGCGACACCCCCGAGGAGGAGCTGCTCGCGCTGGCGGCGTCCGTGCCGGCCGGCTCCGGCGGGCTCGTGATGCTGCCCTACCTGCTCAGCGAGCGGGCACCGCACTGGAGCGCGCTGCCGCGCGGCGCGTACGTCGGGCTGACCCGCGAGCACCGTCGCGAGCACCTGGTGCGGGCGGCGCTGGAGGGCGTGTGCCAGCAGCTGGCCCTCGTGCTGGCGTCGATGCGGGCGGCCGGCAACGAGATCCGGGAGGTGCGCGCGACCGGGGGCTTCGCCCGCAGCCCGCTGTGGCGCCAGATGCTCGCCGACACCCTGGGGATGGACGTGCAGTTCCCCGCCGGTCACGAGGGCTCCAGCTTCGGGGCCGCGCTGCTGGCGATGCAGGCCCTGGGGATGGTCGCCTCGGTCGACGTGGCCGCCGACCTCGTGCACCTCGAGCAGACCGTCCGTCCGGACCCTGCGGCCGCCGCCACCTACCGCTCGCTGCAGCCGGTGTTCTCCCAGCTGTACGACGCCCTCGTGCCCACCTTCGGCCAGCTGCGCCGGCTCGCGCCGCAGCTGCCGCTCGACTCCCCCGCCGCCGGCGCGCCCGACCCCGACGGCCCCCAGCCGACCCGGCCGCCGAGCGGGGCTTAGGGTTCGAGCCGGCTGCCGTACGGACGCGGGGGCGGACGCACCGGGAGGACCCCCCATGCACCTTGCCGCCGAAGCCGTCGCCGCGAGCGGCAACGGGCAGCTCGTCGTCGCCGCACTGCTCGGCATCGCCGCGGTCGTGCTGCTCATCTCGGTGGGCAAGGTCCACCCGTTCCTGTCCCTCATCCTTGGGTCGGGGGTCCTCGGGATCGTCGCCGGTCTCCCGATCGCCAAGACCATCGCCAGCTTCCAGAGCGGCGTCGGCTCGACGGTCGGCAGCGTCGGGCTGCTCATCGCCCTCGGCGCCATGATCGGCGGGCTGCTCGCGGAGTCCGGCGGCGCCGACCGCATCGTCGAGACCGTGGTCGGCAAGGTGTCGGGCCGGGCGCTCCCCTGGGCGATGGCCGGGCTCGCGGCGCTCATCGGGCTGCCGCTGTTCTTCGAGGTCGGGGTCGTGCTGCTCGTCCCGGTCGTGCTGCTGGTGTCCCGCCGCACGAACGTGCCGCTGCTCAAGATCGGGATCCCCGCCCTGGCCGGCCTGTCCGTCCTGCACGGGCTGGTGCCCCCGCACCCCGGCCCGCTCGTCGCCATCAGCGCGCTGAACGCCGACCTCGGCCTGACGCTCGCGTTCGGGCTCGTGATCGCCATCCCCACGGTCATCCTCGCCGGGCCGGTCTTCGGCTCCCTGATCTCGCGCTACGTCACCGCCGAGGCCCCCGACGCGCTCGTCCCGAGCCGAGAGCTCGTGGGGGCCGGGGCACGCTCGGACGGCACAGCCGGCGGCACCGCCGCGGGGAGCGCCGGCGGCGTGGGCACCGGCGCGGGCGACGACCTCGGCAACGCCCACGACCCCGCCGCGCGGGAGTCCGGCCGCCGGCGGCCCGGCTTCTGGCCGGCGGTCCTGACCATCGTGCTCCCGGTCGCCCTCATGCTGCTGCGCGCGGTCGGCGAGCTGACGCTGGACGAGGACACCGGGACCCGCAAGGCGCTGGACCTCATCGGCACGCCGGTGATCGCCCTGCTCGCCGGGGTCGTGCTCGCCATGTTCACGCTGGGGTTGCGCACCGGGTTCAGCAAGGACGAGGTCTCCTCCTCGCTCGGCGGGGCGCTGCCCGCCATCGCCGGCATCCTGCTGATCGTGGCCGCGGGCGGCGGCTTCAAGCAGGTCCTCGTGGACGCCGGCGTGGGCAACGTCATCGCCGACGCCGCCAAGGACGCCAGCTTGTCCCCGCTGCTGCTCGGCTGGCTCGTCGCGGTGGGCATCCGGGTCGCCACCGGGTCCGCCACCGTCGCCACGATCACGGCGGCCGGCATCGTCACCCCGCTCGCGGCCGACCTCAGCCGCCCGGGCGTCGCCCTGCTCGTGCTCGCCGTCGGCTCGGGCTCGCTGTTCTTCTCCCACGTCAACGACGCCGGCTTCTGGCTGGTGAAGGAGTACTTCGGGCTGACGGTCGGCCAGACGCTCAAGACCTGGTCCGTGATGGAGACGATCATCTCGGTCGTCGGGCTGATCGGCGTGCTGCTCCTCAGCCTCGTCGTCTAGCGCGGCGTCAGGACTCCCGCACCCGGCTCGGGACGAACGGCGGCTTGACCACCCGCATCCGCGAGGTGCGCCCCCGCACGTCGACGGTGACCTCGTCGCCCTCGGCGGTCCCGCGGCGCAGCAGCGCGAGCCCGATGCCCACCCGGCGCGTCGGGGAGAACGTGCCGCTGGTCACCTCGCCGACCACCTCGTCCCCGGAGCGCACCTGCATGTGCGAGCGCGGGATGCCGCGGTCGAGGGACTCCAGGCCCCACAGGCTGCGGGCAGCCCCGTCCGCGCGCTCGCGCAGCAGCGCGTCGCGGCCCCAGAACTGCGGCTTGGACCAGCCCACCGCCCAGCCCGCACGCGCCTGCACCGGGGTGATCTCCAGCGACAGGTCCTGGCCGTGCAGCGGGTAGCCCATCTCGGTGCGCAGGGTGTCGCGCGCCCCGAGGCCGCACGGCTGCGCGCCGGCCTCCAGCACCGCGTCCCACAGCTCGCCCGCGTCGTCCCAGGCCGGCAGCAGCTCGTACCCGCGCTCGCCGGTGTAGCCGGTGCGGCACACCACGACCGGCCGGCCGCGCCACGCGGCGCCGGCGAAGCTCATGTAGTCGTGGTCCGTCGGCAGGCCCAGCGCCTCGAGCACCGCCGTGCTGCCCGGTCCCTGCACCGCCAGCACCGCCAGCGCCGTGTGCAGGTCCTGCACCTCGATGCCGGCCGGCGCGTCGGCCTGCATCCGCTCGACGACCTGGCTGGAGTTGGCGGCGTTCGGGATGAGGAAGACCTCCTCCTCGCTGCGGACGTACGCGATCAGGTCGTCGACGACGCCGCCGCTCGCCTCGTCGCAGCACAGCGTGTACTGCGCCTGCCCGACGCCGACCCGCCGCAGGTCGTTGGTCAGCCGCGCATTGACGAAGTCCACCGCGCTCACACCCGCCTCGGAGGACCCGCGCACGACGCCCTTGCCGAGGTGGCTGACGTCGAACACGCCGACCGCCTCGCGGACGGCCTGGTGCTCCTCGAGCACCCCGCGGTACTGGATCGGCATGTCCCACCCGCCGAAGTCGCCCATCTTGGCGCCGAGCGCGAGGTGGCGGGCGTGCAGGGGGCTGGTGAGGAGGTCGGCCACGCCCGGAACCCTAGGACCTCCGGGACCTAGGGCGTGAGCTCGCGCAGGGCCGCCGCCAGCGCGTCGAGCTCGTGCTCCTGGGTCCAGGCGGCGGTGCTCACGCGCAGCACCGCCCCGTCGAGGTCGGCCGAGCGTGAGGCCGGCACCGCGCTGACGAGCAGGCCGCGCTCCAGCAGCGCGGTCCGGGCCGCGAGCGGGTCGCCGCCGCTCAGCGTCGTGATCCCGGTCGGCTCGTCGACGGGCTCGACCACCTGCCAGGGCGTCCCGGCCAGCACCTGCCGGGCGTACGCCGCGCGGGCGTGCACCACCGGCAGCACGTCCGGCGTCCACTCCTGCGCGGCGACCGCCAGCCCCACGCGCCCGGCGACGTGCGCCTCCTGGGTGTCGAAGCGCCGCAGGTCGTCGTACGGCGTCAGCGTGGGCGGGGTCGTGAGCTGCGGCAGCCAGGCGGGGTCGACGGCGAGGAACGCGACGCCGCGCGGGCCGCACAGCCACTTGCGCGAGGTCCCGACGTACGCCGCGCAGCCGGGCGGCACCGGCGTCTGCCCGAGCGACTGCGCCACGTCTAGCAGCAGGGGCACGCCGCTCGCGAGCACCTGCTCGACCGGCTGGACGACCCCGCGCTGGCTCGCCACGTGCGGGAAGGTCACCAGGTCGCACGCGGGCACCTCGCTCACCCGGCCCAGCCGGTCGACGGGCAGCGGCACCAGCGTCCAGCCGCGCAGGCCGGCCAGCCGGCGCAGCACCATGGCGTTGGCGCCGTACTCGCTCGGCACGGTGCCGACACGGGCGCCGGGCGGCAGCGGCCAGGACTGCACCAGCGTGGCGAACGCGCTGCCCGCCCCGTCGCTGAAGGCCACGCCGTCCAGCCCGACCAGCGCTCCCAGGGCGGCGCGCCCGGCGTCGAGGACCGGCGCTGCCTCCGCCTCCGCGACGTACCCGCCGCGCGCGGCCTCGGCGTGCAGGTGCCGGACCTCGGCCTGCAGCGCGGCCACGGAGGGCCGGCCGGCCGCGGCGGCGTCCAGGTGCGCGACCTGCGCGGGCAGGCGCGCGGCGACCCAGTCACCCACCGTCCCGGCGGCGGCCGCGAGGTCGGGGGGCGTGACGTCGGGGGGCGTGAGGTCGGGGGGCGTCACGGCCGGAACGCCAGGCTGACGCCGAAGTCGCCGTCCGGGTCGGTCCACCACCGGGCGACCTCCAGCCCCGCCGCCGCCAGCTCGGCGCGCACGCGCTGCTCGGTGAACTTCGCGCTCACCTCGGTGCGCAGCTGCTCCCCCGCGGCGAACGGCACGGTGAGGTCGAGCTGCTCCACGCGCACGACCTGCGCGCGCAGCGACTCCAGCCGCATCTCGATCCAGGCGTGCTCGGGGACCCAGACCGCGCGGTGCGCGAAGGCCTCGAGGTCGAAGTCGGCGCCGAGCTCGCGGTTCACCACCCGCAGCACGTTGAGGTCGAACGCGGCGGTGACCCCGGCCGCGTCGTCGTACGCCGGGACGAGCCGGGAGCTGGGCTTGACCAGGTCGGTGCCCAGCAGCAGCGCGTCGCCGGCGACGAGGGTGCCGGCCAGCTCGGCGAGGAACCGCGCGCGAGCCGGTGGCAGCAGGTTGCCGACGGTGCCGCCGAGGAACGCGACCAGGCGCCGGCCCCCGCGCGGCAGCAGCGGCAGGTGGCGCTCGAAGTCGCCG
>Ga0210040_10006825_pt1 | contig 14052 bp, 12 predicted proteins | sample CryGeyCG12114_NA_FD_185462 | JGI IMG/M metagenome (GOLD analysis project Ga0210040, IMG submission 185462) | Groundwater microbial communities from aquifer - Crystal Geyser CG19_WC_8/21/14_NA (SPAdes) (version 2) | ecosystem: Environmental > Aquatic > Deep subsurface > Groundwater | place: USA... | reverse complement strand
TCAGCCCGGACAGCCCGGCCCCTACGGCGGTCAGCCGGGTCAGCCCGGACAGCTCGGCCCGTACGGCGGCCAGCCCGGACAGCCCGGCCCCTACGGCGGCCAGCCCGGACAGCCCGGGCCCTACGGCGGCCAGCCCGGACGTCCCGGCCCGCCCTACGGCGGTCCCGGTGGACCCGGCGGTCCTGGTGGGCCCAACCCCTACGGCCCGCCCGGCGGCGGCCAGGGTGGGCGCCCGAAGTCCAAGCTGCCGCTGATCCTGGGCGCGGCCGCGGCCGCCCTGCTGCTGATCATCGTGATCACGGTGGCCGTGGTGGCGGGCGGCAAGGACGACAGCGCCGGCGGCAGCACCGACCCCGGCTCCGGCTCGGCCCCCGGCGCCAGCGCCCCCGCGGCGACGAAGCCCTCGGACGCGGTGCGCGGCTTCCTGGAGGCCGTCGCCGCCAACGACGGCGAGAAGGCCGCCAGCTACCTGGAGGACCCGCCGGTCGACAAGACGTTCCTGGGCGAGCAGGTGCTGGCGGCCTCCTCGAAGAAGACCCCTCTCACCGACATCCAGGTCCCCGAGGTCACCGACAAGTACGCCTACAAGGTCACCGCCAGCTACAAGCTGGGTGACCAGGCCGTCAGCGACGACTACTCCGTGACCGAGACCGGCGGCCTCTGGAAGCTGAGCCGGGCCACCACCGACCTCGACCTCTCCTACCAGCGCGACGACACCCTGCCCATGCTGATCAACGGAGTGGCGCTGAAGACCGACAAGGTCTCGCTGCTGCCGGGCACCTACTCCTTCACCACGAGCTCGAAGTGGGTCACCTACGGCGATGACGCGCAGATCACCATCACCGGTCCGACCGACTACGACAGCCCGCAGCTGACCCCGACGCTGAACAAGGACGGCAAGGCGGCCTTCCTCGAGAAGACCGAGGCGGCGTTCGAGAAGTGCCTCGGCCAGCACAAGCTGGCGCCCTCCGGCTGCCCGAACAAGCTGCGCCTGAACTCGGGCCAGAAGGTCACCCAGAGCACCATCCGCTGGAGCGTCACCAACAACCCCTTCAAGAACGTCCGGGTGACCCTGGACTCCACCGACCCGACGTCGGCCGAGGCGACCTTCTACCCGAAGTACAACTTCAAGGCCACGGGCAGCGAGGACGGCCAGCGGGCGAAGTTCGACGGTCCCCCGATCGGGCTCTACTCGTTCACCTCCACCGGCGACGTGTCCGGTGCCGACGTGAAGGTCAAGCTCTCGCTGAGATGAGCTGAGCTGAGCTGAATGACCAGGGCTGTCCCGGGTGCGACCAGCGCCCGGGACGTCCGGCCCGCAGTGCGCTGCAGCCCACGTCGGTCCGCGAAGCGGAGAAGCCCTCCCCGGCACCCCGGGGAGGGCTTCTGCACGTCTGGTCCGTCGCGACGCCGGCGACAACCGGGCCGACGCAGCCGGCGCTCAGCAATCAGGAGCGCCGGCGGGACCGGCGAGGGGTCAGAAACCCAGCCGGTTGAGGTGCTTGGCGTCGCGCTGCCACTCCTTGAGCACCTTCACCCTGAGGTCGAGGTGCACCGGCGTGCCCAGCAGCGTCTCGATCTGGCTGCGGGCCGCGATGCCGAGGTCGCGCAGCCGGCTGCCCCGGTGACCGATGATGATGCCCTTCTGGGAGTCGCGCTCCACGATCATGCTCGCGTAGACGTCGAGCAGTGGGCGGTCGTGCGGGCGGCCCTCACGGAGGTTCATCTCCTCCACCACGACGGTGATCGAGTGCGGCAGCTCGTCGCGCACACCCTCCAGCGCCACCTCCCGGATCAGCTCCGCCACCAGGGTGGCCTCCGGCTCGTCGGTGATCTCGCCGTCGGGGTAGAGCGGCGGTCCCTCCGGCAGCAGGCTGACCAGGGCGTCCGCGAGCTCGTCGAGCTGGTCGTCCCCGCCGCCGGTCGTCCCGTGCACCGCGGAGACAGGCACGATGTGCGCCCAGGTGATGCCGAGCTTCTCCTCCAGCGCCGCGATGGCCATCAGGTGCTCCGCCATCCGCGTCGGCGAGACCAGGTCGGACTTGGTGGCCACCGCGACCAGGACCGGCTTCTTGGGCAGCTTGGCGATCTCGCCCACCAGGTAGGTGTCGCCCGGGCCGATCTTCTGGTCCGAGGGCAGGCAGACCCCGATCACGTCGACCTCGGTCCAGGTGGCCCGCACCAGGTCGTTCAGCCGCTCGCCGAGCAGCGTGCGCGGCCGGTGCAGCCCCGGGGTGTCGATCAGCACGAGCTGCGCGTCCTCGCGGTGCACGATGCCGCGGATCGCGTGCCGGGTGGTCTGGGGCTTGGACGAGGCGATGGCGATCTTGCTGCCCACCAGCGCGTTGGTCAGCGTCGACTTGCCGGCGTTGGGCCGGCCCACGAAGCAGGCGAACCCGGAGCGGAAGCCGTCGGGGACCTCGCTCCTGATCAGCCCGGCGCCGGGCTGCACGGGGTCAGCCACGGCTGAGCTCCGTCCGCTGCTGGACCTGGCCGCGGGGGTCGACGTGCCAGAGCACGGCCGTGCCGGGGGTCGCGCCCGTGGGTCCGGGGAGGTCGGCGAGCACGTCGAGGTCCTCGGCCGAGGGACCCTCGGTGCCGGCCAGCGCCACCGCCTCGAGCCCCTCCGCACCGGAGGAGACGGCCATGGCCACCGCGACGGCGACGGCCGAGAGCCTCAGGTGGGGCAGCGCCACGGTGGCGGCGGCGTAGGTGCGCCCGTCGCTGTCGCGCAGGCAGGCGCCCTGCGCCGCCCCGGTGCGGGCCAGGGCGGACCGGGCCAGGGTGATGATCTTGAGGTCCTCCGGGTTGTCGGGCACCGCGGGGCCGCTCACGAGACGGCCGCCTTGTCGGCCACCAGGCGGGTGGCCGCCTCGGTCTGCAGCTCCTCCTCGGAGCGCTCCGGCTCGACCCGGCTGACCAGCACGGTGCCGATCCGGTTGCGCCGTCCACTGGCCCGTTCGGCGACCAGGCGGAGGCCCTCCAGGACGACCTCCGAGCCCGCGATCGGCACCTTGTTCAGGTGCTTGGACATCAGCCCGCCGACCGTCTCCACGTCCTCGTCATCCAGCTCGAGGCCGAAGAGGTCGCCGAGCTCGTCGACGGGCAGCCGGGTGGAGACCCGGTAGCGGCCCTCGTCCAGCTGGGTGATGTCGGTGTTCTCCTCGTCGTACTCGTCGGTGATCTCACCGACGATCTCCTCGAGGATGTCCTCGATCGTGGCCATCCCCGCGGTGCCGCCGAACTCGTCCACGACGATCACCAGGTGGACCCGCTTGGCCTGCATCTCCTGCAGCAGCTGGTCGACCGGCTTGGAGTCGGGGCAGAGCACGGGTTGGCGCATCATCGGCCCCACCCGCTCGGTGGACTGGGTGCCCGGGGAGTCGTAGACGCGCTTGATGACGTCCTTGAGGTAGAGCACGCCGACCACGTCGTCCAGGCCCTCCCGGATCACCGGGATGCGGCTGAACCCCGAGCGCAGCGACAGCGAGACGGCCTGGCGCAGCGTCTTGTGCTCCTCGATGAACACCATGTCGGTCCGCGGCACCATCACCTCGCGGACGATGGTGTTGCCGAGGTCGAAGACGGAGTGGATCATCCGGCGCTCACCGGACTCGATCACCTCGCTGGCCTCGGCCAGGTCGACCAGCTCGCGGAGCTCGGCCTCGGTGGCGAAGGGTCCGTCGATGAAGCCCTTGCCCGGGGTCAGGGCGTTGCCGACCATGATCAGCAGCCGCGGGATCGGGCCCAGGATCGTGGTCAGGAACACCAGCGGACCACCGGCGGCGCAGGCCACCCGGTCGGAGTGCTGGCGCCCGATGGTGCGCGGGGCGACACCCCAGAAGATGTAGGAGATGACGATCATGGAGCCGGCGGTGGTGAGCAGCCGCTCCCAGGTGGAGGCCATCAGCCCGAACACGACCAGGGCCACGAGCACGATCGCGCAGATCTCGAAGACCGTGCGCAGCAGCAGGGCGGTGTTCAGGTAGCGCGGGGGGTCCTCCGCGATCTTGCGCACCCGCGGCGCGCCCGGCCGGTTGTGGGCCACCAGGCGGTCGGCGCGTGCCTTGGAGAAGGAGTAGAGGGCGGCCTCGGCCGCCGCGGTCAGGCCGGCGAGGACGACCAGCACCAGGGCGAGGACCAGCAGGACCCAGTCGGACTGGTTCACGCGCTGCCCGCTCGCGAGGCCGCCGGCCGGTCGGGACGCTGGGCGGCCCAGGCCGCGATGATCCGGTCCTTGAGCCCGAACATCTCCATACGCTCGTCGTCGTCGGCGTGGTCGAAACCCAGCAGGTGCAGGATGCCGTGCACCAGCAGGTACTCCGCCTCGGCGTCGGCGCTGCGGGAGTGCTCGGCGGCCTGCCGGCGGGTCACCGCCGGGCAGAGCACGATGTCGCCGAGCAGGCCCACGGGCGGCTCGTCGTCGTCCTCCGGCGGGCGCAGCTCGTCCATCGGGAAGCTGAGCACGTCGGTCGGGCCCGGCTCGCCCATGTACTTCTCGTGGTAGGAGGCCATGGTGTCCTCGTCCACGAGCAGCACCGACAGCTCGGCCTGCGGGTGGATCCGCAGCTGGTCCAGGGCGAAGGTCGCCAGGCGCACCAGCCCGGGACTGTCGGCCTCCAGACCGGACTCGTTGTTGATGTCGACGGTCATCGGGTCACCTCGTCGACGGGGGTGCTCATCGCCACGTTCACCGGTGGCCGCGGGAGTGCGGCGGCGGCTGGGCCGCCTCGAACACGTCGTACGCGGCGACGATCTTGCCGACCAGCTTGTGCCGCACCACGTCGTGGTTGGTCAGGTGGTTGAACGAGATGTCGTCGACGTCGTCCAGGATCGCCTGCACCTCACGCAGCCCGCTGCGGGTCCCGCCGGGCAGGTCGACCTGGGTGACGTCACCGGTGACCACGATCTTGGAGTTGAAGCCGAGCCGGGTCAGGAACATCTTCATCTGCTCCATCGACGTGTTCTGGGCCTCGTCGAGGATGATGAAGGCGTCGTTCAGCGTGCGGCCCCGCATGTAGGCCAGCGGTGCCACCTCGATCGTCCCGGCGGTGAGCAGGCGCGGGATGGAGTCGGGGTCGAGCATGTCGTGCAGCGCGTCGTAGAGCGGGCGCAGGTACGGGTCGATCTTGTCGTTCAGCGTGCCGGGCAGGAAGCCGAGGTGCTCGCCGGCCTCCACCGCGGGGCGGGTGAGGATGATCCGGTTGACCTGCTTGGCCTGCAGCGCCTCGACGGCCTTGGCCACCGCCAGGTAGGTCTTGCCGGTACCGGCGGGACCGATGCCGAACACCACGGTGTGCCTGTCGATCGCGTCGACGTAGCGCTTCTGGTTCAGCGTCTTGGGTCGGATGGTCTTGCCGCGCGAGGACAGGATGTTGTGGGTCAGCACGTCGGCCGGACGGGCCTCCGCGGTGCCGTCGCCGGTCGCCGCGTCGCCGACCCGGGCGGCGAGCATGCCGCAGGTGCGCTCGACCGCGTCGGCGGTCAGGCCCTGGCCGGTGCGCAGCACGGTGACCAGCTCCGTCAGCACCTCCGCCGCGAGGTCCACGGCGGCGTTGGAGCCGGTGAGGGTGATCTCGTTGCCGCGGACGTGGATGCCGGCGGTGAGCTCGCGCTCGAGGATCCGCAGGAACTCGTCCCCCGGCCCGAGGATGTTGACCATCTCGACCGACACCGGGACGGTGACCCGGCGGATCTCCTCCAGCGCGGGCCCCTCGACGCGGGGGGCGGGCAGGGTGCGCGGCGCGGACGGGCCGCCGGTCGCCGAGCTGGGGGTACGGGCCGGGTCTGACCTACTCAGTGGGTTCCTCGCAGACGGTGAGGTCCCGCCCGTGGGCGGGGCCTGCTAGCAGATGGTGGACATCCTAGTGAACCACCCCGCACCCGCCCAAGATTCCCGGACGGAGCACCGTCCCGCTCCCTCAGAGCTGGTCGTCGGGGATGACGTGGACCGCGGCCTCCTCGGCGCTGGCCGCGCCGCCGTCGATCCCGGCGTCGAGGCCGACCAGGTCCTTGTCGACGTCGGGCCCGAGGCCCTGGTCGGGGTCCATCAGCCGGCCGGCGCGCAGGTCGCCGACCTCGCCGTCGTCGAGGAAGTCCGACTCCGCGGACACGCCGTCGTCGGCGGCGAGCTCCTCCTCGGTCTCGGCGTACGGGTCGGGCTCGGGGATCTCCTCGCTCAGCCGCGCCTCCAGGCTGTCGTGCTCGCCCTCGCGCAGCAGCACCGAGGGCTTCTCGGGCGGCGAGTAGCCCTCGTCGAGGGCGTCGGCGACGCCGCGGTCCTCGAGGTTGTTGTACGGCTGGAGCTGGTCCTGGTCGAGCTGGTCCTCCCGGTCCGGGGTCTGCTCGTAGGACTGCTCCTGCGGCGGGTCGGCCATCTGGTCACCGGTCACGATGTCGCTCATGCCTCCAGCCTGCCACGCCCGGGCCGGCGCGACCGGCGGCGCCCACCACGCCGCCGCGGGCGGGACCTACCTGCTGCTCTGCACCGTGGTGGCGTCGATCTTCAGCACACCGTCGTCCTCGACCAGCCCGAAGGACGTCTGGTCGCGCAGCCGGCGGCCGTCGCGGTACTCGTACCGCACCCGGGCCTCGACCGTGCCCGGGCCGGTGGCCCGGACACTGCTCACCGACACGTCCTCCACCGCGTCCCAGAACCGCTGGTACGAGGCCCGGCCGCCGGTCGTCCCGGTCTGGTAGCGCGGGGTCAGCCGCTGCCAGGCCCGGTCGGTGTCCCGCGGCACCAGGCGGTAGTAGTCCTCGACCGCCGCCTCCAGCGCCGCGTCGGTCGGGGCGCCGCTGGAGCTGGCGCTCGGGGAGGGGGTCCGCGACGGCGGCCGGCTCGGGCTGGGCGTGGGTGTCGGCGTGGGCGTCGGCGTCGGCGTCGGGGAGGGCGTCCGGGACGCCGTGCGGCTCGGGGTCGGGGTGTCCCCCGAGGGGTCCGCCGGTGCAGGGCTCGTGGCGGCCGCCGGCGGGGCGGGGTCGGCCGTCCGGGTGCCGCCGCCCAGCTGGGCGTTGACCAGCGCCCCCACCAGGACGGCGACGCCGACGGCCAGCAGCAGCCCCAGCAGCAGGGGCCACCGTCGGCGCGGGCGGCCGCCGCCCGCTCCCGCCGGAGCGGCCGGCGACGACGGACCGGCCGGCGACGACGGCCAGTGAGGCGGCGCGGCCCCGCTCGGCCCGACCGCTGCCGTCCCGCCGGCTGCCGCGGTCCCGCCCGGGGCCGGGCCCACCGGGACGGGGCTCCCCGGGGTCGCGGCGGCGAACGGGCGGGTCGCACCGGCCGAGGTGGCCGCGGCCGGGACCGGCATGGCCCGGATCGCCGGGGCGGGGCTCGGCGCCGGCAGGACGGACGTCTCCCCGGCCGCGGCCGTCGCCGGCAGCGGCAGGGTGGGCCGGTCACCGTCGGGCGACAGGGTGGCCGGTCCCGGGACCGCGGGCGGGTCGGCCAGGTCGCGGAGAGAGGCCGCCACCTCGGCCATCGACGGCCGGGCCGCCGGGTCGAGGGCGAGCATCCGGTGCAGCAGCGGCTCGACCGGTCCGCTGCGCTGCGGCGGCTCGTACTCCCCCGAGGCCACCCGGTAGAGCACGGCGATCGAGTTCTGGTCACTGCCGAAGGGCGGCGAGCCCTCGACGGCCGCGTACAGGGTGGCGCCGAGGGAGTAGACGTCGGAGGCCGCGCTGGACTCCCCACCGCGGGCCACCTCCGGCGACAGGTAGGCGGGGGTGCCGTGGAACATGCCCGTGGAGGTGAGGGTGGCGTCGCCGAGGGCGTGGGAGATGCCGAAGTCGCTGAGCAGTGCGGTGCCGTCGTCGGTGACCAGGATGTTGCCGGGCTTGATGTCGCGGTGCACGATCCCCAGCTGCGCCGCCGCGGCCAGCGCGGAGGCCACCTGGGCCCCGACACGGGCCGCCTCCACCGGCGACAGCGGACCGCCGTCGCGCAGCAGCGTGGACAGCGGTACCGAGGGGACGAACTGCATGATCAGGCAGGGCTGCCCGTCGTGCTCGACGACGTCGAAGACGGGGACGGCGTTGCGGTGGTGCAGCCGGGCGGTGATCCGCGCCTCGCGCATGGCGCGGTTCTTGGCCAGCTCGGCCTCGGCGTCGCTGACCCCGGGCTGCAGCCGCAGCTGCTTGAGGGCAACGCGGCGCTCCAGGCGCTCGTCCCAGGCCTCCCAGACCACGCCCATGCCCCCGGAGCCGACCCGCGCGACCAGGCGGTAGCGGTCGGCGAGGAGGTCTCCCGGCACGCTCATCGCGGCCCCCTCCCCTCTCCCGGCGCGGCTCCCCGGGCAGCGCGGCAGGGACGAAGACTACGGCACCGCGACGGGCGGCGGGCAGGTCGCGACCGCGGTCGGCAGCGGTCGGGGAGCAGTAGCGGACGGGCCGCCGCCGGTCCTCGGCGGCGCCCGGTCAGCGCAGCAGCAGGCCGGCCAGGGCGACCACGCCCGCGGTCGAGGTGCGCAGCACGCCGTCGCCGAGCAGCACGGCGACCGCCCCGGCGGCGGTCAGCCGCTCCAGCTCCTCAGGGCTGATCCCGCCTTCCGGACCGACGACCAGCAGCACGCGGCCGCGGGCCGGCAGCGCCACCTCCCGCAGCGGCACCGTCGCGTCCTCGTGCAGCACCAGGGCGAGCTCGGCCCGTCCGACCTCCTCGACCAGCCGTGCGGTGCTGAGCACCGGGGGCACCTCGGGCACCCGCAGCCGCCGGGACTGCTTGGCGGCCTCGCGGGCGGTCGAGCGCCAGCGGGCCAGCGCCTTGTCCCCGCGCTCGGCGCTCCAGCGCACGATCGAGCGGGACGCCTGCCAGGGCCAGACCTGGCCGACGCCGACCTCGGTCAGCATCTCCACCGCCAGCTCGGCCCGGTCGCCCTTGGCCAGCGCCTGGACGACCACCAGCTCGACCGCGGGAGCGGGCGCGTCCAGGTGCTCCTCGACGCGCAGCCGCAGCCCGGTCTTGGCGGCCGCCAGCACGACCGTGCGGACACCCCGGCCGCGGCCGTCGGCCACCAGCACGCTCTCACCGGGGCCGATCCGCCGGACCACAGCGGCGTGCCGGCCCTCGTCACCCCCGAGCGCGAGCTCGCTGCCCACCGCGGGCAGCGGGTCGGCCAGCCCCTCGTCGAGGAAGAGCGCGTCGGTCACTGACCGGCGAAGGCGTCCCGGAGCCGCCCGAAGACGCCCCGGCCGTGCTTCTGCACCGTGCCCTCGGGCCCGGTCTCCTCGCGCAGCTCGGCCAGCTGGCGGAGCAGCTCGCGCTGCTCCTCGTCCAGCCGGGTCGGCGTCTGCACCATCAGCGTGACCCCGAGCTGGCCGCGGCCGGCCGAGCGGAGCCGGGGCACGCCCTTGCCCTCCACGGCGACCCGGGTGCCGGACTGGGTGCCGGCCGGCACACGGACCTCGACGCTGCGGTCGGCCGGGTCGGAGTCCTCGACGTCGGCCTCCAGCGTGGCCACGGCGACCTCGGTGCCCAGGGCGGCCGCGGTCATCGGGATCCGGACGACCACCTCGAGGTCGTCGCCCTCGCGCCGGAAGGTCTCGTGGTGGGCGACGGTGAGCTCGACGTAGAGGTCGCCGGCCGGGCCGCCACCGGGGCCGACCTCGCCGTGCGCGGCCAGGTGGATCCGGTTGCCGGTGCTGACCCCGGCCGGGATCTTGACGTTGATGGTGCGGGTGGAGCGGATCCGCCCGTCGCCGCTGCACTCCACGCACGGGTCGGGGATGACCGTGCCGTAGCCGCGGCAGGTGGGGCAGGGCTGGGTGGTGCGGATGTCGCCGATGAACGAGCGCTGCACGTGGGTGACGTCGCCCTGGCCGTGGCAGGTGCTGCAGGTGACCGGCTGCGAGCCGCCCTCGGAGCCCGAGCCGGTGCAGCGGGGGCAGAGCACCGCGGTGTCCACCTGCAGCGGCGTGGTGGTGCCGAAGGCCGCCTCGGCCAGCTCGAGCTGCAGCCGGACCAGGGCGTCCTGGCCGCGCCGGGTGCGCGAGCGCGGGCCCCGGGTGGACTGCTGGCCGAACATCGCGTCGACCAGGTTGGTGAAGTCGAAGCCGCCCGCGGTGCCGCCACCGAAGCCGCCGCCCGCGCCGCCGAAGCCGCCCATCCCGCCGCCGAGCGGGTCGCCGCCGCGGTCGTAGAGGTCGCGCTTCTTCGGGTCCTGCAGCACCTCGTAGGCCTCGGCGACCTTCTTGAAGCGCTCCCCCGCGTCCTGCTCGGTGGCCACGTCGGGGTGCAGCTTCATGGCCAGCTGGCGGTAGGCCTTCTTGATCTGCTCCGGCGACGCGTCCCGCGCGACGCCGAGGATCTCGTAGTAGTCATTCATCGGGGTGTGATCATCCTTCGGAGAGGAAACGGCCTACGTAGCGGGCGACGGCGCGCACCGACGCCATCGTCGACGGGTAGTCCATCCGGGTGGGTCCGACGACGCCGAGGGTGGCGAAGATGTCGAGCTGGCTGCCGTAGCCGCTGGCGACGACCGACGTCGACTGTAGTTCCTTGTACGGGTTCTCCTGGCCGATGCGCACGGTCACCGCGTCGGCCGTGGTCGCCTCGCCCATCAGCTTGAGCAGCACCACCTGCTCCTCCAGCGCCTCCAGCACGGGCTTCACCCCGGCCTCGAACTCGGTGCCGTAGCGGGTGAGGTTGGGGACGCCGCCCACGACCAGCCGGCTGGAGGCCTCACTGCTCAGCATCTCCAGCAGCGTGGCCACCGCCACCTGCCCGATCCCAGCCAGGGACGGCGGCAGGTCGTCCAGCAGCTGGGTCAGCCGGGCGGCGGCCACCGACGTCGTGCCGCCGACCGCCACGGCGTTGAGGTGCGCCCGCAGCTCGGCCAGGGTCGCCTCCTCGTGGTCGGGCAGCTCGAGGGCGCGCTGCTCGATCCGTCCCGTGGAGGTGATCAGGATGAGCAGCATCCGCGAGCTGGAGAGCGAGACCACCTCGACGTGGCGGACGGTGGCGTGGCTGAGCGTCGGGTACTGCACGATGGCGACCTGCTGGGTGACCTGGGCGAGCAGCCGCACGGTCCGCAGCAGGATGTCGTCGAGGTCGGCCGCCCCGGACAGGAAGGTCTGGATCGCCTTCTGCTCCGCCGGGGACAGCGGCTTCACCGAGCCCAGCCGGTCGACGAACAGCCGGTAGCCCTTGTCGGTGGGGATCCGGCCGGCGCTGGTGTGGGGCTGGGTGATGTAGCCCTCCTCCTCCAGCGCGGCCATGTCGTTGCGCACCGTGGCCGGGGAGACCCCCAGGTCGTGCCGCTCGACCAGCGCCTTGGAGCCCACCGGCTCCTGGCTGGAGACGTAGTCGGTCACGATCGCACGCAGCACCTCGAGCTTGCGATCGTCCACGGTCCCCTCCTCGTCGTGCCGGGCGTCCCGGGCTCGGCCGGCTCCGGTCCTGGTCCCTGTCCTGCGTCCTGCCCCCTGCGTCCGGCCTGGCAGTGCCGGGCAGGCCCCCGGGGTGGGTGGTTGGCACTCAGCCGAGCAGAGTGCCAGTCTAGCGGGATGGACGAGCCGAGCACGGCAGGCGGAGCAGCCGAGGCCACCCCAGGGAGGGGACGACCTGCTGCCGCCGTCCCCTCCCCCTCCCTCTCGGGCTGGCGGGCGGTTGCGGACGGGGTGCACGTCTGCGTGGCCGAGCCGGACGCGGTGAACCTGGGCCTGGTCGTGGGCGCGACGGGGGCGCTGCTGGTCGACACGGGCTCGACCCCGGAGCAGGGCCGTGCCCTGCGGGCCTCGGTGGCCGGCGTCACCGACCGTCCGCTGGTCGGGGTGGTGGTCACCCACGCCCACACCGACCACGCGTTCGGGCTGGCCGCCTTCGACGACCTCGACACCATCGGCCACGAGTCGGTGGCCGAGCGGCTGCGCGGCCCGGAGAGCGCGCTGCTCGCGGCCGGGCTCGGCGTCGACCCTGCCGAGCTGCGCCCGCCCCGGCGCGCCCTGGCCGTGGCCACCTCCGTCGACCTCGGCGGCCGGCGGGTCGAGGTGGTGCACCTGGGCGCCGGGCACACCGCGGGCGACCTGCTGGTCGTGGTGCCCGACGCCGACCTGCTCTTCGTCGGCGACCTGGTCGAGCAGGCCGGGGCGCCCTGGTGGGGGCCCGACAGCGTGCCGGACGAGTGGGCGGCCACCCTGGACGGGGTGATCGGGCTGATGACCGAGAGCACCCGCGCGGTGCCCGGGCACGGCGAGCCGGTCGACCGCGAGTTCGTCTTCGACGCCCGGGGCCGGGCCGCGGCGGTGTCGGGTGAGCTGACCCGGCTGGCCGGGTCGGGGGTGCCCGAGGGCGAGGCGCTGGCCGCGGGCACCTGGCCCTACCCGCCCGAGCACGTCGCCGGCGCGGTGGCTCCGGCCTACGCGGCCCTGGCCGGGCGCCGCCGGGGCACCCGTCCGAACCTACCGATGGCCTGAGCCGCGGGCCGGGCGGAGCCCGTCAGCCAGCTCTGACCAGCTGCCCCTGTCGGCCCTCGCGCGGATCGCTCGGCAGGGCGTCCGGCAGGGCGTCCGGGGCGGCAACCGGGGTACGGAGGTCGGTACCGCGAGGCGATGTGCCGGCGGCGCGCGCTCCCTACGGGTGGGTCGGGAGTCGCTGCAGGACATGCGCCGGATCCTCGGGGTGCTGAGCGGTGTCCCGGCGGCCACCGAGCTCGCCCCCCAGCCCGGCCTCGCCGACCTCGGTCCGCTCGTCGAGACCTACCGCTCGGCTGGGCTGCCCGTCGGCGTGGAGCGCTCAGGCGACGCTCAACTGGACCGCGCCACCCAGCTCGTCGTTCACCGAGCCGTCCAGGAGGGGCTGACGAACGCGCTCCGATACGCCCGGCTGCCGAGCACGGTGTTGGTGCGGCTGACCGAAGTTCTGCCGAGGTCACTGCCATGCCGCGCTGCGTGCGGTCCCGTCCTGCCCGGAGGTCGGGCGGAGCGTCATCGCGGCCGGTCGCCCGGGGGACTCAGCCCTCCGGCTCGTCCTCGGGCCAGGGGGTGTGCCAGGCGAGCGCCGCCTCCTCGGTCAGCGCGGCCAGCCGGCGGAGCAGCTCCTCGCCGGAGGTGGCGCGCAGCAGGGCCACCTGGTCCAGCGGACCCAGCGGGCTGATCGCGGCCAGCTGCCACAGCGCCCGGGCCGGGTCGTCGGAGAGCTCGACGTCGGCCGGCCAGACCAGCTCGGCGAACTCGCTCGCCTGGGCGATGGAGCGCCGGACCAGCTGCTCGGTCTCGCGTCGCAGCGGCTCCAGCTCCGGTCCGGCGTCCAGCTCGGGCAGGAAGCGGACCTCGGCCCGCGGGTAGGGCTCCTCCGGCAGCCACTCGACCACCTCGAAGCGCTCGCCGCCCTGGGCGACCAGGCCGACCACGCCCTCCTCCGCGCCCAGCTGGGTGATCGTCGCCGCCGTGCCGACGCCGAAGCGGTGCTCCCCGCCGCCCACCTCGAAGCCGCGCTCGATCAGCACCACCCCGAACCGGGGGTCGCCGGAGGTCACCAGCTCGGACAGCATGACCAGGTAGCGCTCCTCGAAGACCCGCAGCGGCAGCGGCATCTCCGGGAACAGCACGGAGCCCAGCGGGAACATCGGCATCACCGGCACCCGTCCAGCCAAGCACCCCCCGGCAAGACGGGGACGACGGCACGGCCCGGCCGCAGCCCTCGTGGTGCTGCGGGCCGTGGTGCTGCGGGCCGTGGCGCTGCGGGCCGTGGTGCTGCGGGCCGTGGCGCTGCCGGCCGTGGCGCTGCCGGGCGGGGCGCCCGCCGGCTCGTACGCTGCCCGGATGAGCAGCCCCGGTGACCGTTACGCGACCGACGTGCTGGCCGCCGGCTGGCGGAAGGCCGGTGTCCCGGTCAGCACCGAGCTGCCCGTGGCCGGCGGGCAGGTGCTGGAGGACGCCACCACCGGGTTCGTGGGGGCGGTGACGCGGGTGGAGAACGGGATCGTCGTGCTGGAGGACCGGCACGGCAAGCTCCGCAGCTTCCCCCTCGGCCCTGGCTTCCTGCACGAGGGGCAGCCGGTCACCCTGGTCCGGGCCGCCCGGGCACGGGCCGCGGCGCCGCGCCGGACCGCGTCC
>Ga0210040_10006824_pt1 | contig 14057 bp, 12 predicted proteins | sample CryGeyCG12114_NA_FD_185462 | JGI IMG/M metagenome (GOLD analysis project Ga0210040, IMG submission 185462) | Groundwater microbial communities from aquifer - Crystal Geyser CG19_WC_8/21/14_NA (SPAdes) (version 2) | ecosystem: Environmental > Aquatic > Deep subsurface > Groundwater | place: USA... | reverse complement strand
TGAATACCAATTGCTCTGTAGAGCAGTATTTATACGTGTAAAGCCGTATAAGACGCGCGCTTTATTCGTATATGACGCTCTGCTGAGCGGTATAATTACGTATTAATTATGCTCTCCAGAGACGGTATCAAGCAGATTTAAGCCGTCGCATTGAGCGGAATATCTGCTTGATAAAATCCCGTACATATACGCTTAGGAGATATTGTATTAAATAGTATTTTTTCCGTATATTTGCCAGTAGGGGAGTAATTTCCAAACCTCCATAAAGTCGCAAATTTCTTTGCCCTCCTGATTTTTCCACGCGATAGCCTGAATTCGTCCAGAATGATCGGCTAGCAGAAATTTAAAAGGTATATTTTCATTTTCAGGGGGTGGGAATTTATGTGTTAATTTGAAAACTAATCGTCCGTTGTTTTGCCCTGGTTTTAAATTTGCAATCTTCAAGCCACCCTTCGGAATATTATTGTTACCGCTACCGCTGTGACGACTTGCATGTCCAGAAAAGGAAGTGGAAGCCACTGTAGTCCCATCGGTTGTTTTTGGGGAATTTAGTTCTCCTCTCTGAGGATTTTCGGTGATGTGTTCACCCTCCTTTTTTTTGATTGGGGAATCTTCGTTGCATTTGGGTATTTTTTTTGGGTTGGGTTCAGCCTTTTTTTTCTTCTCTTGAATATATTTTTTCAGTTCGTCTGTGAACAAATAAGAAAATTTACATAGATGTCTACGTACCCTGTTGAATTTTTCTTGCATTTGCATTAATGTTCATCAAACTCCGTACCGCCAACATCGTTTATGTCTTCAGCACGAAAAATCTTTTCCAAGTTTAACAAAGTTGCTTTCTTTCCTGCAGAGGATTTCCACATTTTCAGGATTTCAGATATCACTTCAGAAAGACTACATTCTGTTCTCTGTCGCATGAATTTTAATTTGTTGAACTGATTACGAGAGACCATAGCTCGTGCCAGCTTTGTCAAACTGTCTCTTTCTGTGGCAACTTCAGACTCTTCCCATAGTTTTCGTACCATTCTTTCTTCTTTGTCGTCCATCTTGTTGCTTAAAAGTTGGAACTGAACGATTAATATCTTTAGTAGGTCAAGTTAGACATTTAAATTCAATATCATTTGTCAAGTCAATACCTTTTGATTTTTAAAAAAGTCTTTAAAACAGAACTGAAAAAATCTAGGTTTCCCTTTCTTGTGGACTTCAGATTTTTATTAAAAACGACAAGAACTAAAACAATATCGCACTATACATAACGACCAACTGACAATTTGTTGAGAATGGCGGCAATTTTGATGGGCGCCAGAGGTGGGCATTATATTCACATTTTGGAGTTTTATCAGATTTATGGCTCGCCTTTTATTCCTGCTTGGTTAGTTTTCTTCTTTTTCCTCTCCTACTTTCAGAATAATTAAATTCAGCAAATGTTTTTAAATGCTGCACATGATAAATATAGCGCTAAAATGTGCTGTCGAAAACCACGAGGTTAAAAACCGTAACGATTTTAAAGTGACTTCTTGCAGACACTCATTTCTATCATACAGTTTTCACAATATAAATCCATATAAAGCTGTAAATTTTTTTCCAAAATTAGATAATTAAACACAAAAATCGTTTTTCTATACAATAAACATAATATACTTGCTCCTGAATTACACACTTTTCTATTCCCAAACCATATGCGCCCAGCATTACCGGTCTGCGTATTTATTTATATTATTTGGAATACTAGATAAGGTGTGCCAATTCAAGCGTCAGTGAAAATTTGCTCACAGTATAATGAACGAGCAAGATGAATCATGTCCAATCGGGTTAAGTTTGCCGAAACGAGTTACATCAGTTGTCATAACTAAATGGTGTTTGTACACATGTTTGCTCGTTGTTACTGAACATTTGCAAACCCTCATTATTCAATCAAGGCCATACTGAAGCATCAAATGCATATACTAAAAATGTCGGTGCAAAAAAATCAGATTGTGCAAACCAAAGAATATGTAGAGAATTGCCGTGTTGAACACATAGTGCCGCGCTTGTAATTTGTATTCAACTCATTTCTATAAAATGTTCAATTGGTCCAGAAATTTGAAATCAAACAAGTCAAATTGAAACTTTTCATTCAGAAACAATTTTTTTAAGCTAATTTTTAAAGTTGTTTTCGCAAAAATTTCATTTTCTAAAACAAGTTTCGCATTTGTACACAACACAGAAAATCAGTGGAGCTCGAGAGAGTTTAACAGTAGAATCAATATACACCGTTTATTATGCAATTAAATGGCTTTATTTTTCTCATCCAATACAACCTTGGTACAATTCACAAACATAAAGTGATAAAGTTTATCAATTGCGGAGCATACTTTGGAGCATCTCATTGAAAACCGGACCCATAGTCTCAGCCCAGGCGACATACCCAGGCGTGGCCAAATGCAACAAATCCGGATTATAATATTCCCTCACAAATTCATCATCTTGGCTACAAAATGTATCAAACATGTCCAAAAATCTAACGGAATCCCCATTATCAATCGTCTTGATAGCCTCATTAATTTGTCTCACACGGTTATTCGTAATTGCATTGTATCTGGGCAAAACTCCCAATAGCAGGATTTTTGTTTCTGGCAGTTTGTATTGCAATGCTCGCACAACAGTCAAAATTCCTGTGCAAAAAGTCCCAATCTAAGACATACCGAATTTTTTTTTTGCAAAAAATCATAGCTTTTTAACTTACCTGCGACAATATCATTTTCCGTGTTATACCCGATATTATTTGTCCCGATTTTCAATACAGTCACTTTGGGGGCAATATTCTCACATTCTCCATAGTAGATGCGATACAGAACATGTTCAGTTCGATCCCCACCTATCCCGTAGTTTGCTGTTCCCAACGGTGCATACAGTTCATCGAAAGTTTCCTTTCCCACGGTCCCCCATGCCCGGGTAATGGAATCTCCGTAGAAAAGTACATGAATATTTGACCCATTTTGGGCACTGTTTTCTTTAAATGCTTCATGTTCAGCCTGCCAGGCTTCATTTATACGTGGCTCTGGCTCCCATGGAATTCCTGCCAACGATTCCCCTAAAAAGTAATCAATGCTAAGGTCAAAAATTATGCACCGAAAAAAATATTGCTTCATATATTGGTATTTTCATTTACCAACAGAAAATGCGGCCAAAATGACCAATATAGCCGAAAAAGTCATGTTGAATTATAAATCTTTGAATAGGCTTCGCTGTTACAACTGAGGAGAAAATCCAATCCAGTTCAAGCAATAATTTTTTTGTGCATAGAATTTTGTTCATAACTGATTAATACGATTTTCCCAAATGATGCTGATATGATAACAATGAACTGATTGGTATTGAATAATGCATTTTGTTGACATTGATTGACAAGTTCAATATAAAATTATTATATCAAGGGTGACAGAATGTGTACCAAGACAGACAAATTACTGATTTATTTATGCGATTAAATTTGATTCGAAATTAAATTACTAAATCACTAATTAAATTCAAAACTATGTTCCAATTTAATGGCTTTCAAACAGACATAGCGCACTCGTTCTACTACTATCTTAAAATACATGAGCAGGTCATACAGGTAGAGCCCCAACAAACCACATTTAATTAAATCCAAAACAATCTTTCACAACAATAATTATTTTAAGTAATTATGATTTATTATAGCACAACGCAATACTATAGATAAAGATGAGTAGATTACATTTAAATTGCTGCCTAATCACTCCATCAAAAGGTAAATTTACCGCTAAGCCTCATAGTTTTTGATCTGATTTCTTGTGCATTGTGTTTAGTTGTAATTCGTCAACCCTTGAAGCCATTGGGCTCACTATTTTTTTCACTAATTCCAAGCAATCTAAAAATTCTTCATAATGAATAGCGTTTTGAAAATCAAAATTTTTTCCCCTTTTACTCTTCATGCAGTAAACATATCAAATTTTCTCCGGAAAGTCTACTGTCGCTCCTTACTCACCCAATTTATACAAATTTGCAAATTTTTCTCAATTTTCAAATGCTTCTACATAAAATACGATGAAAAAAGTGAAAAATTCCGCCCCTCTAAAAAGAGTCACTTTCTTAACTTTTGCGTTGTCACTCTTTTATGTAATTTACTCACTTTGGCGCTAATATGGGATCTACTGATCGAAAAAAAGAGTCTTTATCAATATATTCTCTTCTCCATCACGCTTTGTAGAACCATTTTCGGAGGGGTGACCAGTGCGTGTTCAATATCTGATAAAAAACTAATAATTTTATTCTCTAATTGAATCAAACCTCTTTTGAATTCCATGGATACAAGTATGTTCCTAAATTTTTATTGACAGCAAAAGGAGTCCATTCGTTGTCTTTCGATTAGTCATTAAAAGTTTCTAATGTAATGTTTAGATTGTCACGTTATCAAAAAAGACACATTGGTTGCGACTTTCGTGACCATAGTTTTTCAGTCCATTATAGTCAACGAATTAGGTCCTTGCTTATTTGTTGCCTACCTACTAAATGATCCCGGAGTGGACACCATGGTAAACGATCTTATTACTCTTGGTCGCTTTAATTTGCCGAATCCGGACTACACCATACTACCATTACGAGTTGCCATCTATCTTATTCAATTCATTATGTTTATGAATGCCTCTACGTATTTCCTTATCTTTACCATCTATTGTCATTTTTCGAAAAGACTATTGAAATCCATCCACGCCAGCACTCTGAAAACAAAAATTGCAAACAATAACATTGCTACACGTTTGCTCATAAATGTTTGTAAAGTATACACTGAGCAAAAAATTTTAAATCATGTCATACATGAAATGCTCCAAAAATTTGTTTTAATTTATCTTATCATACTCATTCTGTTTTTCATAGTGTGCGTTTATGTTTGCATCAGATTTTCAAAACTCATCTTCTGGTATTTGTATATTCTTAGTGTGGTAGCTACGAGCAATTTTGCCCTTTGTTTAGTTTTCGTTCATATCTCTGGTAGTTTTTTGCATGAGCAGTCTAATAAATTACTAGAGAGTTGTCAGAAAAATATTATTCCTTTCACGAATGGTCGCCTTTAATGGAGGAAAAAATTCCGTTCGTTCAGAGATATCAGAGTAGGTGTTTTTTGGTGGTTTTTTTCTTATGCGAATTTACTGCCGATGTGCTCCTATATTCTTACTATTACAGTTAGTCTACTGTTGATGTAAGATTATTTTCAAATATACAAACTGTGCATGTGTGAATAAAACTCTTTTTTTTTTTTTTGGAAAAATTCTATAAATTATTGCAGCGTAGTTCAACAAGTTGTTGTTTAAAAAAATAAATTATGTCCTTTCATCCAATATGACATTTTGTGTCATTTTAAAAGTGTTGTTGTGTTATGTTATTAAATGACTTCTGCACGTGTGGAAAATGATAAATCAGTGCTTAAATTAAAATAATTTTCCAAAATTTGAGTTTCTATGCAAGCTGTAATGGACGAATTCTTAGAAATCTTAAAATGCCAAGGTCTTTTAATGTTCAGGGGTCTTCAAATTAATATCCATGAAAACTTTGATTGTTTCAATTCTGAAATTTATCTTACTTTTGATGAATCAGTCAATTTCAAATTTTAATTTCGAAATTATTGGAAATAAATATTATTTGATGCTGTCAGACATTCGTAATTTTTCTTTATAAATTCTTGTAAATTTTTTAGTTTTTATTTTACAGTTTCTACATTTGATTCGACTTTTCATCGTTTAGCTCGTTGAATCATTTTTTTATAAATCACTGTAATGAAAGGTGGTAGCTGACCAGAAAGAAAAAAAAATTACGAACTAAATATCACTTTGTGTCCTATTCTATTTTCAACTATAATAGCTATTATTTCCCTGATCTATAAATATTCCCTATAAAGCCTAGAAATCATTATTTTGCCTGAATGTAAAATTATTGCTAAAGTTGATCTACCATTCCGATCGACTAAAGTACATCGCATTATCATAACTACTGACAATAATAATTGCTTTCATAATTATTGGTTGCTGATCGCCGCCCGCCTCATTACTCTTGCGCAATTTATTTTTCTGAATGTTTGTTAGCTAAAATTTGAATGTTATTTTTAAGCGTATCAGATAAATTGTCTTGGTAAGTTTAGACTCCTTCTGTTTGTAGAACTTATAGAAGTATAATAAATCTTTCCCTTATCATCCAATTTCCAACCATAATTGAGTACAATGCTCACATAGTGCATGCCATTATTTGAATCTTAGATGAAGATCTAATGGACATCAAGAAAAAATTGATAAGACTTTAGATTTGCAAAAGTTTTCTTTTAAATCAATTTACTTTTCAGTGGTACCCAACACAATGCTTCATACGCTCTATTGCAAATAACATTATGGAAAAGTTTAAACGACTCAAAATGAAGACAACCTTTGCATTACATCAATCCGTTTTATTTGTTGGAAACACTATTCCAGTTCAAAGGTCACTAAAAGCATATTCATGCACAAACTTTTCGCATCTTGTAAATGTGGTTACGCAAGATGGGATTCCAAGAAAGCAAAGTGTGTGACTGCCAAACAATCCTCAGCTTTTTGTTTCTATATAGCAATGATTTTGACTTTCATTTATCAACACTTTTGATTTGGATACGAAACTTCATATTTGCAAGCGGACTTGGATGCAGTCTTTTGATCACATTCTTACTTTCTTACTTACAATGAGGTGCTTTAGGTGGGTGGCAGAGTTGAAAAATGAGAAATAGCTTAAAATGATTCGGAGAGTGCCAACAACTATCCCTTAAAATATTACTTCCCCATGCTCAAGTATACATATGCTATGATTGACCAAACAAATTTTGGGAATCGAGAATCAATTTTCGATTTTTCTTATGGAAAATAACATTGAAAAAATCTCGAAATTAAGGGTACCCTTACCCTTACCCTTACCGTTTTTTCGATTTTGACGACACGTGTATTTAGATGCATGTAAAAAAATACACTTTTTGATCCTGTGAGAGTTAGCGGCCGTATGGGGATCTAATATTTTTTGGGGTTCTTATTGAAGTACTCAAGCTTCATTTGAGCTATACTACGATGTACAACTCCGCCACCGAATTTCGGCATCTCATTATTAGTATTGAGACCACTGTCCACCTTCGGATTTCAAGATTGGCTGTTCTCCGGCGACTGGAAGTATTGGCGAGTGAAACCGTCGGAAAATGTCTTTGTTTTTCTTTAAAGTTTATAGTCAAAATATCAAGGATATGAGATGCATAAAGATTTAGGATTTCTTTAAAAAGAATTAAATTGTATGAACTGATACAATCAGCAAAAAATATTGTTTCAAGGTGTAAGGTCTGTATTCTTGTCTTACTGCAGTTGCTAACCAATGATATAATTAGAATAGAATAGCAAAATAAGATTATAAATAGTTTAGTTGGTATTAGAACATAGGGAATTATGGGTGGTGGCATTTATGCATAATGTTTACATAAGGGAGAAGTTAGGTTTATAGACCATCCGGAAAAAGGAGGTAAATTTTTCCTGTCCTGTGTGTGATAAATTTGTGTAGTAGGATAGGATAAAATTTACCTCTTTTTTGCGGACAAGGTATAAGTTGTTATTGCTGAACTTACAACAATCATTCTCATTGCACACGCCAAAAAATCAAGACGTGCGATACGTTTGGTCTAGAGTGCGACGCTCATGGGGCACCGCGAGAATTTTATGCTTAACTATAGGGTGTTTGGGTTCAAACCTCACTACTTCAAAGTGAATTTTTTTCCAGGACGCATGAATATTTTTGACATATTTTTTGCATAATAATAATGTCCATGCGATTAGGTTTCAGATGCACTATTTTTCATTTGTATGCATAGCAAACGTTTGCAAGCATTTGACTTCAACCGCATGCAGGTGTTTTCGGGCCCTTATCTGCTGCATTCCACAGATTTCTCAACCATGGAAGGGAAATTGGCCAAGTTATGGTCTCATTTGTGAAAATGAGATACACAGAAGCAGAAAAAGCCTATTTAGTCGAAAATTATTCTCAAGGAAATGAAAAATAAGGGAAAGAAATCCTGAAGATGTTCCACAGCTGAGAGCAGCCATAACAGAGATTTGTCGCACTATTACTCCCGAAATGTGTGCTTCCGCTTGCAGAAATGTTAATAACCGTTTACTGAGATGTGTAGCAAATAATGATGGATGCAGTCCTTAAGTTATCGCTTAATGTATTCAATAAAATTGAAAATCTGTTGTGTGGTTCCGAAAAAAATTCATTTTGAAGTGGTGAGGTTTGAACCCAAACACCCTATAGTTAGTTATTTAATCAATAATTGCATCCATGAACAAATAAACTCGTGTTTAATTTTATTACATGAAAAATTGTATCCTCCCATATTTCCCTTTTTAAAGGGAGACAAAAATTTAACTGTGACTTAATATGAAAATACCCAGAATAATTGGATAGCAAAAATTTTTTTCTAGGTAATATTTCCGTCGAGAAATCGTAGATATTGAAAAAGCAAGTATTTGCTTGTATTTTTGCTTTGCAGCTCACAAATTGACTCTATTTACTCCTCATACGATGGATTGATGGAAGGTGCAAGCAGTTTTGGAACAAAACCAACGAAAAGCAGCATATCAAAAAATTATCTTGCAAAAACAGTGCGCAGTAAAATTTAGTTCACACTAATCAACGCTGCTATACTTAAGTTTCAGAACTAAATTTAATTTGTTTTTTTATATTGATTTTAATACTATTGAACACGTCAATTCACATTTGACAGTTTGTTGCGAATTAATTTTTCATCAAATCAATTACCACATCAAACTTAAGTCATTTTCACTCAAGCTCAAGTGAGTTTTTATAATTCAACAGCAGCAGAATTGTAGAAGTTTCCATAATGTACTTGCTGACATCACTTTTATATCAACATGGTTTGCATAGTTTTATAACCGTATCTCAATACTTATGCTTATCAAAGAGATAATCTTGAAAAGTTATTATTATTTGTCTTACTTTTGTAAAGCAATTGGAATTTTCTACTCAAAGAATTATTAAGACAGCCCAAAGTCCGACATTGCAATATCCGACGAGCGCCATTAATTAGTCCATAACTCTTACAATGAGGTGCTTTAGGTGGGTGGCGGAGTTCGGAAATGAGAAATAGCTAAAAATGACTTGAACAGTGCCTACAACAATCCCTTAAAATATTTCTTCCCCATGCTCATGTATACATATGCGACCGTTGATCAAACAAAGTTTGGAGATCAAGAATCAATTTTCGATTTTTCTTATGGAAAATAACATGGGAAAAATCTCGAAATTAAGGGGAACCCCTTACCCTTACCGTTATTTCGATTTTGACGACACGTCTATTTAGATGCATGTAAAAAAATATACTTGTTGATCCTCTGAGAGTTAGCGGCCGTATGGGGATCTAATATTTTTGGGGTTCTTATTGAAGTACTTAAGCTTCATTTGAGCTACATCACAATGTCCAACTCCGTCACCCGATTTCAGCATCTCATTGTAAGATGGTTATAACTTCAACACCCTTTACTTTTTGTGTGATATTTATCTGCTTGTTTTAATTTTTACTCGATTCACTAATTTTCATCCAAGATAACATACGTGTAATACAGAATAACAATTTTAGATAATGCGATAAATGCAGCAAGGTGTATTTGTTACAATAGCAGATAATGGTTCACACATTAAGCAGGAAAAAAACCAGTGCAAATAGTATAAGTAGCCTTGGACTAGAACTTCTTCAAATTAAAATGAAATGGATTTTTTTAAATTTTTTATTTGCGAAACATCATAAACAGTTAAAAAAATTTTAAATGCATTCGAACGCGCCGTCTGCTCCCCTTGTTGTTGTCATCTTCCCAAAATCACGCCTTTCAAAGTTACTTTTATGGCTCGTGGAATAAGCAAAAGATGTGATGGAAATACAAAATAAATAATAAATAACTAATCAATAAAATTTAGTAAATAATTTAAATAAATGGCATTGTGTTTACTATTTGCCTGAGTGGACGCATTAAATGTTTGACTTAATGATCATCGTCAAGACAATTTATTACATAGTCACAATTGTCTGCAGTTTCGTTTCTCAAAATGATTTCAACTTATGGTTTTGTTACACTATACGGCCACTAGGCGGGTTCCTACATTATAATAAACATTAAACGGACTGATTTAAAATGGTAGAAAAATGATCAAAAAAGTTGAAAAGATGAATTTTGTTTATGAACGTATCTTTGGAATCTTACAGTGAAATTTCTAGCATTTCGCCATTTAACCTAGATAGTCAAATTACACAGATGGTAACTGTCTCCTATTCTGAAATGGATAGAAGTTCTACAAACGGACAAAATTACGTGAGCTACATAACTTGATGATTATTTAAACAAACACCTTCGTTGATTGGAAAACACATTTAGTAACTCATTAACAAAATGGACACTCATATATTGAAATTCATAGTTTATTTATTCATCAATTTAAATAAAAGTCAGCTACACAAGGTCAATATCTATTCTATAATTCCGTTTAATTGATCTAACAGTAATAATAACTTTTTATGCATCCAACTCATACAAATGCTGGCAGCAAGAACCCAGAGCTTGCATGCCTGTAACCATGTACTAAAACATTTATGTATAAATGCATGATACAACTTTTCAATCTTATTTAATGTGACTGTGTACAACTTAACTAATTCAATTCTACTTAATTTTTCGACCACAAACACGATGCTGCAAAAGGCTATACAATAGCCAAATAAGCGTGCAAAGACTGCAAAAAACTTCAAAGTAATGGGCTGCTCCGATTCCAAGCTATGTCTATCAGTGTATGGTTTGAAAAGTAAATAAGCTAGGATGTTATCCTTTAATGAAAACTTGTCACTTGACCCCTGAGCTAACTCTCTTCTGGTTGCCCAGTATACCTGATGAGTACTCAAAACTTTCTCAAAATATTCCCATCTTTGATAAATACCAGATTCTATTAAACCAGACAAAATTGGTAGAAATGATGTTAAAAAGCTGTTTCTTCGAACAGTTAATTGCTTCTGCTCAGTGAGCAAACTCAATTTGTCTCCTAAAACTACGATATTTGTTGCGAAGATTCTGTACAGCTGTTTCAAAAGTTTTACATCATCTTCCGGATTCAAGATCATCACTTTTTCAGATATCGTGTGGTTTTTGGAACGCAAGTGTGACGCTTGAACTTCGTTTCCAGTTTTCATAGAAATGAACAGATTTGAAATATTTACTAAAGCAAGATTTGTCCTATCTTTTAATTTTTTATATGAATTCAAAGTGTAATTGTTCACGAGGGCCGCATCCGCTTGGTTCGGTAAAGTTTTAAGAATTCTTTGGACTTCCGATTCAGCACTAAACGTTGGATACCGAACAAAGGAATCGGCAACAATACCATGTGTGGATACAACAGAAATATTAGAATCGATCACCTGCTGCAAAGTGTTAAGAACCACCGGCACTGATGGTTTTGTCAAAAGTGTGAACAAAACCCCTTTGTACGCATTTCCTACTAAAAATGTTAGCAAAAACCAGGAAATGAGTAGCAAGCAGGTCTGTTTTGTCAACAATTTGTAGTTTGTCACAATAGGGAGTTTGCGCTTTTACAAGTCAACTGACAAAACAAATACGAGTCCTATCTTGTTCACTTTAAGTTACAATTGTTTAACGTGAACGAGATAGGACTCGTATTTGTTTTGTCAGTTGACTTGTAAAAGCGCAAACTCCCTAATATCTTGACTTTGCTCCAACAAAACAGATAAAACATGTATTTCCAACGGGGATCTTGGCCCCTTGGTCAAATAAAAGATGATTCGAAAGTACAAGCATAGACTAAAAGTAGATACCACGAGGAGAGCCCAAGTGAGAATATGAAATGGCTCGACCAGGGACCTTATATCGTGCTGAAATTGACGAGCTACAGTACCAAATTGATAACATCTCACCTTCATTCCATATGACAGAAGCACATACCTTGAAATTGATTTTTCAAAATTATAGTGCTGCGCCGAATTGTGCACAGAGGAGTAAATAGCCCTACCGTAAAGAATCTCTCTGGGAAGATGATTGTGAGCTCCCGTTAAATTCATAATTTCTTGCGCTAATCGGAATATACAATATCCCGAATGAATCTGTGGAAGAAGGGGCTCTAAGGAAACTTCACAGGTATAAAAGGAATTCTCTTGCCGCCGCTTATCCCAATTCCAAGAGTAATCGCTCTCAAAATCAGCAAAAACGAATTTATGATTTCCAACAGTCAGTGCGTTTATGTGAATACGATGTACGCTGCGAGTGGAAAGACGAAAAAATAAGGATGTAGTGTCTATGTCTCTTAGGCAAATGTAGTATTGCATGGACAGAAAGTTACCAAAGGTAATAAACAGAATTGAATAGGGATTTTCATTTCGCAAATAGATTGTGAATTTTTCAAAGTATTCGCAAAAGAGCGAAAATGGTTTCAAATCATTTTGGTTTGGTTTGGACATGGTAGCTTCTAGAAGTTGATCTTGGAAATATAAGATTGCATAGCAAGTTAGGAATTTTCGATCCCTTTGACGGGCTGATGCCAGTTTCGTGTTAACGATGTACGCCCTGGGATCGACAGGAGTAGATTCCAGAATGAATGTGGCTTGATTTTGGTGATAGTTTAAAAAGTAAAGTACGTCTTGCGAAGCGGATCTGGAGTCTTCGAGGAATACCATCCGTAACACACAGGAATCCAAAGAATTTAATAGTTTTGATTGAGGGTTATTAAGGCTTTTTAAAAAGTTCGGTGAGCAAACTGCTGGGTTCAACCTCTTCATTCCCGGTAACGTATATTTACGTAAAATAAATTTGAGCCCATCCCCCCAGAAACGTAAATATACGTTGAAACATTTGATGGCCAGGTGACCAATCACATAAATATGCGTAGAAAAAAACAAGTCCCAAAAATTCGAAAACGCAAATATACGTGAAATCAGAAAAATCTCTTCGCTCCCGATCACGTAAATGTACGTGTTCAGTTTTAGACTATAATTAGCAATGTTGCGGTCGATGGAATTGAACGTGCGACATGTCAAATGAAAGAGTTTCAAATTTCGAATTTGTTTTCGAGAGAAACTTATAAGACTGGGCGTGAAATTTAATCAGCAGCTGCTTTGTTAAACAGAATCAGAATCTGATAGAGGAATACATCAGATTTTTGAAGTCCTCTACGCTTTATTTTGGAATGGATTCCAGTATTTGAAGTCAAGCTCAAATTTATATCGCCTTTTATTTTTTCATCTTTCTTGGCAATTTCCGCGAAGGAATCATGATCGCCGACGAGCACAAAATACCTTATCAAAAACAATTCACTTTTGTTCATTTCCTTGAAATTAATTTGGGAGGCGAGGGTGATACAAAAAAAATATTTCGAGCGATGCAAAAAACTACACTGAATTTGTTAGGTGTAGCATTGAACATTTATTTGCATGGTTACCTGGGAGTGAGCTAACGTTCCATAAAATTATTGATAGGAATGAAGAGGTTAAAGCAGTTTGCAAGATGATTGTTGTAAGAATATATTTATGCATTTTAATCGGTAATAAGGACCGATACATAAAATATGTTCAATGTCCTCAACGCAAAGTTCCAAAATGTTGAAAAAAAAGTGAGCTTTGACATTACACTTTGTAATTTAATATTTCTTTACACTTCAAGTTATATGCATAACAAATTCAGAGTGGATTACCATGAGCATCATCATCGACGCATATTTGCTCATGCTGTATTACATTCCTGCAATCAATAGTTTTTGGTGTTTTAAAAAATAAACGTTTTGTTGAAGAGTGCCTCCAAACACTTGGGTAAGTATTGAGACGCGGCTTTTTGTGATGCAGGAAAATAGCACTGGCAAATAATGCTGAAATAAACACACAGTACGCGCTTGGCAATTTTACGTAGTTATATTTATTTGAAGGCACGCAAAACACACAATGGGGCAAATTGACACTCACACACAAGCTTATGCTTTAATTATTGAAGCTTTAGCAG
>Ga0210040_10006823_pt1 | contig 14059 bp, 12 predicted proteins | sample CryGeyCG12114_NA_FD_185462 | JGI IMG/M metagenome (GOLD analysis project Ga0210040, IMG submission 185462) | Groundwater microbial communities from aquifer - Crystal Geyser CG19_WC_8/21/14_NA (SPAdes) (version 2) | ecosystem: Environmental > Aquatic > Deep subsurface > Groundwater | place: USA... | reverse complement strand
TGCAGCACCATGCCGCGGTTATAATAGGCTTCGTAATTATACGGGTTCAGGTCCAGGCTTTTATTTAAATCCTGCAGGGCGCCTTCCAAATCCTGCATTTTTCTTTTGGCAAAGCTCCGGTTAAAATAATAGCGCTCTATTTTGGGTTTACGGGAGATTAACGTATCGTAAATAACTTTAGCGGCCTCGGGTTTCTGAATGGCAGTTAAAATAATGGCTTTATTGTTCAGGGCGTCGTTGTCTTTGGGGTTAAGGGCCAAAGTCTTATCCAAGTCCACCAAGGACCTGTCCACTTCTCCCATTTGCAGGTGAAGCGTGCCTCGGTTAAAATAAGCCGCCGTATAGTTAGGATTAATGCGGATAGCCTGGCTAAAATCTTTTATTGCACCATCCTGATCCAGTAAGGCCATTTTAACGAAAGCCCGGAAATTATAAGCACTGTCGAAGTCAGGTTTTATTTCAATGGCTTTATTCAGGGTTTTCAACGCTGATTTGTAGGAACGGCTTATATAAGCAAAGCGACTTGTTTGATATAACCGGTATGCGCGCTTATCGGGTTGCCTGGTGGCAGCGCAGCTACTTAAAAGCAATAGCAAAAATAAAAATAAAATATATTTAGGCCTGATCACTTGCATCTTACACATCTCTCTGACCATCTAATATAATAATAATTTGGCTAAACCAACAAATTATACGGCCGAAAATTATAATAATTTCTTTCTTCTTTTATTGCCCGTGGTTCGGGAAGGAGTGCTTTCATTGTGCAACCGCTCTACCGCCGTAACGGCGTAGGTATAACATTTACCTGGCCCGACGGTTTCGTTGGTGAAAGCAGTAATGGCGAAGGAATGAAGGGCTAAAATACGGGCCAGGCTTTCCGGCTTAATGGCCGTGCCCTGGGGTGCGGTAAATAACGCAATTCCCGGATTTTTAAGATCGCTGTTGACCCGGTAAGCGCCTTACCAATGTAAAGATGTTGCCTGATGGTGTTTTGGCTCCACTATTCCAGCAGTTTGGTGTAATTGGCAATGGGAAAGCCGATATGAAAATACATACCGACCATAATTCCTGTTTGCTCCGGTAAAGAGCATCGGTTTTAGGTTTGATTTGTACCACTACGGCGTTCAAGCCGTTCTTTTTCTATTCGTGCAGAATAAACCGGAATTCTGCCTGTTGTACTAAAAACAGCAACCGGTAAGCAGGCAAGCTTACAGCAATCTCATCAGAAAACAGGAATTATTAAGCTAATATCAAGGTTTTTGGCTGGCCAGTATATCTTCAAAAGAAAGATCTAATAAGTCGAAACGGGCAAAATCGTTGAAATCAAAATGCCACCACTCGGGTTGGTAAACGGTAAAGTTATGTTTGCGCATAATAGCCAACAGCTTGTTGCGGTTGCGCAAAACCCGGGCCGGTAACTTGGTGTAAGTCGCATCGGACTTGGCCGATATTTTATCGTAACCTGTCGGCATTTTTAATTCTTTACCGGTTTGCAAAGAAATAAGGGTAAGGTCTAAGGTGCTGCCGCGGTTATGCCGCGATCCGCGCCACGGTACGGACAGGAAAACCGAATCCTGTAATTTTTCATAGAAGTAAACCGTAACCCGGTAAGGACGATAGCCATCATATATTTTTAAGCCTAAACCTTCCTGGGCTAATTCTTCCTGAATGTTTTTGAGCGCTTTGGCTACGGGCAGGCGCACAAAGGCTTTAGGGAGTTTATAGAGCGGCTCGTGCATAAAATTATTGGCAGTAGCGTACCGGATATCCAACACCAGCGAAGGAATATATTTTTCCAGATCTACCAGGGCATTGTTACTGTCGGCTTGTACCGATTGCTCGTATTCTGCCCGGCTATCAATAATTTGAAGGCCGTATTTGTTATTGCTGGTTGCTTGCCCGAAAGTACGCAGTGAAATCAGCAGCAATAAAAAAAGCCAGGAGCTGCGTTTAAAATTAAATATTATTTTCATCATACCGGAATTTAATTTATCTGAATCGGAAAGGCTATGGAAAAGCTAAGATATCAAAGAAGATCAGGATGACAAACCGGGGCAAAACCTTTGGGGCCTGTAATACAAAATCCCTGACCGGGCCGGCCAGGGATTTTGTAGCAAAAGTTATAAATAAAAGAATTTTCTAGCGACCGAAATCGTCTTGTACCCGCACAATATCGTCTTCGTTCGAAGGGTTTTCGGCATCGGTATGTTGCCAAATTTCGGCCAGAACACCCCAGTCGTTCAGGCCTACTAAACGGTGGCGTTCGCCTTGCTTTAACGTAATATAGTTGCCGGGGCCTAAGGTTTTCATTTCGCCTTCAGCGTCGGTGTCGCTGGTAACTACGCCTACGGTACCTTTTACTACTTTCCAGATTTCCGCCCGGCGGTAGTGATATTGCCACGATAAACGTTTTTCCGGAGCCACTACTAAAATTTTAGGACTTAACTTACCCGAAATTTTTAAATCTTCGATCGGCATGCCATCAAAATACGTGTCGGCAAATTTTTGGGCCTGGCTTTCTTCTATTACAAAAAAACCACCCCAGGGTCGGCTTTGGTCTTGCTGGTTGATGCTAAACCCTTGTTGGGTTAAATTTTGTTCTATCTCCTGAAATAAAGAAGCTTTGCCGCTATCTGGTTGCATACATTAAATATTTATGTGATAATCCTGAATAAACATGAGGCCGCAAATATGCTAAATTCCGGTTATGAAATATAGTTTCTACCGTATTTTTATCAGTACTGGCTGGCCTGCGTTAACTGGTTTACGGCTGTTTCATCTAAGTTTAACTGCGCCGCTTTAATTAAAGAATGTAGCTGTTCTAAAGATGTAGCGCTGGCAATGGGCGCGGTAATGCTGGGGCGGGAGATAAGCCAGGCCAGCGACACACTCGCCGGATCGGAGTTATATTGCTGGGCAATATCGTCTAAAGCCTGCAGTACCCGGAAACCGCGCTCGTTTAAATATTCTTTTACGCCCCCGCCGCGCGGACTTTTATTTAAATCAGCTTCGGAGCGGTATTTACCCGATAAAAAGCCTTTGGCCAAAGAAAAATAACTAATTACGCCTACCTGGTTTTCCAAGCAAAGCGGCTCCAGTTTCTGCTCAAAACCGGCCCGGTCATACAGGTTATATTCTGGTTGTAAGCTCTCGTAACGCGGCAAATTATTTTGTTTACTAATCTCTAAAGCCTCCAATAATTGTTGCGGCGTAAAGTTTGAGGCCCCAATAGCGCGTACTTTTCCTTCTTGTATTAATTGCCCATAGGCGGCCAGCGTTTCATCCTGAGGCGTTTCCGGGTCGAAGTAGTGCGATTGGTATAAATCGATGTAATCGGTTTGGAGGCGTTGCAGCGAACCTTCTACCGATTCCAGAATATATTTTTTAGAAAGCCCTTTTTTTTTGGGACTTAGTTCGCTGCCCAGTTTGGTCCCAATGAGCATTTTATCGCGGCCGCCGTGTTGTTTCAGCCACTTCCCGATGATGGTTTCGGATTCGCCGCCTTTATTGCCGGGTACCCAGTTAGAGTATGAATCGGCGGTATCAATAAAGTTAAGGCCGGCATTGGCAAAAGCATCCAGTAAGCTAAAAGATGTTTTTTCATCAGCGGTCCAGCCAAACACGTTGCCACCAAAAGCCAGCGGCGCTACTTCTAATTCTGATTTTCCTAATTTTCTTTTTTGCATGTTTTATTCCTTATGTTCCGAAATATAGTAAAGTCTGCGGGCGCAGGTTTCTGTTGCCCTGATCGGGTATCAATACTAGTTGAACGCAGTTGCTAGGAGCAGGTTATTAAAAGTGCTGATTGTTGACCCGAAGGGCGGGCGGAAATTCCCGCAAAACCCTGCGGGCACGGGCCAGAAATCCCGGTGAGGCATGGGGCATCTGGTCCTGAATAATAATCTTTAATTCGTTGGCCAGGTCCGGTTCGGTTTTAGCCAGGTTGGCCAGTACCGTCATGGCAAAAGCTTTTATGGCTATTGGTTCCGAACCAATCAAATAGTTGAAGCATATATCGGCCAGTTGGCCTTGTAAATGGGTGGGTATACAGGCTTGTTGCAGGTACCGGACGGTATTTCTTTTTACGGCGGCGGGCACCGTTTTTTCCAGATTAGAAATTAATTCATCCCAATAAGGTTCTACCAAGGCTGGGTGGTTTTCGGCACAAAAACGAAGGACAAAGGCGGCCCGCTGGGTAACCCGGTATTCGCCGTTTAAGAAAAGAGACATGAGTATCCGGGTCCAGACCGATATAAGCCGCTATGCGTTGGGCCTGTGCTTTGGAATGTTCCTGTAAAAGAGCGGTTTTTATGTCCATAGCTTTATAGCTGTTGGATAAAATTCATCAAGCTTAAAAAAGATAATTTTTATGATACAGGTTTAGAAATAAACACATCTTTCTATTAGAAATATAAAACAAACCAGATTAAGTTAAATAAATGATAGGGCAAAATATTTTTATGATGTAACTTAGGACCCGAATATATTAACCTAGAACATGTATTATAAAATTAAGTTGAAGGTGCTGTTCCTGCTTCTCACGGGCTTTTCGTTATTGGCTCAGGCGCAGCAGAAAAAAGAAATTGCGCTGGCCGATATTTACCAGAAAGGTACTTTTGCCGCTAAATCGGTGAGTGGGGTAAACTGGATGAACAACGGCCAATACTACAGTTCGGAAGTGGCCGACGAGAAAAACCAGGTAACCGATATTGTGCGGTACGAAATTACCACCGGAAAGCCCGTAAATACTTTGATAGAAGGAGAAAATTTAAAAATTGCCGGCCAAAACCAATCCATAGATTTTGATGCTTACACTTTTAGCGCCGACGAACAGGAAGTTTTATTTGCCACCGGGCGGGAACGCATTTACCGCCGTTCGTCGCGGGCCGATTATTACGTGTATAATATGGCCTCTAAAAAATTAACCCAACTAAGCCCCGGCGGTAAGCAAATGTACGCTACTTTTTCGCCGGACGGCAAACGGGTAGCTTTTGCGCGGGATAACAACATGTTTTTCGTGGATTTAGCCACCATGCAAGAAACCCAGATTACCAATACCGGTAAGTTTAACCAGATTATTAATGGTTCGGCCGATTGGGTGTACGAAGAAGAATTTAGTTTTGCCCAGGGATTTGCGTGGTCGCCGGACGGCGCTAAAATTGCTTTTTATACTTTTGATGAAACCCGCGTACCGGAATACAACATGCAATTATGGGGTAAATTGTACCCCGAAGATTATAAATTTAAATACCCGAAACCCGGCGAAGCTAATTCCATCGTTACGGTTTCGGTTTATGACCTGAACGCCGGTAAAACTACTTTGCTGGATACCGGCAAAGAAACCAATCAGTACCTGCCCCGCCTGAAATGGACCGCTAACTCCAACCTGGTTTCAGTTCAGCGCCTGAACCGCTTGCAAAATACGTTTGAGCTCCTGCACATAAATGCCACTACCGGTCAGGCCACCGTAGTTTTAAAAGAAGTGGATAAAGCGTATGTAGATATTACCGACGACCTGACTTACCTGGCCGATGGCAAAAACTTTATTTTTTCTTCGGAAAAAGACGGTTATAACCATTTGTACCTTTACAATATGAATGGCAAATTGGTACGCCAGCTAACCAAAGGCAACTGGGATGTCAGCAGCTTCATTGGATTCGACGAAAAAAATAACCTGCTCTATTATGCCTCCACCGAAGTATCGCCGCTGGACCGCCATTTATACAGCATCAACACCCAAGGCAAAAACAAGAAACGCTTAACCGCGGCCTCTGGTACGCATACTATAAACATGAGCAGCGACTTTAAATATTGCATGGATTACTTTTCGGCGGCCAATCAACCTACTACGGTAAGTTTGCATACTGCTAAAGATGGTAAGCTGCTGAAAGTGCTGGAAAATAACCAGGCTTTAAAAGATAAATTAGCCCAGTACCAGATTTCGCCGCAGGAGTTTTTCTCTTTTAAAACCAAGGATAATACTACCCTGAACGGTTACATGATAAAACCCGCTAACTTCGATCCGAATAAAAAATACCCGGTGCTCATGTTTGTGTACGGCGGTCCGGGTTCGCAGCAAGTATTAAACAGTTGGGGCGGCAGTAACTATTTGTGGCACCAATTACTGGCCAGCAAAGGTTTAATTATTGCCTGCGTAGATAATCGCGGTACCGGTGGCCGGGGAGCAACTTTTAAAAAAGTAACTTACGCCAATTTAGGTAAATACGAAGTAGCCGACCAGGTAGAAGCAGCGCAATACTTAGGTTCGCAGAATTACATCGATAAAAACCGCATTGGCATTTGGGGGCACAGCTTTGGCGGCTACATGACTTTGCTGGCTTTAACCAAAGGCAACGGTGTATTTAGTGCGGGTATAGCGGTGGCACCCGTAACCAACTGGCGTTTTTACGATAGTATTTATACCGAACGTTACCTGAAAACTCCGCAAGACAATGCCGCCGGGTACGATACCAATTCCCCGCTGTTTTATGCGAAACAATTACAGGGCGAGTTATTGCTCATACACGGTACCGGCGACGATAATGTGCATTTTCAGAATGCGGTAGCCATGCAGGATGCTTTGATTAGCGCCAATAAGCAGTTCGAAAGTTTTTATTACCCGAACCGCAGCCACGGCATTTCAGGTGGACCTACGTTGCTGCACCGCTTTACTATGATGACCGATTTCCTGGAGCGCAAGCTTATACATCCAGCCAGCAGCCAAAACCAATAATATACATTTTCCTGCCAAAAAGTTCTGATAAAGTAAAAAGACCGCTTAAGTAAGCGGTCTTTTTACTTTGTTATGTTTTCGTCATAAAAAACACCATAACAGGTGCCCCCGCTAAGAATATTTTTACAACTGATTTGGCTTTGCCTGATCAGTTAAGTTTCATTTATAACTATATTAATTATTAAATTTTATTTTGAGATTAAGAAATCTTTATTTATACTTAATACAACTATTATTCTGGTTTAAGTAGCAGCTTGTATAAAGGTTATAATTATATAATTAAAGAAAGATAAGATGTTTTTTGATGATGAAAATTGCCTTGAACGAAGACTTTTGAAAAAGGATGTTGATTTTTAAAATAAATTTAATTTATATTTGTTAAGTACTAAACGCAACCGTATTATATACATTACCTAAGATACAAGAGTTGCTTTAGTATGTTCCTGAATTTTTAACAAAGAAGGCTTATTACATGTTAGATCTGATTAACTTCATTGCCGTATCGGTTGCTTTCAATTTGCTATTTTTTCTGTATGCATCTACCAAGATGAAAAATAAATTGCAGCCTCTTAAAACTACTTTATTTGCTTTTGTTTTTAATGTTCCGCTAAGCATCATTCTGGCTACCGTGTATACCATTATGCTGATTTATGCCGTTACGATTGGTGCCAACGAAGACTGGATCTGGGAGTACATGGAAGGTGATCCGGCCAACGAATAATATATCCTGGTTTAAGTTTATCTTTTAGTTTAAAACAATCCCATTTGCTTACCGGCTTTGGTGCAGAAAAGATTGTAGTTATAAGGTGGCATGCTGCGGCCTTGTAAATACTTCTGTTTGCTAATCCGGAACAAAGTAGCAATTGCCTCGGCAAATTTCCCTTCCCCCGACATTCGCCGGCCAAAAATACTATCGTTCAGGTTGCCGCCGTGGCACGATGCAATTTGCTTTAATACTTTATCGGCCCGGTCCGGAAAATTCTTGTAAATCCAATCTTTAAAAATGCTGCCAATAGCACCGTTTAGCCGCACAATATTATAAGCTGCGGAAGACGCGCCTTGTTCAGCCACCTGCTTTATAATGGCCGGTATTTCGTGGTCATTCAGGCCCGGTATAATGGGCGCTACCATTACGTTTACCGGTATGCCGGCCTCTGCTAGTTGTTTTACTACGTTCAGTCGTTTTGTTGCCGCAGCGGTGCGTGGTTCCAGTTTCTGCCGTAATTGCTCATTCAGGGTAGTAATAGAAATATTTACGTGTACCAGGTTGAGTTTGCTGAGCGCTTGTAAAAGGTTGAGATCGCGGAGAATAAGCGCATTTTTGGTGATAATGCTAACCGGATGGCGGTATTGCAGTACTACCTGGAGCATGCGACGGGTGAGTTGTAATTTTTGTTCGATTGGTTGGTAGCAATCGGTGTTGCCGGCCAGCATAATTGTGCGCACTTCCCACTTCGGATTTTCGAATTGCTTCGCCAGTACTTCCGGGGCATTTTCTTTGATAATAATCTTACGTTCAAAATCCAGCCCGGCGCCATAGCCCCAATATTGGTGGGAGTTGCGGGCGTAGCAATAAATACAGCCGTGTTCGCAGCCCTGATACGGGTTCATGGAGTAGGAAAGACCTAAATCCGGGCTTTCCACCGAATTTACAATTTTTTTAGGATGTTCGGTAAAGAATTCGGTTTTAGAATCCTGGAGAAACGGTTCATCTAAGCCTTCGATATGTTCCGTTACGTATTCTTTTTTCAAATACGGATTAGCCGGGTTAAACTGAGCGCCTCGCCCTTTTATATATTTTTCATCAGCTTCCATCGCTCTAAAGTACGGAACCGGACTAAAAAGAACTAGATTTTTACTAAATATTTTAGTTTGATATTGCTAAAAGGGAGTATTTAGGAGAATGTTGGCTATTTAAAATAGTAAAGCAACGTAGAACGTTGCTTTGCTATTCAGAGTGCCACCTGCATTCGGCAATTACACAGCTTTAAAATAGATCGGATTTGCCGGTTCAAACTTCTAAAGAGTAGGGGCAAAAACCACCCGCATACATTGGTCGTCTTTGTGTTTAAACATTTTATATCCTTCCGGTCCTTGGGCCAGCGACCACTTGTGAGTTAGCAGATAAGCCGGATCTACATCGCCGTTTTGTACGTGTTCCAGCAGGCGCGGAATATATGATTGACCGTGCATCTGGCCCATTTTAAAAGTAAGCGCTTTGTTCATGGCCGCTCCCATCGGGAATTTATCCATTAATCCACCGTAAACCCCCACAATAGATAAAGTGCCGCCTTTGCGGCAGGCAACTATAGCCTGGCGCAGTACGGCTGGCCGGTCGGATTGCATGTATAAATACTGTTTCGTACGGTCGTAAACGTCTTCTATGCCGGTGCTATCGGCTTCCATGCCCACAGCATCTATACAACGGTCAGGGCCCCGGCCGCCGGTCATTTCGCGTAAACTTTCCAGTATGTCTACTTCTTCGTAGTTTAGTACTTCAGCTTTCCCGTGGGTGCGGGCCATTTCTAAACGCTCGGGTAGACGGTCGATGGCAATAACCCGCCCGGCACCTTTTAACCAGGCACTCCGGATCGCCATTTGTCCTACGCCTCCACAACCCCAGACTGCCACTACATCGCCGGGCGCAATATCGGCCATGTCGGCGGCCATGTAACCGGTCGGGAAGGCATCAGAACAAAACAAAGCTGATTCATCCGATATACCTTCGGGTATTTTAAACATGCCGTTATCGGCATAAGGCACCCGGATATATTCGGCGTGACTGCCGGCATAACCGCCAAAGGCTTGTGAATAGCCAAAAATGCCGGCTCCGGCGTAGCCGTAGGTTTTTTCCAGCAGAGCAGGGTGGGTATTGGAGTTATCGCACAACGACCAGGCCCCGTGATTGCAATGATAACAGCCACCACAACCTATAATTGAGCTAACTACCACCCGATCACCTTTTTTTAGTTTCTTTACTTCCGGGCCGGTTTCTACCACCTCACCCATAAATTCGTGGCCAATAATATCGCCTTCGCGCATGGTGGGTACGTACCCGTCCAGCAAGTGCAAATCAGACCCACATACCGACGACAAACCCACTTTCACAATAGCATCTTTCGGGTTCAGAATAGAAGGGTCTGGTACTTTTTCTACGTTTAATTTATTGATGCCGGTCCAGCAAAGTGCTTTCATAATTTCTGGTTTAAATTGAAAATTGATTGGAAATAAATTAAAAAGTACCGGCTAGCGTTCGCCGTGTGGTTGTCCTTCTATGGATGGTATCTCGCCGCTTTCCATTATACTTTTAAATTGCCGGATATCTTCTTTTACCAATTGGGCCAGCGCCGGATTTATTAAACCGGCAATACCTTTACCCACGGCACCCAGGGGCGGCCAGTAATAAATACTCACATGCACTTCGGTGCCGCGGCCGCCCGGCGCTTCTTCAAACCATACTTCGCCGGCATTTTCTATTTCGGAGCCCGGTAAAGAATGCCAGGCCAATACTTTATTTTCTTCTTCGTGGGTTATCTCGGCATCCCATTCAAAATGCATCCGGCCAGTTGGGTCTTTGGCTACCCAATGCGATTTTTTGTTATCCAGTTGTTTTACTTCGGAGAGGTGGCGCATAAAGCGGGGTAAATTCTCCAGGTGGCGCCAGAAATTATAAACATCGTGGCGGTACTTATAAATAGTTACGCTCTTTTTAATTTCTATGGCCTCAACGGGCGTATGTGCCGAATCACGGTGCAGGGCTTTATTTACCGGGCAATAACCGGTGGCTCCCCGTACCATTAACGAACTGCCCAGCGTAGCCATGCCAATGCCTAAAGCCGATTTATTTTTTTTCAGGCCGTAATAAGTAAGGGCAGCTCCGCCTACCGCCGATAAAATTCTTTCGGTAGGGCCAACATTAATAAAGCTTTTTTGCTTTTTCTGAGACTGATTTTTTGTCGTAGCGTGTTTTTTATTTCTTGCCATAGCGTAATTTTTATTTTTAAGATACGCAGCACGAAAAAATCTTGTTAGCTAAAACGCAGTTTAAGTTTACCGGAGCATCTTTTTAAGTAATTAACGCAAGCTCAAAGCATGTATGAAATTAAGTACTTAAATACCAGTATTATTACAAACTAAAAGGATCGATTAAGTTTAATGTGCCGAAAAACACCCGGTATATTTGCCGTAGCTGTACCGGATCGGTAATGCCTTCTTCAATTATCAATTCCAGTAGCGAATCATTCCCATCCTGATCGGTGTCAGATTCGGTTAATACAATTTCGAAAGTGAAATCTTTAAGCGAGAGCAGTGCACTGCGGGCTTCATTGTCGGCAAAGATGGTTCTTACCCGCGATTCATCGTTGGTTTTTATGATAAAAGCTTTATCAAAATCCGGATAGCCGATTACGACATCCTGCATGCCAAAAAATTTACCCAGGTCGTCAAAAAAATCTTCTTCGTGAATCGCAAAACGATAGCCATCGGGGTTGCGGAATGCAGCACTGAAAATAGTAGTAGCATAACCGCCTTCAAAACCACCGCCCAGGTCAATGTCAATATCCAGGTGAATGGTTTTGTTTTGTTGGTTTATCTGCGCCCGGTACTGTAGTAAGTCGGGGTTCTGCGTTAACTCTTGGTGTAGTTGCTGCCAGACTTCGTCTTCGTTCCGGCCCGAAATAATCTTTTCTTCCTGCATTTTTAAGTAAGATTTATATATAGTTTTTCTGCATTACGACTAGGCGTTTAAAAAGATTTTCCGGGGCGGATATCCCGCCTTCCATCTCGCTGTGGCAGATATATTTTGTATGCTTTAAGTTTTTACTTCATTTGGTATGATGCTACAATCTTTTGGTAATAATGTTTCTTAAAAAATATTTAGGAAGCGATGGAGGTGAGTGATTGTTTAAGCCATTGTAATAAATCCTGATCTACCTGGTCCCGGCATTCGTCCAGGCCGTGGCGGCAACCCGGATAAAGCAATATTTGTTTCGGGTCCTTGGCCCGGGTATAAATATCGCGCGAACAGGCATCAGGTAATATTTCGTCGGCGGTACCGTGCATGAGCAATAAAGGGCGCGGACTTACTTGCGCGGCTTGGTTGGTGCCATAAGTCTGACTGCTAAGAGCGGCTACGGCTGTTACTTTATCGCTGGCGGCCCCGGCAGAAATAACAACGGCTCCGCCAAAAGAATGACCCGCCAGGGCAATGCGTTTATGTCCCTGCTGATACAAGAATTCAACACCTAATAAGGTATCCAGCACGCAATCGTAAAGTTGGTTAGGGAAGCGATAGTGCAAACGGAGAGAAGCAATATTATCAGTTGCCAGCATACCGGCTAAACGGGGATACAAGCCGCCGGCTGGCCCATCTAAACCACCTCCGGCGCCGCCCACCCAAATAACTGCCGTGGTTGCTGTTTGGGGGGTAAGGTGATAACGACCCTGAATATGACCATTATTGGTAACAAAAACTAATTCCTGTATCTGGTCTGCACTGGTGCCGATGTGATCTACACGTTGTAATTCTAAATATACAGCACCTTTTCTGTTGGTCATAACAGTATGAATTAAAGTATAGAGATCGGGACAAGTCAGAATAAAAAAACTTTACCAAAATTAAGCTGCGTTGTGGCATTTGGCATTTTGGTAAGCTTTTGGGTTTCTTAAGCAAATGCAACAGCTTACTACTATAAAAAAGAGGCACTTTAAATGCTGTGGCTCTTTTTTTTATAGTAGTTAATGAAATACTAAATCTGGTTGAGATTAGCGGTTCTGATTGCGCTCATCGGGGCTTTGGTTGTTAGCGCCGTAGCCGCCGCGCGAACGACTGCCGTTTTGATCCCGGCGGCGATCATCTTGCTGGTTCCGGTCACCGTTCCGGCGGACACGGCCGCTCATGGGGTCATAATGCCGGTTTTCGTCTTCGCCCGGAAAACCCCGGTAGCCATCGTAACCATAGCTCAACGAGCCGGCCATGTTGCCTTCGTTATAACGGGTGCCGTAATCCTGGTTGCGATCCTGGTCGTTGCCATCGCCCTGGCGGTTACGGGATCTTTGGCGGGAACCGTAGCGGTTTTCTTCTCCGGGCCGAACGTCCATGTCGTGGTTAAAATCGTTGGATACGTTCAGGTCGGCGTAGTTACCGTACATACCCCGGTTATAATAGCTTTGCTGGTCGTCGTAGATTTCGTAACGGCTATCGTCTTCCCGGTTGCGATCATCGCGGCGGTTGCGGTTGGGGTCCGGACGGTGCTCCCGGTGTTCATCGGCAAAACGGGAGTGCTCGCCTTGGCTAAAACTGTTGCGATCCCAGTAGGCACCGTATACCCGACGGTCCTGATCCGGGCGGTTGCGGTTATCACCCCCGCGTCCGCTATCAGAATTAAAGCCATCACGTTGTTGCGGGTGGCTGTAGCCGCCGCGGGAAGAACCAAAACCCTGCGCGCCGCCGTAACTGCCCATGTTGCCGTAGTTATTAGATGCACCGTAGGTATTTCTTTGGTTAGCGTGGCCGCGGTCGTCGCGGTGGTTATCGCGCAAATCGCCGTGCTGGTCGCGGGTAGTGCGGTGATCGTCGAAACGGTAAGCACCCCGGTACATCGATTCCCGATCTTGTCCTCTATCCTGATTGCCGTCGCGGTTTTCCCGGTTCCGACGGTTTTGCTGATCATCTCTATTATTCATAATCGTTAGTTTAAATGAAAAAATTACTATACCGTTTATTTACGCGAGAATGAAAGAGCAGTTTAAATATGATGGATGCAAATCGTAATATCCCTTATAAAGGCAGCATTATAGGCCTAAAATGACACGTTGAGGTAGGATGGAAAGAAACTTAATTTGTTTAAATGCCGAAACGCTGCCTATCCGGCAGAAAGAAGCTAAGCCTTAATTCTTTAATAATACAAATTAATCTGCGGCGGGCAGGTGGCAACATGCGGGAGGTGAGCACCTGCAAAAGCTAATTGATTTTACTTTTTCCCGGGAGTGGGGTCTTGCCAGGTATTTAGTTTTATTTTTTCGATGAGTAGGTAACTTTTAAACTGATGCACCATTTTGCTCATTTCTAACTCTGTCTTTTCCAGATCGGCCATTTCCTGGTCGGAACCTTCCAGCACCGGTTTTAATTGGGCGAGGCTTACCTGTAACTGTTCTATCACCTGCTCCGATTGCTGACGGACTTCGGCGGGTAAAGCTTCGTTTTGGGTGTTGGCTTCCATTTCCTGCACGTATTGTTCCAGGAAAATAACCATATCCCAGGGATTGTTAGGTTTGCTCCACACAAATTCTATGTTGCACCGGCGGCATTTATATTTATTTGCTTTC
>Ga0210040_10006822_pt1 | contig 14060 bp, 6 predicted proteins | sample CryGeyCG12114_NA_FD_185462 | JGI IMG/M metagenome (GOLD analysis project Ga0210040, IMG submission 185462) | Groundwater microbial communities from aquifer - Crystal Geyser CG19_WC_8/21/14_NA (SPAdes) (version 2) | ecosystem: Environmental > Aquatic > Deep subsurface > Groundwater | place: USA... | reverse complement strand
ACAATTTTCTTGTTCACCGACATCACTATAATTAATTTACAAAAATTGAATTGAAAATCAATAAAATTGACAGTAATTGAAAATCTAGTTTAGTTGTTTTGTCAGAACTTAGAGAAAACCAAATGATTTAAATCATTTGCTTGAAATCACTGCAAGTGAGCGCCAGTTGTTTAAATTGGCGGGTTGACGACAACTGGAAGTTGATTTGTTCCCGCCTGCCAGTTGTTTTGTGATTTCCCAAACTCCCTAATGTATGCTGAGTTTCATCCCGGTCCGTTGGGCCGTTTCTTAGTAATGCTGCGGACGAAAGGACGGACGTGACTGACAGACATTTCCAATATGTAACTGAATTTATAATTAGTTAATCACTGTTATTATTATTCCAATTATAATCGATGGTTTCTGTGTGGTACATGTGTAGGAAATTTTATAGAACCCATATTTTCTCCAGCAGTTTAATTATTAAACCTGATCCTTCTGCGCAATTCCGAATAATTTTGTTCTGTTTATCTTGCTTGAGTCAACGATCTGGGGATCATGAATTCTAGCGAAAATTTCCCTATTTCCCTTTAGCTAAGACGCATCAAATGATGCTCCATTGTGAAAATACATAAGCTAGAGCAACTAGGGCTAAGTGACTATACATACATATGGGGAAGCCCAAGTAGTCAGTAGTTTATTAGTGAATGACTATGACTACTACTACTCACTACTGTGCTAAAGTTCTCTGGCAGCCGTCGTGTATTAGCCCCAATCCATACACAAGCATGAGACGAATAAAAGAGATGGATTCTTGTTGTGTCGTGGATCCCATACAGTGAATAAGTTGTATGTGAATGAGTCGGCAGAGTTTTTGTCCTCTGGAAGAGGCCCAATCTCTCAAATGACTTGTAGTTAGTTAGTTAGTGTGCACCAAACATCCTTGTCGGAACAAGATATGATCCAGGGCTCTCAACTATATATATTTGCATGTGTGTGCGTGAGTGCGTAAGTGCATAATAAAAAAATACAGTTTGAGTCCATCTTTGTGTTTACAACGATAATTAGTTGTGCTAAGCAAGGAAATTAGTGTAAACCCAATGTAGTTAGTGAGTGGGTTTTGTACAAAATTGAACTGGACCTGGTTAGTATAAGATGTAGTAGGATTGTGAAGCGTCTGTGCAAATCGGGAATCTAAACAGCGGTGTGAAAATTTTACTTGTTTCAGCCAAGCTTATATTCATGCATGCCATGAACGAGAATAGGTGGAAAAGTTTTGATTCACCGAAAAAACGTGCATAGCATGATATGAAGGCAATAGTTAGAGTATTAGATTAGTTTTTGTAAACATGACTGCTTCATGGATCAAGGAGATATGGAAGGCAGCAAGAGTAGTAAGTAAATAAATGATAACGATAAGGCTATGACTCTGTATAACTAAACTATAAATATAATGCATGTACGGAGGAACGCGGATAAGTATTTTGTCTCTAATGCTACTTAAGAAAAGAGAAATAACTAGACCAAAAATGTGTGCATATGGTGCATAGTTTAGTTAGCTGAGGAATTTTGTTGGGACAACTTTTGCATCACCAGCTGATTTGCACACTTGTTTCTATCAGCACTGGCACTCCATACTGATTACCGGATGGTAATTCTTTGGCTTGTTTAGTTAGATGGAATCGGTGAAAAAAGGGAGCGTGGCAAAATTCGTGACTTGATCGTCAGATCAGTTATAACAGCTAGCTACCCATTATGGTTACTAATTGTGTACGAGATTGTTGCAAATCTTTAGGGCTGGGTTGACTGACTTGGAATTTCAGTGTACGTAATAATAGCAGTGATATCTGATAAATTTTTGTTTGACATTTTCCTTTGGGACGGGAAAGAAAATGTTGCTGAAACTAATAGCAAAAGTACGAGACAGCAGACGAAACGTCAAACGTGGCATTTCCATTGTTTCACACTCCATGTAGGACAGTCTCATCAACAGTATGGGCTATCCAGCTAGCCCTTTTTGCTTTCAGACAAAGGTCATTTTCACATTCTTAGTTAGTTGTTGGTTTGCGAAAAGTGTCTAAGGCTTGTAGAGAATTTTATGTGCCGTATAAAAAAGGTTTGCGAAAAATGACTCCAAATAATTCGCAACATCTCTTTTGTAGTCCGGTCAAGTGAAGAGCTGTTGTGTGTAAGCATATGTATCTGATATTGTATCTGTATGTAATATTCGTCGGGTTGAAAAAACTTACTCGTCCATGTGTATAGTTGGTTTTCCGTTCCAACCAGGTAAGGTACTCACTCAGTAAAAAAATTTAGTTTCATTTTTTGTAGCTCAGAGTTAGGGGTATGAGATGAGCCTCATATGGTTATGGATGGAGTGGAATAATGAAATCCATGTGTCGCAATAAAGGGATGTGAAAGAGCCCGAAGCGTTGTTTAGGTTATAATAAACTTACATAATTTCTTGTTATTGTATGTGATAAGGTTGGTCCATGCTGGTGGTTAATTTGTGGTATGTATGTACTATTTTCATTTTTGTTCATCATTCAAACGGGAAGCAGACAATTATTAGGAACTTTGGAATATGAAAGTACAAAATATGTATGCAATGATGGTAGGATTTCATATGCCAGAGTGTCTACCTTTTCGATTCATTATGTCAACTCTAGTAGTGTTGGTTAGGTATTATTTATTGCTGTCAAATTGCTATTCTATGATTTTTATGAAGTAAGTAAGTTTATAATAGATTAACTAGCTTTGGAATCCATTATCATGACTTTGTTCAACTGTAGTTCATACGTTACTCTCATCTTTTTTGTATAAAACTATCAATTTCTTTTCTTTTGAAAGTTTAATTCTAGTGAAATTAAGAAGGACAGGACAAATGGACTGGAAGTGGTGGAAATAATGATGTGGTAGATTTATTTTTTTCATAAAAACGTCTTACCAGAAATTGCATGTCATTGTGGATATCCTGTCCGCATGTCTGCACACAAAGATGATATTGAATGGGGACGTGTCATGTCGTCTCATGTTCAACGATGCAGTTTTGCAATCTAAAACTTTATTGTGTAACTTTTTTGTGCTTCATAGTTTTAATTACTTGTAAATTGTGGACTCAACACAAAACCAATTCATACTATAATCATTATTTCAATCCAGCAAGTCCAGTATGTTGAATGAAAGTTGTATTCATTATGCATGAATGCAGTGCTCTCTTCCGTCTTTTTGATAACACTCCAGTCCCTTGCAAAAGTTGGTTAGTTTTGTACCAAGCATTGTGTTGTGTATTTTTCCCCTTGTTTTAAACTCCAGGAGGAGTACATTGACCAAAAATACTTGGCAGATCCACTTCCTGAGTTCCATCCAGCTAAGTTTTGACTGCACTGTAAACACTAAAATGCAACAGTAAATGTTATATACACTGATCATTAGGGTGCACATGGAATTTATACAGATAAGACTCTGAGAAAAAAACTCTGTTTCATTCTGGTTGTTAAAATTTGACTTAAAATCTCACTTACAGAGGCACAAATAGACTCTGTTATTTGACACTTTCCAAAGATTTTATGTTCCAGAAATGAGTGCCTTTGTACCGTAAAACACGATAGAGTTTAAGAACTCTCTATCCCTCTGAACTTGCAGTCATTTGAGTATAGTTTTAAGGAAACTATTGCCTGCATGATTTTAAGCGACTCCCAAAAAAAGCGTCTATAACAATCAACAGGATGAACATAAAGGTGATTTTTATGTGTGCCTCTAAATTCTGCTCTACCATTTGAGACTTGACTGCTCCCTCACTGGAAGATAAACGAAAAATGCACTCTTCTATTTTCTGGTTTATCTCCACTATATTATTTTATGATGACGGAAGCCCTAGTAAATCTAGTCAAGATTTGAGTACATGGAAAAATATCCAATAATACAAACCACCTACACTGCCACACAAGCATTCATAGTATGCATTTAAAACGGGAAAAGTACTTTAGCCTCCAAGATAATCGGGTTGTGCAGGTTACAACTGTATGCATATTAGATTTGACTGACTGAGTGAAGGAGCAAAGCACTTCATTACATGAAAAGCTCTGTAGTTCTCTTCACAGTATTTACATGACTGGAATTGAGTGAGAGAGACTGAGTGAGCAAGCAATTGGGCCATTTGTATATTTGATTAGTGGAACCCTTTTGCTCCCTTTACCATTGATTGTTGATATGTGCTAGGGAGTTGATAAAGTGGCTGCTGAAATCTAAGAAAAATACATTTCTCTAATCTATTAGTTCCTTCAGCTTGCACTCACACTCACAGTGTAGCCTGTGCGTTAGTTCGGTGTTTGTGCAAAACTTTTCAAACTTCAATTAACATTCCGTGGCATGCTGGATAGGGAAGTGCAGCTCAAGTTTTACTGCCCTGCATGGGCTGGCCACATAGTGTTGCAGCAGTTAGTTAGTTAGGTAGTTAGTAATGATGAAATGAGTTTCATTTTTGTGGTGTGGTTTAGCGTACGAGCTGTAGGGACAGAATAGGGGTACACCTGAAGCCTTGTATTTTCGTAGATTAGATTTCTACATGGCCTACACATCCCAGCCAATCGGATCAGTAGGTAGAGGTGGTAATCTTCTCTGATTGGCTGGGAGATGTACGCCATGTAGAAATCTACGATAGTACAGGGCTTCAGGTGTACCCCTAATGTATGCATGGAAAGTTTTATTTTCTTCTAACGCCCTTATTAGAGTTAGTTTGTTAGTGCTACATCGCTTCTGATTTAAATTAATTAGGCACAATATTTATAGGATGGACGCCAAATGAGTTGAATGAGAAAGTAAGGAAACCACAGTGCAACTTTCTAAACGGGTAATCCTTAAATGTAGTCCCTTTGGGTATAATGGTAACTATGTGCTGTGTTAATAATGTGCTACTTTTACGCTACTTCGTAATTCCATGTGAATATATGCAGCGAGAAACTTTTTTTCATTATGAACCAAGTCGCTAACTAACTATGTTGCACATGGGTTATGATAACTCCCAGTGAATTAAATTTTCGTTAAGCGACTCATCTGGAAAATTCTCCAGTATATAATGCTCTTAAATCACATTGCGCAGACAAAAGAAAGTCATAAGAAACTTTTGTCCTTGTTTTGTAAAGTTTCCCAAATGACTTTTTATTAAACCTATCCAGACTCAAACGGGAATTCACAATTGCAGTGATAATGAAACTAGAACTATTTCTGTTATTATCTTTTGCAGGCAGATTCCGGAATCCCTTGTCAATCCATGAATGAAGTCAATGGAACAGAAAAATCTTAACGACCTTTTCTTCTCACTCAGGTCCTCATTACTTTTCTACATGAGATGGAATGTGGGCATAAAAAATCCAGTGGATGGAAAAAAGACAAACTTTAGTTAACTCTAACCAGAGCTTTTGAGAGGCTTAAAGTTATGACTGTTTCCCAAAGTGAATCCCTTCTCTCCACATGTACAATTGATAGTAGTGAAAAGTGAATTTTTGTCCTGGGGACAAGTACTATGGACACAATTTTGCGCCATGAAAATGATGATGTGCACGACAAAGACATTATTTTGGGCAAAACCACGAATCGCACGGCTAGAGCGACGGGAGAGGAAATCCATCTTGATGGGATCAAAGTCTGTCATGTGGTCCAGTCTAGTGTCATGCCAAATTCTGTCAAAAAGATGACACACGGAAAAGTGGAGACTTTAAGTAGGAGTAGAACAAGAAGATCCAATCAGGAAATCTCATTTTCTCTGACCATCATTTGCCTGGTGATTTTTCCCCTGATTTTGTATGATGAGGTTGGCCACTGTGCTCCTACTCACAGACATCATCATTTGTCCAGTTCTGTGGTATGTTAACTTTCGTATGCATTTACTTAAAAGTATGTATTAAGAATAATGTAAGGCCTTCTGGGTTCCAACTCAAAGGTAGGTATAGTTAGTATAGTAACAAGAAACGGTTAGTCCTTGCCAGCCAAACCGCCAAACGTGTGTAAACAATGAAATTCAATGGTCCTGTATTGGATAACCAGACCACAACCAGCATCCCAGTTTTTTTTGCTTGAAGGATCAGGATAGCTTCATTTGAAATTAATACGGGTTTGGAGAATAGAAAATTCAGGAAAGTCCTACTACACAGCAAAACAATATTGCTTGCCTTCATTGGGTAGCGAGAAACTTTAGTTTAGGGAGCGAAATTCTTTAGCAACTTTTCCTAGTTTTCCCCTCAGAAAATTGCTAGGTAAGTTTCTAGGAAACAAGGTTAGTCAGTAATGTTAGGAATGATAGAATTTACAGTTAATAATAGTTGTGTAGGTACCATTCACATGAAATGGAGGCACTAACCCACTTTATCACTTTTGCCTACCCAGTGAAAAATACGCTGTTAGTCCCACCATGTTATTCGTATGAGAACACATGTGGTTACAATTTAGTCGACATTGAATTAGGCAGGGAGTGAGTCATACACATCTGGGTATTTTCCTGCCAATTCAATGCATTTGTTAGTAAGGTTCCTTCCTGACTGAATTGTCTAACTAGTCTAACATACGTAGTAGTGAACTACAACATGTAATGCATTTTTACTTGGAACCCGGGGAACTCTGTCGATGGTACGACTACACCCTTTTTTATGCAATCAGATAATAGTTTGTCTGTCTACTGTGCACATGTATTATATAGTGGTGTACCTGAAATCAATATTGTTGCTCTATCAGAAACTCCGCAAACAAATTGTAATAGTCGACCCGACTGGGATTTGAGTTACGAGCAGTAGACTTATAAGATACAAAGCTTTGAGTAAAAGTCGATACATCTTTTGTCATTGTTATAGCTTTGCGCTTTGGATGGCTGTTTTCACATGTTTAAAAATTACAAAAATTGTTCCTTTTGAAACTAATGGCAACTGCTGCAACTGTAGAAACAGTTGTGGTAAAAAGCTCGTAAGGTTTAAGAATGCCTGTATAGACATGCTCATGTCACGGACGGAGATGAAGAACAAAGCTGGAAAAGATCAGCGAGTCAGTCATTCAGTCAAGAAGATGAAGGAGGACGGAAGGAGAAGATTTTCTCATCTCATTCGTTCGTGACCCTTTTGCCCTGGTCTTGAGTTTGCTCGAGTGCACATTCCAATGGTCCCACTTCAAATTTAATCTCACGAAATGAATGTAAAAAGGCTGTCGAGCACGTTGTTTTGAAGGCTGTTGGCAGCAGACACAAGAATTTCCTCAGATTTCATGAGATTCTTGTCCAGCACAGTTGCATACATACAGAGAGAAATGACTGAATGATTTGATCGTTTGAAGTCATGAATGGGGTTTTATATGTTACTGTTTACTGGTTCATTTTTACCAATCTTTATTCCATCTCTGAGTCAAAGTTTGTATTCAAGCAGCAATAGGTCAAAAAAAAATTGTATCGGCTGGTGTTAATGAAACTAGATATTATGCATAAAGTGTGTTTTCAAACCTGACGACTTTGAATGCATATTTTTCAAAAACGTCTGGAAATTTTGTCTAAATGTTAGCCTACTTTAAACTATTAGTAATGAGGCTGGCTTGAGGCTTGAAACTGCAACTCATATTTGCGCCTTACATGTGGGTACGCATGCGAACATTAATGTAAGGAGATATTTCTGGACCCTCAAATGCTCACATTCCATACATTTATTGACGATCGATGAGAAATTGGCCAATATGTGGTACACAGAGGCGGAAAAATCTTTTTTAGTAGAAGCTCCAGACATGACTCACCAAGCAGATTTTTTTATGAGGTCACATGAAGAAAACATCAGAATTTGAATTGCCAATAGAATTTTTTATTTAATTAAAAAAAATTGCAAATCCATTTAACACTTTTTGAAATACTTCTAGTCAAAGCCTAGTTTGAGACCAGTATTTATTCCCGCATTATTATGCTATTATTTTATTATGAACACGAACGGTATAGAGAGATCTTGGGACGTGAGATGTATTGTTTACAAATTATTTGAGACGGGGTTTACGATGCGATCAAAATATGAATGCTAACTAACTATATAAAAATGCTGACACCTATATTTTTACAATGTGTGTACCAATTCGATGTGAAATGTAAACTTATGGCTACGCTTATTTGAACACGATGAGCTCATGAATCAAGTTCTCTTTTTTACTGCATAGTCAAAGGCCAAATACGATTGTTATTCAAGTCATTGTGTTTTTCAATGTTACGCTCAATATGAGATCTCATAAACGTATCGATAATCATAAAATGTTATGCTAAATAAGCAAGTGACAGATATATTGCCCTAGTAAAAAGTTATGGAATACAAGCAAATGGACAGTTTAATGGTCCATGGCTAGCTTTGGCAAGCTTGCATAGAGTGTTATCTCGGTGTTACATCTGGGATATTGAGAACCGCAAAAGACAAAAGCCAAGAATGTTGAACACATATTAAGAACATTATTTTACCTCTTAAGTTTGCAGTTGTTGTGGTTCTGGCTACTAACCGGGAACCAAGATTACAAAAGGGGAGTTTGGTAACTTTTCATGTATGTATACGATAATAGGCACTAGAGTGTTTTGTTTTCTTGAAACCTTAAATTCTAACGTATTGAATTATTTACTATCCTTGAATGCCGTAGATGGATGCAAAACTACATTATGTGAAAATTTGTATGGAGGAAGCAATATCAACAGTCATTTGCATTTCATAACGATGATAAAGTAAGACTAAAAGCTCTCGACCCCAGCTTTCCCTTTGTTTTACTCTATATTTTCAACAAGATCAATTCCGATGCGAACTGTTGGTAGTCATAAAATGCTCAGCTTTTTGGTGTCATTTCCATTGACACTTATTGTCCTTACTACAAGGCTATAAATTTTGGCAAAATCGATACTCAATGAGCACGTCTAGTCTGTCTGTGATAACAAAGGCGTCACCAATCCCTCTAATTGCAATACTAAAAGGGACATTATGTTTCCTACGAGCTCATAAAAATAGTCTTGAGCGGATCACTCACCAAGTATATGTATAAATTCATAAGGTTTGGAGCTATCAAAATTCTGTGCATACCGCGTAAGCTGGCAAAAAATGTGGAAAAAGGCCCATGTGCGCTTATTAGTGTGAAAGGATTGTCTTTTAACACTCAGCCAAGGTTCATTGCAATGAGGCATGTCATCAGAATAATAAGAAACACTAGTTGTGCCCTAATTTACGCACCATTTTCCATATAGTAACTAACTAACAAGCTAACTATGGCTTCTAGTACCGACTAGCTCAAACCATGAGTTCTTCATTATTTCATGAGGTTAATTTGATTGTCGCAGCAGTCTTGTGACTTATATAGTGCATTCCAGTCTCATTGTTAGTTAGTATTGTTTAGAAGGATCATAATTTGCCAAATGTTTTTGTCTAATGAACTCAAGTGTAATTAAGTGAATCACATTGGAACCCCTAGTTTGCTATTTCCGCAGTCTACAGTAATGTCCCATTGGGCGTTACGAAATGATGATTCCACTGTAGTCACTATAAAAAGCATAACAGTAACAGTTTCATTAGGACTCTATGGAGAGCCGTGTTGTGTGTATCAATACATTCAGGCTGTTGACATTTGTACAACACCCGGGGTTAACATTAGACTTGATAAGAAGTTGAATACAAATGGTCATCATATGCAATGGAATAATAGGAAATAAGTATGCTACTCACTCACACTTATGCATTAATAAAATTGGAGACTAGGATAGAATGTGGTAGGGATATTTGGCTGTCTGTGTGAACTGCGTTACTATTTATTGGAATAAAATCCCAATGAGAGTCGAAATTTTTGCAAAGAAATGGGAACGGATGTCGTAGTTTGTTCAGTGCAAATATATTGTTTTCATTTCCCATGACTAGGGTTGAAAATTGCTCACTGAATTTTTAGATGATGGTTTAAGATATGGTATATTTCGTAGCATAGCTAGGTTATTCGTTTTTTTTGGTATGGTTCATAAAACGGCTCAAAAGGATTATAAAATTATTATGTTAATGTTATAAATGTTTACATACTCGCACATCTGGCTTACAGCAAGTTGCAACTGAACCGTGTTGTATGTATAGTATTGAGTCGAAGTGAACGACTCATTGAACTACTCACTGACTACCAGACCTACTGCATAAACAAAATGTCTTGCTCATGGTTAAGGAAATGCACCAAAGATGAGTGCAGGATGTTTTCCATGTATTATCTAGTATAATATGTATTTGGCACTGCATGGGTGTACACAAAAAATGAATCATCCTGTCTTATACGAGAGGAAAAAAACAGAGGCAATATTTTAGTCTGCTGGGGATTATGCATGCATTTGTATTGGAGTGTTTTTGCAAATCCGTACGCTAATAAAATATTTGTTTGTGTTTTTAATGCAATTTAGTTATTATTTAATCGTATGGGTAAAAATGAATATTTAACTTTTGCATATATTATGTTCTGTACACACAGACAGCATACAGTCGATAGCGCAAACAAATATATTTACTCTACTGCTCAAGTCAGAACTGACAAATTTCATGTATCCACAAGTAAACATTGGAAGTTAGTTAGCTAGACATAACTTGAGCAACAAAATGTATCAGAAAATGTCGTTTCCAAAGTCTGATGAATGGCTGCCTGTATGATTTATGGTGTAGAGGAGAACCTATGGTGAAGGTGGCCGTCAATCTCGGTTGTCATTGAAAATTCGGCTGCCATAATGAAAAGTCAACAACTTGTTGCCCAGTGATTTTAATAAACACCACATTTTAGCTGATCAAGAACAGTCTGTTCATTCATTCATTTTGTAATTTCAAGGACTGTTATGACGAACTGAAATGAGACAAAATCGTTAAATAGAGATTTAATGAAGCTATATAGAAAATGACCGTTGACACCACAGCAATAGCAGCAGCAGTTTGTATACAATTATAAATGATCAAATGCTGATAATATTACATACTCTAATATGTCCTTTTAAATAAGATGAGCTGTTGCCTTATAAAGGCAAATTATGTTCTTGCTCTGCCAAATTCATGGTATTTGACAAAGCTATAAAATTGTTGTCTATGTTTCTGGCAGCTTTTTCCATGTCTACATCTAATTTGTATTCATCATTTAATCATTTTCCACTTGGGAAAATTGCATGCAAGTTTTCTGCTCCCATAAAAGCGTTTTTTTGGCATGCAGGTATTATGTATAGCTGGTAGAAAGAGTGCAACATCCAATTCTTGGTGTATTCATGAATTCAAGCTGCCTTAGGCCATCTAGACAGCCTCCTTCTGTGAATAATTGTAGCTCATGAATCCGGCAAACAAAGGCTTAAGGATGAAACTAAACATATAAGAAACTAACTAAGGTGATAAATGATTCACTGTCTCAAACTATGTTTTCATGCCTGAAAAAGCACACGCATCTCAGTTTCCTCAATGTGGAGTAAGTGGTGTACGCGTAGTTTTAAAATTGTATATGCCACTTGAATACTTGTCAGTCTCTCACGACAGAGTTGCACAAAAATTCTATAAATAGTTGTTGTACAAGCTAGCTAATGAATTTGTGTAAAATATGAAGTTGCTCTTGCATAATGTAGTACTTAAAGTGGTTAGGATACAGTGCATACAGTCAGTATTTTTTACAACTCCCTTTAGGTGTTTAAATGAGTAACAATGACCTCTATCACATCTCAATATTCACAACACAACAAACTGGATATCTTCATCTGCTTTATAGCTCAAGAATATGAATATGCGTCTGCGAAGTTGTATGTGTAGCTTCAACAAAATTAGAATTTTTTGATGTACTGGATACCTTATATATACAGGATGGGCATGGTTGAAACGTGATTGAAAAATGTCAATGTTTGAGGCCATTGAGGCCAAGCGCCTCCCGAAAACTTTGCTAGTTTTTGGGAAAAGCTGTACCCATTTGCCATTGCAGTTACACATTGCAACGGTGGAAGTGGAATGTAATATATACTAAATACGTTAAAGTATATGCAGCATGGAATTGTTTTACATTTTATTGAGGATAGGGTAGAATTATTACGGGTACCGTTTGTAAGTAAATCGACTGTCATTGTGACGGAAATTGTTCAGAGTTCAACAAGCCTGTAAATTGTAACTCCCTTTTACAATATGGCAGCTCATTGAGTTAGTCAGTTGGTTTTGAAGTCATTAATTTCCTTTGACATGTTAATTAAGTGTAGGGTGGTACAAACTTTTGCTGCCCTTTTCTCCTCAGAGAGTGGTGTTAATAATTGCGTTTTGTCTCCTCATTCCGTGTGGTATTAATTTCCTTGTATTCCTTTTTCACGTGTTTCCAGCAAAATTATCTCCTCAAGTTTGGCTACTTGCCACAATCTGGATTCGAAATCCGGGATCAAGTGTCTGAAGAGCGGATGAAAGAAGCTGTTCGAGAATTACAGGTATATAACTAGTTATAGTTAATGCTAACTATTTGCACCGTTTGGTCAACTGACTGTTTTTGCTTAGAGATTTGCTCACATCAAAGTCACCGGAGAGATCAATGATGAAACGAAAGCTTTGCTAAGAAAGCCCCGCTGTGGCGTTCCAGATGTACTTTCAGGACAATTCAATTCCCGTCGTAGGTATAAGAGATTCATAATTCAAGGACAAAAGTGGCCTAGGACGAACTTAACATGGAGGTAAGCATTTCTTGATCCAATTATGGCTCATTCATCCATGTATAAACGGTGATGAAGACTAGTAAAGCTCGAAAAGGGGCGGCTGCTGACGCAATAATAACTGTCTTCATTTTATGGCACACGACATGGAATGCTGTTTGCGTGTTTAATATAGTTAGACGCATAATTAATGTTCCTTTTCCTATATCAGAGATGTCATCACAAATTCTGCAACATGCAGACGTGAATGTTTGGATGGATTGTTTAATCTATGCTGGTCATTATCAACATGATTTTGATGAATTCCTTATCATCGCCACGAATACAGTAGTCAATCAATTGAATTAAGATAGACAATGAAATAAATTGCTCTGTGCTTCAACTTCAAGTATATTAAAAATGCTTTGCTTACGAATTGGGTAATGTTGACATCGGGGACAGCAAAAAATGCTCTTCACATTTGGTATGATGCTTGCAGCACTATAACATAATGCACAAAAGGTTGTGTGAGGCCGAGGCCGAGGCTCGCGACTGGATGTCCTATCTATTGTTAAGCGGAGTCGATGAATTGAATAATAAATTGGAGACATTTATTGACAGTTTACCGAACACACTGTAATTTAAAGTACTGTTAAATTTTGTTGGTCACTTAATGAGTGACTAACTAATTGCAAAAGTATTTAGAATTAGGAATCTTCATCATAGGAATCTTTGATGGTTGCTTGAGAAATAAAATCTTTTGTGCCATTTTGTTTACAGTTTTGTTCTACTTTTGAACCATTGTATCTAATTCGTTTTCTTGACAATATGGACGGATTGTCAGTAATATTCATTTTCCGTTGAACTTTAAATCAAAACCATTTTTGTAGATATTGATGCATGCGGCCTCTATCGAACGTTTTTAAAAATAGGAAAGCTTATGCCAATTGTTTGGTAGTTTGGCTCTTTGTTTAGCCTTTGTGAGTCCCACATTTGGACGCTAGAGGACTCCAATAGTTAAAAATTAGTTTGTGTGCTACTTACTTACTATATGAATTCTCGGAATTATTTTTCCGTATCCGGGGTTTCCGAATGGAAAAAACACAGTAGGTTTCAAATTACCTAGAAATTAAAGAAATTGGTTGCTAACCAATTTTTGCCTATTTTTTCATTTAGTCAGAACCAAGTTTTTTTGCCCTAACGTAGACCAATGTTTTTTCTGATTGTACCATTTTGTGCACCATTTTATTCCCTTTTTTTGCAGTATTGCTTGTAATCCTTATACATTTCGTATTCTTTATATTTCTACTTTAAACTTCAAAAAGGAATGTTGAAATTTTCCTACGGTTTGATTTTCGAAATTTTTGTCTTAGAATACAGTTTCAATCATTCTTTATCTTTGTTGAAAGTGGCTACATTTCCTACGCATAAATACGTAACGAAAAATTCC
>Ga0210040_10006821_pt1 | contig 14060 bp, 15 predicted proteins | sample CryGeyCG12114_NA_FD_185462 | JGI IMG/M metagenome (GOLD analysis project Ga0210040, IMG submission 185462) | Groundwater microbial communities from aquifer - Crystal Geyser CG19_WC_8/21/14_NA (SPAdes) (version 2) | ecosystem: Environmental > Aquatic > Deep subsurface > Groundwater | place: USA... | reverse complement strand
TTACAGCAAAGTCCTTAACAACAACATCAAATTACCTCCTTTCTCAATTTCTTCGGGAATCGCAACCGCAAATTGACTATTGTCAGCCATATTGAACAGTATATTTTTCAAGTACACAAGCTGATAGACCAAAATACAGTTTTCACAAAACTTTTTTTAAGGTAATATTTGGCTTCCAAAAAATTACTCGAATATAGAAACAATGTAGTGAAGAACAATTTAATTAACTACTAAAACCAGAAACCAGACTTTTTGATACAGAATAAATTAAATAAGCAATAATCCTGTAGTTATTATAGGATTTAAAGAATAATTAGCTCGAATAGTTAATGTTGATGATAACGTACTACGCCCTTTTAGTTGCGTTGAACTTTTACCGCGCCATGTGTATCACATGCAAAACAGATAGTGAATTTACTTTCTCTAGTCCCGCGTGAAAGTGTAAAGAATTCTGTTTAAGTATTTCATTGTAATTGCAGAAATCTTTCTCTGCTTTGTCGTGCTAAACCTACTGAATTAACCAAAAGTAACAACATATAACTGTAAGTATTTTACTCGAGTTACATTCGCTGTAATCGGCCAACCAAGCGATTATTTAATGCCGGTTGTTTTTATTATCATTTTAGATTTCTTTTAGTTTTGGAGGAGACGTAAAGACACATTAATTGGTGGACCAAGATTTCAACAACAGTCAGGATAGAAACTAAACGGATGACTGTACTTTCTTGCCGATGGGAAAATGAAATACGTAAGTCTGTTACATGTGTGATTATATTGTTATTTTATAAATTGGCTTATTCCATATTTGCGTCTAGTCATTTTGCAATGGGGGTACTTAAGAATGGCCAATAAAATGGACTGACGCTATAAGTTCATTTTGATTATGTTCCGGTAATGCATATAGGTTTATCAGTATGTAGATTATACTAGTGTTAATTATTGTACAACGTGGATACGTGACTTTTATTGCATTAAATGCATTCTGACTCTTCCTGAAGTTTAGTTAGGCAAGTCAACTGCAAACTAACTCACTCTGTCTGCTTGCTTGAGCTATCAAAATTCATTCGAATCCTTATTCCTTAATTTGGAAAATAAAATAGTATAACCTTGGAACGTGTGCTAAACCTTGCGGGATACTAAAATGGCGAGGAATCACTATCATGTTGGATTGCTCATTGGACGTATCATCCGTACTAAACTTCCTACCACTTCCTTTGGCAGGCAACTCGAAATTAAACTCTGCACCTCTGTTTCAGAATTATCATCCTGCAGTGAAAAAAGTATAGTTATAGATTTTAGATTTCACTTATTTCTTGAATTGATAAGTTTAGTCAATGTTTCTCATTATTGCATAGGAACTTTGTGAAATAAATGGATATATACTTGTGGATTCTACTCCCCTTTTTGGAGTTCCCTACGAATCCTCTGTTGACATTTCAGAGATTGATGTGATATTAGTATCCAACTCGTCGTCAATTTTGGCTTTACCATTTTTTACGGAGCATCCTGATTTTCATGGCAATGTGTATGCAACTGAGCCCTCGGTTAATATCGGGAAATTTTTTATGGAAGAATTGGTTGAGTTCGTCAATAGCGTTCCCAAATCTGGTTCAGCTAAGGAATGGCCAAATGTGTATAGAAGTCTAGAACCTCCTTTAAATTTTCCTGTCAACATTAATAACTCTTCGTTCAGTCGAAACCTCAAGGAAATTTATTCCAAGAAAAGTATTAGCGATGCTTTGCTGAAAGTTCGCATTGTTGGATTCAATGAAAACACTGTAAGTCAATCCTGGCCTTCCCAAATACCTTCATTTTTGTGTCAAGGGGCTGGAATGTTTTTCTCATATTGGTTGGATTTGTAATTTATGGGCAGGATATTTATGGGAAGATAATGGCGACAGCTGTGAGCTCTGGATATTCACTTGGAAGTTGCAACTGGGTTCTTAAATCAGAAAAGAAGAAAATTGTTTACGTTACATCTTCGTCTACGTTGACTACTCATCCAAGGTGTTTATTGATGTCAACTTTTGTATTCAATTTTAAAACTTCCTTGTAATTTAGAGAGCGTTATTTATGTTTTCGGATTCAGTCCCATGGAGCAGAATTCCTTGAAGGATGCAGACGTGTTTTTCCTCTCTGGTTTGACCCAAGCACCGAGCCAAAATCCAGATGCTATGCTAGGTGAAATATGCATGACAGTATTGAGCACAATTCGAAGTGGAGGAAATGTGATTTTTCCATGCTATCCAAGTGGAATAATTTACGACCTATTTGAGTGCCTGGGAACTCATTTGGACTCTAACGGTTGTGGAGCACCATTTTACTTCATTTCACCGCATGCTGAAACGTCATTAGCTTACTCTAATATACTAGCAGAATGGTAACGACTAACGACACACTTTTGAAGATTAAAAAATTTATAGCGTTTACATTTTTCTCCAACATTCTGTGCTCCCTGACTGACAGGCTTTCCCATAATAAGCAACGAAAAGTCTATTTGCCTGAAGATCCATTCCCGCATGCACAACTTGTGAAAGACGGACGCTTACGGCATTTTAAAGCACTGCATAATATTTCTGAACTGAAACAGCCATCAATAATTTTTTGTGGTCATCCCAGTCTCAGATTTGGAGATGTAGTTCATTTGGTAGAAACCTTTGCATCAAATCCAATGAATACGATAATATTTACAGGTAGGTACGATTATGATATTATCTAAAGCACTGAATTTAAATGATGCCCAAAATGAATTTATGTATATTTATGTCTGGAACTTTAGAAGCAGAATTTCCTCATATTGAGTGCATAATTCCATACCAGCCTATGGCTATGAAAGCAGTATATTGTCCCATTGACACTTCCCTCAATTTCTCGCAAGCCAATAAACTTATCAAGGACTTGAAGCCGTCACTACTTGTTACTAGTGAGGATTACTTAAAAGCACCAGTAACTCATCCGCACAGAACAGATTTCGTGATTGATTATCCAAATATCCAGAAAATATCATCTGGATCTGTTATCACTCTGAAACTCAAGCGATTGAATACTTCTGCATTTATGGACTCCTTGCTTGCCACTGAAGTTGAACCCTCGGCTCCTGATGAAAGTGGAACATTTGCTTCTACCATTACTGCTACTTTAAACAACATGGATAATAAGTACAGGCTTGTCAAGGTAGGACATTTATTTTCAGGGTTTACTGTAGTTTCATTTATTTTATTACAATGTGCTCGTGTTACTATTTATAGCCATCTATGGATCTATGCGACCCATGGAAATGCCCCCCAACTAAATATACTTGGGGCTCTTTAGATCCCTCTATTGTGATGCAGAAGCTTGTACAGGACGGGATTACACAGGCGAAGATACAGCACACAACTAATGGATTCATTATCACACTTGTGAGATATTTTATTTTATTATTTTTCGTTATGTTATGCATCATAACAAATGCGTTTATATTGTATACATTTTTGCAGGCACTGGAGAATGCTACAATTACTGTCGAACCAAATTCTACTCAAATTGTGTGCAGAAATGGGGATGGATCTGTTAGGCTTAAACTAAAACGAATTTTGGTGTCTTGTTTGACTGAGTTTTAATTTTTCCATGATTTTTTATGAATAAATATGTTTTCTAATGACAAAAATACTATTAGCAGTTTCATTTTCATCTTTCATAACGTCATCAAAAGCTGGATAGGTGCATGTGTGAAATGGAAAATGCTAGCCTTACAATACATAATCTCATTCTTCAATATAATATTATCCCAGGAGGCAATTAAATCTAATGAACGACTGTTAAGTTATGCGTATAAGTAATGCGTAATAAAATGGGGTTTATATTTAATTTGTATTTAAATTACAGGAATTGTCTAAGACACTAGACTGTTGATTTTTGGGCTTACCACCAGCAACGGGCTGTTTACACACACCATGTCGCAAGTCCCTTGTAAATTTTTTGCAAGAAATATGTGCAGATTTGGAGACAAATGTAGATTCTATCACGATCGTGGTGGTGGTGATGTGTCTCAAAATACAGGTTTTATGGCCCCGTCCAAATTTGGTGGTAGGTTACGTTGCTCATGTGGTGTATTTTTAATGGATCCTTGAAAAAATATTGGTTTTTTATGTTACCTAAACTGTATCTATTACCTAGGATTTGGTGGAGGTCAAACAGCGTTTGGGGGCTCTTCTTATGGAACTCAAAATAGTGGGCAAAAAGCGGACCCTAATTTTGAAGTTATTTTGTAAGCAGGCTAACATTCATATACCTGCTTAGTTTTCGTTAGTCTCATTTCCTGTCGTCCAGCCATTTAATTGACTAATTCTTCTTTTTAGGGAAAGCATTAGAAGGGACATGGAACAATGGCAGCCATCGTCGGTATGGCCCCTTTCATGCTATGGGATAGGTGGCAAAGGCTGCCTAAACGGCTTAGATGATATATCCATAGAAGAATTTCGATACTACTTCATGCAAAACAATAACTCAGTACCTGCAGAAATTCAACAAAGATTTAATATTCAGCAGCAAGTTCGTATGAGCTACCAAAGCATGGGTCCCGAACAAAGAGAAGCTGTGGTATGCACTGAAACCAAACTTTTTAACTTCTTATGAGGAACTAGCTAGCATTTTCTAAACCTACATTTGTATTGCTGAATTTTAGGCTAAGACTATTTATGCAGACACAAATACCAATGCGAACACAGTATTTGGAGCACCAGCACAGCCTGCACTTGGGGGAAATCCTTCTCCATGGGGTGGTCAAACGCAACAAACTTCAACCACACAATTTGGCTCTCTGAGTACACAAGCTGCCCCATCAATTTTTGGTGGCTCTCAGGCGACAGTTTCTCCCTTTCAGTCCAGTAATCAAAATGTGTTAGGTAGTCAAATGGCGAGTACAATGAATCCACAGCAGCCCCAATCTTCTGCATTTGGAAGTGCGTTTGGAGGCAGTGCCCCTAATACTGGGCAAATGTTCCCCTCTAGTGGTTTTGGTATTGGTAATGTAAATAGCGTCCCAACTGCCTCGCCATTCGGTCAAAGTGGATTTGGGCAACCCGCTGCTCCTACTATGGGCAATTCGCCGTCCGTGTTTGGCCAACCGAGTTTCACCGCTCAACCAAGTGCGTTTGGATTGGCAATGCCGACTCAGCAACAGTCGGTTGGTTTTGGAACCGTGGCATCAAATCCAGCAGCGCCACCAGCATTTGGTAGCGTCCCGATGAATCCTACTATCGGAAGTACTCAGGGAATAGCTCAGCCAACAGCCGGTGCTTTTGGTGGACTCTCTACAACTCCGTCACAATTAACTTTTGGAGTCGCTCCTAATGCTAATCAGCCGGCGACACAACCAACCGTGAATAACGCATTTAATAACAATAATATTGTTGGCGATACTACTGGATTCGGTGGCAGTGGCAATGCTATTACACAAACAGGAGTGTATTCTGATGATGCGATGCTAACACCAGAGGAGAAGGAAGCTTTTGCAGCGCCTGTATTTACTTTAGAAAATATACCTACAAAACCTCCCTCTAAAATGTATGTGTGAATCGTATCTCACTACGGGATTGTACAATAAATTATTGATTTGACACGTTATATCGGTTTTTCGCTAATATTTTTTGTGATATTATTCATGTTGGATGAGATAATATGTATTTTATGTATTTTATGTGGAAAAAGTGAATTGATTTTTAAATAAAGACAAAGATAGTTTAACTCTTCTGAAGCTGAGTAGGTTACTGATCCAATATTTATTTGCATGGTTACCTGGGATGAATTAATGTTCAAAAAAATTATTATTCATGGGAATGAAGAGGCAATCAACAAGTCAATTCATCTTCATATTCACAATAGCTGGCAAAAGTTTGATCAATAATCAATTTATACCATTTCATATGCACATAATCATACACAAACATAGCAGCAGTGAATACAAATAAAATTGTAATACATTGGTGACGTGAAATCTTCTTGACCATTAGTTAGTGGCAGACAAGAATTTCCGGACAGTTTTATTCATTTAAAATACTAGAAGCAATTTAGCCCTTACATCCATGGATGAGCCAGTTGAAGTAGAGAGGGCGCTATGTGCTCCAAAAGCAATGACGGATGAAGAAGCAGCCGCTTTGGAAAAAGCTCGTCAACAGCGCATTGCAGCACGAAGGGCAAGAATTAAAGACAAAATGAATAAAGCGTAAGAAAGTTGTTGCGGACAAGAATAAATTGACATTAAGTATTGCTTATATTTGTAATTGAAAACTACACATTCATATGAATTCAATAGTTTAGTCAATTCAACTAAAAAAATAATAATAGTTGTAGTAAAGATGTATTTCTGACACTAACTTACTGACTTAGGAAAGCTGATGCAGGGGACGATTTGTCTACAGCTTCTAGCTCTTTGGATTTCATGGCTGCGGGAGATGATAAAACTGCAACAGAGCAAAATGAAGAAGGGCACGAAAATGACTCCAAGCAGACGTACGATACTACACAAACGTTAGAAAAACAGATTGAAGAAAGCCGGAAACAATTAGAGCAATTGATTCTTGATGGAGAAACAATGGTATCTACTTTTTTATCATATAATAAGATTATCAATGCATGCATTAAATCTTCTTACAATGTTTGTGAGCCATGGTTTTATGCAATAGATCACAAATGTAAAAGTAGCAGCCGAATTCCGGGAAAAAGTACGACATGACAAGCAAGATCTGACAAGAAAGGAAAGACTTGAAAGATTACAAAAAGAAGCGGAAGAGACACAGGCTATGTATGAGGAAATAAGTAAAAACTGGGAAATTAATGCTGAAAAACAATTGCCCTTAGAACTTAATGAAAAAGTAGGGTGCAAGAAAATGAAATGTGATAAATGGACCTATTTTTATTTGAGAAATAAAATGGCGATATTATAATGTAGATCAAAGCACAGCAAGATGCATGTGATGATTTAAATGAGAAAAAAGACGATATGATATACGCTCTGAGACGAGAAATCGAAGAAAATGATTTCGACTATGAAAATAATTTGGAGATTTACCAGAAGGATGTGACTTTGATGGGTGACCGAATTGACGATCATATTGATGATTTGAGGGCCACTTTTTTGGAAGAATTGCGACTTATTGAGGTAATTTGAACATAATTTGCATTTACGCATCCATATTTCCCTATTGAGGAAATAAGAGAATCTGAAATGATATATGATTATGATGATGATTAGTCAATGATCTTCTTAGAATTCTACGTGCCGTAACCGACAAAACGTCTTGGAAGAAAATCACAAACAATGGATGGAGCTTTTGAATGAATTCGAAGAAATGGAACATCAGTGTCTAGAAGACCGAAAAACTGAAGCGATAGAAAAATTCAAAACCCTGAATGAGTTATTTGCTACAACTAAACAGGAAACTAGAAGAATCCGCAATAAACTTGAGGACGATTCACGACTACTTTTGCAAGAGTCAGAAAAACTGAAAGCCGCATGCCAGCTCAATCTTGAAAAAATGGATTATAATTTGTACATCCTAAAGAACCGAGAATCGGAAAACATTCAAAAAAAGAATCGTCTCAAAAGACTTTTGGTTCGATTACAAGACAGATTCACAGAAAAATCTTGCCTGCTCCGATTGAAGATAGAAAACGGGAAAAGACAAAGTGACAAGATGATCAAAGAAATATATCGCTTTGAAGAACTTTTGGCTACTATTGGAAAACGCACTTTGCATATGGCGAGTTCTGACTACAATAAATACATGGACCTATGGGTTGGTAGTGAAGAAATAATGCGAGAAAAAGTATTACATCTTTTGGAAAGTGAGCGATTCATCTATGAAACACAACTGGCTATTGACTTTCAAGCACCTGATTTGAAGGTATTTGACAGACGTCCCGTCGAAATTGAAAGTTTTCTGGCTAAGAAACGAAAGCTACCTCAACAAAGTAATTCTATTCAAATTATAATGGTTAAAACGGATAAAGTAAATATGTAATTTACTGTGCACATAAATTAAGTACGTGTTTTCATTCGCTGCAGCAGTTTTTGTAGAAGATGAAGAATCTATAGAAGTCAGCTCCCAATCTTCAGAATCGATATCTGAAGCCCCGTCAACCTTAACCGAAGAATCTTCTGAAGTTGGTAGTGACAACTTTTCAAATCGACTTAGCAATCAATCATCCAGTTTGAGTTTGCTTATAAATCCATCAGCGTCATTGGTTAGGGGCATATTGAGATTTGTGATTCTTTAAAATGCTGCATGCATGCATGTTTCCGTTATCATTATGCAGATTATTTGCTGTACAGGAATTTTTACCTGGTCCACGACCAGACCCCAAAGTCCAACGCAGGCTTATGAAGCATATTACAAAAGTCATTTGTGAGCAAACTGGCTTCATCCTGGAAGAAAAACTTCGTACAATTCTTTCCCCTATGATTAACACTGAAAGGAATCTTATCCATATTGATGCTGTGCTTCATGTAAAAAATGCATTTGCTTCATTTCTATCATTATAATCATTTGTTCCAATTGTGGTGATATTTTTCTCACATCTACTTGTACTTTTTAAATTTCATTAGGCACTTGGGATTAAAAACGCAGTAGAAATGGAAACTTTGGGCAAATACATCCTAAAATATTGTGCTATCAACAAAGGAATAATGTCCAAGGTTTGCAAGAAACACTGTTTCATGTATAATCTTTGGGCTCAGTATTTAATGCAACAACTATTTGGTTCACTTATAGATGCCATCTGAAGTGTCCGTCGGCGTGACAGCAATGAACGTTAGCAAAGAAGGAATCGACAATGACGATGATTTGGGGGTAGAGAAACCTAAGGAGACCGAAGTCAATGAGGGTGATGAGGATTTGAATACTGCAGATAATATGGCAAGACAAATACTGGCTAAAAGTATAGTTGGCACAGTTCCTATTGGGAAGCCCAAACCACCGAGTGAAAAAATGTCGGTTGATGTTCTGTTCCAAGCTCCTTCCGTAGCAGCAAAAAGTGAAGAGGTAGCCAAAACTGCTCCTGCACTGGAAGCTACCCAAACTAAAGATCAATCAGAACAAAGGCCTCATACAGTTGCAACCGATGGAATAAAAATCAATGATAAGCCCCAACCAACTTTGACCAATGCAAAAACTGAGGAGCGGCCCCAGAGTGCTGAACCTGCTTCTAAAACGAGCGATAAGGATAGACCAATAAGTACTATTGACGTCCCAAGTGAAAAAACATCGGTGGCTATAAGTGAACAAAAGAAGATGCCTGTGTCCGTTGATGGAAAAGAAAGAAAAACTAAAAGTATCAAAACCCAAGACGAAACAAAACCAGTAAAAAATTTGCATACTTTACTCGGTGATAGAGAAGACTCTGGTGATGACGAAAACGTAACCAAGTCTAGCAGAAAAAGCGATTCAACTTTAGAGTTGGACGTTTTCTTAGATAAAAAAGCTGGAGAAAGAGTATCAATGCTAGATGATGACGATGATGTTCCATTATTAGCAACGGAGGATTCCACAACTTCATTGAAAAAAATTATTGACGGCTTAGATTCTATAGGGTCTGCTGAAATGGCTTTAATGGAAGTGAATTTGGGCGATTCCTCACCAGCTTATGGTAAGAATGTTGATTTAAGTATGTATCATAGTATCAGAAAGACTGCAATTATTATTGTATTCTCTGGTCTGTATGATCATTGTGGTTATAAAACTTTCGAAGAGAACTCAAGTTCGACTAGCGAACAAGAAGCAGCTGTGGAACCTGAAGAAGAAATAAATGAAGCATTAGTTCACCGCGACAGAGATAGAGCGGATCATTTGAATGCCCCAGAACATGTTGATGGACTTTTTGAAAATAATGAGAATGCTTCTCGAAGTGGTTTTAAATTTACACCTGAAGAAGACAACGAAATAAAAACTGTTTCTGCTAGCTCCATGCTCCCATCTATGCACACAACCACGGATAATACTGACGAGTTTATGTTTATTCATCCAAATGATGTTCTCAAAGCGTTGGCTTCGTTTTGCAAGGATTACAATGCTAAAATTAAAGTGTAAGTAGGTTTTTCGTTGCTTGAGCTGAACGCCAAAAATTATTGTTTGTTTAGCAATTTGCTAGCATTAGGATTTTTTAGGATGTACTTACACTTTTTGACTCATCGATTGCAGGGACGCTATAGTTTGACACATGCGCAGTGAAGTTTCCTTTGTGTTCTGATAACTGTTTGTTTCTTTTGTAATTGTAAATTGTACAGAGGACTGAATTGAACATAGTCACTAAAAACGAAGCCTCAAAAAGGCCACTTTAGTAGGAAAATGCGTTAGCAAAAAGTTGTCAAATATTTTGCAAATGCAACATTGGAAAATTACATTCCGGAATCCAAGATTTTCCAAAACAAATTTGAAAAATGTCTTCAATATTTACCAAAATATTTTTAAAAGGTTTCCCAACTGTTAACAAAAAGTTGCATCAACTATTCATAAAGTGTTGTGTTTGATCCTGTCTGGTACCAAATCAGTAGCTTTTGCTATGTATGATCCTGTCTTGTGGTTTGTAGTCTTACAAAAACTAAACTACTAACCAAATTATCTTTTCTTTAGTGAGGTCCGAACTGAGGAAGAAATGATCAATTCTCGGCTGACGAAACTAAAATTCCCTTCACAAGGAGCTGTAGGAGCATACTGGGATAATGTGTATACAGTTTTAAATCCTAAAGGAAAGGATGTTTGGGAGACAATTGAAAATGCTTTTGAGCAGTACAATGGTGCTCTAAAAGGTGATGTTTGGCATTGATATTTTTCTAATGAATGATTTTTACCTACAGAAGCATAATTTAAAACTTGTATTTATTATTATCTGCAGAAAGGAACGCGTTTGTGAATGAAATTGCCAAATTGTTTCAACAAAATTTTGAGCTCAGCCATTTGCTCAAGAATTACATGAGCGAAGGATCCCAATGTTACGGAATGCAGACTCCAAATCCATTGAACCCATCGGATATGGAGTATTGCGGATAAATATACAACTCTACAAGTAGAAAGCTCTAAATTTTAACGAGTTTATTTTTGGCAGTCCAATAAAATATTTGTATGCATTATTTGAATGAGTGCTAATTAATTCAAGAAAGTAAAAGTTGTGTTTTCATTGTTGCTAGCAGTCAATACAAATTAGTGGAGTAATTACCCATCACTTCGACTAATTAAACTGCAGTGATACCATGGGATCATTAAGTAAAGAATCTTTTCAGTAATATAGACATGAAAACTTTAAAGCTGCGTAGATAACTTTAGTTTTAGTTTAAGTATCCAGGATGACAATCACATTTTTAGATATTTAAGATAGGTTACAGTGGCTACATTCTTCACAATTTACTAATTTTTTGTGCAGCATTGACGTTGTGTACGTGCACCGTCCTTACACCTTTCTGTTCATTATCACACCACGAAATATTTTTTGCTCCTAGTTAAATTACATTCAGCGAATTAAATTGTTTTATTTTGGTGTCGTTTGTCATGTTTATTGTTGTGAACATTGTGAATGAGCTAACAAAAAAATGAAACTGACACCACACTCCGGTTGCTACGCATGTAATCGCGATGTTATGCTATCATTTGCATACCGTAAGGTCCCTCAAAATCAAGGTTGATTGTGGCCAATTGTCATTATAGCATGAAATTAGGGTTGCAGTTATTTGTATTAAATTAAATTTTCGATGCTTGCACATGATCAAATCCGAGAGTCCAACAGCTATGGAAAATATTAATTTCACAAAAAATTACAAAAAATGTACAACTACTGTCCGTTTCAATGAAATACGGAGTTCCTAATGTTAAATTGGCTATCTAGGCTTGTTGGATGATCACCGTGAAAAAGACAAATTTCGTAAAAATTGCCTCGGCAACCAAAATATGTTCTACATTTTAAGTCCCCATGATGAGATTAAGACGAATTTATTATTATTATTTTATTATTTATTTTTTGCTCAATGATAAACAAACTCTGCCAGGTTACCATTGAAAAAAGTTACTCCGTATTTCATTGAAACGGACAGTAATTGTCAGTATAGGTAGATTAATATTAGGATAAAATAACTAATAAATAGGACAATATTAGGACTGGGTTCGAACAAAATTACAATTGCATACTTTTGAGTATATTATGCCCCTCTTGATTTCTTGATGCACGGGTTTTTGTTTTTTAATACTCAATACAGCAAATTTGAAAGAAAATGTAACCCCAATCCAACTTTGTGTCATAATGACTGCTTTCTACACAGTTCACAATTAGTATGAAATGAAAGAGTTCAAGTGAAATGCTCTTTCGTCAATGATAAACAAATACACCAAAGCAAGTGGACATGAATAAGTACTGAAAAATTTGCACCAAAACTATATTTTTCTATCCTATCGTACAACAATAACAATATCTCTAAATACAAAATTTCAGTCAAACCAACGAAGATTTGGAAATTGAAAAACAACCTACATGCGTGGAAGCCCTGTGTTTTTAATTATCTTGTTTGACACGCCTCACAACCTCTGTATGTATACGCTGGTCGACCTATACCATTGCTGGGCTTATTCACGATTTATTAATTTTCCTTTGGGGTAAGGGGATCGTCACACGTTTTGTTCGCCGCAGTATTTTGCATAACTTCTATTAAATACAGAGGTTGACGCTGATCGATTCACTATTACATGAGTTTACAATTAAGACTTTTTTTCCCACTTTCCACATGGCGATAAGACAATGAAAGGAGAACCTCATATAATGTGCTTCAACATTCTCAAAATACTATTATTCATAATGCACACAAAGTTTAATCAAAATCCTTTGATTTGTTTACGAGATATTCTACTGAGAGACATTCCAAGACTATATACCCTTACAGACAGACAGACACAGTGACGGGAATCTCATTGTATAAAATAGCTTCGCTTCGCTCACCATAACTATGTGGAAAAAAGAAATAGTTTGATTAAGTATATATTTTTGTTTTTGCAAGTATTTAAAACGTTTAACTACGGGATCTGAAGTTTTTTACTTCATACCCAATATCCTACTGCTCATTCAGCTAAAGAACGGTTAGCAAATGGACAACACTTGTAAAACCACAGCTTCCAGCATTACCTTCTTTATTCGTGACATTATTTGCTATCAGATGGTAACGAAAATATTGCAGATTTTTTACCCTGTTTTTTTCTCCTCATTTTGCCTGATTTTATTACCATATAAAACTTGGCGCTACCAAGCACCACATCATTCAGTCTGATTGATCTTGCTTAACTATCCGTTTGAATTTATTCTTATCTCAAGTTCTCAAAATGAAAATAATTATATTCGTTTTCGGATTGTGTACTGCAGCAGCAGTCGAAGTAGTACAAAAACCAGGTCAGTTTATTTTAATAATATTTGTAGGCCCGTATATGTTAGATTCAGTCAGTATATTATTTTATTCTGAAATATATTTTTCACTCGTAAATATTGTATCAGACTCGGCCCGAGCTCGAAATCGAAGGCAAGGATTCGGAAGCTTAAGACCATCTTTGGGAGGTAGCTATGGAACTAATAATAATCAAGGCCAAGGCTACGGAAATTATGGAGGGTATGTTTTACCAATATATCATGGCTACGGAAATCAAGGTGGTGGCTACGGAAACCAAGGTGGCGGATACGGAAACCAAGGTGGCGGATACGGAAACCAAGGTGGCGGATATGGAAACCAAGGTGGCGGGTATGGAAACCAAGGTGGCGGATACGGAAACCAAGGTGGCGGATATGGAAACCAAGGTGGCGGATATGGAAACCAAGGTGGCGGGTATGGAAACCAAGGTGGTGGATACGGAAATCAAGGTGGTGGCTATGGAAACCGAGGTAGTGGCTATGGAAACCAAGGTGGTGGCTATGGAAATAGAGGTATTGGGATTCTCAACCTAGCAGCCGAAGCGAGTAGACGTGCTCAGACACTCCTCTCTTATCTCTTATTTTGTGATAATAGTTTCTTATAAAATAGCAAAACTGTACAACTGTATTCAAAAACACTTGTTTTA
>Ga0210040_10006820_pt1 | contig 14063 bp, 3 predicted proteins | sample CryGeyCG12114_NA_FD_185462 | JGI IMG/M metagenome (GOLD analysis project Ga0210040, IMG submission 185462) | Groundwater microbial communities from aquifer - Crystal Geyser CG19_WC_8/21/14_NA (SPAdes) (version 2) | ecosystem: Environmental > Aquatic > Deep subsurface > Groundwater | place: USA... | reverse complement strand
CGCTTGGAGGCGTCGAGTCGCTGATCGAGTGGCGAAGAATGAGCGACACTGATGTCGACGAGAGGCTGCTGCGTGTTAGTGTGGGCGTGGAGAATTGGGAAGATCTTAAGCACGATTTACTCGGCGCCTTCAAGATTCTAGCTGGAGTAAATGACGGGAAGAAGTCGGCTGCGACCACAGTAGAAGTCCAGGTCGGACAAGAAGGAGCAAAAATGCCTGAAGCAGGCGCTGGTGCTGTTTAAGAGTCAAGACTATTCTTGAGCTTAAGCATGCACTATCAAGCCGTACGATTGTAATTTGGTCCCCACAAAGCCATTTTCATGCTCTCCTCGCACATTGTACAAACCCATACTTTCACCCAGTCTCCCTTCCTTCTGCACAGCATTTCCCCACTGACACATCAGTGCATCCTCAAACCATCATTCCGAGTGCGTTCAAGTCAGTGGGTATAGAATTCCTGCGTAGTTCAACCTTCCCAATAGGCACATTTGTCGTCATCACCATCACACTCGCACTGCCTTTCTCCCCACAGTTCCGCACTTTCTTAGTCCTGCTATTGAGACTGATCTTGATGTCATGCTATTGGACACTCAAATTATGTGCCTTGTTCCCGAATGGGATAGACAAGCTACAACCCATGTGGAGGAGTGAGGGCGCATACAACCTACAACGTGTTCGATCTACATGGAGCATAGCTAATGAAGACGATCGCGTCTGTAATAGTAATGGAGATTGAATGTCGTTTGCGAGAGTATCTGTGGCTTCTGCGTTCGGCGTAAAATGTATAGGGAGGACACTAACACGTGTTGTAAATCCAAGCTTCTCAGAATCAATGCTTGTGTTAAGACCAAAGCTAAGCATTAACGAAAAAGATGTTAGATTCTGCGTTGTTTGCCGCTTTGCGGGTAGCTTGCGGCCAGTTGGGCAGTTAAGAGGCTGTGTAGCATTTATCTATGCAATTTTCTACTTTTCATGCCGTGCGAACTATAACATCGCATGTGCAAGCTGTAGTAGAAAAGTGCATAAGAAGCAGAGAAGAGGACCAGGGAAAGTATGATTTGGGAAGGGGCGAAGGCGCGATCAGCGGGCACCTGCAGTAGCGCCGGCAGTCTGCCTCGGCCCCAAGAGGTTCCCAAGGTTCAATGTTGCAAACGCGTTTGATTGTGTGCCACCAGCAAACGATAATTCAATTCCACAGCTCGAGCTCAACATCAGTGCCGTTGTATACTTTTATCACTGACCTCTTCACCACATTTGGTCCCGAAGTTCGACATTCCGACCATTTTCCTGTTCGCTCCGCGACCACCTCACCACAATGGACGAAACAGAAGGCATTATCTGCGAAAGAAAGCTCACTCTCTGTCCCACACTCGCAGATTTGTCCATCCCAGAAGTTCTTCAAGACTGTTCCCATTGCACCGACTTCACCCTACATTGCTGCTCCTGCTACAATCGGCGCCTGAGTCTTCCTAAGAGCCTTCGATCGTCCATTCCCTGCCACCACTTCCGCATCATATTCACCGACGGCGCGTGTGCGAACAATGGGCTACCCACAGCAAGAGCTGGAGCGGGCGTAGCATACGGCGCTGATGCTGACAGCCGCTTATCCATTCCCATCACGAACTTGGAGGACAGTTTTCCGTTGCGGTCGAATCAGCGAGCGGAACTTTATGCGGCGAAAGCAGGTGTGGAGTTCATGGCTGAGGCCGATGAGGCCTATTCCACGTCGCCCAAGGGCAAACCGAGATCCTGGATCGTCGCGACTGATTCGGAGTATGTTGTCAAGGGCATAACGGAGTGGCTGCCGACATGGAAGGTATGTTAAAACCCGAACTATCCTATTTCCGACGGGGTTTCGAGAGATAATTTCTAACCGAGCTGTAGAGGAATAACTGGTGCACATCCAAAGGTACCAGACCCGCGAATTGGACCTGTTTCTCGCTCTTGATGCTGTGGTGTCGGAACACGAGGCTAAGAATGTCAATGTCAGTTGTTCGCATCTGAAAGTTTGGTTGGTCAGGCATGAGACTAAAAATTTGTAGATCGGATTCTGGCATGTTCCAAGGGAGCACAACCGACTCGCCGATGCTCTTGCGAAGGCGGCTGCCGTGGACGGTCATCTGGCTAGCGTGTAGGCTCAAGGAACGGCAGGGGTGGATGTATCTCTTCACCTACTCGTTTCGCACTTCCTTGGGAACTGGATAAAGCTTCATTTCCCTGCTCAAATCTTGAGCCCTTCCATCTCAGGCGTCAACTTTAAAAAGTCATTTGCCCTCTTCTCATCCTCTTTGATCATCTCCGCCGCCCCTTCACCAATCCCGTACGCAACCATCTGCGTGTGCCCGTTGTTTACACGAGGGACACTCGATACATCCGCTACTCTTAGACCCCTGACACCCTTCACCTTCAGCCTCGAATCTAGCACCGCATTCTGATCCCCTTCCTTCCCCATCGCACACGTTCCAGATGCGTGGTAGCACGTCGTTGCATGCTGACGTACATGTGGCTCCCAGTCCTCTCGCCTCGTGTGCGCGTGGTGCTTTAGGTCCGCGGGCCAGCTACCTTTGATGATGTTCTTGGTGCCTGAGCCAGACATTACGATCTCATTTGCAAAACGACACGCTTCACTCATGACGAGCATGTCGAGGGGATGAGACATGTACGCGTGGTCGACGATCGGATTCTTTAGTGGATCGGCGGATGAGAGGGTGACGGTGCCGCGTGAATGCTGGTTGAAGAGGAGAGCGCACAGCGCGAAGGCGTGTTTATGATCGATTGGAAAGTCGGCGTATTGTTTTGGTCCGCCGTAGAGCTCTGTGTTCCAGAATTCGATGTTTGGCTGGTCTTTCGTTAGGCCCATCGGATCTCGTCCGTCACTTCTTTCCTTCTTCGCGTTGTGCCAGAGCTCGGAGTCCTTCAACCTCTCGTCGAGGCGTGCATAACCGAATATGCCGAAGGGAAACGTAGATAACACGCCAGTTTTCTTTTCTTTGTACAATTCGTAGCTGGATGCGATGGCGTTGTCGTGGTACGCGAGATGGTCATTAGTAAGGCCAGGCTCACTGACTTCGTAGAAGATGAAGCAGAGAACGTGGTCTTGTAAGTTTGCACCGACGCCGGGGGAGTCGAAGATGCAGCCAATACCTTGTTCTTCCAAATGTTGCTTTGGGCCGATGCCAGAGCGCATCAAGATCAAAGGCGAGCCCTAAGGTAGGTGTCCGAAGTGCATAGCATCTAGGCAAAAAAGCGTACTAAGATACTAATCTACATTTAATTAATAGCTAAAACACTCCCTATACTACTTCTTACACTACTCCCTACACTACTTCTTATACTACTTCTTATACTACTTCTTATACTATAATTACTCTTACGCTACTTATTAACTTCTATTATATACTTATAGTAATAACTCTAGTAACACTATTTCCTATACTACTCCTTATGCTAACTTTAACTCTAACTCTACTACTACTTTTAGCTACTTACTTCTACTTTACTACTTTAAATAGCTTAATAAAATAAGCGCGTATATTCTCTCTAAGTTTAATAACCTTTAGGTTTAATATAATCTTTATATAAAGTTTAAGCTCTTTAAGCTTTACTATAGCCTCTTTAAAAGGCTACTTAGAAGCTATAAGTTTATTATTAATAAAGTCTAAAGATAGTATATCTATAAAAAAGAAAATATAACTAATTCTAAAATAAGATATAAAGATACTAAGCTTTGCGCTAGTATAGCACTAATTATATATATCTTCTATAATAGCTTTAATAAGATAGTTAGTAGACTAGTAACTTATAGCTCTTTAAGTCTCCTTAAGTAACGCTATAAGATCCTCTATTATTAAGTTACTAATCTAATAGCCTAAATAATCTAGTCTAGTTAGCTTAATAGTATTATACTATAGTAAATTAAAGTATAAGCTATATAATTAACTAAGTCTAGCTTAGTATTTTAGAGCTTTAGTATATTTATAGTTAAATACTAGAGTATTAGTATAACTACTAGTATATAGCGTATCCTTATCTATAGCTTTATAGTCTATAGCTTTAATATTAAGGAACTTTATAGCGTTAGTTCTATACTTACTAAGATACTTAATAACTTTAGAAGAGAGCTTTAGCTTCTCTAGCTTTATAATAGTTATATAGTATATATTTAACTTCTACTTCTTATCTCTCTTATTATTTATCTTCTTCTTTTTATAAGCTAGCTCTTTAAATTCTTTAAAAATAGCTAAGTAAATTATCTAAAGACTAGCTCTTTCTATTATACTAAAAGTAGCTTAAAAAAAATTTATAATATTATTAACGTATAAGCTACTAAGGATAGACTTAAATACTTATACTACTTTAGTTAAGGGCCTAGCTATAGGTATCTAGTTTATAGTTAGTATAGTAATTAAACTTAATCTACTAGGTAGCTATATTTAGGAAGTAGAGAGATTTATAGTAAGTACTAGAGTATTTACTAAAGCTGCTTTATAAAGTTAGTAAAGAAGTTTAGCTATAGTAAAAGTATTAGATTAGGCTAAAATAGATATAGTAGTAGTAATAATAGTAGTAAAAGTAGGTAGAGTATATAGGATATAGCCTATATAGTATACTTAAGATTTTATAGTATAAGAAGACTAGCTTTATATATACCTTAAACGAAGCTATCTTCTATTATTTATTAACTTATATCTTAAGTTTAAAGCTTTATCTTTATAGAATAAGATAACCTAGGTTATACTAGACGTAAACTTAATACTTCTTAGGCCTATTATTAGTTAGTATTTATCTTTATAGAATAAGATAGCCTATATAAGATACTATAGTCTTATATACTAGATATAAACTTAATACTTCTTTAGCCTATTATTAGCTAGTATTTATCTCTAGTTAACTATAAACTATTCTAAGTATATCTTTATATAAAGTAAATAGTTATAAGATAGAGTTATCTTAGTTATACTACTATACTAAGTACTATAAACTATTATATAGTATCTTAGATAGTAAACGCTAGCGCTTCTAGAATAGTCTAGCCCTCTCTTTAGGTAAATAAAGATACTTTTTAAGTTATTTAGCTATTTAAGTATAAAGTCTAACTCTCTTAACTTCTCTTACGTTATATCTTTAACGTACTTTATACTTTATAAATAAAAAAGTAGCTACTAAGTACTTTCTATAATACTTTCTAGCTATAAGCCTATACTTTTATATAATAATAGCGTAAACTATTATAAGTATAAGTATAATAACGTTATAACTTATTATAAGTATAAGTATAATAAATACGTAGCTTATTATAAGTATAAATATAATAATAGTATAAATAACTACTAGTATAAAGTAAGTAATTATACTATTTAGTAGTAGTATAGCTATAAATTCTAGATTCTAATATTATCTAAGCTTTAAGTAATTATTATAGCTACTATAGCTCTTTTAATATAATAATCCTTCTAAGAAATAAATAACTTACTAAAATATAATAATTATATAGCTTAATATTAGTAGATTACTAAGAACTACTATTATATTATATAAGAGAGGTGTAAAAACCTACTATTACGTATTAGGCTTTTACGTAAATAAGACTAGAAGCGTATTAGATAGAAGTTCCTATTTAGCCTTATCTATCTAATTCCTCTCTATCTTTTAGACCTCTTATTCGTATAAATAGTTAAGATATCTAAGGATTATTAGTTAGACTAGAGATTTAAGTAACTTAAGGTTACGTAGTATATAATAATCTAGGTAGCTCTAATTGTATATTATATATAGGTATTTAGTTAGAGGCTATAGATTAGGTAAATACCTTATCTTTTTATTATTCCTTTTTTACGTTAATATACTCTTAGTATAGCTATAAGAGAGTAGTAGGAATTAAACTCTACTAATATATCTATAGTATACCTAACTAGACTTTCTATTTTATATCTAGTATACTAAATAGCTATAGATACTTTATATCTAATATACTAAACAGCTGTAAACACTTTATACTTAATATACTAAATAACTATAAATACTTTATACTTAATATACTAAATAGCTATAAATACTTTATATCTAGTATAGTAGATAGCTATAATATAGTATCTATAGTATAATTACTAAGCTTTAGATCTAAAGCTAATATTATATTTAACTTAATATATAAGCGAGAATATAGTATAGAAGTAAGTAATCCTAAAAGCTAGTAAGCTATCTTAATAGCTGTATATCCTTATAATATACTATAGTATACTAGATCTAAGTAATTATACTTAGATTTTACAGCTAACTAGTCTACTTATAATTAGTATAGCTTAATATACTTAAGGTTAAATAATAGGAGTTATAGATTTCTATAAGAGTACTAGCTACTACCTAACGCCCCTAAGGTTCTTAAAACGTCTACTTAATACTTACTCTTACTATCCTTATATAGTAGAGTTAAGTCTATAGTAATCTATCTTAAAAATTAAGTATAAACTTTATATATATTAATACTAAACTATAAATTAGCTACTAGTATAATATCTCCCTAAGAGACTATATAATATATACCTAAAGTACTACTTAAGAGATGTAATATTATAGACTACTATAATAATTATTAAAGCTCTATACTACTAGTTCTTTAGGTTTCTACTTTTAATAATAGTTCTAAAAAATAAGCTATAAGTAGGTTAGACTAGATACTAAACATCTATATTCGTAATTCTATAACTCTAGAGATATACTACTTAAAGACTAGAGATATCTATAAAGTGTATAGATATGCGTATATCTTTAACTATATTAATAATACCTTAATTACTAAGTTTTTTAAGCCTTTTTTTAAAAAGGTTACTAAGGAGTATACTATTAACTTTATTATAAATAGCTATATAAGTACTAGCAAATCCTTTATATTTCTTAAATAGTCTAACTTACTTACGTAAGTAGTAGCTAAATTCTTCTTTTAATACCTAACTATAAGTTTAGCCTTATACTCTACTAAGTACGTTATTTACTAAAATAAGTTCCTAGTATTAAAGGAGATACCTATAATCTTTAAGAAGGACTCCCTTTCTTATATATATAAAGCTAGAAATACTAAGTAGCTTTATAACTACTTAACGTAAACTATAATACGCTAAGAGAAGAAGAGAATAGACTTTAACCTTAACTCTTCTTAAAGCTATCTATTCTATAGTATTTATATACTAGATAGTTATAGTAGTTATAGATTTCTTAATATAGTTAATCTTACTAGTACTAAGCTATATACTATATAAGACGTTATAAGTATAGAAATTAATAAGTAATAATCTTTACTATTTACACCCCTCTTAGAGTATTTATATAGTATATTCTAGACTAGTATACTAAATAACGCCTTTAGAATATACCTACTAACCTATATATAATATAGCTTTCTAGACTTTATACTTTTTAGCTATATCTATATAGAATAAGACGTTCTTACTTACTTATTAATAGTCTTATAGAATATAGACTAGTTAATATAGAAGAGAAAGAATACAACTAGTAATATAAGTTAACTTAAATAATACTTAAATACTATTTAAACTTAACTATAGAGTTAGGGTAGTTACTAAGCGTAAAGTAGTAACTAGAGTAATAGCTATAATAGTATTAAAAGTAGCTAAAGTAATACTTAGGTATTATTTTATTCTTTAAATATAGCTAAAGAATAGTTTTAGTAGAGCCTTTAGTTACTAAAGTAGTATATAAGTATTATCTTACTATCTAATAATAATATATCTAGAATAATATTTAAGTATTACTTTAATTACCTACGTCTTGCTTATAAAATAATACTTAAGTATTACTATAGTTATAGAGTTAAAGGGTAATTATAAGTAACTAATAGAGAAAGTAAGTAAGGAAGTATATAGGAGAAAAGTAAAGAATAGAAAAGCGTTATATAAATCTCTTACTTTATTATATATAGAGTAACTTTACTAGAGTTATATAGGCCTACTCCTTCTACTACTTCTATATACTATATTCTTTTCGTATATAAAACTTACTCTACTTATCCTATTACTTCTTATATACTAGGTAATAATAATAAAGCTTATCTATAATAGTATAGCTCTATTTATAAGCTTTTCTATTTACTCTAACTTTAGTATAATATTACTTACCTTTATAGATATATAGTATAGGATTAAAGTAATAGGTATAGGAATGTTTAGCCTTCTTAGTAACTATTTCTTTATTCTTATATATATCCTCTATCTTAACCTCTACGTAATAATATTTTAATAGACGCTCTAGAATCTCTTATAGTAACTTTACTACTTTAGTATTATCTAATCTAGGTATATAAGAGCTAGTCTTATTTATATATAACTAAAAATACTTAGTAGAGTTAGATATTAGGTATTAAAGAGTCTATAGTAGGCTACCTATTCTATAAGATAAACTATAATTGCTTATATAAAGCTAATTTTACGCTCTATCCTTAACTAGCGTACTTATATTAACTAGATAAGCTAAACCTTTATTTTAATTAATATACACTCTAACTTAGGCCTAAAGGTTATTCTATATAGTTATTATAATATCTTTATAAGTAGAGTTATTAGTAATTTCGTTAGTTAGGCTAGTTAGACTAGCCCTTAGGAAAGTAATACCTATATCTAGTATTTCTATCGCAGCCTCTAGAGAAGTATTAGGTTTAACTTTATAAGTTTAACTAGTCTTATTATAAGTAGTAGGTTAGGTGCTAGGCTATAGTATTCCTATACTATTCTTAGAAATATAATATATAGTTAGTCTATCTAGGGTAGGTAAAGCGCTTAGTATTTCTATATTAATTAACCTATTAGTAATAATAAGTTAGCTACTACTTACTTTACTATTATTATCTATAACCTTACTAATAATATATCCTCTTATAAGATATAGCTTAATTCTAAGAATAGTACTAGTACTTTACTACTTACTAGTAAGTAGCGCTTTATACTCTTCTCTAAAAATCTATAGTTATATATAGCCTAATAGTATAGTAAAATAAGTAAAGTTAATTATAGTAGTTATACGCAGGTCCTCTAAGTCCTCTAGTAATCTAATACTAGCTTAGATAATAGCTTAAAGAACGTTAGTAATTAGCTACTAGCCTAGCTATATAGCCGCGAAATTAGTAGTAATAGTCTATACCTTAGTAATAGTAGTAGTACTTATTATTTATATATTTTATATATAGAGGATAGCCTTCTAGGTAGTACTTTTATTTCTTATACTTATAATAAATAGTAAGCTACTAATAGTACCTAGAGTAGTAGTAAGTATAATTATAAATTCTAGTATTAGGAGCTAATTAGGAGTTACGTATATAAGTATAGAGATTATATTTAGTTAACTTTATAGGTCTTAGATAAGCTAGTATAGACTATAGAGGAATTAGTAGGTTTTTAACTTATATAGAAGGACTTACGTTATAAAGACTAAGCTTAGTACTTCTTATAGTATAAAAGTTATAGTAGCTTTATTAAGTTAATTAGTTTATATAGTAAGTAGAGAGAAGGTTTAAGTTATATAGAGAAATATCGTAAAAGGTATAGGTTTTTAGCCTCTAAATTAGAAAGAGTAAATAGTTATAGGTAGGTTATAGAACTACGCGTAGTAATAAACAACTCTTAAGTATACTAGTTAAGGACCTTAACTACTCTACTAGTAGTAATTAGCCTAATACTTATAGCTATATAGCTTTAGCTCCTTCTCTCTATATAATAATATCTTTTTAGTTAAGAAGTTCTACTTATCTCTATATTTTATTAATATTATCTTTCTCTTTAAATATTACCTCTAAGATTACTCTTAACTATCTAGTATTTATATAATAATATATAGCTAGGACTGTAATATACCTCTTTTAAAATAAAGATTTAGCCTTAAATATACCTAGTAGGAGAAAGAGTAGAGCTTTCTTAGTAGAGTTCTACTTTAAAGTATATAATAAGTTAGTATCCTTTCTAGTATTCTATCTATTAGCTTATATATAGTTAGTATATAAATAAGTTAATTAGTTAGTTAAAAGTTAGTCTCTATTAGCGTTTAGCCTAGAGCTACTAAGAGTTAAGCTACCTATTAACATAACTAGGATTTAAGCTTTTACCTAGTTAAATCTTACGCCTTTAAAAGAAGACATTTAGCGCTATTTAAAGAGTGTAGTATTTACTTAAATATAATTTTCTTCTTCTATCTACTTCTTCCTTACTATATAAAAAGTAGTACCTATATTAGAAGTTACCTACTAGTATTATACTATATATAGTCTTATTAGTCCTTATACTTAGGTCTTTTCTTATAAGCTTAATATACTTTTCCTTCTATATTTTTAAGTATTATTATTAACCCTAATAGTAACTTTTTACGTAGTAGCTAACTAGTTAAAATCTGCTTTAGAAGGCTATTAGGAAGAATACATTATTAACCTCTTTACTAGTTTAGTCTTAAGTTTAAAGAATAGATTAACTTAATTACTTATAGAGTAGTGTATAGGCTATAATTCTATTAGTAGCTTAATAGGTTTAACTAAAATAAAATAAGCAGTATATATATTATAGTAGTATATACTATTAAAGAATATAAAAGCGCACTAAAGACGTTTAATATAAATTAGAGCTACCTACTTTTAAAGTAAGGTTAATTATACTAATATCTAGATAATTATACTCTATTACTATAAACTTCTATATACTTACTAGTATAGTTAAGTAATAGTCTCTATAGGTTTAGAACTTCTATTTTAATATTATACGTAGCCTAGATCTAGTATAGCCTATACTACTTTACCTAGTATTATTATATAATCTTTTAGTAGGAACGTTAGGTTTAGAAAGTCTACTTTATACTTAGGTTAATTAATACTTAATAGACAATCTAGCTTAGTAAGCATCTAATATATATAACTAACTATACCTTCTAAAAAGATCTAGTATTAATATACTTTATACTTATTTTATAGGTCTATAATTAACTCTTCTAAATCCTAGTTAACCTAGTATAATAATTCTATCTAAGTTACTATAGCTTTAGTAGTAGCTTCCTAAACATCTTACGTTTATTAAGAGAACTTAATAAATCTTAATAGTATAACTATTACTAATAGTAGCTTATAATTACTTTAAGGGATTGTATTAACCCTAATAAGCATAAATAGTTATTTTATAATAAGTATTTAAGGGCCTAGTAAGCTATTTACTAGATAGCGAAGAGGAAAGTACCTACTTATCGCACTTTAAAGATAATAGTTATAATATTATACCTTTAAAATAATATACTCTATATTACTAGCGTCTATAGTCTATAAAAGTTAAAGAATCTTATTAAAAGGTAAGATAGGGCCTAACTTTACACTAGTACTTATATTAGCTAGGAATACTATACTAGTACTCTATAGATATTAATAAGTATATTCTAAGTTAATATAATATATAACTTTATTACCTTAACTAGGTAATAAGTAGTGCTTTATATTCTTAAAGATTATATTAAGAAAGCTACTATAGGTACCCTTAACTATATTAGTAAATATTATAAAGCTTAGAGATGCTAGTATTAACTATATAAGATCTAGATTAGATTAGTACATAGGAGGCTAGTTCGTTAGATTTTTATAATTAAGACTTAGTCTAAGTAGGAGAGTTATAAAGAGCTGTATTATATCTTATAGAAGTGCTTTATACTAGGACTAGCTATACTTATTAATAAGGTTAATAAAAGTTAGATTACTTCTTTTATTACCTATATTAAAGTCTCTAATATAGAGTCTATCCTACCTATAGACTTAGAATAATAAGATATTTAATATATCTTAGAGAATAAGTATATACTAAAATCTAGTCTTATTAATATATTTTATTTTAGGGCCCTTTCCTAGTTTATACTAGATAGTAATCCTTTATTTTCTAATATATATTATGAAATTACCCTCTAGTAGTTACGTATAGACGCTCTTAATATAAAGAGGCTTATAGATAGCTTTACTACTATATAGCTATTTATAGAAAGCTATAATACTTATATATAAAACTATATATTACTATAATATCTACTATATTATACTTATCTCTATAGCTACTAGCGTAGGCTAGAGGTAAGAGAATTAGTTAATACCTTTAGATCTACTCTATAAGCGTATTACTTACCTAGTTATAGAGTTTTTTATTTAGCTATCTAGGCCGCTTAGATAGAAGAACTCTTCTATAAGTTATAGTACGTAGGTTTTAAGAATAGCGTATAGTATTAAGTAAAGAACCTACTTATAGATCTAAAATTTATCCTATCTAAGAGTTAAGATAATAGATTAGAAGTAGTTATAAAGGTATATTAAGTATAGTAAGTAGGCCTATAGTATAGGAAAGAGCTACTAAAGAAGTATTAGATAGTATATAAAGAAGATAGCTATAGTTTACCTTTTCTAATTTTACCTTAGGTATAAAGATTTAATTTTAAGGTAAATAGTAAGCTTTCTTTACTACTTCTATGCCTATAGCGTTTATATAAGCGAATACTTAGGCTAGTTAGCTAGGAAGTTATCTTAGCCTTCTATAGTAGTAAGAATAATATTAGAAGCGCTAAAATCTAGGCCTAGAATAATTAGTAAAGTTCTTAAGTTAGAGATTATAATTACTTACATTAGATAAAGCAATATCTACTACTTCTTAGGCTAGAAAGTAGATCCTTAATAACGTAGGACTCTATATATATACTAATATATCTCTTAAAGTTAAGATCTAATAGCGTATAGTTAAATAATAGAGAGTTAATAGTATCTATTATAAAAGAGTTAATACCTATATAAGTTATATTATATAAGGTTAAGTAGGCTGTATTATAGCTTTCTAAGGTCTACTTTCTAGAGAATAGAGTCTTATAAGTCTAATACTTTAGATTATATCTAGCTTATATATAAGTAGTAAACTATTATATAGGTTTAGAAGTACTATAGAGAGTAAGAGTTAAGGAAGTTATAGTAGAGGTAGTAAAAGAGTAGTATTATCGTATAGAGTAGCTAAGGAGAGTAGAAGTAGATAGATTAGTATAGGTAATATAACTTTCTCTAGAGGTTATAATAGAGTAAAAGAGACTAAGCCCCTTACGTACGTTACTTCTTACTTTTATAATATTATACCTAAGATTTCTTATATATACTAAACTTACCCTTAATAAGGTACTTATATAGCCTTATAGCTAGTATATACTAGTTATTATAATATAGCTTCTTAACCTTACTACTACTTAAGCTCTTACCTCTTTTATTAATCTATACACTATTATACCTCTATATTTCTTAATAAGCCTTATCCTAATATTCTAGATACTACCTAAGTATCTCTATACTTTATTTAAGAATAGAAATAACTATTAGTAGGTAGACTAGCTTCTATATAATTATAGCTAAGCTAGCTATAATAATTCTTCTATATATATAGAGGTATTTAATAAGTTACTAAGATATCTATTATAAGGTAGTATCTCTTTAGGAGGTAGTAAGTAGATAAACCTAAATATATAACTATATAGACTCTAGTAATACTAAGAGCGTTAGGAAGATATTTCTAACTAATCTTACCTAGCTATATTAATTTTCAGCCTAACTCTACTAAAATAGCTTAAATCTGCCTATACAGCCTAAATTTACCTTCTATATACTTAGTACTAGAGGTAAAAGCTATATATAGAGTCTTAATATATAGTAGTATAAGTACTACTAACGTAATATTTAAACTATTATATTATAAGAGCTATTATAGTAATTAAATTAGTTTAAATTAGCTAAGATTAGTATTAAATCTATTACTTATATATATTATAGTCTTATCTTTATATATTTAGTTAAAGATAGCCTTCTCTTATTATTTATATCTATATATATAATACTCTCTTCTACTATAGTTACTATAAATATAGATATAGCCTTCCTTATATATATTATACTTATCTATTTAATAATAGTTATTACTATTAATATCTATATTATCTCTCTAAGATATTATATCTAGTTTAGCTTATAGAGTTATAAAGTTACGTTATATACGCTTAGTACGTTTAAGAAGCTTTAGATC
>Ga0210040_10006819_pt1 | contig 14066 bp, 17 predicted proteins | sample CryGeyCG12114_NA_FD_185462 | JGI IMG/M metagenome (GOLD analysis project Ga0210040, IMG submission 185462) | Groundwater microbial communities from aquifer - Crystal Geyser CG19_WC_8/21/14_NA (SPAdes) (version 2) | ecosystem: Environmental > Aquatic > Deep subsurface > Groundwater | place: USA... | reverse complement strand
TAAAATTGTTCGTAGCCATTCCCTTTTGAGAAAACTTTGATAGCCGGCTAGTCCACAAATTCCAACTAGGTGAAAAGTTGGCATGGATTATCAAACTTTAAAAACTAATGCATGAGTTACGAAAATAAGCTAACTCCCTATATGATATGTAGCTATAGAATATTCCCAAATGGAATGAAAAGACCGTAGTTATTCTCAAACTATGATATTGTGTTTGTGCATGACCAAACCTCCGTGTCCAAAACATTTACAAATATTATGAACTTACCTAGACAGTTAACCTGGGTCTAATGAACAGACTTTAAAAAACTAATGTTCTAAAATGGTTCACCTTGCTCAGTAAAAAGATCCCGATAATGTGCTGGAAAGCCATCAGCAGCAATTTCATTTGCCTCATGCCAAACTTTCCCACACAGTCGTTCCCTAAACATTGCCCAGTCCCCATTTCGAAAATTGGATAGAAAATTTGCGTGTGATACACAAGAACGCTGTAAAACATCATGGCTAAATAATAATTTCACTGAAAAAATGGGGAAGAAAATGTTCAAGTTTTTTCTTACCCTTTCTGCAAGGATCATGTAGATGACTTGATGAGTAAGCGAGTATTTGGATTGCTCCCGTTCTAAAAATATTTCCTTGCAGCGTGGGGAGATATTCAAAGACTCACAGTGAAATACTTGGTAAATGCATGCATTCGAGGTTTCCTCCCGCATGCTTTCTCCAGTCAAGTGAATTGAGTCCCCACGCAGTCGAGAGGGCTTATCGTAAGATTGCATCACTATGTGGGGTAGCCAGGATCCCAATCTGGGGGTTTCCCACAGTGTCACGTTGTTCACCCATGGGAGAGTTTCTGTTTCAATAATTCAATACCATTCAAGTTTTACCTGGCCAGCTGACTGAGAGTCGCATCCTCGCATTTATATTGTCTCAATGCGCCCCATGTGCAAAAACTCATACTGCTTGGGAGATTTTTTGTCTTACGTTGTTTATCATCCATTGAAAATTTGGGGTTGGCCATAACAGACTGGATTATTTTATCACTCACAACAGCAGCCTTTTTCCTCAAAAAATCCAAATATGAACCCAGTGCCGTTGGTAGATTGGCATGGCCCCTTAGTACCATTGTTAGGGAAGCTATTTATTTTCAATAAAGGTGTAAAAACTCGATATTATATTCTCCCTTTAGCAACATAGAGTAATGAGACACAGTACATTACCTTCCAACATTCGAGTTCCCACTGCAGCATCCAAAACTATATCCCTGGTCTGTGACTCGTAAAATCTGAGAATTCTTTCCACACCATCAGTCATAGCCTTAAAGTCCAATGGATGATACGTGCAAGTTTTGGTCATGTGAACCGAAAGTGCCACAGGGTTGGCCAACCCGAAATTTATAGTGCCAACATTGTGTTGTTGTCCAGAAATGAGAGGCACAAAACTCAGAAATATGAAAAGAAATATGGAACCGATAGTCATGTTGACCTTCTATTTTTTTAAATTGCAATGGAGCTCAGTCAGTAGAATAAAATGTCTGTTGGTTAGTTGGCAATGCACTAAAATTGCAATCAGTATAACTAGAGCTTGAAAAGAAGAGCAAAAAGTTTGTGGTACTCACTGCAAGGATCTTATCTGCAAAAGTGAGCCAAGCAATGATTCAGGGAAAGAGAAAATAAATGCTATCCGTGAATCCCATGCATGCATGTCAGGCTAACAGAGCAGGTAAAATAGTATGTGTATGTGATTGTTGGATTCATTTCAATTTGGGTTCGTAATCCTCACTTTTGTATTCAAATCCGGAGGATGCAATTTAGTTGAGGATTTGGCCAAGTAACCTGGGGAATTGAGTGTGCGTGCAGTGAGTAAAGTATGGTCATAGTCTGTAAGTTTACAGTCAAGATTCTTGAATTTCATGAGCCTATCTGATGGAGTTAATTACTCTCTAATGAGAGTGCTAGATATAACATGTGTACATGAATTAACTGTATTCTGTCATCTGTAGCGGATTCTACTGTATACCAGGATCTAATACGAGTATGAAGATTTAATAAAATCTGAGGGGAGGGGATTTAAGTTGGGATTTTGAGTATTTACAACGGTAGTAAAGACGTATGCAAGTAAATAAAATAGAGGATTTGGAGCACGTATGAAATGAGATTGGCTCTCAAACAGATTACAGATAATTTTGTCACCCACTCACAATACAGAAAGACTTTATTGTGCTACGATGTAGTCCATGTTTTTTTTTACACTAGAATACTTTTTCACTGATTAAGAGTAACATAGAATACTGAATGAAATAATAAAACGTGATATGCATTAGTTAGCTAGCTAATTTAAATTCCTTTCTAACTATTAATACTTTCCGTTTTTTTCACCGGGCAATATTCGTTGACTTAACGGTTTCTACTTTGGAGCATTACTACTTAAAAGTTGTACAGCTAATATATGGCAAGAATCCTCACGGACTCCATAAATGCATTCAACAATGTCAATCTAACTAATTAGCTAATTTAAGTAATCTCTCATACAAAAATAATAACAAATTCACTTAAATACTCAACCACAGTAATACGAATGAAAACACGTGAGGTTTCAATTTCATGGAGCAATTCTCATCAGATCAGTACCGTGCGTATAAAAAGGCACTCGCTTCACCTTTCTGCTGAGCAATCTAGTCATGAAATATTTGAAGCTGCTCCTCATTCTGTCAATACAATCAATAATGTAATCTTGCTCACTATTAATCCTAGTATTACGATGTTGATGAAGTTCCACTTCCACAATCAATGGGGGACTCCGATTGTCATCATAACCATTGTCTTGATCATCGTCGTCGAAGTCATCGTCGGGATAATGCCGCCGCCCTGGACTGTCGAAAAAGGGACCAGCAGCACCACTTCCATCGGGACTAGAATCATCGTCATCATCAGAGTCATCGTCAGTTTCTGACAGACTTAGAGAATCATCGTCGTCTTCATCGGAATCCCGAACTTCTTCATTCGAGTTGTCATCATCATCTGATTCTTCTTGAGCTAAAGGGGCTTCCAATTCTCCTCGGGGAAGATGGATCGCATTGTTGTTGATTCCGGGGTAAACCCTTTGAGGGATGGCTACTCGGTTTCTTCGAGGGCCTTGATTATTACGCCGAGGGGTCGGGGGATGATTTCTTTCCCAGAAGACGTTGATTTCAAGCTGCAGGCGGATGTCAAATGCCATGAATGCGACGGTGATGAGGACTGGCAGTTGGATTTTGTTGTCCCATGCTAGTTTGAATAGGGCTAGTAGGCTGCTCCTGTTTTAAAGGTAGATTAAGTCTAATTAGTGACTAGAAAATTGTAGGTTAGATTGAATGTAATGCCGTGCTTATTAAGATTTTACGTTACTTGAATGGTCCATTGATAGCTGACGGTAAAATTGAGCTCATTCTCATCATGACTGGCATGGGGATTTGGAGGGGGAAAAGACTTGCAGTAGTGAGCATAGCGTTTATTTCATGGTGCACGGATGAATGATTTTTAAAAGTTTTCTGGGTTTTAAATTCCCTTGTACAAAATTAAAGAGTTACAATTGCTCAGATTTCATGTTCCTCGGAGCCCGGAGCATACAATTGGCAAGGGTCGTGAATAATTTGGCAACATTGTTATACCATTGTTGAAGAAAGTTGGTCACACTTATATCGGAAAACTTAAGTTGAACTTGAACGACAACTAGAACTAGAACTATAGAACTTCTGATTTTTTGACCTAGGATACTTTTTTATAAACAGCGCTCCTTTTTATCCATGGTACAGGGGTTTTGAGAGATTCTGCTTTTCTCATGGACACCGTATTAACTGCAGAGCATTTCATACGCACACAGTTTTTGAGTGTGGGAAAACTGCACCCATGTATTATATGGGCCGATGGGGGCATGGGAGTACAGAAGATGAGAATCAGTTTATTCTGAAATTTGCCTCCCATGTATATATTTTAATAGTCAATAGTTAGTTTCCTAATACAATGCATGATAGAAGATGCTATTGATTTACCTAATATTATCAAGTTATATTAAGCGAAGCCATCACACTAAGCCTAGTTTCCATTAGAATTTGCATGCCTTGCAGTATTAGCATAAAAACTGTACACACCTCAAGCAAAAAAATACACAATTTTCGCAATTTTTGGAGTATAATTTTTTTTGTATTACAGTCAAGTCCTATGACAAGACGTATTAATGATGAACTCTATAAATTTTACTGTTGCGTAAACCAACATTCATGTGCAGCATTCTATGATATTCCTTACCTTGACAATCGCATTGCAAAATTTGAAAGTATGTTAGCGACAGTCATATTGTGAACATATTTCAAGTTGAAGTTGAAAGTTAGCATCCAGTCCAGCAACCAACAATCAGCCGAAGCTGACGCAACAACAGATAAAATAGTTAAAATAATAGCCAATTTCTTGTTGAAAGTTTCTAAAATCTAAAAAATGTCCAATAAGACATTTGAAAAATTGAGAGCGATTCATTTAAAATTAGTCGGTAATCACAAAATAAAATTGGTTTGGTAAGTTTGGTTACAGTTTAAACCAGATCACTGAATCCAATTAATGAATGATTTGTATATGTATAAAAGCATCTATACATCTATCACATTATCTGCATCAGTTTGCATACTTAGATAAAGAACATGACAGAAAAAAGTGAGCCTTGCTCCATATAATTTAAACCGAACGACCCAAATCATATCAGTCTAAATATATTAACGTGCCTCTAAAGCTACATATTACTTTCACACTTAATTCAAAGCAGCATTCGAAAATGAATTTTTTTCTAGTCGTTACCTTGTTGGCACCATTATTGGCTAATGGACAACATAGTGATAGTCACAATTTCTTTGACGACAAATACAAATTGAGTTGGGAAAGTATTGGAGATCGTATTACTTTCACTGCAGAATGTGAGACTGAGGGATGGGTTGGAGTTGGCATCTCAGAAACTCCCGATATGGTGGATTCTGATTTATTTATTGCTAAGGTTGAACTGCAACCTGTAGCAGAGGTTAAAGGCGGACAGGTATGGCGAATGAGATTTTGAAGATAGAATATGTGGAAAAAAAAACAATTACTAATGCACCTAAACAATTTTGAACAGCATTTTTATGGCGAAGCGAATGGAAAACCTATTACTGACCCTGCTAATGAACGAGAATGGAAATTGGAGTCTATCACAGAGGAGGAGGGAGTAACAACATTGACCGTTTCCAGAATGGTAGAAGACAGTGGTGATGAAAAAGGAGTCACAATCACCGTAAGTTTGCATGAAATGAAGAAAGTTTTCAATTCAGTCAGAAGTATGATCATGGTCAGTAATGGACTAAAATATATGAACAGGATGGGACTGTGCTTTTGGTCTCTTTTGGGGACACTGATAACTGGGAAGAACCACACATTGAAAGAGAGGCGATTCCAGATGTGAAAATTCTGACTGTGGATCCAAAAGAAGGCACCTTCTTGGGAGACAAATATCATTTGACATGGACACATGATGGAGATAATGAAAAACTGACTTTTGTAGCCACAGTCCAAACTACCGGATGGGTTGGTATCGGATTCTCAGATACGCCCGATATGGTAGCCTCAGACTTATTTATTGGCTGGGTCACTCCAGCAACTGAAGAACCAGTACCAGTGGGACAGGTAGGAATTCGCTTACTCCAGTAACTAAAAACTAAAAACATATTTAGTTTTAAACGTTTATTATACCTTTTCCTTTCGGATACGTTTACGTCTAATTTAATTATAGAAATTTCTTCCATAGGCATACTTCGGAAAAGCAAATACAGCCCCAACTCCAGATCCCCAAAATTCAAGGGACTGGAAATTAGAATCTGGAGTTGAAGCTGACGGAAAAACAACTGTGACTATTTCTAGGAAATTGGATGCCACAGGAGATGATAATGGAATCACTATCCCTGTAAGTAGTCATTTTTACTACTCCACTTGGGGTGATTCCACCTTTTTTATAGTCAAGATTATCAGCCCACAAACCCCGCAAACCAAATTGTTGCTAAATTGCCGTTAGCATATAATACAGGGAACGCTTTAATAATGTTTTTTTTTTTGTTCTTGAACATATTTAGAATGAAAAAATTCAACTTCTCGTCTCATACGGTTTGACTGATGAATTTGCGAAGCATGAAGAACGTGCCAGTTATGAAGTCAATCTTTTGTCCGAAGAGAAGGGGCACTGCAACTGCAATTGCAATTGTAACTGTCGGTTCATTCTGGAGGCAATGAATAAATAGATCCTTTTCAGCATCAAGTCACATTAATTTAAGAAAAAATGTAATATTTGTTATTCAAGTCCTCATGCATGGTATAAATAAAGGTATTAATAAATAAGGTGCCCATAAGTTCATTTACTGTTTATACACTATCCAATATCATGATCAAGATTCAATAAAGAATTTAAGGCCAAACTAATTTAGAATAGCTATGAACAGTTTCTTGGAAATTCAACCAGAATCCTAAACACTTATATAGATAAACCATTTACATGCATCAATTTCAAGAAGCAAAACTCTCTCTCACTATTTTGCACTACTGATGTCAACTTTCAATAATGAGCAGAGGCTTGATGTGTGAAACTTTTTTTATCCAACTGTTGAGTAAAGACGTGGAAATTAAAGATTTTTTAGGCTTTCTCAGCTTTCTAAACAAGGATTTAACTATTGCTGAATTTTTGGAAAAAGGACGGTGAGATATTTTCTACACTCAAATTTTAAGGACTGTTCAGTTTAGTTAGCAAATTGCTAGGATTGATTGACCGCTTAAAAATACAATCTTAAAAATGAAGTCACGGTAAGCGATAAAGGCATGCAGTCTAATGAATTGAATGAAAGGAACTTCTGGTGCAACTTTGCAGAGCCCGAGACAGCGACACATAAATATCCTTATCTGTCTTCCCGATCACACAATGTAAATGTTAAACAACTCTTAGATATTCGGGCTTCTCATACCTGTAATTGGTCAAGAGATTCAGCCAAGTAAATCAAATCAAACGATTTTATTTTAAATTATTCATTTTTTTACTGAAAACTATATTTAATCCTGGCTATTGTCAACTCAATTAGAAATAAAAAATAAATTGGGGTGATAACTTCACAAGTTCACATATATTTAGAAAGCGAACCACCAATAAACCAGAAACATTACAAGTTAAAAAATTTATTTACACTTATCTCGCTATTATTCACACCTGCACATTCTCATTGCCACAAAGCACTGTAAAACTAATCTCTTTATGAATTTTTCCATTAAAAGCCTTAAAATATCTTAATTATCATACTATATAATCAATATACAAAAAAAGTCACATATGCTAGTATAATCTACAATCAATCAACATTCAGCAGGATCATTCTCACTTTCAAACCACATTCACTCCTAGTCAGTACATAAGCAGCGTTTCGTTCAAAATAAGCAAAATGAAGGTTGCAGACAGGCAGTGAGTGAGTAAACGTACAAGCATAGTTACTTATTTCTTTCTTTTTTACATAAAATAGTCAGAATTGAGACTTAATGCGGAACAAAATATAAAAACTGAATGGAACAATGGAAGGTAAAAACAGTTGATTAAAAGTGGCTGTCATTTCCAGGGAAAGGCACTTTGGCAGGAGTAAGAGCGAAACCAGGAGCAGTCCGTTTGATAGGGGTTGTAGCATCCGATTTAGCATTCGCAGAAGTAGCCTCCACCAAAGGTTGTCGAACAGGAGCCACAGAGGAATTCAATGCTGACTGACCTAGTATATGATTCTGTGGTACAAGAGAAATGTAAATTCTAACAAAAGAATAAAGATGTCTACGTAACATAATAATGCGGAATAATCAGACATACGGTGAATTCGGAATAGGTGGATACAGGGGAAAGAGCTTCTACCTCCCCATCTTTAGTATTTGCTCTGGTTACACGCTTCGTAGAACTTTCTACAGTCTTCTTGACTGACGAAGCAGGGGTTAAAATTTTTCGGGATTTTCCAGAAGCCGGGGCCTGCAAATTCAGAGGATATAGTTTAACATGTTTGATTGGTGAATTATTGATAACCCGTTTCGCATCTCATGCATTGGCATTCCATAATCCTAAATTTTAGTCATTTGTTCATACAATGAATCTAGCCATTGTAACGTAATAATTATATGGAATCCAGCAACTGAGCGGTATTGACTGACCATATGGCAGAGTATGTAATTTAGGATGATTACATAAAATTCCCATCTTTAGCATCGGTCCATAATGCATGCTATTTTACTTTACACACATTCCAGAATGCAAATCGTTTACTTAAGCCATAACCGCTACAACTAATTTGTACTATAAGTATCATCAAATTATTATCATCTAAACATCCTTTAAATCGATTGGACCATGCAGCAGTGAAATCAGGTTACGATTTTGAATCGTATATATTTCAGTGTGTCTTCAGCGACCAAGAATTTTAGATATAGATAAGGCAATGTCCCCATGTCAAACTAACTACAGTTGCAAACCGAACTAAACATTCCATTTCCCAAGACTGAAGGCCAAAAACTCATATTACACGTTGATCACTTAGGCCTTCCGCACGTGATGTGAACTTGATACCATTTTCCCCTTCGCTACTGGAGCTTCCAGAAAAGTTAAACTTTCTCGGTGCGATATTTATAGAAGGTTGGAAAATCGAGCTCTGCTCAGTGTAGCCCGTGGAGTGCATAATGGATGAATTTGTTGAAGTCATCACAGAGCCATGATGCTGATTGCTAGCTGTCGTTCGATATGATTGTTTTCTCGCACGTCCCAAGCTTTTCCTGACCAGGCAGCGAGATATAGCTAGTCCCGCATTTCGAGGATTCATAGGAGCCCCGATTCGTCTTTGATACGTATTAGCACTTGGGTCTCGCTGTGATGGGACTTTTTTTCCCGATTGCTAAGCGAAATAAACCCTAAATAGCTAAAGATTCATCTAAACTTTTGGGATTCACCCGCGTAAACAAAATTTACAAGTATGTTATAGGTCTCGCAAATTGGTAGCAATCTTCAAAGAATATTGATAACTGACTTGAATACAAGAAGTAGGAGCTAAATAATGATTATGAGCTGTAGTTCAATGAGCCAAAAACTAGAGAATAAAACTTACCATAGGTAGCCCGCTAGGTTTGGATTTCTTAGTACTGGAAGCAGCAAAAGACGTAGGCTGAGAAAACTGATTTCCCGTTCTTCCAGGTGTAGGAGGCAAATTAAGAATACGGCCTCGCTTGTTGGGAGTAGAAATTATTCTCTGAGATGATGGAGTCATGGGACGTTTCCTGGTATTTGCATTCAGCATAGTAGCGCCCAAAGTCCGTCCCGCAGCATTATTTTCGGCGGCAGCGGCTTTCTAGATTGGTGAGCAGTCAATATAGAGAGATTAGAACATGCGTTTGGCAATGAATTGCTATTAAAACCAGCTTAGTAAGTTGTATTTTTTTACCTTTGCTTCCTTTCGACGTTCTTTTTCTTTGTAGAAAGTATCCCAATCTGATGTTATCATATCGTCCACAGTCATGCCGTACACCAAAAATTGTTTAACCCCCTCACAAGTCTCTGATTTGCAAGAATCGAAAGAGCTACTGATTTGTCGCAATTTTTCTTCCATTTTAGGAATAGCTTTTTCCAAGCGTTTGCGTTCCTTTTCTTCTTGTAATAACGCGCCACCTCGATTAGCCAGTCTGGTTGAGTCTTCGGATCTTACATCGAATTCCTGATATTGTGCAAACATTTGGTTCCGCTTGTTGACCTAAACGCAGACTAATTTAAGTTCTCCAGTTGACAGAAATGATAAACTATTCAGTCGTGTATAATTTCATACCAAATCAACTAAATGTCGATTTTTTTCGGAGAACTGTTTCCAGAACTCCAGTTCCTTTTCAAATTTTTCCAACAGCTCTTCGGTATACAGATCAGAATCAAAATCTGCTTCGGTAAATGCTGTTACTGTTGCATAGTTGGGGTGAGAAAATCGCATTTCTGGTTTCTCCAAGAAAATTTGGCTTCTCCAAATTTCCATTAACTCGTTTCGCAATTGGCCGATGAATCGGGACATGTTCAAACGTTTCTGTTCTTGCATTTCGTACAACTCTTTTTCCAACTAAAATGCATAAAACAGATTATTTTCCCGTTTCGTTCACTTTATCTACTGTCAAAAGAATAAAGCATGAAGCATATATATTGAATATGTGACATTACCCCTTTCAAGACACTAGGAGTAAAAATGGGTCCTTGAACATCTTGAGTTTCCGGCTGAAATCCACAATGTACATTGACGAAAGCATCTTTCAAGTCCTCATCAACGTCAAGGCGGGACCATAGTTCTTTTATCTTCACCCAATATCCCTCAGCTTCGACTTTGTTGGCATTGATAGCGGATTTTAAGTTATGTTTGAGTTCTTCCAGTTGTGTGAGAGTCTCTAAGCTAAGAATTATTATCTCTTGTTGTTCATTATAATTGCTCGAGAAAATTAATTGTTCCAGGGGAGATTTAGGTTCACGTTCCATGCAAGTAAACAAAGGACGAAGGGAATGGCAAAGATGAAGGAATCGCTGCCCACGCTGTTCTTTTTCTTCCATGAGTTTCGTCAGATGTCTTTCTAAATGAGCAACCTAAATGCATATAAAAAACTTGACAGTCAAACCAGATAGACAAACCATTACAGTACAGTCTGAGGAAGGAAATATTAGAAGACCAGGAGATGATACCTGAGAATCATTTGGAATTCCATTAAACTCTATTTGGAAAGGAGCTTCATCAAACTCGATCGAGATCTCCTTCACTTTCTCGTTAATTTGGTTGAACTTTGCCATTCGAACGGCTTTCTGTTGCAACAAATCCTTGTACAATTTGAGCAATTTATGCTCAACCTGTAGGAGAGTCCCCTCCTCACTGTGCGCTGTAAGTTGGTCATACTTTAACTCCAGTTCTTTACAAAGTTGCTGGATTTCCATTAGAAGCTTGTCAAGTTTTTCTTTCTGCTCTGCGAATTTGCTCTCTTCCTCCCCCAACATTTCCGACAGAAGTTCCTAGATTTAACAAACCTATTAACTCATTTGCTACATTAACTCCAACTATCAGAACAGAACTTCTAAGCCTAAAGTTTTTTAACATTTAAAGAGTTGATCTTTCCGTATGGTTTAGGTTGTGCAACCGAGCGAGTAATGTTCTCTAGGTTAAAAAGCTTTGAATTTGTTTTAGGTCGGCTTAGCACACCATCACAAGACGAAGAACAGCTGAGAGAAACAGAATCCAATCAGGATCATTTTTGGTTGCAACACCCAAAACCATCGGAAGTCAAAACCCCGGTTGGGGTGTAGCAAAAGGTGCGCTAGTTAGGACTGGACCAATTCGCATTACTTGAGTGTGACTGCTACGCTTGTGGCTCAAAAACCTAACCTACTGGAAAGAAGCTCAGCGCACCTTTTGGTACACCCCAACCCAAAACCCCCTTTCGCTTCCTTGCCTTTTCAGAGGAATACAGTCGATCGAAGCCAAAACCAAAATCAGGATTGCATTAGAAAACAAAATGATTTATCGACTTACTCGAACATGTTTATCGAAGGTCCTCTCCCGCTTTTCAATCGTCTCCTTCTCATGGCCATAAGTGACCCACAAACTATGAAGTCTTTTCCATGTTTCTTTCAAAGTCTCGCCCAAACTATTTAAATGTTCCGTACTCTCCTGGGTAAGGCCTTGTGGTTCCATTTTTTGAGATGTTTGCTCGATTCGTTGTTATCTGTCAAAAATTTAGTCACAAACAGTTACAACTAAATCATGAACTAACGGACAAGAAAATGATTCACCCAGATTACGATAATACCTTTTAGTTGAATTTTTATAACAACAGATACAGAATTAACCACAACAAAACAACTAAAATTAAAAGTCTTCGGTTATCCTGCCACTGTCACTTCACTTGTGTAGTTTGCTTTTACTATCTCCCAATGCATTGACCGTTGAAAGGCCGCTTTTTTCTTGTGTCAACAACTACAATGCAGTATGCACAATGTACAGAGACAGAGCCAATCGGAAGCAAGTCTGGTTCCCTCCTAAAAATTGTGAGGCTTTCTATTCGCTCAAATTGCAGGTAAATCCAATCACCGTTCCTTTCGTATTGACCATTCAACAGTAGTAAGGTAGACTAGTTTTGATAATTAAGAATTAAGAACAATCCGTTTCTAAAAGTAAACAAAGGGTAGTTGGGGAATCCGATTTGAAATTTGAAATGAAACTGCGGTATGCGATATTTTAACGTTTTTATCCCTATAGTGGCAACCAGTAGAATAATCGCTGGTTCGGAATGACAGGTGCACTTCGGGAATTACCATTTATCAAGTTTTGTTTGAACGGAATCCAATCACTACATTCATGTCAAATGTTGCTATGTAAATTCCTCTATCTAACTATAGGCGAGATTTCTGGATTGATGATTTCTTTATGGAACGCGCATTTCAAAACAATGAATTTTTCAAAAGTGAACCCAATATAGCCTTATTTAATGGATTATTCCCTTCATTTCTGTGCTACCCATTTCATTTTTAAAATGAAATTGTAAAATTGCCCTACATTGTGTGGATTGTTTCAATCCCAAATAAAGTTTGGCATATTTGGTCTGGTTCATATTAGGCCTATGATGCTTGATCCTGATACACTTTAGTTAGATTGACAGGAGCATTCTATTTGTTGTCTTTGAAAAATCTAGGAACTTGGGAGGATAAGAATTTTATGCGGACCCGGAGTGACAATCAATCACAAATCCATGCTATGATTGAATGTAGGGGCATTGTGCGATTTTAAACAGATTCCCCTTATTTTGCGTTATTCATATTTACCATGATGAGTGATGAAAAAGTAAACAGGAAATTCTCAACTGCACTCTTTTTAAATCCGCTTCATTTGTATGGTAGCGTTTGTTGTGTCTTTCAGGGTAATCTAGCAGGTAGTTTTTACTTTTTTTTACTTTTTTTTTTGTGTATTACATAGTTATATTGTATAATTCAATGGTCCACATTCCATATTCATTACCCAGTGTAGAACGTGTTTGAAATAATCCCAATTACTTATGTGTTTATAAGAGTTTCTGCAAGTGTTCAATTGAGGCACAAAAACAAAATCCTAAGCCACTGTGAACAACGTGCATCAAATGTTTCATAAGGCCAAGGCCGTTTTTTACATGCAAGCTTTACTTTTAGTTATTGGGTATAGACTTTTTTTTTTACTCTAGTCAGACTGGGTATTCTATTATACAATCTACATGAACACGGGCAGACGGTTAATATATCAATACCAAAAATTCAAGATTTGAAAAGAACATGGATATTTTAGCGGAATTCAAAGACAAAAACGTATTGGTCACAGGAGCAGGTCGAGGTTTGGTGCAGCTGAACATATTTTTTTCTCCTTTCAGACTGCATTATAATTTGAAGTGAAACATTGATGAATTATTCAGGCATAGGAAAAGAAGTAGCCAAAACCTTAGCAAAAGCTGGAGCCCGTGTGTATGCATTAACTAAAAATGGAGCAAATTTGGAATCGCTTACTCAAGAGTTTCCTGACAAAGTTGTTCCGATTACTTGCGATTTGAGTGATTGGGAAGAAACTGAAAAAGCACTGGAAAATATTGAGCCATTGGATTATTTGGTGAACAATGCAGGTGTGGCATTTCGGGAGAACTTTTTGGAGTGCAGTGCTGGTGTATTCGACAAGTAAGAATTGAATTTTTACACTGTTTCAGATATAAATTTACAAATAAATGAATCCCTTTTGTTGTAATTTAGAACATTCAGTGTGAACGTGAAGGCTATTACTAACGTCACCAAAAATGTTTCCAAAAAGATGATTGAAGCTGGCAAAAAAGGATCAGTTGTGAATATTTCCTCAATGGTAAATGTTTATCACCCTATATAGTTTACTAAGCCGAGATAGGGAATTTAACATATGAAATTTTTGCAAACATTTGCGCACGCGTGGAGGTCGCAATTTTTAATTTTTGCAAATTAAACTTTTTTATGGGTCGTCA
>Ga0210040_10006818_pt1 | contig 14066 bp, 14 predicted proteins | sample CryGeyCG12114_NA_FD_185462 | JGI IMG/M metagenome (GOLD analysis project Ga0210040, IMG submission 185462) | Groundwater microbial communities from aquifer - Crystal Geyser CG19_WC_8/21/14_NA (SPAdes) (version 2) | ecosystem: Environmental > Aquatic > Deep subsurface > Groundwater | place: USA... | reverse complement strand
TTGCCGAAGCCGCCCTGCTCGGCATCAACCCATTCGACCAGTTCGGCGTCGAACTCGGCAAGACCATCGCCCGCGCCATCGACGATCCCGCCCAGCGGGAAAGCTTCGACCCGTCCACCCGCGCCCTGATCGAGAAGGCCGGCCTGTGAGCGAGTTCGACTTCGACCTGTTCATCGTCGGCGCCGGCTCCGGCGGAGTCCGCGCCGCGCGCATCGCCGGCGGCTACGGCGCGCGCGTTGCCGTGGCGGAGGAACATCGCGTCGGCGGCACCTGCGTGATCCGCGGCTGCGTGCCCAAGAAGCTGCTGGTCTACGGCGCCCATTTCGCCGAGGACCTCGACGACGCCGCCATGTTCGGCTGGGACGTGCCTGAAAAGCGCTTCGACTGGTGCGTGCTGCGCGACAACGTGCTTGGCGAAGTGTCCCGGCTGGAGGGCCTGTACGGCGAGACCCTCGAAAACCACAAGGTTACGATCTTCAAGGAACGCGCGGTCGTCACCGGCCCCAACGAGCTCCGCCTCGCCAGCGGCCGAACCGTGACCGCGGGCAAGATCCTCATTTCCGTCGGCGCCCGCGCCGCCCTGCCGGAGATCCCCGGCATCGAGCACGCCATCACGTCCAACGAGGTCTTCCATCTCGAGCGCATGCCCAAGCGGGTGGTGATTGCCGGCGGCGGCTACATCGCCAATGAATTCGCCGGCATCTTCCACCAGTTCGGCGCCCACGTCACCCTGGTGAACCGCTCGGACACCATCCTGCGCGGCTATGACGAGCAGATCGTCGACCGGCTGGTGAAGATCAGCGTCGCGAAAGGCATCGACATGCGCTTCAACTCGGGCTTCTCCGCCCTTGAGAAGCGCGACGACGGCACCATCGTCTGCCAGATGAAGGGCTGCGACAACATCGAAGCGGACGTGGTCCTGTTCGCCATCGGCCGCCTGCCCAACACCGACGAGCTCGGCCTGGAGGACGTCGGCGTTGAGCTGACCGAGCGCGGCGCGATCAAGGTCGATGCCGACTATCGCTCCTCCGTCCCGTCGATCTTCGCGGTCGGCGACGTGACCGACCGGATCCAGCTCACCCCCGTCGCCATCCGCGAGGGCCAGGCCTTCGCGGATACCCAGTTCGGCAACAAGCACGCCCGCGTCGACTATGGCTGCGTCCCCTCCAGCGTCTTCTCGCACCCGCCGATCGCCACCGTCGGCCTGACCGAAAGCCAAGCCAAGAACAAGCTTGGCGTGGTCCGCACCTACACTTCCGACTTCCGCGCGATGAAGAACGTGCTGGCCGGCCGCAACGAGCGCTCGCTCTACAAGCTGGTGGTCGACGACGGCTCGGACGAAGTGGTCGGCGTGCACCTGATCGGCCCCGACGCGCCCGAGATCATGCAGGGCGCCGCAGTGGCAGTGAAGGCGCGCCTCAAGAAGTCCGACTTCGACGCCACGGTCGCCCTCCACCCGACCATGGCCGAAGAACTGGTCCTGATGCGTTAGGCGAAGGCGAGGCGGCGAGGATGACGTGACCTACGACGCGATCATCATCGGCGCGGGCCACAACGGCCTCGTCTGCAGCTACTACCTCGCACGCAAGGGGCTCAAGGTCGCGCTGCTGGAGCGCCAGGGTACGGTCGGCGGCGCCGCCGTCACCGATGAATTCCTGCCCGGCTTCCGCAACTCCGCCGCCAGCTACACCGTCAGCCTGCTTGCACCCAAGGTCATCCGCGACATGGCCCTGGAGCGGCACGGGCTGAGGGTCGTCCTTCGCCGCCAGGACAACTTCCTTCCCGCCGACAATGGCTACCTGCTCGCCGGCCGCGACGGCCTGACGTCACCACCCCGCCGACGCCGAGGCCTACGACTGCTATCTCGCCGAACTCGACACCGTAGTCCCGCTCATCCGCAAATGGCTGCTGCGGAGTCCGCCAGGGGCCGGCGCTGGCGTCCGCGGCCTCCCCGCATTGCTGAGCCTCGCTGGCGACCTCAAGGGGCTATCGACCGACGAAATCCGCACCCTGCACGATTTCGCCACCCGCTCGGCCGGCGACATCCTCGACCGGCACTTTCACGGGGACCTCGCCAAGGCCCTGTTCGGCTTTGACGGCGTGGTCGGCAACTTCGCCTCGCCGTACACGCCCGGCACCGCCTACGTCCTGCTCCACCACCTGTTCGGCGAAGCCGCCGGCGTGCCGGGAGCATGGGGCCACGCGATCGGCGGCATGGGCGCCATCACCCAGGCGATGGCCGCCGCCGCGCGCGAAGCCGGCGTCGACATCGTCCTCAATACGCCAGTCGAGGAAGTCATCGTCGAGCGGGGCAGGGCGGCCGGAGTGGTCGCCGGCGGGCGGACCTGGCGCGCTTCCCAGGTGGTCGCCGGCGTCAACCCGCGGCTGCTGTTCGAACGCCTCGTGCCCAGCGGCGCCGTCGCACCCGCCACCGAGCGCCACTTCCGCCATTGGGCGTGCGAAAGCGCCACCTTCCGGATGAACGTCGCCCTGTCCGAACTGCCGCGCTTCACCGTCCTGCCGGAGCCCGGCGACCATCTCACCGGCGGAATCATCATCGCGCCCAGCCTCGACTATATGGACCGAGCCTACCTCGACGCCCGCCGCGACGGCTGGTCCGCCCGGCCGATCGTCGAACTGCTGATTCCCTCCACGCTGGACGACAGCCTCGCCCCCGCGGGAAAGCACGTCGCCAGCCTGTTCTGCCAGCACTTCCGCTTCCAGCTCCCGGACGGCCAGAGCTGGGACAAGGTCCGCGACCAGGTCGCCGACCAGGTCATCGCAACGATCGACCGCCACGCCCCCGGCTTCGCGGCCAGCGTGATCGGGCGTCAGATCCATTCGCCGCTCGACCTGGAGCGCCGCTTCGGCCTGATCGGTGGCGACATCTTCCACGGCAAGATGGGCCTGGACCAATTGTTCAGCGCCCGGCCGATGATTGGCGCCGCCGACTACCGGATGCCGCTGCCCGGCCTTTATCTGTGCGGTTCGGGCGCGCACCCCGGCGGCGGAGTCACCGGCGCCCCCGGCCACAACGCCGCCCACGCCGTCCTCGCCGACCGCAAGCCCTGGCGCCGCCGCGCCTGAACCTTGCCCGCCAAGCTTCCCGTTCGTCCTGAGCGGAGCGCGAAACGCGCTCGAAGGGCCTGTCCTGAGCAGAGCACGAAGCGCGCAGTCGAAGGGCGCTCCACGATGCGCTAAGCGCACCAACATGACCAAACCTCTCGACGGCATCCGCGTCCTCGACCTCTCCCGAGTCCTCGCAGGCCCGTGGTGCACGCAGCTCCTCGCGGACCTCGGCGCCGACGTGATCAAGATCGAACGGCCCGCGGTCGGCGATGACACCCGCCACTGGGGCCCGCCCTGGCACGGCGATGGCGACGATCGGGTCGCGGCCTATTTCCTCAGCTGCAACCGCGGCAAGCGCTCGGCCGCCATCGACTTCTCGCAACCGGACGGCGCGACCCAAGTCCGCCGCCTCGCCGATACCTGCGATGTGGTGGTGGAGAACTTCAAGGTCGGCGGCCTCGCCAAGTTCGGCCTCGACGCCGCCACCCTGCGCGCCCGCAACCCGCGCCTGGTCTACGCCAGCATCACCGGCTTCGGCCAGGACGGCCCCTACGCCGACCGGGCGGGGTACGACTACATCATCCAGGGCATGAGCGGCCTGATGAGCATCACCGGCCTGCCCGACGGCGAGCCGGGCGGCGGTCCGATGCGGGTCGGGGTGGCGGTGGTTGACCTGTTCACCGGCATGTACACCGCCAACGCCATCCTCGCCGCCCTGGTCCGCCGCGGCGTGAGCGGGGAGGGCGCCCACATCGACAGCGCCCTGTTCGACGTCAGCCTCGCGGTCCTCGCCAACCAGGCCAGCAACTATCTCGTCGGCGGCTCCGACCCGGTCCGCACCGGCGCAGGCCACCCGAACCTCGTGCCCTATCAGCCGTTCCAGACCGCCGACAAACCGCTGATCATCGCCATCGGCAACGACCGCCAGTTCGCCCGTCTCGCCGAGATCGTCGGCGCGCGGGAGTGGGCCACCGATCCCCGCTTCGCCACTAACGCCGCCCGGGTCGCCCACCGCACCGAGCTCGTGCCAATGATCCAGTCCCGCCTCGCCGAACGCTCGGCCGCCGCCTGGACCGAAGCGCTCGACGCCGCCGGCATCCCCGCGGGCCCGATCAACACGATCAGTCAGGCGCTGGCCGACCCGCAGGCCGCCTACCGCCAGTTGGTCCGCGACCTGGACCGCTTTCGCCTGGTCGCCTCGCCCCTCCATCTGGACGGCGAGCGCACTACCTCCGACCGCCCGCCGCCGCGCCTGGGCGAGCATACGGACGAGGTGCTGGCGGAACTGGGCGGATCGGATCGCGCCCGACAAGCGCCAAGTGGAGGAGTGGCATGACTGAAGAGCGCAAGGGATTGCCGATCATCGCCTTTCCCGACCTGGGCGCCTTCGACGACTGGCTTCAAACGCAGCCGGCCGATTCGCCCGGACTGTGGATCAAGTTCGCCAAGTCCGGTTCGGGCGTGGCCAGCGTGTCCAAGTCGGAGGCGATCGACGCCGCTTTATGTCACGGCTGGATCGACGGGCAGCTCGACAAGTACGACAGCTCGTATTGGCTGGTCCGCTTCACGCCGCGAACCGGGCGCAGCAAGTGGTCGCAGGTCAACCGCAGCCGCGCAGCCGAGTTGATCGAGGCCGGTCGGATGCGTCCGGCGGGCCTGGCGCAGGTCGAAGCGGCGCAAGCCGACGGTCGCTGGGAGGCGGCCTACGCGCCCGCCAGCACGGCCGAGGTCCCGGCGGACCTGCAGGCCGCGCTCGACCTCAATCCGACCGCCGCGGCCTTTTTCGCCACGCTCACCGGCGCCAACCGCTACGCCATCCTGTACCGCATCGGATCAGTGAAGAAGGCGGAGACCCGTGCGCGCAAGATCGCCGAGTTCGTGGCCATGCTGGAGCGCCACGAGACGGTCCACGGGTGAGCGCCCGGTTCAAAGGCCTTGCGCAATAGGATTGCGCCTGCTCCAAGAACCAGACTGGTTCGTCGCGGCTCTTTCTACCGTCTACTTCCTATTGGCCGCCAATGGCCCGATGGCGTCTTAGGCAGTCCGCGAACCGTTCCTAAGTTGACCCGGATGGCCCCTTTGGGCGGTTCCTTGGTCAACATCTCGGACGGCCGGCCTTCAGCAAGGTCGGCCTAGCCCGGCCCGCCTTCGCCGCCGTACTTTGACTGGATGAATCGGCCCTGCGTCTGAAACGCATCCATGTCGCGCTTGGCCAGCCGCTCGCTGACCTCGCCTAGTGCCGTCCGGCTCGCCTCCAGCCCCTCGACCAGCCGCTGGTCCACCGTCTTGCCCTCCGCATCCTCCTCGCGGCGATAGGCGGCCGGCACATTGGCATAGCGCTCGATCAGGCCGGGAAGGTGGACGCTCATCAACCGCCGCGCGTCCTGCGCGTCCGGGTCCAGCGCATCGACCCGCTCCAGCGTCTGCTTCAGCGTACCCAGCTGCTCGCTCAGCCCGTCCACCACCGTCTGCGCCGGAGCGGGCAGGGCTCGGCGGTTCTGGTACAGGTAGCTGCCGAACCGCTGCACCATCTCGCCGTTCGGCGCATCGGTCGGCACCACGCGCGGCCTCGCGACTTCCCGCACCTCGCTCACCAGCAGCAGCCCCGCGACGGCCACTGCCAGCGCGACGGCCGCCAGAAACCCGAACAGGCCGATGGGCAGGAACAGCCCGACCAGGATAGTCAGCACGCTGACGACCAGCACCGCCAGCGCCGCCTTGCCCACTGCTCGACCGTATTGCGCGACCGACCGCTGCCGTTCACGCCGTGCCTGGACTGCCACAGGCCCTTGCTTCTCGTCGACGACCGCCATGACCCGATCGAACCGGGCCAGCGCACGTCCGACCTTTTCGTCGGTCTCGCTCACTGAATCTCCAGCGGCGACAGCGGGGAGGGGCCTTCCAGCCGGCTCTGCTGCGCACCCTCGGCCCGCGCGATATAGCCGCGCGACTTCTCGACCTCGTTGCCCAGCGTGTTCACCGTCTGCTTCATGTTCTCGAGTGCCTTCAGCTTGAACGCATCGATCGAGTCCATGGTGTCGTAGATGTTCTGGAACGCTCGCTGCAGCGTTTCCAGCGGAATGGTCGAGCTCGCCGCCTGCTCATGGATCGCCGCCGACTGCGTCTTCAACATCGACCCGGTCGAATCGATCATATTGGCGGTCGTGGTATTCAGTGCGCCGATCTGCTCCAGCACCAGCCGCTGGTTGGTCAGCGCCTGCGCCACCGTCACCGCCGTCCGCAGCGCGGATACGGTGGTGGTCGACGCCCGGTCGACGCCCTTGACCAGCTCGACGTTGTTCTTCTTGACCAGGTCCAGCGCCAGATAGCCCTGCACCGTGACCGCCATCTGCGTCAGCAGGTCGGTCGTCCGCTGCCGCGTATAGAACAGCGCCGTCTCGCGGATCGCCTTGGCCTTGGCCGGCTCGGTCGCATCCAGCTCGTTGGCCTTGTCCTCCAGCTTGCCGTCCAGCGCCTTCGAGATGTGGATCATCTGCTCCAGCCGGTGCATAGTCTTCCACAGGTTCGCCCGCTCGGTGTCGATCGCCGCATTGTCCATCAGCAGCTCGTCCTTGCCGTTGGCCAGGCTGCCGAGGATCTGCTGGATGTGGGTCTGCGAGCTGCGATACTTGTCGAAGTAGCGGTCGACCCGGTTGCCGAATGGAATGATTCCGAGCAGCTTCCTTGGCTTGCTGACACCTTTCGGATCGAGCGCCTCGACCGTCCGCCGCAGCTCCGTCAGGTCGGCACCGATGCCCGAGTCGCTGTCGATCGCCTTGACCGGCCGGTCGAGGAACCGGTTGGACGCGCCCGCCGCTTCCGCGATCTCCTTGCGGCCCATGGCGGTCAACTGGTCGACCTTCTTGCCGAACTCCGGGCTGTTCGCGTCGAGCGCGACCAGTTCGCCGACGAACTGGTCCACCTTGCTCTCCAGCTCGCTCTGCTCGCCTTCCTTCAGCGGCACCAGGCCCGCGGCGTCCTGCGGCACCACCGGCTGCAGCACCTCGGGCGGGTCGAGCTTCAGCTTGGTCTCGGTACCTTGGGTCGCGGTGGTCGCCATTCTTCCAGTTCCTCGTCGAGTGCCTGCGCGAGCATGGCCAGAGGCCGAAGCCGAGGCAAGCCGATGAAGTGTATTGTAGAAACCATACACCAGCTCTTCAAGTATCGGAGCGGGACCTGGTCGACGACGCATTAACCATTCCCATCAGCACTTTGCTCACCCTGTTGGCGCTAGATCGCTCACCAAAGGCGCGTGGAACCGCGAACAGCAAGGGGAGCGAGTTTCCAGATGATGGGCTTTCTGAAGAAGTTGCGGCGCAACCAACGCGGCAACACCCTGATCCTCACCGCAGCCGCCATGCCGCTGCTGATCGGCTCCGCTGGCCTCGCCACCGACACCATCCAATGGGCTTTGTGGAAGCGCCAACTGCAGAAGGCGGCCGACTCGGCCGCGATCGCCGGCGTGTACGCCAGGATGGCGGGGCAGGACGCCGGCGTCGCCGTCAACTACGACGTCGGCTACCCCAGCCAGCCCGCCAACGCACCGAATAACAATCGCACCGGCTACACGCTGCTGAATGCGCCGGTGGTAAATACCTCGCTGCCGAATACTGCAGACTACATCAATCCGGTCGGTGTGACGCTGCAGATACAGCAGACGCTGCCGTTCAGCTCCATGTTCCTGTCGACCACCCCGACCATCACCGCGAACGCTACGGCTGCGGCTGTGGAGACCGGCGTCTACTGCGTGATCAGCCTGGAGAAGAGCAATACAACCGGCATCACCGCCGGCGGCACGACCAACGTGGACTTCGGCTGCGGAATGATCACAAACTCGATCTCGATGGACGCCGCAGTTGCATTTGGTGATTCGAAGGTGAAAGCAACCCCCGTTGCGGCTGTTGGCGGGTTGGACTCCAAAGATAACTGGCAGAAAGGCACAGTTTTGCTGCCTTTCACGGTTGCGCAGCAGGACCCGTTCAAGGACATCGCGACTCCTCCGATACCGTCTACCTGCAACGACCAGATCGACGACAAGCCTGGCGACACTACCGATTACACGAAGAACGGTACGGCCATGGGTCCGGTCACCAAGTGCCTCAGCAAGTTCTCGGTCCAAGGTAACATGACCCTGCAACCGGGCACCTACATACTCACCAGCGACTTTTCGACGGGAAGCAAGGCTAATCTGAAGTGCACAGGCTGCACGTTCATCCTCACTAATAGCGATCCTTCGAAGGTACCGCAGCTGAAGCTTGACGGAAACTCCACCCTGAACCTCAAGGCGCCGACATCGGGTACCTACTCGGACATCCTGTTCTTCCAGGATCGCAATGCGTCGAACTCGACCGGCAACAACGTCAACGGAGGGAGCACAAGCTACTTCGAAGGTGCTTTCTACTTCCCGAATCAAGAGGTGACCTACAACGGCAACGCCGGCGTAAGCTTCAACTGCGTCAAGCTGGTTGCCCGACGTGTGAAGTTCACGGGAACGTCAGGCTTGACCAACAAGTGCGATGACGGCCGCGACCAAGACAGGTACAAAGGGCGGCACGTCCGCTTGGTGGCATGATGAGCATCGGTCGGCACCTCGCCCGCTTCCGCGACGATCAACATGGTACGGCCGTGCTTGAGCTCGGCCTCGCGATCCCAATCGTGTTCGTCTTGCTCTTAGGCCTGATCGACATCGCCCGTGGTTACTCGATCAAGCTCCAGCTGGAACAGGTCGCTCAACGCGCCATCGAACGGGTCATGAACGGACAAGCTGACCGTTCTATTTTGGCTGCCGTCAAGGCGGAAGCCGCCACCGCCGCGGACGTTCCGGATACGAACGTGACAACTAGCGCTTGGCTCGAATGCCGGACTGGCACGGGGTCGCCGACATTCTACTACTATCCAGCCGATCAGGATCAGTCGTGCAGCAGCAGCCAGATCGGCCGTCGCTACATCCGCGTAAACATCAGCAAGACCTTCTCGCCAATCTTCGATTTCCGCTGGGCGGGCACCAACGCTGATGGCACTTACACCATCCAGGGCGCCACCTCAGTGAGGACGCAATGATCATGCGCAAGCTGCTGCCGCGTCAGTTGCGCCGCGATGAGGAAGGGGCGGCCGCTGTAGAATTCGCCTTCGCACTGCCGCTCCTGATCATGTTCATCTGGGGCATCAGCCAATTCGGCATGATCCTGGCGGCCGACGCCGGTATGCAGCACGCATTGGGTGAGGGTGCCCGGATGGCGACGCTCTGGCCTAAACCGGCGAACACCGCAGTTAAGCAGCGCATCCAAGACAATGTCTTCGGCAACTTCCTGGGCAGCTACACGATTAGTGACCCGGTGGAGAGCGCGGCGGCCGGCAACCAATCTGTTACCCTCCAGGTCTCCTATACGGTCACCCCAGATTTCCTGTTCTGGCAGGGGTCGCCGATCACTTTCACGCGCAGCAAGGTGGTATACGTCACCAACCTCACACCTACGACGACCTGATCGAGCAATGGTGTCTCTGGCCCGCTGCGCTTGAATTAGCCCTTCGCTCGCGAAAAGAAGCTCGTGATCGCGTCCCTGACCTCATCGGAGGTCAGGCGCTCAGAGAAATGCCCATTCTCCAATTCCATGCGCTGGAGCACGGCATCGTGCTCCACGCCGCGCAGCAGACGTTGGGTCAAACGCACTGCCTCCGGCGGCTTGGCGAGCAACGAGGCCACCACGGCCTCCAGCCGCTCGCCCAGCGATCCGTCGCCGGTGCGGTGGCTGACAAGCCCATAGCGCTCCGCCTCCTCGACTCCGAACGGCTCACCCAGCAGCAGGTGGCGCGCCGCGACCCGCCGACCGGCCATCTGCGGCAGCAGCAGCGAGCTCGCCGCCTCCGGCACCAGCCCCAAATCCGTGAACGGCATCCGAAAGCGGGTGCCTTCCTCCGCCACCACCAGATCGCAATGGAACAGCATGGTGGTGCCGATGCCGACCGCATTACCGTGTACGGCCGCCACCAGCGGCACCATGTTCCGCGCTAGAGCCCGAAGCAGTCGCCAGACCGGGATGTCCGTCTGCCGGTCCTGTGGCATCTCTTGCATGAAGTCGGCCAGGTCGTTGCCGGCGGTGAAATCCTGCCCCGCCCCCTCCAGGGTGATGACCCGCAACTCCGGATCGTCGGCCGCCTGCTCGATCGCGTCCGCCAACGCCGCATACATGGCGACGGTGATCGCATTGCGCCGCTCGGGCCGGTTCATCAGCAGCCGGAGGCGCTCGCCGTGGCGTTCAACAAGGAGATGCTCGGTCATGGACGCTGTTGTGGCGGGCCGCTAAGCGGCATGCAACAGCTTGCCTTGGAGCGCCGCCACCCATGAAGTTCTTCGCCGACACCGCCGACATCAACGAGATCCGAGAACTGGCGGAGACCGGCCTGCTGGACGGCGTCACCACCAACCCGACCTTGATCCACAAGGCAGGTCGGGACTTCGTGGAAACGGTGCGGGAAATCGCTGCCCTCGTGCCGGGCCCGGTCAGCGCCGAGGTGGTGGCGCTGGACCAGGCCGAGATGATGCGAGAGGCCGAGGTACTGCGGAAGATCGCCGACAATGTCGCGATCAAGGTGCCGCTGACGCCTGACGGCCTCAAGGTCTGCCGCGCGCTGACCAGCGACGGCACCATGGTCAACGTGACCTTGTGCTTCTCCGCGGCGCAGGCGCTGCTCGCGGCCAAGGCGGGCGCAACCTTCATCTCGCCCTTCGTCGGCCGTCACGACGACGTCGGCTTCGCCGGCATGGAGCTGATCGCCGACATCCGCCTGATCTACGATAATTACGATTTCGCGACCCAGATCCTGGTCGCCAGCGTCCGCTCACCCATGCACGTCGTCGACGCGGCGAAGCTCGGTGCTGACGTCATGACTGCGCCCGCCAAGATCATCACCCAGCTGTTCAAGCACCCGCTGACCGACCTCGGCATCGCCGGCTTCCTCAAGGACTGGCAGGCGACCGGACAGACGATAGCCTGACGGGCCACTGGAAATTAACCCTTGGCTGCGACATCCTGCGGCCATGGCACGGGTGATTCCCTTCGAAGACCATGCGCTGGCTCGGCTTCGCGCCCGAGTCGCGGCGGCCGAGGAAGCCAATCAGGACCTCATCGCCTTCGCCCGCGGACATTCGGGCGCGGTGTCGTCGATCCACTCGGCCGTGCTGGCCGCGATGGAGGCGGATAGCTTCGACTCGCTGTTGCACGTGGTTACGCAGGAATGGCCGTTGATGCTCGGCCTGGATGCAGTGGCGCTGGCGCTGATCGTCGGCGACCGCGGCTTCCGCGTCGACACGGGCGGCGTGCAGCTGGTCGACCCCGCCATGCTCCGCCGATCCCTCGACCAGGTCGATGCCGTGGTCCTCCGCACCGTCGAACGCGGCCACCCGCTGTTCGGCCCGGCCTGCGACCTGATTCGGGCCGAGGCGCTGATCCGACTGGAAGGAGACGCACCGGCCGGCCTGATCGCGCTTGGCCAACGCACGGAGCAGCCGCTCGACGGCCGGCACGGCTCCGAATTGCTGATGTTCCTTGGCCGCAGCCTGTCGGCTATGATCGGCCGGTGGAGCAGCCAAGCCTAGCCGACCTTGCCGCCCGTTTCGGCGCGCACCTTGCCCACGACCGCCGCCGCAGCGCGCATACCGTTCGCGCCTACGTCGCGACCGCACACCGTTTTCTCGCCTTCATGAACGAGCATCGCGGCGAGCAGATCGGCCGCTACGCGCTGCTCACCATCCAGCCCACCGACCTGCGGGGTTTCCTTGCCAGGCGACGCGGGGAAGGTCTGGGCGCCGCATCCGCTGCGCGCGAGCTGTCCGCCGTCCGCGCCTTTCTCAAGTTCGCGGCCGAGGACAGCGGCGAGCAGCCGCAACTGCCGCGTACCCGAGCGCCGCGCCGCCCGCGCACGCTTCCGCGCCCTGCCTCACCGGCCGACGCCATGGCGCTGGCGGAAGATGCGGGTGAAGCAGCACTCCAGCCATGGGTCGGCGCCCGCGACCTCGCCATCCTGCTGCTGCTTTATGGGGCCGGGCTCCGCATGGCGGAGGCGCTCTCGTTGACCGGGCGCGTGCTTCCGCTCGGCCCAACGCTGCGCGTCGTCGGCAAGCGCAATAAGCCGCGTGTCGTCCCGCTCGTGCCCGCCGCTCGAGAGGCGATCGAAGCCTATGTCCGCGATTGTCCCTGGCCGCTCAAGGGCGGCGTGCCCCTGTTCGTCGGAGTGCGCGGCGGTCCGCTCAACCCCGACCTGGTCCGCCGCGCGGTGCAGGGGGCTCGGCGCCGCCTCGGCCTGCCGGACAGCCTGACGCCGCACGCCCTACGACACAGCTTCGCCACGCATCTGCTCGCCCGCGGCGCCGACCTCCGTTCACTCCAGGAATTGCTCGGCCACGCCAGTCTGTCGTCGACTCAGATCTATACCGGGGTGGACGCCGCCCACCTGCTGGACGTCTACCGCCACGCGCATCCCAGGGCTTAGCCGCGCTCCGCCGGCTTGTAGGTCACCAGGCGCCAAAGGTAGGCGACGACCAGCGTGACCAGGATCGCGTTGCTGATCGGGCCCAGCCACTCGTCCACTTCCGTGAAACGCTCCCTTAGCTTGTAGCCAGCGATCGCGATCGCCGCCGTCCATCCGGCGGTCCCGAGTGTCGAAAAAAAGAAGAAGGTCCTGAACCGCATTCTCAGCAGCCCGGCCGGGACCGATACCAGGCTGCGCACCGTCGGCAGCATCCGTCCCAGAAACACGAAGAAGGTGCCGTAGAGGCGGAACCAGCCCTCGGCGCGCTCGACCTCGCGCCAGTTCAGGGTCAGCCACCGTCCGTGCCGATCGATGAACGGCCGCAAGCGAATGATACCCAGCGCGCGGGCGACCAGGTACCAGAAGATGTTCCCCAGCATCGCGCCGGCCGTGCCGCTGACGATCGCCCAGGCAAGGGACATCTGCCCCTTGGCGGCGGTCACGCCGGCCACCGACATGATGATCTCGGATGGGATCGGCGGAAACACGGTTTCCAGGAACATCAGGAAACCGACGCCCAAGTAGCCGGCGTCCTCGATCAGGCGGATGACCCAGTCCGACAACGATCAGGCCGCCAGCTTGCGTTCGATGGCGTCCCAGATCAGCCCGGCGCTGTTGATGCCGTTGAACCGGTCCAAGGCGACGATGCCGGTCGGCGAAGTGACATTGATCTCGGTCAGGTGTCCGCCGATCACGTCGATCCCGACGAACAGCAGCCCGCGGGCCTTCAGTTCCGGGCCGAGTGCGGCGCAGATCTCGCGCTCGCGGTCGGTCAGTTCGGTTTGTGCCGCCGTGCCGCCCGCCGCCAGGTTGGAGCGGATCTCACCCTTGCCCGGGACGCGGTTGATGCCGCCGATCGGCTCGCCGTCCACCAGGATGATACGCTTGTCGCCTTGGCTCACGGCAGGAAGAAAGGCCTGGGCGATATAGGGTTCCTTCCATACCTCGCCGAACAGCTCGGCCAGCGCGCGCAGGTTGGCGCCGTCGCGGCCGATGCGGAACACGGCGGCACCCGCATTGCCGTGCAGCGGCTTCAGCACGATCTCGCCATGGCGAGCGTGAAAGGCGGTCAGCTCCTCCATGCTGCGGGTGATCATGGTCGACGGCATGAACCGCGCGAAATCGAGCACGAACAGCTTCTCGGGCGCATCGCGGACGGAGCGGGGGTCGTTGATCACCAGCGTTTGCCCATGCAGCCGTTCGAGCAGGTGCGCGGCGGTGATGTAGGCGATATCGAATGGCGGATCCTGCCGCATCAGCACCACGTCGACCTCTTGCCCCAGGTCGAGCGGGGCAGGGGCGGCCGCGGTGAAGTGGTCGCCCTCCACCCGCCGCACCTGCACCTCGCGGGCAAGCGCCCGCACCTGCCCATCCTCGTAGGTCAGCTGGTCGGCAAGGTAGTGGAACAGCCGGTGCCCGCGCGCCTGCGCTTCCAGCATCAGCGCGAAGGTGGAATCGCCGGCGATAGC
>Ga0210040_10006817_pt1 | contig 14068 bp, 13 predicted proteins | sample CryGeyCG12114_NA_FD_185462 | JGI IMG/M metagenome (GOLD analysis project Ga0210040, IMG submission 185462) | Groundwater microbial communities from aquifer - Crystal Geyser CG19_WC_8/21/14_NA (SPAdes) (version 2) | ecosystem: Environmental > Aquatic > Deep subsurface > Groundwater | place: USA... | reverse complement strand
GGGTCGCGGCTCCACAGCGAGTATTCTGTTTGCAGCGCCGTGATAGGGTGCACGGCATGCGCCCGGCGCAATGTGTCGGGCGCCGCCTCGGATAAGCCCAGGTAGCGCACCTTGCCTTCTTTCACTAGCTCAGCCATGGCGCCCACGGTTTCTTCAATGGGCGTGTTCGGATCGACGCGGTGCTGGTAGTAAAGGTCAATGTGGTCGCGGCCCAGACGGCGCAAGCTGGCTTCGCAGGCTTGCCGCACGTATTCGGGCCGGCCGTTGATACCGCGCACATTTGGGTCGTTGGCATCGCGCACAATGCCAAACTTAGTGGCCAGCACAACGTCTTGCCACTGGCCCTGAAAAGCCCGGCGTAGGAGCTCCTCGTTCTCGCCAATACCGTACATGTCGGCGGTATCAAAGAAAGTGGTGCCCAGTTCGCGGGCGCGGTGCAGCGTGCGGATACTTTCCTGATCGTCGCGACCAGCGTAGAAGTCCGACATGCCCATACAGCCAAGGCCGAGGGCAGAAACAGTAGGGCCGTGCTGGCCCAGAGTGCGGGTTTTCATAGGGGAGGAAGTAGTAAAATAAAATGGTATACGTACGATCATCATCAATCCATGCACTTGCCATAAATTAATCACGTACTACCAGGCGCACCCGCCGCCTACCCGTGGCATTCCTTTCTTCCACTACTTTGCCTGTCTACCATGCCTACTTCCCCTACTACCCCGCCCGTTTCTACTCCCGAAATGGATAACCGCCTGCGCTGGGTTGGCCACGTCGCCCGGCTGATGGATAGTCAGTTTCGACTCCCCGGCACCCGCTTTCGCTTTGGCCTCGACCCCTTGCTTGGGCTCCTACCCGTAGTAGGCGACCTCTCTTCTTTTGCCGTTTCAGCGGCTCTCATCGTCACGATGATGCGCCACGGCGCAACCGGAGCAGTGGTGGTAAGGATGGTACTCAATGCGCTATTCGACGCTGTGATAGGCGCTATCCCTCTCATTGGCAATATTTTCGACTTCGCCTATAAAGCCAACGACCGCAATGTGGAGTTGCTGCGGCGCCATTATGCGGAGGGCAAGTACCAGGGCAGCGGCAAGGGCCTCATTGCAGTAGTCGTATTAATTCTAGTGGTTGGCTTTGGGTTGATAGGATGGGGTAGCTACGAACTCATTCAATGGCTCTGGCACCTTTTCCAGAAATAGGCCCTGCGCTTACTCAGGGGCTACTTACCCGCCTACGAGCAACTGCTTCCCTACCTAAGTTATTAGTTCAGCGAGTAGGTTTCGCGTAGGAATATTTTTAGCCAGGGGATGTCCACGAACATCAGCACAGCCAGTAGCAGGCTGAACAGCACCACGTACGTCATAAACCACTTGCGGGTATATAGCTTCTCGGAGCCCTGTACCGGGGAGTCGTCGAGCAGGCCGATACGCAGGTACCACGCGAAGAGTAGGGCGAAAAACGGAAAGCTCACCAACAGTTCAACCCGGTTTTTGATCAGGAAGATGCCCAGGAAGAATGCTGAGGTCAGAGCATAGAAGAACATAGAAATCAGCAAGCTATGCTCGGTGTAGAACTTGAACGAGCGGCGGTAGAGGCCGGCCAGATCGGGGTCCTTGATGAGGCGATACTCGGCGAAGCGCTTCGTAGCCATCAGAAACGCCCCGCCCATCCAGTAGGCCACCAGAATGCTGGACGGCGGTAGGCTGTGCAGCAAGGCTGCTCCGCTGAACGTACCTATCGTAAGTGCCGGCGCCACAATAAACCAACCCAGCGCAAACCGGATTGGATTGTTAACCGACTCCGACAGCACGTCTAGGTATACCCGCTCTTTGGTGCGGAAGGGCCGCACATTATACATAACGCCCATAAATAGCAGAAAAGCTGCTACCAGCAAAAACTGTATGGAAATCAGGTAGCCCAGCGTCAAGCCTACCGCGGCCAAACCAAACCATTCCAGGTACACAAATACCGGATTTACCACCCGCACTACCGATGTGCGTTTCTTTTTCAGGGGGTGAAACTTATCAAATTCAGCGTCGAGGTATTCGTTGATAACATAGTTAGCCGAGGCCACTAGGCACGTACTCACCAGGCCCAGCACGGCGTTGAGCAACAGCTGGTTATTTAGCGCAGGCCGATAGACGAGAAAAGCGAACAAGACGCCTGGCAGCATAAACACGTTTTTTACCCAGTTGTCTGGGCGCGCAATGGCCACGTAATCTTTAAGGCCGGCTGGTAGCAAGGCTACCTCTGGTTCTGCAATGTGTGGAGAGGCGTACTGGTTATTCATATCACTAATTTTTGATGGGTTGTGCAAAAAGTTGATCGGCAAGCGTATGGTAAAAATCGAAGTCGTTGAATGGCTGCTTGTCTACTATGCGGTAGGGCATGTGCGCTTGCCTGGCACATTCGCCGTCTAGCTCCGGTCGGTCGCCCACAAACAGACAGTCGGCGGGTGCCACTCCCAGTTGATCGGCGATGTAGAGTAGGCCCTTCGGATCAGGCTTAAATCGGTCGATTTCCGGATCGGTGGAACTCACAATAATGTCGGCAGTCAGACCCATCGCAGCCAACTTGTCGTGGGCTTTATAGTCGGAGTAAATCCCAATTTTAATGCCCTGCTGGCGCAGCGTAGCAAAGAACTCCCGAACACCCGGATACACGCAGTCCGCTAAGTACTGATTGGGGCGAGTGAAGATCCACTGCTCCACTACCGCCCGGACGTGGGCCGGGGAGTAGCCGGTACACCACGTGTACTGCGCGTTTTCCAGGTCGGGGCCGGCCGCGCCGGTGCGCTTTTCCCGCTCGGCCCGGAAGCGACTCAGTATCAGCACTTCTTGCCACCGCCACGGACGCAAGGTGTAGAAGCGTAAGAGCGCAATCAGCATTTTTCGGCGTAGGCGTGCCTGTTCATACAGCGTACCGTCCACGTCAAATAGTACTACCTTCATAGTAAGCTCAGATTTTGCAGGAAAGTAATGAGCCTACTTCATTCAACGATGAAACAGGCTAACATAACCAGTCCTTATTTATTCAAATTTATGATAAAAATTCAATTACTTATCTGTATATGACTATTTAAAAATTAGCAGGGATTTGTACAGTTGAGTTATAACTAACCAATAAGCATGCTGTCTGGACGAAAAAGAGGGATTGTCATTAAGTAAAAAATCATTATTTCAAGACTATCCTTGATGATTTAGAGGAAAAGTCAGAATCTACGAAAGCATCTCGGTACCTTTGGCAAGTTGGGCGTCTAGAAGCTACTTACGTGGTAGTTCATATAAAAAGGTATATAATATAAAAAAACTATGTTTATCCAGATTGGGTCCGTTTTTATCTGGTTAGGTATTGGCCCCCTCGCCTCCGTTGACGTCAATGGTTTTGGGTAAACTTTCAAGCATATGACCTCACCCCGTTATGGCGCTCCTATCAGCAGCAGGCGCATAAATTCCCCGTTGTCTCCTACTCAGCGGCCTTCACCCGATGCGTGGCGTTTAGCACTGTATATTCTGCTGGGAACGGGCATTTTTCTGCGGCTCTTTCATTTCATCCACAACCGTTCGCTATGGATTGACGAAGTGTACGTGGCACTGAGCTTGATTCGAATGGATTTTGGTCGGCTGGCCCAGCCAGCCCTACTCTACGAGCAGAAAGCTCCCATCTTGTTTTTGTGGCTGTGTCGGGGGGCTGTGCGCTTGTTTGGAGAACAGGAGCAGGCATTGCGCCTGGTGCCTCTGCTGAGTGGTTTGGCCGCGTTGCTGCTGTTTGTGCCCGTAGCCCGCGCGCTACTGCGCCCGTTGGGGGCAGCCGTGGCAGTAGGCGCTCTGGCCCTGGCGCCGCCGTTGATTTACCATACCGTCGAAATCAAGCAGTACAGTGCCGAGCTGCTGGCTACGGTAGTGGCTCTATGGCTTTTTTTGCGCTACCGCTCCCGCTCCGACTGGCCGGCCTTGGTACAGTGGAGCTTAGCCGGAGCAGTACTGATCTGGTTTTCTTACGCCGTAATATTCGTGCTAATGGGCATTGCGGGGGCCACGTCGCTTCTGTATCTGCTGCGTCGACGCTGGCAGCCGTTTTTCCGGCACCTCCTGCCTTTCGGCTTGTGGGCCGTTAGCTTCGGGGCGTATTATCTGCTATTCACGAGCCGGTATACGGAGTCGGGATGGCTGGTGTACTGGTTTCGGACGCTGCGGGCTTTCATGCCGCTACCGCCTACCTCACTGGCCGACCTGAAATGGCCGTTCTACCAGCTATACATCGCCTTAGACTACCCGCTGGGGCTTTTGCTAGACATTAAAACCTGGGGCAGCACCCTGCCGCGCCTACTCCTCCGGGCAGTGCCGCTGGCGTGCGGCGTGGTAGGGGCGTGGTCTTTTTTCAAGAAAGATCGGGCGGTTTTTTCACTGCTACTATTTGCCGTGCTGCTGACTATGCTAGCCTCGGGAATGGAAAAATATCCCTTCTACGAACGGCTATTAGTGTTTTTGGCCCCCGTATTCATTCTGTTTATTGCGAGCGGCTGCGACTATCTCAGCCAGCGGCTGAGCGCCGGCCAGTGGGCCGGCTATGTGCTGCCGGGCCTGTTGCTACTGCCACCACTGCTGGCCTCAGCCCGGCAGGTGGCTGACCCCGACCTATTTGGGGGATACAAGAAGTCGTACTTCCGGGAAGGCTTTCAACACATTAACGCCGACTATCGACTCGGCGACGTAGTGTATCTATATTGGGACATGATACCGCCCTACCTGTATTACAAGCAGGCATACCCCCTAAAATTCAAGGCAGTAGAAGGTCAGGACTACCGGGACACGGCGCACAGTATGACGGACTACGTCAACAAAACGGCTACTGACTTCACAACGGCCGTCGGGCCGCATCGGGGGTGGCTGATCTGCGACGATCTGTTCAAAGGTAAAATTGGTGATTACACTGGTCGACCAGCCTGGTACTACCAGGAAAGCGATATTTCGCTTTTCCGGAAGCTGCACCGACGCATCTCGGCCAAAACCGGCCAGCAGCACCAGGATATTTTTTGGCGGCGCACGGTGCATGCGTGCCTGTTTGCCGCACCCGTGCGGTAGGGCTATTCGTAACAGCGCCGCGCACCCTACCTTTGCGGGCGTGAAAAATATTCGTTCCGTGCGGCCGCTGTGCGCACTGCTCCTGCTGCTGGCATTGCCGGCTTGCCTCTCACTGGAAAGTGATGCGCAAAAAGAAGAAGAAGCCCAAAAAGCCGTTATGACCCGCCACAACGCTGTGATGGGCCAAATGGATCAGCTATACACTACCCGCCAGGAGCTACAGCGGGCCGCCCTACCCGATACGGCCGCCAGCGGCCGGCAGCGCCGCGCTCTACTGGGCGCCGAAGCCGCCATGATGGATTGGATGCACCAGTATCGTGCACCGGCCGACTCAGTGCCGCATGACCAAAAAATGCGCTATTTCGAGCAGCAGCAGCACAAAATCGACTCGGTGGCTGTTCTGACAACGACTACCCTTGATTCGGCCCACCAACTGCTTCAGGCAGCCGGGCGTTCGTCCAAACCCTCCGTTCAATGACCATTTCTTTCCGGCGCCACACCTTTGCAACGACGCTACTCGCCCTAAGTAGCCTCGTGCTATTGCCCGCTTGTTCATCGTCGCCTCCTGATACTGATCCGGATACGGCGACTACCACCCTACCCTACGTGGGCGCCCGCGACATGCAGGATGCCCCCATGAGTAGCCCCGCCGACACGGTGTACACCATTCCGGCGTTTACGCTGACCGATCAGGCGCGCCAAACCGTTACCAACGCCACCTTCAAGAACAAGATCTACGTCACGGATTTTTTCTTCGCTACTTGTCCCGACATCTGCCCCAAGATGCAGAGCGCCATGTTGCGCGTGTACGAGAAGTATAAGAACGACCCGCGGGTGGTGTTTATGTCGCATACCATTGACCCGGCCCACGACTCTATTCCGGTGCTGCGCGACTACGCCGAGCGCCTGGGCGTGACGGATGCCAGCCGTTGGCACTTCGTAACGGCCCCGCACGATACGATTTTCGCTTTGGCGAAATCGTATATGACGGGTGCCCAAAAGGATGCCGGCGCGCCGGGTGGCTTTGCCCACACCGGCTCCTTTGCGCTGGTAGACGCGCAGCGCCACGTGCGCGGCCTCTACGACGGGTTGAATAAAAACGAAGTAGACCGGCTGATTCGGGAAATTCCGGTGCTGTTGAAGGAAAGCGCCGAGTCGAAGCCCCAGCAGCCGTGAGGGGGCGGGCGCTGGTGGGGGTAGGGTTGCTGGCGGCCGCCACGGCCGTGTATAGCTGCTCGCCGAGCCGACGGCACGACGGCGCGCAGCTGTACGCCACGCACTGCGCCAGCTGCCACGGCACCCAAGGCGAAGGCCTGCGCCGCCTGATTCCGCCGCTGGCGAAATCTGACTACCTGCCCGCCAACTACGCCTACCTCCCCTGCCTGATTCGCAAGGGGCAGCGGCAGTCTATTGTTGTCAATGGCATTGAATACAACCAATATATGCCGGGCAACGAGGGCCTGACGGACTCTGAAATCACTAACCTGCTTAACTACGTGCAGCAGCACTGGGGCAACCAGGGCGACGCCTACACCATGCGCGAAGTCTCGGGGCTGCTGGGAGCCTGCAACGGCAGCGACGGACAATAATCTCCTTTACTCTGCGCCAAATTTCCTAGCTTGGCTGTTCAACATCTATTTTACTTCTTCTTTTATGGGTCTGTTTGACTTCCTGAAATCAAAACCACAACCGGGCGAAGAGCCTAGCAAAGCCACCCCGACGCCTGCCGGCACGCCGCCCGATGCGGCCCCCGCCGAAGCTACCGGACCACGCTATAAGGGCTCCAACTTCAGCTTGCCCACCCCGCCTACCCCCGCGCCGGTGCCGCCCCCGCAGGCTCCGCTCATCCCTCCTATGCCGCCGATGCCCGCTTTTGAGCCGGCAAATCAACTGGAGGAAACGCTCCTGCACGCTGCTACCATTCCCGAGGCCCGGCCGCTATTCTACCGCGCATTGCTGGAAGAAGAAGTGCTGGTAGTATTGCATCCCAAGGAGGGCATAGAGCCCGGCGAGGTGGCTCCCACCGAAGGCATGGAGATTCAATTGCAAGTACTGAACGACGGTAAGATTCCCGTATTCACCTCGTTGCAGCGCATCAGCGATGGATCGGTGGACCTGGAAACGCTGTCGTATCTGCGCCTGCGTGGCCTCGATTTGTTTCAGATGGTGCAAGGAGCAGATTGCGCCCTCAATCCCTTTTCGCCGGTAGGCAAGCTGCTGTTGGCCCCCGAGCTAGCTGAGCTATTGGCGGGTAGTCTGACGGCTGCCCCCCAGGAAGGCGGCCCCCAGGATATGCAAGTAACCCTGGCCCCAGCCGGCGACGAGCACTCGGCGCTAACGGAGGCCCTCCGCGCCTACTGCGCCGACAACGCCAACATAGAATCCGCCTACATCGCCCAGATGCAGATTCAGGGTAGCCCCGAGCCGCCGCGCCTGCTGCTGGCGCTGCATGCCACCGACAACGACCCGGCTTTCTTGGAACAATTGGGCCCTATTGTGCAGGGTACCATTGAGGGTCAGCAAACGCTGGATATCATGCTGATTGACCCTAATTCCGACGAGCCCATTAATCAGTATTTTCAGCAAGCGGAACCCGTTTACCAAAAGTAAAGAAGTCACTAGCTGCCAGAACGAGAAACGTCGGGCTGCCCCTACTACGGGAGTAGCCCGACGTTTTGCATGGTAGCCAACTTTTACTGCTCCGCTTCCAGCTCCTGGGCTTCGCGCAGGGCGTGCTTTTCCAGTAACCGCCGAAACACCGGACGCAGGCTAAAATACAGCCCTACTCCAATAGGCACTATCCCAATCAGCCAGAGCAGCAACGCCCCCAACTCGGCGCGCCAGAGCAAGCGCGCGGCTCCAGGCAGGTCGTGGGCAAACAAGTAGCGCAGGTGGTCGAGGGTGAGGCCGGCTTGGTCGGCACTGCCCAGCAGGCGGGCGCCCCACTGCAACAGCGGAATGAGTAGCAGCAGCTGTACGGGTGTCATCAGGTGGCTGACGAGCAGCATGGCCGCCACGTTTAGGCGCAGGCGCAAGGCCGCTAGCGTGCCCAAAAGCGTGGTACCGCCCAACAGCGGAATAGTCCCGATTCCTATTCCTACGGCCACAGTGAGAGCCAATTGCGTGGGCGTGAGGCCCTGCTTCAGCAGCTGCTGAAGCGGCAGCACCACCCGGCGACGGAACCAGGAAGGGGGCGGGGGCGGAAGTGACGATGAATCAGACAAAATAACGACTGAGTTTGGCGGCTGAGTAGGCCTTGGCGTTGTACCTTCGCAGTCCGTCTTACCCTCCCTTTATTTATGCGAGGGTAGCCGGGACGTAGCGCAGGTAATGACAAAAGTACGTGAGCCGGGCCAACCCCGGCCGAGAGTCTGGACCGATTTTTTTATTCTGTTACGCCGCGCCGCCCGCGAGCTGTCGGACAACGACCCCCTGCGCTTGGGGGCCGCCACAGCTTTCTTCACCACGTTTGCCCTACCCCCTATTGTCATCATTCTGGTTCAGGTGCTGGGCTCGCTCTACCCGGCTTCCATTGTGCGCACCATGTTGCTTACTAAGATTGGCAACTTGCTGGGCTCCTCGGCCGCCGACCTGGTGCAGCAAATCCTGCAAAACGTAACCAATGTGCAGCGCAGCCGCCTCGTTACGTGGCTGGGATTTGTTTTTTTGCTGTTCATCGCCACCACGCTGTTTGTTATTATTCAGCACTCTATCAATCAGTTGTGGAATATCCGGCCCGCGCGGCAAACGCGGCAGCTCTCCACGGCCTTACGCGAGCGGTTGCGCTCCTTGGGCGAGCTAGTGGCCACGGCCATACTCTCCCTGCTGGCGTTTTTGAGCGATGCGCTGCTCACTTTTTTTGCCGATTATATTCGGGACTTCGACGCCAACTTCGTTTACTACCTGGTGCAAGGGCTCAACCACGTGTTTTCCCTGTTGATTCTGGCCGCGTGGTTCTCGTTCACGTTCCGCACCCTGAGTAGTGCCCGCGTGCCGTGGCGAGCCGTGTTGCGCGGGGCCGTGCTCACGGCCGTACTCATCGATTTGGGCGAGTTGGCCCTAAGTTTTTTACTGGTGCCCCGCAATCTGGGACCTATCTACGGGCCAGCTTCCAGCGTGGTACTCGTGCTGCTGTTCGTGTTCTATTCGGCCATGATTTTCTATTACGGCGCTTGTTTCACGAAGGCCTACGCCCACTACGTTGGCATGGACATTAAGCCCAAGAAGTCGGCGGTGCGCTACCGGCTGGTCGATATTCAGGAGTAGGGAACGAGGCTACTCGCTGGCGCACAGTACTACCGTTGTAAAACGAGCTACCTTTGTAGCCTACTTTGTTTGTATGACGACTCCTTCTGCCCCCGTTACCTTCGCCGATCTGGGCCTTGCCCCTACCCTGCTGCAAGCCCTCGACGAGCTGCAATTTACCACCCCTACCCCTGTGCAAGAGCAGGTGCTGCCCCTGGCCCTCGACGGGCAGGATGTGGCCGGACAAGCTCCTACGGGCTCGGGCAAAACGGCGGCTTACGGTCTGGCCATCCTGCAACAGCTTGATCTGACGCAGGATGCCGTGCAAATCATTGTATTGGTACCGGCCCGCGAGCTGGCCCTGCAAGTGCGCGACGCCCTTAAGAAACTCGGTAAATTCCTACCCAATCTGCGGGTAGCGGCCTTCTACGGCGGTCATGCGTTCCGGGAGGAAACTGCTTCGCTGCAACAGGCCCCGCACGTAGTAGTGGCTACCCCCGGCCGCCTGCTCGACCACTTCGAGCGCCGCTCCATTATCCCCAATCAGCTGAAAGCGCTGGTGTTAGATGAAGCCGATAAGCTGCTGGAATTGGGCTTTCAGGATGAGCTAGTGGAGATTGTGAAGCGCCTACCCCGCCGCCGCCAAACGCTGCTGTTCTCGGCCACGATGTCGGACAAAGTAGTAGAGTTGATCCGCAAGAACCTGACGCGTCCCCGCGTCATCAATGCCGGCGAGGATACCGAACAGCTTCCCGAAAGTCTGACCCTAATCGGACACGTGGGCACCGTGGAGCAGAAGCCCGCCGCTCTCTATCACCTTCTCCAGCAGCCTGATATTGGCCGCGCCCTCGTGTTTTGCAACACCCGCGACCGGTGCCAGGAGGTAGCCCGCTTCCTGCAAGGCCGCGGGGTAGCCGCCGAGATACTGCATGGCAAACTGCCCCAGCCCGAGCGCGACAAAGCCCTACTCAAGCTGCGCAACGGCTCCAGCCAGGTGCTGGTGGCCACCGACGTAGCCGCCCGCGGCCTCGACGTTACGGCCCTGGATTCCGTTATTCAGTACGACAGCCCCGACAAGGCCGACTCGTTTCAGCACCGCGCCGGCCGCACCGCCCGCGCTGGCGCCGAGGGCACGGCCCACCTGCTGGCCACGGCCAAAGAACAGGCCCACGTGCAGAAATGGCCGGTAGCCGCCACCATCAAGTGGCAGCCCATGAAAGCCGGTAAGCTCCCGGCAGCGGCCCCCAAAGCGCCCCGCCCCGAAAACACAACCCTGCACGTTTCGGCCGGTAAGAAGGACAAAGTGAGTGCCCACGACCTGGTAGGCGCCTTCGTGAACGTGGGCGGCGTTCCCAGAGAACAGGTCGGTCACATTGAAGTATTCGATTATTACAGCTACGTGGCCGTGCCGCGCCAGCAGGCCCAGGAAGTGGCCGAGCGCTTAGCTGGGGCCAAGGTGAAAGGCAAGAAAGTACGCGTGTCGGTAGTAGCGTAGGGGCGGCTTGCAGCCGCCCGTCGCCTGGACGTCATTTCGACATAGGGAGAAATCTCGCGTGCTGACACAATACTTAGCCTCTCTCTTTTGGAGAGGGGTTGGGGTGAGGTTTCACATCAGCACGCGAGATTTCTCCCTATGTCGAAATGACGTTCTTTCTCGAACGTTCTAACCGCGGGCGGCTGCAAGCCGCCCCTACCCCTACTTCACCAACTCAAACTTCTGCTGCAAGCGAATATCGTTTGAGGCGGCGCCGACCATGAGGTTGAACTCGCCGGGTTCGGTAATCCATTGCAGATCATTGTTATAGAAGGACAGTTTTTCCTTGTCGATGGTGAAGGTGATGGTGCGGCTTTCACCGGGTTTCAGCAGCACTTTCTGGAAGTCCTTCAGTTCTTTTACTGGGCGCGTGGCGCTGGCAAACAGGTCGTGGAGGTAGAGCTGGGCTACCTCCACGCCGGCTATTTTACCCTTGTTGGTAAGCGTGAAGCTAGCCGTGAAGGTGTCACCGTTGCCTACCTTGTCCTTGCTCAATTTTAGGTTGCTGTACTCGAACTGCGTGTAGCTCAGGCCGTGGCCGAAAGCATACTGCGGGCTGTTCACCTGGTCGATGTAGGCGGAGCGGTAGTTGGTATCCTTGTCGTTTTGCGAGGGGCGGCCGGTGCTTTTGGCGGCGTAGTACAGCGGAATCTGGCCCACGGAACGCGGAAACGTGATGGGCAGCTTACCAGCGGGGTTGTAGTCGCCCACTAGCACATCGGCAATGGCGTTGCCGGCCTCCGTACCCAGCCACCAGGTATAAAGAATGGCCGGGGCGTGTTCGGCGGTGTAAGCAAACGTCATCGGCCGGCCCGACATCAGCAGTACCACGACTGGCTTTCCGGTCGCCAGCACCGCTTTAATGAGTTCCTCCTGTTGGCCAGGCAGGCCAATATCGGTGCGGGATTTGGCCTCGCCGGTCATGTTGTAGGTTTCGCCCACGGCCATCACCACCACGTCGGCGGCTTTGGCGGCTTGCACGGCTTCCGCAAAACCAGCCTGCGAATCGCCCTTCACGGCGCAACCTTTGGCGTAGCGAATGGTAGCCTGTTTGCCCAGCTTGTTCTGCAAGCCTTCGTACACGCTCACGTAGCTCGTTGAGTCATAATTCACGGCCCAAAAACCGGCCATATCCGTCTTCGACTTGCCCAACGGGCCAATCAGCGCCACGTTTTTGGCCAATTTGGCCAGTGGCAGCACGTTGCTTTCGTTCTTGAGTAGGACAATGGATTTGCGGGCCACGTCGCGGGCAATCTGGCGGTGCTGAGGATTGTTGAGCGCCGTCTTTTCACGCTGCAAGTCGCTGAATTTATACGGGTTGTTGAACAAGCCCAACTCGAACTTCTTACGCAGTATGCGGCGCACGGCGTCGTCTACCAGCTCCTGCTTCACCTTGCCATCCTTCACCAGCTGCGCCAGGTTATTGATGTAGGCGCGGCTTTCCATGTCCATATCGGAGCCGGCAGTTATGGCTTTCTGGGCCGCGTCGGCGCCGTCCTTGGCGTAGCCGTGCTGAATCATTTCGCCGATGCTACCCCAGTCCGACACCACGAAGCCCGAGAAGTTCCAGCGGCCCTTCAGGATGTCGCGCTGGAGGTAGGCGTTGCCGGTAGCGGGCACGCCGTCCAGCTCATTGAAGGAGTTCATGAACGTGGCAGCACCTGCGTCGAGAGCCGCTTTGAAGGGCGGCAAGTAGGTTTCCCAAAGTGCCCGCCGACTGATATCCACTGTGTTATAGTCGCGGCCGGCCTGGGCGGCGCCGTAGGCCGCAAAGTGCTTCACGCAGGCCATTACGGCATCGGTAGCGCCCAGCGTCTCGCCCTGAAAGCCCAGCACGCGGGCTCGGGCAATCTGCGAGCCGAGGTAGGGGTCTTCGCCGGCGCCTTCCATCACGCGGCCCCAGCGCGGGTCGCGGGCAATGTCCACCATCGGCGCGAAGGTCCAGTGCTGCCCGGCCGCGGCGGCCTCTACCGCCGCCACGTGCGCCGACTGTCGCATGGCGTCCATATCCCAGCTGGCGGCCTCGGCCAGCGGCACCGGGAACGTGGTTTGGTAGCCGTGAATAACGTCGAGGCCAAACAGCAGCGGAATCTTCAGGCGCGACTTCAGCGCTTCGGCCTGTAAGTCGTGGGTGCGCTGGGCACCCTTCACGTTCAGCATGGAGCCTACCCGGCCGGTGCGAATCTGTTCGAGCTTGGTGGGGTCGTTGACGGCGGGGCCAGTGGCGGCGTCGCCGGTGTACTGGTTGAGCTGGCCTACCTTCTCGTCCAGCGTCATCAGGGCCAGCACGGAATCCACGCGCTGCTCGACGGTTTTGTGGGGTAGGGCAGTCTTTCTTTTGGTCTTTTGCGCGTACGCGGGTGCCACGGCCAGCGCGGTGCTGGCCACTAAGCCGGCCGCTACAACGCGGCGAATACAGAAAAACATGGGAGGAAAGTGGTTGTAGGTGGGGCTAGGGCATCGGCAAGTTAGCAGCAATTGCCGAAGTTGCCGTGGTTTTCTTGTTTGTTTCCTTTTATGCCTGCCCCTACTCCACCGCGTCAGCTCCTGTTCATTTGCAGCCAGAACCGCTGGCGCAGCCTCACCGCCGAGCGCTTGTTTGACGAGCACCCGCACTACCAGGCCCGCTCGGCCGGCACTGAGCCGGGGGCCAGGGTGCGCGTCACGGCCGGGCACCTGGGCTGGGCCGATGTGGTGTTTGTGATGGAAAAGAAACACGCGGATATTCTCCGGCAGAAGTTCGGCGACGCGCTGGCCGGCAAACCCATCATTAACTTGCGCATTCCCGACAAATTTCAATTCCTGGATGCTGTGCTGCAAGATTTATTGCTCGAGCGGCTGCGGGAGCACCTTAAGGAGTTGTAGTGCAAAACAGATTTTTGCGCCACACGTTATCACCAAGCCATGAACTATCTACTCTTCGCGGCCTTCGTGGCCCTCATTATCTTCTTGTTCTACCGCTACGCTACCCGCGGTTCCCGGGTGCGCGCCGCCGCGCTGGCCCAGGAGTTTCCCGCGGCGTGGCGCCAGATTCTGACCGAGCGCATTGCCTTCTACCTGGCGCTGACCAAGAACGACAAGCAACGTTTTGAGCGCCAGATCCAGGTTTTTCTGGCCCAGACGCTCATTCGCGGCGTTCAGACGGAGGTAGATGACACCACGCGCCTACTGGTGGCCTCCTCAGCCATTATTCCCGTGTTCGGCTTTCCGG
>Ga0210040_10006816_pt1 | contig 14068 bp, 12 predicted proteins | sample CryGeyCG12114_NA_FD_185462 | JGI IMG/M metagenome (GOLD analysis project Ga0210040, IMG submission 185462) | Groundwater microbial communities from aquifer - Crystal Geyser CG19_WC_8/21/14_NA (SPAdes) (version 2) | ecosystem: Environmental > Aquatic > Deep subsurface > Groundwater | place: USA... | reverse complement strand
GGTCGCGGATGAAGCGCATGCCCTCGATGGACAGCCTGTGCAGCGCCACGGCCCCATCCGGCCCCGCCCGCCGCGCGATGGCGTCGCGACCCGTCGCGAAGCCCGGGCTCACGAAGCCGCCGTTGCGGCCCGAGGCGCCCCAGCCGATCCGCTCCCCTTCGAGGAGCACCACGTCCTGTCCCATCCGCGAGAGGGCGAAGGCCGCCGTGACTCCGGCCAGGCCACCGCCCACCACGCAGACCCCGGCCTCGACGACACCCTGAAGGCGCGGCCGCGGACGGGGGTCCCGGAGGGAACGGCGGTAGTAGCTGTCGATGTAGTCCATGGAACACCTGCCTGGGGCGGATCGCGTCACCGGGGCGGCCCCAGGCCGCCGGGCTCAGTCGGCGCTGTAGTCCTGGCCGTACCACTTGGTCGTCAGCTGGGCGAGCGTGCCGTCGTCCTTCATCGACTGCACGATCTCGCCGATGCGGGCGTTCCACTCCTCGTCACCTTTTTCGGTGACGACGACCAGCGGCTCGCGGAAGGCGTAGTCGCCTTCGATGATCTTGAGGGGATAGCCGTTCTCGATCGCCGACAGGGCCGTCTGCTCGGGCGCGATCACCGCGTCGAGCCGCACGCCGTCCCCGAGCCGGAGGTCGTCGAAGGGCAGCATGGAATCCGCATAGGTGCGGATCTCGCCAGGCTCCAGCGTGTACTCGATGGGCGGGAGGCCCGGCGCGTCGATCTCGAGCCGGCGGTTGATGTAGTCCTCGGAGGTGGTGGCGGTCTCGACACCGATCACCTTGCCGTTCAGGTCGTCGCGGCTGTCGGCCGCGCTGTCCTGGTGCACGACGAAGACGTAGGGGCTGAAATAGTATACCGCCGGGAAGTCGATCACCTGGGCCCGCGGCTTGGTCGGCGTCACCGAGCCCACCGCGAGGTCGTAGCGCCCCGCCCAGTGCCCGCCGGTCATGATCGCCCAGTCGGGCGTTTCGAAGCTCACCTCGACACCCAGCCGCCTGGCGATTTCGGTCGCCACGTCGATGTCGAAGCCGACCATCTGGTTGCTGTCGTCGAGATAGCTCTGGGGAGGCCAGCCGCTGTTGGTGGCGACGACCATCGCCCCGTTCTCCGTGACGCGGTCCAGCGTCTCGCCGGCCTGCACGGTCCCGGCGAGCAGCGCCGCCGCGACCGAGAGCGCGAGGGGAAGAGATGTCCTCATGGTAACCTCCTGTTGGACGTCCTTGGTCGGCCCGAAGGGCGCAAAGGAACGGCCCGGCCCGAAGGCCGGCGATCCGGTCCGTTGCGAGGCTGCCCTCCCAGGCCTCCGCTCTGCCAGCGGATTACCTCCTGATCGGACAATGTCGTCTGACATCTGTCAACGAAAATCTGCCCGGGACGTCAGGCCGGCTACTTCCGGACGAAGTCGAAGGCGAAGTGACTGCCCTTGTGGTAGTCGGCCGCACGGATCACCGGCAGCCCGGCCTGGGTGAAGGCCGTCTCCTCGATCACCAGCGCCGGCCCGAAGTCGCGCAGGTCGTGCCGCTCCACGACCTCCACCGGAAGCATGGTCGCGCGCACCCTGGCCGCCGACATCCGGGGCCGCCCCCCGAGGGAGCCCAGCAGGTCGAGGAGCGAGCCGCCCCAGTCCACCTCGTAGAGCCGGCGCGGCACGGCGCTCCGCCGCACCCAGGCCAGGCAGTAGATGACCGGCTCCCCGGCATGGAGGCGCAGGCGTTCCAGCCGGATCGCCGTCTCGCCGGACTCGAGCCGCAGGATGCTGGCCAGTCCCCGGTCCGGCGCCTCCTCCGAGACGGATATAACCCTGTTTTCATAGATATATCCGAAGGCGCCCCCCATCTCGGTGATGCTCTCGAACCGGGTGATGGGGCGGTGTACTTCCAGCGTTCCCGTCGCGGTCAGGAAGCGCCCGCGCCCATGCTCCACGTCCACGATGCCGTCCTGCTCGAGGAGCTTGAGCGCCTCGCGGATCGTCGGCCGCGAGCCGCCGAAGCGCTCCTTGAGCTCGGCCTCGGTCGGGATGCGGTCGCCGGGGCGCAGGCCCTCGTCCCGCACCAGCGCCAGGATGTCGTCCCGCAACCGCTGCGCCGACGTGCGCCCGTCCCGCAAAGCTTCGGCCCCCATGGTCCTCCCCGCGCCCCCGCGCCAGATTGTCGGACCGTGACCCGACCGACAACACCTTCCGACCTCCGGCCGGACGCGCCCCCGTCCAAGCCGGCTTGACACAGCGGCATTCTCGGGCCAGCCAAGTTGTCAGACAAGTCCCCCTTCCGCTCCTGACCCGAGAGGCTGTCATGCTAAACTTCGACGAGGCTCGCTTCCTCTCGATCCAGGCCGGCGCCGTGGCGCTGGCCTCCCGTCTGGACGCCGCCATCGCCCAGGCACTCGCGGCCGGGGCGCCCAACATACACTTCCTGGGAACGGGCGGTGCCGCGATCCTGATGAAGCCCGCCATCCAGCTCCTGCGCCGCCGCTCGGCCTTCCCGGTCTTCGACGACTTCACCGCGGAGCTCCTGGTCGGCGACTCCCGCAACCTGACGCGGGGCTCGATCGTCGTCATCCCCTCCCTGTCGGGAACCACCAAGGAAAGCGTGGACCTCCTGGACCTCGCCCGCTCGCGCGGCGCCACGGTCCTGACGCTGGTCGGCCACGAGGCCACGCCGCTCGGACGCGGCGGCGACCAAGTCATGGTCAACTACGCCGCCGACGACACCTCATCCGAGAGCTTCTACATCCAGTCCCTGCTGATCGCGCTGTCCGTGATGCGCCACCGGGGCGAGATCGACAACTACGACGCTCTGGTCTCCGATCTGCAGGCCCTGCCCGGGCAGCTCCTCCGAATGAAGGAGGCCATCGAGCCCAGGGCCGAGGGCTACGCCCGCCTCCTCGCCGCCCACGACTGGCACATCGTCACGGGCGCCGGGAACGCCTGGCCGCAGGCCTTCTACTACGGCATGTGCATCCTCGAGGAGATGCAGTGGATCCGCACGCGGCCCGTCCACGCCTCCGACTTCTTCCACGGAACGCTGGAGCTCGTGGAGGAGGGCGTGAGCGTGATCGTCCTCAAGGGCGAGGACGAGGCGCGTCCCCTGGCCGAGCGGGTCGAGCGATTCGTGCCCGGCGTGGGCGGAACCCTCACGGTGATCGACACCGCCGATTATCCGACGCCCGGGCTATCGCCGGAGCTGCGGGCCCTGCTGTCGCCCGCCCTCCTGGCGACGATGCTGGAAAGGGTGAGCGCACATCTGGAGGTCCTGCGCGACCACCCGCTGACCACCCGCCGCTACTACCGCCGTGTCCAGTACTGACGCGGCCCCCCAGCCACGCCTCGTCACCGTCGGCGACAACTGCATCGACGTGCTTCGCTACGTCATCGACGGCCGCATCGCGCGCTGGGTCGGGGGCAACGCGGTGAACGTGGCCGTCCAAGCCGCGCGCCTCGGAGCGCGGGTGGACTACTTCGGGGCGGTGGGCCCGGACCCGGAGGGCGACCTCACGCTCCGCGTCCTCAAGGCTCAGGGCGTTGGAACCGCCGGGGTCGCGATACACCCCGGTGCGACCTCCGTCACCGAGATCGAGGTGGCCCGGGACGGCGAGCGCCGCCTCGTGCGGGAGGATTTCGGAGTCTGCCGAGGCTATGCCCCCTCCCCCGCCGACCTCGACAGGATCCTGACGGCCGATCACGTCCATATCGGATGGCTGGATGACGGCGGCGCCCTGCGACGCCTCCTGGCAGGCCAGGGGCGATCGGTCTCGCAGGACCTCTCCGTCAACGCCGATCCGGGCGACCTCGGCGTCGAGGGGCTGAGCATCGCCTTCGGATCCCTGCCAGGGTTGCCGGGGCCCGCCGAGGCCCTGGGCCGGAGCTGGCTGGCCCAGGGGGCCAGGATGGCCGTCGTCACCCGGGGGAAGGACGGCTCGACGGTCGTGTCACCGACCGAAACCTGGCACATCCCGGCGGAGCCGGTGGACCCGGTCGACACCACGGGCGCCGGCGACGGCTTCATCGCGGCCTTCCTCGTGGCTTTCCTCGCGAGAGCCGCGCCACTGGACGCCGCGCGAGAGGGAGCCCGCTTCGCCCGGCTATGCTGCCTTCATGAAGGCGGCTTCCCTCAGGACCGGCCGGAGTCCCGCTAGCCCGCGCGGCGCCGTCCGCTGGCCGCCGTGACGATGGCGATGATGATCACGCCCGTCATGATCAGCCTCACCCCGGATCCGAGCCCGTAGGAGTTCAGCATGGACACGATCAGGAACATGAACATGGCCGCCCCCCAGATCCCGGGCACGTTCGAGTTGCCCCCCGCGATCGAGGAGCCGCCGATCACCACCACCGCGATCGACATCAGCAGGTACTCCGCCCCCATGTTGAGCGCCGCGCCGCCCGAGAAGCAGGAGAGCAGGAACCCGGCCAGCGCCGCCATCACCGCGCAGAGGAGGTAGGTGGCCGCCCGCACCCCCTCGACCGGCACGCCGGCCAGCCGTGCCGCGCGGAGGTTCTGGCCCAGGGCCGAGAGGCGCCGCCCGTAGACGGAGCGCTCGATCAGCACCCAGAAGACCAGCGCCGCCCCGAGCGACACCCAGGCGAGGTTCGGCACCCAGAGGGTCGAGCCCGTCGAGAAGGCGGCGAGCGTATCGGGCGGCTTGATGCGGAGGCCGCGGTTGGACCAGATCGCCACTGACTGGAACACGAACGAGGCCGACAGGGTGGCGATGATGGGCGGGATCCGCAGGAGAAGGATCAGCGCGTAGTTCATGGCCCCCGCGCCGAGCCCGACGCCGAGCGCGACCAAGAGCCCCCAGGCCTCGGTGCCTTCCACCCCGTCCATGAGCTTCAGCGACAGCGTCCCCGCGAGCGTCATGACGGCGGGAATCGACAGGTCGACGTTGCCCGGCCCCATGGTGACGACCGCCATCTGTCCAAGCCCCACGAGGACCGAAAAGGAGGCAAAGGTCAGCGTCGCCTTGAGGAGGCCGCTGGCCCCTCCTGACCCCGTCAGCACCACGGTGGCGGCCAGGGCCAGGGCCGCGGCCGCGAAGGCCCAGAACCAGGGGCGCGCGAAGGTCGCCCCGATCATCGCGCCGCCCTTCGGCGGACCAGGAGCCGCGCGGCGAGGACCAGGATAAGGATGACCCCCTGCGCCCCGATCTGCCAATCGGGAGACAGGTGCAGGAAGGTCAGGAAGCTCGCCGCGAGCGTGAGCGTGAGCGCGCCGATCACCGCCCCCACGGGCGAGACGCGGCCGCCGGTGAACTCGCCGCCACCCAGGATGACGCCGGCGATGCTCAGCAGCGTGTAGCGCAGGGCGATGTTGGCGTCGGCCGAGGTCGTGAGCCCCACGAGCGCCATTCCCGACAGCACGCCAAAGGCCCCCGCGAGCCCGTAGGCCGTGGCCTTCAGACCGACGACCGACCACCCCGACCGGGCCACCGACCTCGCATTGCCGCCCACCGCGCGCAGGAGGGTCCCGAGCGCCGACCGGGTCACGAGCAGATGCGACGCCACCGCCAGCAGGACGCAGGCGACGATGGCCATGGGCACGAGCGGCGGGCGTGCCTTCATCACCGCGGTGATCCAGCCGGGCGAGGCGCCGCCTGGCGCGGGCAGCATCAGCACGGCCAGCCCGCTCCAGACGAAGGACATCCCCAGCGTCACGACGATGGCGGGAAGCTGGCGCATCTCGATCAGCGCGCCCAGGGCGGCATAGGCTCCGACGGCGGCAAGCAGGACCAGCGCGCCCAGGAGGGGCGTGTCGTGGAGGAATGTGGCCGTCACGCAGGCGCAGAAGCCCACGAAGGTCCCCATCGAAAGGTCTATGTCGTCCACCATGATGACCAGCATCTGCGCGATGGTGGCCAGCGCGATGGGTACGGCCAGGTTGAAGAGGAGGTTGAGCCCCGTGTAGCTCATGGCGCGGGGCTGCATCCAGAACACCGCGCCCAGGAGCAGCGCGAGCGAGAGGACCGGCAGCAGAAGCCGGATGTCGATTCGCCTCACGCCGCGGCCTCGCCCATCTCGAAGGAGGCCGCGAGCATCCGCTCCTCGGTGATCTCGTCGCCGGCCAGCTCGGTTGCGACGCGTCCGTTGCGGAACACGTAGACCCGGTCGCAGAGGCTCATCTCCTCCACCTCGGTGGAGTACCACAGGAAGGTCCTTCCGGCCGCGGCCTCGACCCGGATCATCTCGTAGACCTCCGCCTTGGTGCCCACGTCCACGCCCCTCATGGGATCGTCCATCAGCACCAGCGGCGCGCCGGTGGCCAGCGCCCGCGCGAAGAGGACCTTCTGCTGGTTTCCCCCCGACAGCGACAGGATCGGCCGCCGCGTGTCGTCGGTGCGGATGCCGATCCGCTCGCGCCACTCCGACGCGAGCCGCGCCTCGGCCCCCTGGTCCAGGAGCCCGGCCCGTCTCAGGAGGGAGAGCGCGGCGAGCGAGGTGTTCCGCGCGATGGACCAGAGCGGCATCACCCCGTCCCGCGCCCGGTCCCCCGCGACGAAGGCGGCCGGCACCGTCCCGCGCGCCCGCCAGTCCGATGTCCGATCGAGGTAGATCCGTGCCAGGGCCTCGGCCTGTCCATGGCCCGCGAGGCCTGCAAGCCCCACGATCTCGCCCGCCCGGGCGCGCAGCCCCCCAGGGGAGCTCACGACCTCTGCGCCTCCGGGCGCGGCGCGGGCCGTCCGGGCCTCCTCCCGCGCGACATGGCCCATCGCCTCCACGAGGCCCATCCGCGTGAAGCCGGCCGCCGGGCGGTCGTCCACCACGCCCCCGTCCCGCATCACGACGATGCGTGTCGCCACCGCGAAGACCTCGTGAAGGATATGGGAAATGAAGATGACCGCCCCGCCGCCGCTCCGGAAGCGGCGCACATGATCGAGGAGCTGCCCCGCCCGGCTCGCGTCGAGCGAGGAGGTGGGCTCGTCCAGGATCACGAGCCGCGGCGCCGGGCCGCCCGTGGCGAAGGCCATGGCGATCTCGACCATCTGGCGCTCCGCGAGCGTGAGGTCGGCCACGATCGACTCGGTGTCGATGCCATGGCCGGGGAAGACCTCATCGAGGGCCGCTCGTATCCGGCCCCGCGCCGTGCGCCGCCAGGTCAACCCCCGGAGGTCGCGCTGCGGGACGCGCAGGTTCTCCGCCACCGTGAGGTTGGGGGCGAGCGACAGCTCCTGGGCCACCGAGCGCACCCCGCTCTCGCGCGGGCCCTGGGCCAGGTAGCGGACCTCGCCCTCGGAGGGCTCGATCACGCCGGTCACGATGTTCACGAGGGTCGACTTCCCCGCCCCGTTGTGGCCCACGAGGGCCAGGCATTCCCCGGGGCTCACGGCCAACGTCACGCCCGCCAGCGCGCGGACGGCCCCGAAGGACCGTCCGGCACCGGCAAGGCGGACGACGGGCGCAAGGGCCGCCGAGGTCTCCATGGCGTCCGTCACGCTGGCGCTGCGGTCAGTTCGCGGCTCCCGCGATCACCGTCTTGGCGTCGTCGAGCGTGTACTCGACGTTGGCCACCCCGCCCTCGGGCGTGGTCTCCAGGGCCGCGTCGAGCCCCGCCTGATCGATCTGAAGGAAGGGCACGATCAGGTCCTGCGGCACGGTCTGGCCGTCCAGCACCTGCTGGGCCACCCAGAAGGCCAGTGTGGACACGCCGGGCGCGATGGAGACGGACATCGTCTCGTAGCCGCTGGCGTCGCTCTGCTCCTTCCACCACAGGAGCTCGTCCTGGCGGTTGCCCATGATGATGATCGGCATCTCGCGCCCCGCCGCCACGAAGGCCTGGGCCGCGCCGTAGCCGTCCCCGCCCTGCGTGGCCACGCCCACGATGTCGTCGGGCAGAGAGGGCAGGATGCCTGCGACCTCGCGCTGCGCCACGTCCTGCGCCCAGTCGCCATGGACCGAGCCCACGATCGCGAATTGTGGGAACTGCTCCACCCCGGCATGGATGCCGGCGCTGATCTCGTCGTCGACGAAGACGCCCGCCAAGCCGCGGATCTCCAAGAGGTTGCCGCCATCGGGGATGCGCCCCGACAGGTACTCGACCTGCATGCGCCCCATCTCGCGGAAGTCGACCGCGATCCGGTAGGCGCAGGGCTCGGTCACGATCCCGTCGAACGAAACGACGACGATTCCGGCGTCGCAGGCCTCCTTGACCGCCCCGTTGAGCGCCGTGGGCGAGGCCGCGTTGATGACGATGGCGTCATAGCCCTCCAGGATCATGTTCTGGATCTGGGCCGCCTGCTCGGTCGCCTGGTTCTCGGCGGTGGTGAAGGCCGGGGCCTCGGCCACCATCCCGTCCGCGACCGCCTGGCTCGTCACCTTCTCCCAGCTTTCGAGCATCGCCTGCCGCCAGGAGTTGCCCGCGTAGTTGTTGGACAGCGCGATCCGCTTGTCCGCCGTGTCCGCCAGGGCCGGCGCCGCGCTGGCCAGGACGGCTGCGGCCAGCATCAGCTTCGAAGTCGTTCTCATGAGTCCTCCCGGGTTCTTCGCTCAAGGGCGTCTTCCGCGCCCAAGGGTCCGAGCGAGCCGGCATGAAGCGCCGCGCCCAGACCTTGCGTCATCCTGACAGCAACGAGGCAGGACGCCTAGAGGGGTCTTGCCCCCGGCCAACCCCTCGCGCGCCCGTCGATCCGGACCGCGGCTGCTTAGCCGACTTCGTGCGCCACGATCCGCAAGCGCCTCAGTGTTCGGTCGCGGACGTCCCGCCCGTCGCGACCGTTGCCAACTTTCCGTGGTTCGGACGCCCGCATCTCGGCGAGCGAGACGAACCCTCGTCCATTGATGCGACGGACCCAGAAGCCCCGGCGGGCTGGCGATGGCCCGCCGCTTCGATCCTTGACTATTGATCCATACCCGTAATGATGGATGAAAAGCGGGAGGAGTCAGGCCATGGCCGAGATCGTGCTGGCCAACGTGTCGAAGGGCTATGGCGCCGTTCGGGTGATCGAGGACGTCTCCCTCACCATCGGTTCGGGCGAGCTCGTCGTGTTCCTCGGGCCGTCGGGGTCGGGCAAGTCGACTCTCCTGCGCATGATCGCCGGCCTGGAAACCATCGACTCCGGCACCCTGACCATCGGCGGGGCCCGCTGCGAGCACCTGCCGCCGGGCCAACGGGGCGTCGCCATGGTGTTCCAGAACTACGCCATCTACCCGCACATGACCGTGCGGGAGAACATGGCCTTCGGCCTGCGCAACGTCGGGATGGCGCAGGCCGAGATCACGCGTCGCGTCGCCGAGGCTGCCCGGGTCCTGGAGATCGAGGCGCTGCTCGATCGCCGTCCGGCCCAGCTCTCGGGTGGCCAGCGGCAGCGGGTCGCCATCGGCCGCGCCATCGTGAAGGAGCCGCGGGCCTTTCTCTTCGACGAGCCGCTGTCGAACCTCGACGCGGCGCTGCGGGTCCGGACCCGGGTGGAGCTCGCCGAACTGCATCAGCGGCTCCGCTCGACCATGATCTACGTCACCCACGACCAGACCGAGGCCATGACGCTGGCCGATCGCATCGTCATCCTCAATGACCGCCGGATCGAGCAGATCGGGACGCCTCTCGAGGTCTACTCGCGTCCGGCCTCCCGGTTCGTGGCCGGCTTCGTGGGAAGCCCGGCGATGAACTTCCTCGATGTCCAGCTCACCGGGCGCGGCGCGGACCGTGTCGCCGTTCTGCCGACCGGCGCGGGGCTGCCGTTGCGGATCGACCTCCCGGCGGGCGGACGCTACGAGCTGGGCATCCGGCCCGAGAACCTGCGCGTCGTGGCGGAAGGGGGCGACCTTTCGGGCGAGGCGACGATCATCGAGCGGCTCGGCGACCGGACGCTGATCCATGTCCGCCTGGCGGACGGCCGCACCGTCACGGCGCAGGACTCCGGGCGCTCGACCGTCGCGCCGGGCGACAGGGTCGCCCTCGGGATCGACAGGTCGGAGTTGCATCTCTTCGACGAAGCCGGCCGCGCCTGGCACCCCGACGCCGGCGTCCGGGCCGCGCCGGCGGTCGAGACGGCCTGACCTGCCGGATTTTCCCTCACCGGCGGCGGAACCCTCCCCGCCGGCCTCAGCCCTTGATGCCGGCCGAAAGGGTGATGGCCTGGGTCACGCGGCGCTGGAAGATCAGGTAGGCCAGCGCCACGGGAAGGCCGGCCAGCACGGCCGCCGACAGCTGCCGCGCGTAGTAGACCCCGAAGGCGTCGTTCACCTGCGTGATGCCCACGGTGATCGTCATCTCCTCGGTGCGCGTGACCGCGAGGAAGGGCCAGAGGAACGCGTTCCAGGCCCAGATGAAGTTGACGATGCAGAGCGCCGTCGTGACCCCCCAGTTCATCGGGATGTAGATCCGGGTCAGGATCCGCCATTCCGAGGCGTTGTCCATGATGGCGGCCTCGCGGAAGTCCCGCGGCACGCTGTCGAAGAACTGCTTGTAGACGATGATGACGACCGGGTGGATCAGCTGCGGCAGGATGATTCCGGCCCAGCTGTTGAGCAGCCCGAGCCCGGCGATCAGCTCGAAGTGGTTGATGATCAGGACCTGCGTCGGGACCATGAAGCTCGCGAGGATGAGCCACCACAGCAGGCGGCGCCCCGGGAAGCGGAGCTGCGAGATCGCGTAGCCGCACAGGAGCGAGGAGGAGACGGTGAGCACCGTCACCCCCAGCGCCGTCATGACGGAGTTGAGGTACCAGCGGCCGATCTGCGTCTCGAAGAGCGCGAAGGTGTAGTGCTCGAAGGTCAGGTGCTCGGGCCAGAGCTCGACGACCGGCCGCACCGTCTCGTTCTCGGGCTTGAGCGAAGTGATGATCGCCCAGTAGATCGGGAAGGCCCAAAGGACCGCGGCCGCCACGGTCAGCACCGTGATGATCGCGGCCGCGAGGTTGATCCGCCTCAGCCGCGTCGCCGGGGCCGCCCCCGCCAGGGGAACGGCGGTCATCCCGCCCTCCCGCGGCTCAGCCGCACCAGTTGGAAGTTCAGCACCGAGACGACCACGACCATCGCGAAGAGCACCACGGCGATGGCGGCGGCCCGACCGCCCTGGTCGCTCTGAAAGGCTCTCTGGAAGATGTAGTAGACCATCACGAGGTTGTCGTTCGGGCGCCCGCCGGTCGAGAACAGGTAGACCTGGTCGAAGATCTTGAGCTGCAGGATCAACTGGATGGTCAGGACCAGCGCCGTTACCGGCAGGAGCAACGGCCAGGTCATCCGACGGAAGGTCGTCCAGCGGCTCGCGTTGTCGAGGGCGGCGGCCTCGTAGATCTCGGGCGGGATGGCCCTGAGGCCCGAGAGGAACAGCAGGACCGAGAATCCCGAGGTCCACCAGATCGTCACGACGGCCACGGCCGGCATGAACCAGGCCGTCGACTTGAAGACCGGCACCCGGTCGATCCCGACGGCGTCGAAGAGATGCATCGCGATCCCGAACTGGAAGTTCAGGGTCCAGTCCCAGATCAGGTAGACCACCGACACCGGCAGGATGTAGGGCAGGAAGAAGAGAGCGAGCACGAAGGCCTGCAGGCGCCCGCGGAGCCGCTCGACCCCCAGGGCGATCCCCAGGGCCGCGAAGGTCCCCGGCACCACGCTGAGCGCGACGAAGTAGGCGGTGTTCCAGAAGGCGGTCCCGAAGCGGCGGTCCCCCGGAAGGCGAGTGTAGTTCTCGATCCCGACATAAGTCCCCGGCCCGATCAGTGGCGCGTCCGTGAAGCTCAGCAGGAACATCTTGATCGTCGGATAGATGAAGACGAGCCCGTAGATGGCGATGAAGGGCATCACCAGGGCCAGGGCGATCAGCGTCTCCTTGGTCGAGTGCCGGAGCATCCGCATCTCCTCGGACGACGGGCTGGGCTGCGGGGGTCCCGGGACGCCCCGCAGCCCACCGGTCACATGTCGTTCAGCTCGTCGCGGATCGCCTCGACGGCCTCGGCCGGGTCCATCTCACCGTTCAGCGTCGGCACGAAGTAGGTCGACATGACGTCGAAGATCGGCCCGGCGACCCCGGCGAGCGGCGTCTTGGGGTCGAAGATCATGTTGGCCGTGAGAGGGGAGTAGGTGGCGTTGGGCTCCATGGCCTTGTACTCGTCGGAGGCCGTGACGGGGTTGTAGGCCGGGATGTGCCCCGCGCTCGCCCAGGCGAGCGAGTTCCTGGCCATCCAGCCGATCACCTCCTCGACCGCGGCGCGCTTCTCGGGGGTCATCTCCACGCCCTGGTTCGCCGGGATCGCGAAGGCATGGCTGTCGGCGTAGGTCGAGGGATGGTCGAAGATGACCGGCAGCTCGACCGCGCCCCATTCGAAGAGGTTGCCTGCCGCCTGGAGGTCGGCCATCGTCGGCACCTCCCACACGCCGTTGATCATCATCGCCGCCTCGCCCGAGGTGAAGAGGGCAACCGTGGCGGGATAGTCGGTGTAGGTCGACTGAAGCCCGTCCTCGGTCCAGCCGGCCAGGACCGCAAGGGCGTTCTGGAGCTTCTCGCCGTTGTCGCCGGCAAGGAACTCGCCGTCGGTCATGAGTTCGCCGTCCTGCTGGCCCATCAGCGAGTAGATGGTCCGGAACATGAAGTTGCCGTCGGCCGTGACGCTCCCCATCGGGAACTGCACGCCCGCGTCCTTGAGCGCCTGCAGGGTGGCCGTGAAGGCCTCGCCCGACTCCATGCCCTTGGGCAGCCCGTCCTCGGTCAGGAGGCCCGCCTGTCCCAGGATGTCCTTGTTGTAGTAGAGGACGATGGGATGGGTGTCGAAGGGCACGGCGTACTGCTTGCCGTCGACGGTCACCGCGTCCCAGGTCGCGGCGTCGTAGTCCGACTGCGACAGGCCCATGGCCTCCCAGTCGGCCGCCGTGATCTCCTGGAGGATGCCCTGCTGTACGGCGAGAGGGATGCGGCTCGCGTGGTAGGTCATGAGGTCGGGCGCCTCGCCGACCGCGGCCGAGGTCTGGACCTTGGAGTAGAAGGGCGTGCCCCACTCGAGGGTGGTGGCGTCGATGGCGATCTGGCCCTCGTGCTCGGCGTTGAACTGCTCGATGAGCTGCTTCATGCGGACGCCGTCCCCGCCCGAGAGGAAGTCCCACCAGACCACCGTCTCCTGCGCGGCGGCCGAACCGGCCACCATGATCGCGGCAGCCGCAACTGCGCCGAGTCTCGACACTGCGTACATCTTCTCCTCCCGTTTAGACAGCGGTTCGCTGCATTGTTGCCCGCACTCTAACCGGCCGCGTGGCATTCTCAACAGTTTTTATGCTACATACTGACTCCCCGGGTTCACAGAGAGATCCTCCCTTTCCGCTCGCAGGATGAGACGCGCCCTGCCGTGGATCAAGGCGATTCCCGCGCCGCGCCCGCGATCCTGACGCCCCCGGAGCACGTTGAACATACCAGAAAAGCTGCTACGTTGCCGCGACTTGACCCGCCAGCATGAAGGTATGGGCATGGCCCGCGACTTCCTGATCGTCGACCCCGAGGAGGACCAGGAGGTGCTGCGGGCCTTTGCGTCCCCGGCGCGGGCGCGCATCCTCAAGCTCCTGCGCGGCGGCCCCCTCAACGTCAACGAGATCGCCGCGGCCACCGGCCTGCCACAGTCGAGCGTGTCGGCCAACGTCCAGATCCTGGAGACGGCCGGGCTTATCCGGTCCGAGACGCAGCGCGCCCGCAAGGGCAACCAGAAGGTCTGCCATACCCTCTTCGACGAGGTCCTCGTGACCTTCAAGGAGGAGCCGAAGCCCACCGACTCGGGCACCATCGAGACCTCGATGCCCCTCGGGCTCTACACCAGCTGCCAGGTCTCGGCGCCCTGTGGCCTCTGCTCTCCCCAGGGCATCATCGGGCTTCTGGACGTCCCGGACACCTTTCTCGACCCGGGGCGGATGGGAGCCTCCTTGATCTGGTTCACGCGCGGCTATGTCGAGTACCAGTTCCCCAACAACGCCAAGCTCCTCGGGGGTGAGGCGGCGGCGCTAGAGGTCTCGATGGAGCTGTCGTCGGAGGTGCCCGGGACCTCGGCCGACTGGCCCTCGGACATCACCATCTCGATCAACGGCATCGAGATCGGGACCTGGACCTCGCCGGGCGACTTCGGCGACAAGCGCGGCGTCCACACGCCGGAC
>Ga0210040_10006815_pt1 | contig 14070 bp, 8 predicted proteins | sample CryGeyCG12114_NA_FD_185462 | JGI IMG/M metagenome (GOLD analysis project Ga0210040, IMG submission 185462) | Groundwater microbial communities from aquifer - Crystal Geyser CG19_WC_8/21/14_NA (SPAdes) (version 2) | ecosystem: Environmental > Aquatic > Deep subsurface > Groundwater | place: USA... | reverse complement strand
TACTTTTGCTAAATAAGTACGATCTTGTTTCTTTTTTATTAACTCGAGTCAACTTAATTAACTTAAATTAATTAATCACAATCCACCTTTTCAACTGTTTTTATGAATTGACCCAAACGTATTTCATGTCCTGGACCAGATAGTGGTTGACCGAGTATTTTTGGCCATAATGTCCACGAGTCCACGGACGAGTTGCAATTGACCACATAGTATGGTAATCGATTCTATTGTGTTGTAGTCAACTATCATACCGGCGACTGCTCAGCCAACTTAGTCAGGCAAGATACACAGCACAACGGACTCGAGAATCCATCAAAGTGAACGAAGGGGCTGTTAAAATGTATGCAGATCTCGGAGAAGAAGTGAAACATGAAATTGAGGAAACTAAAAAGGAAATTGATTCCTCAAAGTCCTTACTTGAAGAAGCTACGAAACACCGAAAACATAGTATGGAGTACGATGCCTTAGCCAAACTGATTGAGAGTAAACCGGATCGTAAGATCACTGATGGGAAACGGCAAGAAATTGAAACTGACTTGCTGTTAATAACTGTAAGCTATTCAATGGACAATTATTATTATTATCAGTCCGTATTACCAATTCACGCGTCTTCATGTGCTTTGTACTGACCACCATCCCTTTTCCTTGTTATCCAGAAACATCATGAAGAGTTGCAGAAGCAATTAGACGATCGCAAGAAAAACTTGTGCATGTTGACAGCTTCACTAGAAAAACTAGATGATTTGATGAAAGAGTATGAACTGAAACCTCGACAAACCCCGAAGCAGCCAGGAAAAGCCAGTCCCCTGAATGCGGATGACCTAGCCAAGTCGAGTCAACAAAGTGGACCAGTGAGTCCCATGGAAACTGACGAGATGCCCACTCCTGGTCAATTGTTGGAGACTAAAATTGTCTCTGGTGTTGTAACTAGTGCACCAGTTAGTCCACTTGGAAAAGACAAGTCTGACAAGTATGAAGATTTGTCCGAAAGTGGTGAAGAGAATTGAATTTCTAGGGATTCTGTGTTTTTTAGTTCGTATATATCATATATCCCGTACATCCCAGATGTCTTATTGCCCCTTTTAATACTATGCTCGTTTTATTTAGTTTTGTACAAGTAAGAGTTTTATACAGCTGATATGCGATCATTTTATGACATTAAAGAACTCTCATAGATACAAGGTATTGTCTTGTTCCTCATTTTTTATTCATTAGAGTAGTAGAAAATGAACTGGCGGAAAACAGTCAACTCGTCCATGTAAAATATTAACAAGAACACAAGTTTAACAATATGCATGCATTGCAAAAGAAATCATGGCAAACTTGCTGTGTGGTAGTGTGGTGTGAGCACAATAACAGACCGACAAACGGAAATCTTAATGTCTATCTATAGCTTACATGTAAGCGCTCAGTAATCATGTAGGACCCTTCATGTCGAATGTAGATATGCGTTATATTTACATTTTTATCCTTATTGACTATCATAATGCACATATCTTTAGTTAGTAAGTTCGGACTCTATAATCTCTATTCATATACCAAAACATAGCACTCACTTAACAGCGTCCACTTAAATGCACATCATCATTACTCTTTATAAATACATTACCTTGTTTACACCGTTACCAAATACTAGCATTACTAGTCTATACCGTTCCTTTCTAAAAAAATGCAATCAATAACAATAAGAAAGCACAAAAGATTCAACAAGTCTGTTTATATTGACTACCTGAGTTACATACATTGATATACATTGTCAACAAACGAAAAAATCCACAAGAAGATTTAGGTTCCATAATTCTTATGCCTGATACATGATAACTGGTCAGATTCCTTTTAATTATTTAGTTAGTACGTTTAAAAATATATGCTGAACTATGAGTTTAACAAAGTAGTTTACCAGCCAGTACAAATACCATTTTCCATCACTTGATAAAAAACATTTTTTGTCCAAATTATGTAATACACAGTCGCCAATTCAGTGTACTGGAGTTTAAAAACACCGACTAGAAAACTTAGAAAGCCTACATTGTTATAACTACAAAAAAAGGTTATTGTTAGGATGCTAGATGCGTTCATGGCATTTTTTTGGTTTTAGTATTTGAAAGACATTATACTTACAAAGATGATGATTGTTGTCACTATATAGTAGATCATGCGTTCCAAAAATGCATTCGTCTTTAAATATAAGTGCTAATTATTTAGCGGTGTACTCTCAAAGTCATTTTCATCACATACACTAATATTAAACATAACTAGTTGGTTAGTTAGTTAGCAGCAATAGTTAATATGAAAAGAGCTCTACGTTGGTAAACAGTTAGTTAGCTACATCTATACAGTTAGTGTGGCATGGTGGCATCATACACATGACATTTCCAGATGATTTGTACAATACATAAAAATTCAGACGCAAAATTCAACAATACAGCAGTGATCCTTTAGAACCTTTAAGAACCTTTAAGACCTTTAGAATAATCTCTTTGTGCGAGTTTTCAAAATGTACAGTACAGGCTCATGGACATGGTATACGATTACATAGTATGGCGGCAATGGCACGTGAAAAAATAAACCATCTTTAAAACTAACTAGAATGAAAGTGGCCATATTTTAAGTGCCTTCCAATGTTTCTTATTTGTCGTCATTTATGATGGGGCTACATTTAGTCAGTTAGTTGCAGGAAGACACAACAGAGCACTTTTGTGCTCTGCTGTGTTGTCTTCCTGCCGATAATTTAACAACTAAGATTTCAGCAAATGATCCCTACAAGGAGTCAAAGCTTGACAAACTCCCTGCCAACAATTTCTTGCAAAACAAAGTCTCGTTTAAGACTGATTTTTCCATTCTAGTTCATTTTTTCAATCTATCACGTTTTTTTTTGAGGTTGAGATCACAACTATGCTGGCCACAAAAAAATACTTGATGTGACATTCTCAATAAGGACCACCAAAAACTGAAATTCAAACTCATTGCAAACTCAATCAAACTTGACTACCACTAACGTACAGGGAACAATATCATATGACTATTATGATGGAGTAAACAAACAACTACTGTTGGAATAAATAAAATATTGGGAAACTGGTGACACTGGCGACGCGTTCCGGTTGCTTCCGTATTATAAAATGTGAGATTGTCAAACTTTCCCTAACTAAAACAGACAGTTTCGAACCTACAGAGATGCAAGTCCGTTTTTCCAAATCTTAATTATTTACATCCGTAGTCAAAGCCAACAATTTCACGATTACCAACTAATTAGCTATGCAATTACACTGTGACTGTTACAAAACCGTGTGATAATAATTTTTGCTTAATTTCAGTAAATCACTGTGTCTGTCTATACTTGACGAACTAACTTGCTCCACGCTTAATACACTGTATACGGCTGCGAGTATGTTTGTCATGATAAACTCAAACTATGATGCTACAGTTAGAGCGCTGTAGCTTCAAAATGACATTATTCCAGAGAAATTCATGGGTTCAATCTCTCCCCAAACCCATCATGTAAAACTTTACAAACTGTTATATTTTTTGCTTAATTACTTTGCGTACATTGAAGTTCTCAAATGACGTAACAGACTGACGGCTGACCCCTGATTCCTCAGTTCACAGACAAATATAGTCCACTGGATCACATGATAGAATAACTGAAGCCACAGTGCAGAGACAATTGAATGAATTGATACATGGTATGATATAAAGAATAGTTGTGGGATTGGACCGAATGCTGCTAGTGCTAGCTATTTAGTTAGTTAGATTTAGATGCTGACTTTTAGCCAACGTTGCACTCATGAATAATAATAAGTATTGAATATCGTATAAATTAGTTATCAGTGGGAGACTTGCGGCATAGGCGATTCATTAAAAATGACTTGGACAACATGACCAGGAGGAATTTTGAGATCGCGGAGGCGAAGACGATCCTGCAACAAACGTCCCCCATAGTACCATCTTTGAATCCATTTTCCAGGGCGACAGGACGAGAGTTCTAGTTTACCCAGTAGAACTGTGTCATTCGCATTAAGCATTAAATCAGTCTCTTCCCCAGTACACGACACTCGAAACTTGAATGGGATCTTTTCTTTTGCTTGATTGTCGTCTTGAGCTATATGAAAGTGCATAATATGTCACTGTAAATTGTGTATTGTGGGGTGAGGTGAATCAACTTCCGGTCCTCGTAATAATTTTCCTTACCATTCCCTTCTGCATCTTTATCACCATCACTATTGGGTTCACATTCTTCAATTATATTTACAGGACGAGATAAACAATAAGCAGGAACGTGATATCGGCAACCCAACTCGTCATAGGCTTCACCCAGTGTTCCTAAATATAAGATTTAGTTACTTAGTACACAAACTCCAAGAAATTTGCAGTCAGAATAGGAGAATACGGCTCCGAGTTCATACCCCTGGGGAGGTAGACATTGGCACCATTCAAAATAGCTTGTGCAAGCGTGAAATCTTTTTGTTCCAACGCCACAGCAGCTCCTCTCAAAGCATCCCAAATTTCTTTACGTCCTTCGAAAACTGGAGCTGTTTCCCAGAATTCTCTTCGTTTTTCCAATAATTGTTTCTGCGTTAATGGCACTTCGGACTTCCATTTCACTTCGTCATGCTTCAATGGAATGTTTTTAACTGAAAATTTCAAACGCACGATGTGAATGCATCTTATAGCCCGGCTATTTGATTCTGTGTTACTAGCTAATGATGATACAAACCCACAAACCTTGATATAGGTTGCCATTATCTTCTTCAGATCGTGGTCGTCTGGCACAGTTGCCCATTATAACTCGTTGTCCTCGAAGTTAGCTCGCCGTCGACACGTTTTATATTTCGCAGCAAGAATGGCGCAATATGCGAGTATAGAATCCCAGTTAGATTGATATAGCTGTGACAAAATGTTGGTCAGTTTTAATCAGATTTGCTCACTATATTATGCAACTTATTTACATAGAAAATGCAGTTTTTTTCAAGTGTTGCCATGACATGAACATAGCAATCTTCTTATACCGGCAGGTTCGCAGGATTAATCTTACCATTTTACAGTATGACATTAATACACTAATAAATACTAATAACAAACTAATAATAATAATAAACTCATACATTAATAAAACTGGATTAAAAAATTAATAGTACTTACAAATTGTCGTTAGGGATAGAGTAAATTGAAGTTGTTGTCGGCGAAAGCAAAATTATTGGATCACTGACTAATTCTTATTGGCGATTGGTAATAATGGTAAATATAGAATACAACATCTTGATGAACTTTTTCACCGAAAATTGATAGTAGACACTTATTTTCTACACTGATCAATCTTGATTAAAGAATTGCGATATGAACTGTATTAAGTGGGCGATAAGTTCATAAATACACTTTTAAATGCTGATATTCTGTGGATTATTTAATATCTGTGATTCCAGTTTTGTCACTTTGAACACTTTGTGTCGCATTGACGACCAGTTTTATCCCTGATCACTTGAATCGGTGTTTTAATTACTTGATGACTAACTTCAGCACACAGCTTTCATTATTTGCCTCCAGCTTCATTTTGCAGTCTGGGATCAAATCTGGGTCACAAATTCGACCTCCAACCGTCACATGCTGCCTATTACAATTTGCGGGAGTCTGAAGTCCCTGGAAATAACAACTTATGACATTAAAACCCAAATCAATTCAGCATGAGTTCAAATGTAATTGTGATGCTCCCAATTTTGAAACAAAACTAACTGGAGGGAGTACAGACAGATTATGATCGATTCAACTAACTAAACTAAATCACTACACAACTACACATTCCGAATCTGTAATATGTAATGAATGTTGATGATCGACTTACGAAGATTTACAGACTCCATATGAACAATTAGTTGATTGGAAGTTGGATTGGAATAGCAGATGAAGGAATTGTTAAAATTAATTAACGAATGGGAACCTTCTTAGCAACAAATTTGTCCTTAAATATTGGCGCTAGGATTGAGCCTTAGCATACAGCTATGGATGGGTAAAATCTCAACTTTTCTCCGAGTCTGACCGAGATTGACGAGACGAACTTTCTACAAAAACTTACATATATATTTCTAAAATGTGAGCAAAACACATGCTTTGTGAGTTGACTGTGCTACGTGCTACTATGTCAGAGTCAAAGTTTGTTCACAGGCATAAACTTGTTTTGCATGTTTTGCACCTACTTTAAAATGCATTCTTTTTATCTATCAAATACTGTACGAGGATGAAAAATTAGCGCCACTGTGTCTGCAAAAATATACACTTGTTTTCTGCCTGGCCTGCACAGAACTATATACATACATGCAACCAGCCGTGTATTCGCTATTTAATGCTATCTTATCTACCATGTTTTCACTTTTTATTGGTCAGTTCCTTAATTCTTAATCAGACCAATGGATGTGTAAATACTTAAATACCTGCTGTAACATATGGATCGATTAAACAAATTGCATGAATTCTGTAAAATCCTACATAAGTTCACTCTCTCAGTCAGTAGTTTAGTTATCTAAGAAAAATAAGAATATTGTACCGAATGAAATCCTGAACTGGTTTTATCTGACTGGAGTGAGTTAGTATCGTTAGTATATATATATAATTATGAGAAGCAATCGGTTTATGTTAACAAACTACCGTGTGATGGATATTACAAGAATCAAAGTTGGTTTATAATGAATGAACAATCAAGATGCATCCACACAAGGACTGATGAGTAAATTTCATGAGGCCGAAAATAAACTTTTAAGATATTCTGTCAGCAAAGAGCACAGTAAAGACACTGGGAATACAGAAAACTGACTAGCAGGTCCAAGCTACAGGAATAAGAATGACCCAAAACACCCGAAAATGTATCGATATGGGAATTAATTAAGTTATATAGAGAATGTCGCTCACACGGCTGCATTCCAGGAAAAAATATTCAACAAATCTTGCAAAACCAATACATTTGATTTTGATTTGATTTGAGCTCTTTATTTACGTGTTATAACTGATTCAGTACATAGACTGGTCTTAATAATACATTAGAGTTGACGAGCTGAGGATCAGAAGACAATGAAAAATAACATTATTTGCAGACAATATGAAAACAAACTGAATTTTTCCCGTAGTATAAGTTGCAATATGAGGTGCTCACTCATGTCTGCTTTTACATCCACGCAATTCGAGGTTGATCATAATATTTTTAATGAACCGCGGAAATCAATTTTAACTAAAACGAAAATAGATGAAATAAACTTAAGCAACAGTGGTATGACAGTGCACAGACAAAGCTAACGAACTAACTAAAAGTTCCCCATGTTGGACAGAAATGGTAAATATATGTATATAGCTGCGTGGCTGGTGGAGCCAAGTTCCCTCAACCTAAGAAGAGACACACATGCAGACTGAAATCCGAATCAGTTCCTCCGTGCATTCCCATTTGAGAGGAGCAAAAATCCTCTCTCGTCAGTCTACAAAAGTATCATCTTTGTGTCACTTTGTCAAGTTGTGCATCCACTTACTTACCACTCTGTTCCCTCAAGGGACCTTATTGGTCTATTAAGTCCAGCAAAACTTGGTTCGTTTAGCTAGGTATACATAGTTAGTGTCTGTAAGTGTTAAAGCATAAAAAAACCGCTGTCTATGTGACGGAAAATTTTTAGTGTCAACTTGGAAATAACTCTAAATGTGGTTGTTTTAATGGTAATCCTTTCATTTAGTGGACAAGTGGACTGTGAGTTCAATTAGTTAGTGAATACTTGGGATCCATTAACCTATATTAGTTGTAGGAACTGACATTGAGTTATAGTAATAGTGAGTGAAAGAATGTGAACACAGTGTAAAGTTAGGAATGAAAGTTGCACGTTTTTTCGAGTAGTACCAAATCAATTAAGTTTCCCTTCACCTTATACATCAGGTAAGTCTGTTAGTTTCGTTAGCTTAATTAACCCACTAACTATTAGTCGGACTTTGCAATGCATATACAATTGCATATCTTATTATATATGACGTACATTTGATGTGCATATTTTTGGTGAAGCCATCATTTGGAATATGATGCGATATGCTTGTAAGATACACCGTAGATAATAGCTAAAAACTTAAAATGTCTCTGCATTGTTCGCAGCTGCATTTGTATACACAAAGATGGTGTAAAAAACGTGCAATCCATCTGTTTTCCATTTTTCTCACCTCACCCTCACCATATACTGGGAATTCATTATGTCTTTGTGTCTTATCTGCTTCTTATCTCTCAAGATGCTACATAAACATGCTAAAGATTGAACGAAGGGTAAGAAACGATCCAAAAAACAGTCATCTTCTCATATCTTTTTCTAAACTCAACTATCTAGTGCACATTACATTTTGAACTCATTTCATTATCAACACAAATTCTCCTGTCTCACATTCCCCAAGTGAAGCACTATTTTTTCAACTAAACTTGATACTGCTATTTGCCTAACTACCCAACGGTCACATTATTAAGCTATATAGTTAGCCATATTCGCATCTATAATATAGGTTTAGGAACCAAAATCTTGACTACATTCATACAATTCAAAACTGACATAATATGTTTATTGTGATAGACTCACTAAAAGATAATTGTCATGCACACAGACAGAGGATTCTATTATTTTTCCTTTGTCACTTTACATAAGGCCCCCTATGGTGGCCCTGCTGTGCCCTTCATTTAACTGTACGTGGTGCTCCCTAAAACAGTACAAGAGGAGTCACCCAGTGTGTGAGTTCAATGCTTGTACATCACATGTAGTATGACACGAGCTTGGAAATTAACACAGACTCCAATCTAGTGGTACAATAAATCCATGCATGGCCTCACATTCTCTTGTTTTCCCTTGTGGTTCCAAGAAAGATTTTTGGGTCACCATGCAACCAAACCTTGTCTTTTTCCATTATCGCTTTTCATAGATATATAAACTAAACATACAAGTGAATGGATGGGAGCCATGTGAAGTCAAGTACACAACACAGATGTTAAGGGCTCTTTTTCATAACTACCTTTTCATGACCACGACCAGATCTTCATCGCACACACACACAGCACAAACTAATACATATGTATGTGTATGCATATATAGGGGACATCACTTGATGGTCCATGATCTTATCACATCATAGTTCGTCTTGTGTGGCACTCGTTCTTTAATGCAGCCCACTAACAAAGTCAGTTCCCAAATATTTATTCATTTTTCATCTTTAATATATCTCTGCTCTGGGCTCACTATGCATCGTCTGTGTGTGGTGTGTGATCTTAGCTTTGATGATTACTCCACGTTTTGAGTCCATACTAACTATAGTATAGATCGTGATAACAACATCCGCTATGTATGAAACTATAGCTGCAATAGTTTAGCGCAGCAGATTGTCAGTATGCAATTTACAAATATCTTTGTCACAAAAATATGTCGATAGGTGGGTGGACAAAATTAATATCCCAATTTGACGATGCCATGCATTCCCTCCCACTATGATAAAATGGTGTTGCAGGTAAAAGTGTATTGTTTCCCCAACCGATCCCATGAATAAAATCATTGTTGCAGATTATTGGAATCGAAACCCTCAATAAGCCCAATGAATTGTCACACACTGTTATTCACCAACCAAAGACAATAATAAGACCAAAGTGAATAATTAATGGAGCTAAAGAGGCGAGAATGGAGAAAGCATTTCATCCAGCCATTTAAACAGAGCCTCCCTCCATTTGGAGTGGAACACGTTCACCGTTGTGAGCAGGGTGGGCAAGGAAAACCTAAAAGTGCGAACCCTATACACTACATATGTACACAGTTTTACTTACTCATTGTTAGTTTTAGTTAGTTGGTTAGTTAAGTTAGTATGAGAGCTGCGAGTAGGTAAAAGTAAGAAGAAGTTGCAATGGATTCCCGAGATCCCAGTGAACAACGGCAAGAATGAAATCAATTAAAAGAAAGAGAGTGTGGGATGTGAGCAAATGAAGGAGTTAGTATGCATGAAAAGTGTGAGTGGTCCCATAAAAAAAGAGATTAGCAAGATGAAGAGGAGAAAAGGGAAACCAATGGACAGATTCTTTCTTTCCTTCAGAATTCCCAGAATAATATGGATTTGCCTCTCCCTCTCTCTCTCTCTCTCTGTACGCCATGCCATGCCATCCAAACCATATCCTCCATTCCTTTGCCTGCTTACTCCCTCCTTCCCTTCATTATTCCTTGCTCCTATCCCTTCATTTCAATTATTTCAAAGTGGCCAACAAAGGTGATAATAATGGAACAGAGCTCGTCCGCACCACCAGTACACCAGTAGTCATTGTCCTCATCATCATCATCATATGCTCAGACTATAACTTCAACTAACTAACTAACTCACACACTCACTATATGGATACACGCAGATTGTCATGATCACAATGTCTCCTCCTCTCTGTTTCTCGGAATGCCCTATTAACTAACTAAATAACTACAGTAGCTCCTTCCCACTTTTCAACTACTTTACTTTTATGCACATTCAAATAACACCGAGGGAGAGGTCCATTTCAATTGAGCTAAAAGATTGAAATTTGGGATAGCAGAAATAACAATATGGACAAATTGAGTTGGTTCAAGAAATAATGGACCAGGTTTTTGCTTACTTTGAGTGTTGATGAAACAGAGAGAATGAATTTGAAGGCAGGGAATATGAATTGGGGATTAGACTGTGATTTTCCCCAATTGTTGAGTCTTTTTGTCGTCCAAAATGTAATTGTCACCCTGTGTGCTTAAGATTGCATGAAGTTAGTGCCTGAAGATTTTAATCCGGTGCCAAAAGATGGTGATGGTAGAGGGATGAATGCCAATGACTGCATGTGTATAGCTGAGAATCACATTCAGGGAAAAAAGAGAAAGGCTCAATTTTTATTGCACGTATAGTGTACACAGACTAACTAACACGTCCTCTTAATAGGAGTAATAGTAAGTCACTAACTGACTGGCTAACTACCACCATTTTCTCGGCTAACGAAAAGTTGATTTTTCCTCCTGTTATTATCATTACATTACCGTACGTGTCCTTACTACGTGGAATAAATTCCCCGCCCATCATGTCTCGGTTCAGAACTGTTCATACTGTTCTTAAAGTTGGTTTCTTTTAAAATGTGATAAAGGTGCTATTCTTATGCTTTACTTTTGAAAAGTTTAACGTTTTAGTTAGTTAGTTTTAACGTTAAGTTTAAAAGAAAACGGAATTTTTGAGTCGCTTACTTATATGTATATATTGTTCAGTAGTGAGATTTTTCTTGTGTTTTTTTCGATTTAACGGTGTGGAAGTGCGTACCTTATGTTGAGGCATGGACGACGAAGAGGAAAATTGCTTTTAATCAAGTGCGCGTATGTATGTATGTATACACATAGGGTGTGTGTACTGTGTACTATGTGAGAGTTGTTTTAAGAGACTGTTCTCGGGACATGAGAATGGGAGGTAGACACAAGTTTCATGATTAGTCATCAGAAAGACTGAGAAGAGAGTCCCAAAGTAAGTTCCTTTGATGAACATAATAATCATAAGGGTGTTTTTACGACCCAAAACCAAATCAAATCACTGCCATTCTTATCCAAACAGCTTTCCTTTTCACATTCCAACAAAACTTGGGTCCGTTTTCTTTCTCTGAATGGGACAATTTGGGGAGGGGAACAAAGACTTGCCACCTTCACTGTTTTACTACCAGCCAACTAACTAACTAACTAACTAAAAGCCCCATTTTGCTTACTCTAATGAATTCCTGTTTCCGAAACGAACATTGGCAAATACATTAGATGTTCCGTTCAAAAGCTCAAAAGAAGAAGACTACATAGTATATACAGGTACAGAGACTGGCTCAAAGGTAGGGATTCCAATGTGTTCAGTTGCACACAATCTTTTCTTGGATTTAGCTACAAGCAATGAAGGAGGATCAAAGAACAATATTTGTTTTCTGTACACAAATGTCCACGACCTCTGTTTGAAATTTGAGCTCCTTTTCTTGAGTCTCACTTTTCTTCTCGTACTTTCTTTTTGACTTACCTACATACCCGTGCTGGCTGGACTGGGTAGGAAACTTTATTAGACATAGTAGCTCATAAAAATGTTGAGCAACTTTTCTCTTTAAATGAATACATATACAGTACATATGCATATAGACTACATTTGGTGCGGGCACTAAATGCAAAATGTGATTCAAACACCTGACAAAAGTTGGTTTTACTGGGCTCACAGAAAAACCTACTTCGTCTGTTCAATCCAGATTGGTAAAAGTGGGGAAAACTTGTTTAAATAAATGGCACGTACTATAGGAGTACATGTGTTCTCAAATAAAACAACTTACCTTAGCGAACAATATAATGTACCCATGTTTCCAGGATCTCATACTTTCATCTTTAATGTATTCCTTAGGCACACTTACTTTTAGTTAGTTCCTCCAAAAGTGCCATATTTTTCCTGCCCATGTTGAAAAATTTAAGCCGGTCTTGTCCTTTGAAAAGCTCACGCAATTTTCTGCACATCTGATAGGATTTTCATTCATGCGAAACAGTGTTTCCAAGCATTCCTTGCAAAACTAAAAGTGCATGTCCTCTCACTTTGGACTTGACTGACAGTGCATAAGCACAACAATTGGCTTCACATACTATTTACTTTATAGTTCCATACGCATTGGAAGGCAAAAATTCAAGACTGTCATATGCCTTTTACATGACATGTGCAAAAAACCATCCACTCAGAATGCACACAACACAGACACGCAAATTCAGATAATGAATATCGAATAACACTAATAGGCTTGTGGACACACATTTCTCACTGACAGCCATTTGCACTGTGACTGATCCCATTAGTACAAATTTGTGCGAACCACAGACGACAAAAAATAGGGTGTGTTGCATTCAACTTTCTCCAACACTAGCGCAAGGATATAGTATATAGTAAAGAATATACTATATGGCGTGTTCAAATGGAATGTCTCAAAACTAAATGGGTCAGGTTGTTGGCTTTTAAAAAATCAGAATTGACTAATGATGCGCATTGTGTGTTGTGTTCTTGCTTGCGCAAATTACGTGCTTTCATTTCTAGCGAGCTAACTACCAAAGAACTTTAAATATATTTTGAAGAAACTTGCATTTCTTTTGCAGAAACAATCTCTTTTAACCCAAATGCGGGAAATTTAACCCTTTTTTAACGATATTTGATTTAAATGAGAAAAAATTTCAGTTTTTACGGCAACTGTACGTACGTACGCATCAAAATCATTTACTCAGCTGTCCATCAACTTCACATCATCACTCACTCCTTATTATAGTTGAACCAAAGAAAAGTTGTGCATGTGCCTGCATACTGATTTTTAAGATGTGAACTACTTTTTTTCGATACTTTGTTCCAGTTAAGGTTTTAAAATATATGGGATGAAAAATGCTGACAGTGAGTTAGAATAGCACTTTGTGAAATCTGCACGACTAAAAGGGGATCATATAATATTGACAAGTCTGCTCCATTTAGTTGGCGTTGGACTCTGCATGTACATAATGTACAACTATGCAGAGCTGATGGTTCCAGTTCCCATAATGAATAGTTATTAGTTAGTACATAAGTATATACCACTGGTGATGGTTGTGAATTGCAATTTTTGAGTCCATAAGAAATGATAACTTCAACTAACTCCATGAGTTCTGCAAATCAAGTGAAAGTAATTGAAATTCAAATGCGGGGAGGGAGCACTTGATTTGACATATTGTGGTGGAGCTGCTCATAATTTACTGTAACATTTGGAGTTGTATGCATAACTTTCTGAGCACAGACTAATTATTTTATGGTGATTTCTGATTTCATTGTGTTGGCGCCATATTTATAAATGAAATGATATGATATGTTTAATACATAGTAAAATGGACTTTGGACTTTAATTGTAGTTTGTTTATGTGTTCAATGAATGATTTAGTCAGCAATGTTTGTTAGTGTATGATGATTGTTTGTATACAGGTTATGGTACATATGAATGTATTAGTGTATTGTTAAGGATGGATTGGTTGCTATACTAGCAATGTTATCCGATGCTCGGAGCGCAATCATTGCGACCGATTT
>Ga0210040_10006814_pt1 | contig 14071 bp, 20 predicted proteins | sample CryGeyCG12114_NA_FD_185462 | JGI IMG/M metagenome (GOLD analysis project Ga0210040, IMG submission 185462) | Groundwater microbial communities from aquifer - Crystal Geyser CG19_WC_8/21/14_NA (SPAdes) (version 2) | ecosystem: Environmental > Aquatic > Deep subsurface > Groundwater | place: USA... | reverse complement strand
TAAATGGAAGACGTTGCGTGACTTTGGACAGGACTGCGAAGAGAAAAATTAATGATGTAGAAAATTTAACTACTGGTGGACCCAAACCATGTTGGGAATTAAGTGACAATGACTTCTACGGCTCATTAAAAGTTGATAGAAGATCTCAACTAAAACGAGGTGCCAGGGACAGATCATCCAGTTTGGAATTAATATTAGGACCTTTGCTTTCCAGCAGTTCCAGAACAAGATTGTAGCACTACTAGCTTTTATTGCACAATAATGCGCACACAATGCAATAATGCGTATGCATTCCACATTTCTTCACACAACTTTTGCACATCAGCAACAAATTATTCCAGTCAAAGGATAAAGTGAGAAAACGATTGCTCAACTTATTCTTCTTGTCTTCTTATTTTCCACTTTCATTGCCAATAATTCATTGCTATTGCTTTTAATAATGTCTTCATTGCACAATTGCAAATTATGTGCATGCTCCTTGACGCATCAATATCTTTCTTCCATTCCACCTATAATCTGTGAACGTAAGTCATTTTTTCAATGCAAGATGACAGTTTCTCATTTTCTACAAGGCATGCATTTTCCCCAGTTTATCTGGCTAGTTTATTTGCATGTATAGTAGCTCTTTTGCAAAATATAATTTTTGCATACTCTAGCACTAATGTCCGGAACTACAAAACATGGCATGAACTTGTTTATTTGTTTGTTTTTGTTTTCATTGATCAAAATTATTGAAGATGTTTAACCATCAGGCATGTTATCTAATGTATGCGACTTAAAATTTTACAGGGGGCCAAGCAAGATGTCTTGGGCATTCCAGATTTACTGGACAAGAAAGGACCAACTCATGAAATGAGCACTGAGTTGTGAAAATGTGTCCGGTTATTTATAAGCTATGAATAATGTATTTTTATAATGTTTTGTGCGCATGCGTGACAATTATTTGTATGACTTCATATTTTAGAATAAAGTTTTAAATGAAGAATGATCCTGACATGCGTCTAATTTTCAATCCACCGAGTGGGTTCATGTGAAGTTGACAAAGACATGAGTGAGAGATAAAAACAAGTTAGAACTTTGGTGATACAAATCCAAATATTTGGCAAATATCAAGTTTTATTTCGTTGGGTGACTCAGTTGTAAACATCCAGAATAGAAAATGTCTTAGAAAAATCTAAAAACGTAAGCATGCGATTGAGTGGCAGCGACAGCAGTCAAAGTTTTAGTTTGACATCTAGTAAATTAACACAGTAAAAGTTCGAGAGCAGAGATTCAGGTTTTAAATTATATAAAATAAATCGAACACTACTTAAATTAGCAATAACACATTGACACCGAAAGTCGAAAGTAATGATTAGGTTCCACACAATACTGCCTAATACAAATGGAGACAAGAATGTACACAAAATCTGACTACACATCGAATCGAAGCTATAAGTTTTATTAAAAATTATTGGGGCCTTAATTTAAACTCTAAGTAAACCGGAGTAGGGATCCTTTTTAGTTTCGCATCATTTCCCGATACTTCAGTTTATGTTTGTTCAACATTTCCGTGACCGTGGCTAATTTCTTTATAGTTGGCTAGAAAAAAAGTCAACATTCTTCAAACCGCCAGTAACTGATTAAATCAAAGTTTTGGAGAAAATTTAATTACCTGAGTTCGACTCATATTCACAAGTTCTTTGTAACTCGCTTGACAGAGGTGATGCAAAGTTCCCATGTCCCGCGCTGGATCTCCCTGATCTTTGAAATTGTCTTCAGTCTCTGGTTTCTCTTTGACATTCTGTTGACACACAATTTAATTTACTTCAGGATATGAAAATTAGTTGCATTGGAAGAGTGTGATGCATAATCGGAAAATGAAACAAATCCTACCGATATATGATCCAGAAAAACAGTCATCTTTTCCTTGTTTTTAAGAATAAAAGGATTGACAACTTCCATGTAGGGCTCTTTGCTTCCAAATTCCACCAAATTTGCCAGATTTTGCAAACATTTTGCAATCATTACAAGTGATCGGGCAGCCATTGGTGGCAATGGTTCTAAAATTTTTATGCATTGTTTAGTCTATGAGATCAAATGAGTGAAAAATACTATTTAAAAAAGTATTTAATTACCAGAAACTAGTCCAAACTGCCTTGGATTGAGCAGCGCAGGGCAGATCAAGCGAAGAAATATAAACCCACTAACCACACGCGTCTTGACTAGTCGTTCATTTGGCCACTTGGCCATGGCACCAGTGCGTAGACAGCCACAAATGTACCTCACAGTTCTAGGTCAGGTTCGAAATATTTCGTTGTAAAAACAAAAGGACTACACTAGTAAGATATAGTAAGAAAGTGTTAAAAACATACTTAGGGCAAAATTCGTAAGCCCGGAATATGTCGTCAGTAATTTCATCTAAAACGACCAGCAAAAATTCTGCATTTGCACAGTGATCACTACCAGGATCAATCTTACTGGGATTTAGTTCGCATGACTGTTTCGATTCTATAATCTTGTTTACAGTATCAGATACGGCAGCCTTCAAAAAGTCCTCACATACGCTTTTCATATAAACGTCCATAAGTGTTGTGGTCAATGAGTCAGAACGAAATAAAGTTGTTGTCTCTGCTTCTTTTAAAATTGTTTGCTCAACAAGTGAAGCCAACAAATCCGTCTCCTTTTTTTCAAACCTTATTTAGACAAACAAAAAATAACACAACAATCCACGTAGAACAAAGGCGACTTTATCTATCCAAAATACCTGAAGATTCTCAACAAAGAGTTTGCCAAAGTGGTTCGATTAGAGTGACAAATGTCAGCCAAAACACGTACAACCTCCATTTTGGAGTCCAAAAGTAGCTCTTTTAGAGGTGAATACTCTTCAACCGGCATGATCAAGTCATTCATGTACCGGAATCTTAGTCTCAAAGATCCCCACTCCCCGATTGGTGTAATTCCACTTAAGGAATACCATTCTTCTTTCTACAGTACATTAAAGCTTCAATCAATACTCCATCACTGCATGCATTCAATTGCAACAGTTAAGCTTACGTATGGCGCAAACTAACCTCTTCACCATTTGGAAGACTTGACAAATCTATGGTCACTTCGGCTACTTCGGAATCTTTAGCTCTTTTCCCTTTGTTTAGTACGGTGATGGAGAAAGTAATAACATCCGGTGGAATGTCACTAAATGAAGAAATAATCATTAAAAACCTTTCAGAAATATTTTCTATATTTCGTCTCATACGAAAACGTAACATACTCCAACGTAAACTCTTCGTCCCAAACAGGATCATAACCAGGTTTAACTTTTGTTCGAGCAACTTTCACTTGATTGAGCGACAGAACACACATTGGATTTGGCACTAATTTATATGGCAAACGATGGGCTTCTAAAATAGTAATGCTTAAGCATTTTAGTTCTCTCAATCTTGCAATTTTAGGAGCACGTGCCATCTGTGGAACGCATAAAGGCTTCAAAACTCCCGTCCAATCCTACAAATATAAGTTGAACTTTTAGTTAGTACGGTATGAGCAGCTAAATAAATCAAGCATCCAATCTAATCAATTCCAAATGACTTCAGCTACCTGGAGCTCTTCTGGATTGGAAGCACAAAGATACGTCGTTGTAGCTAGGCAAGGCAATTGCCTTTCCACTAACTGGAAAGCATACGGCTTTTCAAAAAAACTCTCATGAAGTGGATACAAAAATGCACATCCAAGATCAACCAAACCTTTTGGTTTTGTCCTCTGTGATGAACAAGTTTTCAAAGTAGAGAAAAAGCAACGTCAATCTTAATCATCAAGCCGTAGTATTAATAGTATGTAATGTACCTTAGGGCTGTCAAAAATAAGCAACTGTGTGTCCGTTCCATCCATTTGCAGAATAAAAAACATAGATTTCCATTTCTTATTTTTATCCTGTCTTCTGAATAAGTATCCAGATTTTTTGCAGACTATATAGTTAGTTACATGCATTAGTCAAAATATAGCTGTTTTTTGACTGGATAGATGAATTAATAAAATTAACAGATATATTTACCTTCGGTCTTTTTAACCCCACAACTATCCCTACATTCTTGAAGAGTAGCATAAATCTTTTCGGGATTCTTGACTTCAGTAGGGACATAGTGGCACTCAAGATCTCCTTGTGCCTGCAATACACATTTCAATATTGAAAACATATCCTTACAATGATACAGAACCGAAGGATAGAAACAACATGAATGGACCAAAATATATAAAAACAACGTGTCACATGTAAAATATAGTTATAATCAGTTTTATATTACAAAATTTAACAGCAGTTTACATGTTAAGTGAATGAATCTATAAAACTTAATCAAAATGATTTTAATCGAACGGAGTCGCACGTCAAAAGTTTTTCAAATAACAACATACTGTGTAAACTCAATTGCTTACAACCGGATGCCACTATTTGACTTATCAGGGCACAGAAGAGATAGATAAGATCAAAACATGAACAACAACAAAATGTTTACATGCTAACGTGGCACAAAATCAATAAGTTAAAATGCGAACCTTTTTAACAGAGTGTCCCAGAGTATGGCCTTCTACTATCTGCTCACTGCGATAACGATTGATAACAGATTCCAAGCATTCAAAAGTTCTGCCCCCCATGAGGTATCTCACACCTTTCTTCTCAATGCGAAATCTCTGAATTTGATTATTGATGTGGAAAAAAAGAGAGTAATCTCCAGGTGAGTTATCACTGGGTCGGACGAGAAAGCTTCCTGGGCCAGCTGATTATGTAAAAGTAATATGTCCGCATGGAAAATGCAATTATATAGTTATACATACATAACTAGGTCAATAAAAATTACTGTCTTTAGTTTGCACAAACCTTTAACCAACATGTCAACGGCTTCTTCTTTAGTCACATTCCAGTGAAACCAAGGAAAAACCGAGTTAGGGTCAATTGAATCATCTAAATCTTCCACTAAATCTTTAAAGATTACTCCTTGCTCTCCAGTGCGATGGGCTGTAACCCATAGCCATCCATCTCCCAGTTCATTATGAACGAAAAATATATCACTCTTTTTGAAACTAGACAAAAATAATAATAAAAACCACTAAAAGCCTTGAATACTAGTTAAAATAAATCAACAAATATAAAATCAAACATAAACCAAAAACTTACGAGAGCTCATCAGTGTCTGGCATACGAGTATAAGGAAGAATAGCAAGCACGCGTCTTTTATCATTGACTGGTTCAGGCGGCGGTATTGGATGTAACAATCTTTCTTTTTTCAATAGATCGGAGACACTTGTATAATATCCTACTAAATCAATCAAAGAATCAAACTGCCGTCCACCGATGTAAAAATCTCCACACACGGCTGAAATTCTGAACCAAATATTTCAATGAAATTAAAATCCTATATATGCATTCTATTTGGTGAGGTTGAATACAAACCTGAAATGGTTGATTCCCGTACGCCCTAAATATGACAATACATAGGACCCCGGTTTTCTATCACTCTCTCGAACTACATAGCTGCCTGGAAGACCTTTCTCTCTGAGTATTTCCTCAGCCGTTTGTCTGTCCAGCCTTCCGTGGTACCATCTATAACAAAACCATATTGCATGTAAAAACGTTCATAGGAGACAAAACACATAAAAGTATATGCCAAGCATTGTTTACTGGCTCTCAGGAGGAGCAACAATCGGCTCAGTTGGGCTAGTGTCTCCGTTCTCGTTGTCTAAATCCAGATTATCCAAGTCTAAAGGTATTCCAATGTTTTCTTCCAGAGTTAATGGAGGTGGGGGTGGTGGAAATGATCTGCATCATTCAAAAGTGGTCAAAAAGTTTTAAATTTTAGAAAATAGGCACAATATATTATAGCGACTACAATAGCAAAATGACCAAACGTAAGTTACCGAATAAAGTCCATTTTGTTTGCTTTGGTGTGCAATTCGTGAGCAGTAAGATGGGTGAGCTGAGCAATGAGCAATCTTAAGTTCAAGTAGGTGAATCTTCATACAAATTTTGTATGGATTTAGTCAATTGATGGTAGGCCGTCCAAGATTGGATCCAGGTGAGTCACCGTCATATAAGTTGTTCGATTTCAGAGATCAATGCTTTCCTTTATCAAGGTCTAAAATTCCAGATCCAGCAGATGTATGGAATTTGTGTACTGTGGCTAGATACAACATAAAAATGGAGTCATAAAAATACACTCCTTCTTAATATAACATGAACAATGCAACTTAAAAATCTAACTAACACTATGAACAAGGACAACACCTACTAAAACTAATAGATTTATACACCAGTTAAAGTGCCTAGTACCTGTAATTGGTCAAGTAGTCCACCCCCAACCATCAAAGGTGTTACTAATGCAAATTATAAACAAATGTTAATTAAATTAAAATATAACTCTCTGCAACCTCACCCAAAACAAAACAATCCCTCAACAAACAGTAAATCCTACATACTTTCTCCCTATATTCTTCAATTTTGCATTGCACTCTGCTTCGATCACACGATGACATTTCTGTATCTCATGCATATCTTCCCTAGCTATCTGTTGTTGGTGAATGTTTTTGTTCAAACTGTTCAAAGTGAAAATTCATGGCTCACGAACTCAATGTTATATTGCAGAATGCAGGGTGAGTCTTTTTGAGTGAGTCAGTCTATCACTTTTCACAGTGAATGAATGAATCAATGGAATGCAGAAATCGGACTTTTATTCTCTATATTCAATTATACTATTGAACGAATGGAATTTTTCCTTTCATAATTTGCTAAAATTTTTAGCCATTGTATCTCTAATCAGTTAGTTCCATATTCCATTTTTACTTAATAAAAAACACAACATGCAAAATCATATTTACCAAGGTTGGCAAACAATGTTAAGAAAGGAGCATCAATTATGTCAATTTTTACCGGCATGATAAAAACACTAATTTTGAAAGTCCGAAGATCTGCCGTTATTGCTTAATTACTCAAATATGGTATTATTGTCGTTGGTTTTATTAGTTATTGTGCAATTATATGAATGATTTTCGCAAGGCTGCCCACGTCGGTCTTTAAATCACCCAACTTTGTTCCAGCAACCAACTTTCTCTTGGGCTAACCTAACCTAAAAACAACACTTGGAGAAAGTTGGGTGCTAGACCAAAGTTGGGTGATTTAAAGACCGACGTAGGCTGCCCTCTGTTCTGAGTTCTGGACATGCCCACGGCGCTGCAATAGCCCGGTCGATATGAAAGCTGCGCAATGAATTCTTCGGGCCTCATGCATATATCTATTCTTCCATATCTCCGTCATTCCAACGTATATAAGCAGGCGACCAGACATATAGACATTTAACATGAGAGGATAGAAGGCAGGAGATGAATGTACCTTGTTGTTCCACTGATTCCACTCACTAGCATATCACTGTCTGGCTTTTTTACCGAAAGTTTTTACGGGACGTGCTTTTGGAAGGCTTGAGTTTTTCATCCGGCAAGTCACCGTCACTCTGCTCAGACTTGAAAGGATACGGAAACTTGGCGAAACTTTCACAATATTTTTCATTTAGTGATAAATTAACAACTGATACAGTAAAATTCCAGGGTCAATAATCAAAGACGAGATCCTATTGTTAGGAATCGTAAAATCGCAAGATAACGACTGATAGCGAAGTAAGTTTTGTGTTAATAGTTCGGTTTGTTAAGAGCTTAAAAATTGTAGTTTAGTTTAATCAGTCCACATAATTGAATTTTTGTTGGCATTTATTCAATAAATTATTTGATTAATCTGATTATCGAGCAAAATGAAAAGGAGCGGGTGATGATGATTATTTCCTTTAAGTATTAGGTTTTAGTTAAATATTGATTGGATTGTCGGACGTTTGATTTTGGTAAAGAAATTATTAAATACATTAGTTAGTTAATTGATAGCAATTAACGCAAATCAAATTAATCTTCTATTCATACACCCGGCGCGAGGAGAGGAGTTTACTGAATGGATATCCTTGGGCCTTGTCTTTTTTATTATGCTTGTTAAGTTTTAAAATGTTAGGTTTGCTGTTAAGACTATAGTTTATATTTAAGTGTTGAATAAATTGTTTGGTAATAGGTATTGGAAATCTGATCTGAGACTTGATTTGAGATGTCATCCAACAACTACTATGGGTTTACTCACGGAGGAACCCAAACGCAGTATGGAGGGTAAGAAAAAATATAATTTATGTTTTTCATTTATTGAGTTGAACATACTAACTAAATGGATTATAATCATTGCTGTTTATTTTTTAGCAACCAATATCAAACAACGCCTGCCTATGGAGCAGCAGCACCACAGCAGTATGGTGCTCAGCCGCAGACAGCTCAATCTGCCCCTCAGGCTTACCCCCCACCACCAACACCGGATCAGTATGTAATAGGTGGATATACTAGGCCTGCTGCTGGTCAACCAACTAGTGCATACTATTCCCAACAACAACCAGGAGCTTATTCGTCAGTTTCAGCGGGGAAATCGTCGCAGATAAGAGCCACTGCTCCGTCAACTGCATATCCGAATTATTCTGGAAATACCGCGGGGGCACCAGCTTCCAATTTCCAAGGTTTTGGCCAGGCTCAAAACCAAAATCAGGCACAGAATCCGAATTCAGCTAAATGTAAGCTTAGTACGTCATTGTCATTGCGTAGAGGTTATTTTATTTATGATTATGACATTTGACTCTATTAACTTTTAAGCTTCCTTCACAAATTATGACGCTGCTGTATACAATGCTGTCAGTGCATACGCTCAAGGCAGTCCATCTGCCCCTAAGGGAGGAATGGGCTTCAAAAGAGGTGGGGGAGTTAGTCACAATAGTCATAAAAAAGGAGCTAGGCCCATGCCCAAGCCGCAAACTTTACATTATTGTGATGTTTGCAAGATCAGTTGTGCTGGTCCGCAGGTAAACAATGAATAACGGTGGCAAATATGCTGTACAATTGGTAATGGTATATGATGATTAGACAGTAAATTAAACTATGTATTTTAGACATACAAAGAACATCTTGATGGCCAAAAGCACAAGAAAAAAGAAGCGTCTCAGAAAATTGGAAACGCAGCTCCTCCAGCTAAATCTGGTACAGGACTTCGGTGTGAACTGTGTGATGTCACATGTACAGGCACTGATGCTTACGCTGCGCATATTCGAGGAGCTAAACATCAAAAGGTTTTAAAACTTCATACCAAGCTTGGAAAACCGATACCATCAGACAATCCCACTGTCGTTGCTGTAGCTGGATCTGGATCTAATGGAGGAAATACTGGGGCCCATTCGAAATCCGTTACCAAGCAACCCTTGTCCTCTCAAAATACTGCGGCGTCTGTTCCATCCCAACCTAAACAGTTGCCCCCTCACACATTTACGAAACCTGCTCCTCCGAAAATTAATTTCATGGGACAGAAAGCAGATGCTGTAAACTCTCGAGCAGATGAAGTTGCTAACACTACTAGTCCTATAATGCGAAATGTTACGACTTCACTTCCTGGTATTCAAGACGGTCCTGTACCTTCTACTGTTTCAGTAACGACAAATGGGGTCCCTGGAGCAGTTTCGACTACTCCCGCTGGTACTGCAGATTCTTCGAAAGAAGGATACGTTGCTGATAGTCCAGCTTACTGTGAGAAAGATGTTCAGCCTGTAGGACAGGATTATATAGAAGAAATCAGAAACGAAGAAGGTACCTTGACAATTCTCTAATTTTTATGTGCTATTTTAGTTTTATTATTGCTAATGCCGATGCCGATGTTGACGTCTATTTAGTTCATATGTTAATTATTTTATTACTGTTTCAGGAAAAATTATATCATTCAATTGCAAGCTTTGCGAATGTCGTTTTAACGATCCAAATGCTAAAGAAATGCACATGAAAGGGCGAAGACATCGACTTCAATTTAAGAAGAAGGTTGATCCTAACTTGGTCGTTGATGTCAAGCCGTCTAGCCGGCAGAAGAAGATAGAGGACCGTAGGGTACGAAACGCAGCACCTAGAAGACTGATGCAATCTGAGCCGTATGTCAATTCAGCCAGTCATTTGTTTTGATAATTTTTCTTGCCTAATGAATACAAATATTAAATGCTTAATTTTCTATTTAGTTTCAACAGAGGCCCGCCACCAGCTCCACTCATGACTCCAGCAGGTCCTAGAGGATTTACACCTGGACCAGGGGTAAACTGAATTCAATTTCCCTAGCGATATTTGCATAGCTATTTCTTACAGGACTTGTCAATAATATTGAATGAACTGTTTGTAGTTTGGAGGACCAAATCCTATGTTTTTCGGCGTTGCACGCCGACCTGAATCCGTTGATGATCGTCATGTGATGGCTAAGCATTCTGAAATATATCCGAAAGAGGAAGAACTTCAGGCTATTCAGAAAATTGTATCTAATACTGAAAAGGCTCTGAAACTCGTCTCTGACAAGTTTGCGGAATCTGACGCGAAAGCTCACGAATTATTGAAGTCGGATGAGTCTAAAACGTAAGTGATAAGTTATGTTTATTAAACTTTGTATTATATAAGTAAGAGTAATATACCATTTCAATATGAAAAAAATATTTTACAGTGATACAAAAGGAAAGGATGAATTAGATCTCCACAACTACCGTATTCTCAAAGGAGTGATGAGAGTCGGACATCTGGCCAAAGGACTGCTTCTTAAAGGCGATAGAATCGTTGAATTGGTTGTACTATGCTCCGCAAAGCCGTCTGGAGCCATGTTGAAACGAATAGTGGATAGCCTCCCTGACCAATTTAAGGTAAAATATTCTTCCTTCTTACCAGTACTTTTTAGTACTTTTTAAAAGTTTAAGTTCTATTGAACTACACGTCAATTCGTTTGCTGAGTAACTCGAATATAAATATTTCGATTGATAATTTTTTTCAGAATGTTGCACCAGAAGAAACTTATGAAATAACGATGAAAATTCTGGACGCAGCACTGATTGTGTCGTCCAGTGCGGAGCCCAAAATCGAAGTACACATTACTGTGACATCGCCATTATTAAGGAATTCTCCGGAAGCACCCGCTGTTGCTGCTGCAGCAGGTGGTAAGGCTGTTTGGTTTTTTCTATATGTATCTCTTATCATTTAAATTCCCTGCAATTTGTTGTATGACAAAATGAGGTCGGTTTGTTCATAATTGTGTAAGTGTTTACTGTGCTCTCGAACTGCAAGGGAAGTTTTTCAATCACTGTGGGAAACTGGGAATAGACGACAACTCTTTACTTTTATTGGTTCAAAACTCTTGAGATGTTGTATGGTTCCATATAATGGTCTTTTCATAGTTACAACAGACCACAACAGACAATGTTTTTGATTTGGAACCCAACCCTCCATTTGAATTATTAAGCGCATAAACCGACCTTAGACAGAAGATTGTGATTTGGATTTATTATTATTATTGATTAATCGTTTGTTTTAATTGGAGACTTATGATTGTGTTCCTAATCATAACATACACTAGCTCTAACTTAAAAAAAAACATTTTTCATAGCAAATTACGTCAAATAGTAAGTGATTGGTGGTTTCAGTGATCAACTTAATTTCGGTTTGAAGAGATATGAACGCAGTGAGTTTCTCGGGTAGAGAAGAGCTCTCTACACGAAGGAAAATGCTCTCGTCGTGATGAACTCAACAATCATGAACATTTTGACACTCAACAACATAACATTGGTCAGGCTGACAAATGACTCTTGAATGGATTCATTCTTCTGCAGACTACAGAGAATTCGGAAGTCGAGAAAATTAAATTGTCATGCGTGGAATTTCAATTGTTTTGCGTGGCCTTTGGTTTTAGCAACCAATACAGCCACCACCTTAGATAAAGAAAAAATTAGGACAAATAGCAAGCATGAATGACTTAAACTGAACCCAAATACTGAAATACCCTGTCACTAGAGTTTGCTCACAATTTGTCATTTTGTTCGCGCTTGTAGAAGAAATGGGATGTGTCGTGTGAATAGTATGTATGTATATGGGTTCACTTTGTATTTCAATTATTTCATGCTTTCTGTATAATGTTCGACTGCAGAGGCCCAAGCAACTCAGGTGAAGGAAGAATCTGATCCTTTGGACAAGAAGAAATGCCTAGATGCTTTGGCCGCTCTTCGACATGCCAAGTGGTTTCAGGTGTGCATGTGCTCTAGATTTTTGTAATTATCGTCTATATATTTCTTTGCCGGATTCTCCCTATGGATTTAAAACTTTTGTCTCTCTTCCTGATTCAATATATACATCGAGATCTATGGCACATGTTCAAAAACCCTTATACTTATTGACCTTTGCAGCCTTATGAAAAATGATCTTAATAACCTTTTCACATTTGTATGCTATAAGCCACCAAAATGATTTTAGAATGTACAAGCATGAGGCTGGAAAGTTTTTATTGTGTTTTGAAATTTTTCAATATTTTCTGAGGTGGTGGCCAAAACTTGTTGTTGGCTATTGGAAGTATGGCAGTCCATTTTAATTTGCAAATTTTCTTTTATGATATTTCAAATCGGAAATCTTCCACTGTAATTGTTGTACTACGTTAACTGAATTTTCATTTCTCGAGCCTGAATTTCTACTTTAAGCTATTTACGGATGAGAATTAAAATGTTCTTTAACCGTCTTTGTTGGGTATGATAATAATGTGTGTTGTTTCTTTATGTACCGAATAATATTTTAGGCTAGGGCAACTAATCTACAAAGTTGCGTGATCATTATCCGGATTTTAAGAGAACTTTGTCAGCGAGTTGCGGCTTGGCATTCACTTTCTACTTGGGTAAGTTTGTGTTTCAAAGATTTCAAGTTCTCAATATGCATAATATTATAAATTCTAAACAGCTGAATAATTTTTTTTGTAACAGGCAATAGAATTAATGGCCGAGAAGTGTATCAGTACTGTTGGTGTACCTGCTAGCCCTGGTGAAGCTTTAAGGCTTGTATTTGAAGTTGTCGCAAGTGGTCTTCTATTACCCAGTGGACCCGGATTACTAGACCCCTGCGAGAAAGAAACTGTGGATTGTTTAGCGGAATTGACGGCTCAAGCTAGAGATGATATTACGGCGTATGCCCAGGTAAATAATGATATCCTAGCTCAATATAATTTTCGCAAATCGCCAGGTATTTATGAGCTGAACCACGATCAAATTGCCGTGGGAGATTATTAAATTAAAATTAATGTAATTGAATTATCTATGTAAAGTTTTAAAGTATCATACATGTTTTATTGTTTCACAGCAAGCACTGAGGCAAATAGCTTTCCGACAAATTCATTTGGTGTTAGGCATGGAAGCTTTGCCTAGATTTACCAAGAAAGGAATGATGTTAGGAAACCGTAAACGTCGAAGAGATCAATCTTTGTCGGGTGAAATGGAAGAAAACAATGGCAATGATGGCAAGAAAGATAAGAAGGAAGAAGTTATGGACACGGATATAAAAGTTGAAGTAAAGGCTGAATAAGTTAAATATTGTAAATTAAAGGTAATGATGAAACATGCATTGTAGAAAAGATTAGAAATCAATTCTATATAGAAACATTAGATTTTAAGTAATGAGGTTTTAATGCAGCTATACTGTTCTGAACGCTTTGGCATTAGTGGGTCATTATGTTTCTTCTTAAATCTCGAAGCTATAAGATTTATGCACGTCACGACGTCACGTACTTACGTAGAATTACATAATAATAATTAATGTAGTAGTCTTCGAAAATAATAAACTAATCTTGTAGTGCTAGTTATTGTAGGTAAACTGTTTTTCTTTCAGTTTTCTCTCTAGTTTTTTTTGTAGTGAATTTTTCAATTGTTAAATATTAAGTCTGGGAATATATTGTTATTAATATTCATATGTATTAAAATTGCACTCAATCCTATCTTATTCCCTCAAATATTAGAAATGTTCTGAAGTATCCTACAACTAAAGCATTCAAAATGTAACTATTGTATAATGTCCAATGTATATAAATATTTGTACTTTAGTTTGTTTACTGTATAATTACATTGTGTTTTTGTTTTTATTACTTTTTTGGCTATCATTTAGACGATAAAATAGAAATGTTATTATCCATTTGGGGGACGTATTTCTCCTTAAC
>Ga0210040_10006813_pt1 | contig 14071 bp, 16 predicted proteins | sample CryGeyCG12114_NA_FD_185462 | JGI IMG/M metagenome (GOLD analysis project Ga0210040, IMG submission 185462) | Groundwater microbial communities from aquifer - Crystal Geyser CG19_WC_8/21/14_NA (SPAdes) (version 2) | ecosystem: Environmental > Aquatic > Deep subsurface > Groundwater | place: USA... | reverse complement strand
AGAAGGAGCCCCAGCAGTGGCCAAGGCCAAGTTCGAGCGGACCAAGCCGCACGTCAACATCGGCACCATCGGGCACATCGACCACGGCAAGACCACGCTGACCGCGGCGATCACGAAGGTGCTGCACGACAAGTACCCCACGCTGAACCAGGCGTCGGCGTTCGACCAGATCGACAAGGCGCCCGAAGAGCGTCAGCGCGGCATCACGATCTCGATCGCGCACGTCGAGTACCAGACCGAGTCGCGCCACTACGCGCACGTCGACTGCCCCGGTCACGCCGACTACATCAAGAACATGATCACCGGCGCGGCCCAGATGGACGGCGCGATCCTCGTGGTCGCCGCCACCGACGGTCCGATGCCGCAGACCCGTGAGCACGTGCTGCTCGCCCGCCAGGTCGGCGTGCCGGCCATCGTCGTGGCGCTCAACAAGTGCGACATGGTCGACGACGAGGAGATCCTGGAGCTCGTCGAGCTCGAGGTCCGCGAGCTGCTCAGCGAGTACGACTACGACGGCGACGACATCCCCGTCGTCAAGGTCGCGGCCTTCCCGGCGCTGAACGGCGACGCGAAGTGGGGCGAGTCGATCATGGAGCTCATGGCCGCCGTCGACACCGCGATCCCGCAGCCGGTCCGCGAGATCGACAAGCCCTTCCTCATGCCCGTCGAGGACGTCTTCACGATCACCGGTCGTGGCACCGTCATCACCGGCCGTATCGAGCGGGGCGTCGTCAAGGTCAACGAGACCGTCGACATCATCGGCATCCGCACCACGAAGCAGACCACCACGGTCACCGGCGTGGAGATGTTCCGCAAGCTGCTCGACGAGGGTCAGGCGGGCGAGAACGTCGGCCTCCTGCTCCGCGGCACCAAGCGCGAGGACGTCGAGCGCGGCATGGTCGTGATCAAGCCGGGCACGACCACCCCGCACACCGACTTCGAGGCGCGCGTCTACATCCTCTCGAAGGAGGAGGGCGGCCGTCACACGCCGTTCTTCAACAACTACCGCCCGCAGTTCTACTTCCGCACCACCGACGTGACCGGTGTGGTGAACCTCCCGGAGGGCACCGACATGGTCATGCCGGGCGACAACACCGACATGAGCGTTCAGCTGATCCAGCCGATCGCCATGGAGGAGGAGCTGAAGTTCGCCATCCGTGAGGGTGGTCGGACCGTCGGCGCCGGCCGCGTGACCAAGATCCTCAAGTGATCTGATCCAGCACCACTCGACGAGGCCCCGGGCAGCTGCCCGGGGCCTTGTCGCGTTCTGGGCCCTCTTCCACACCTGACGCTCGGCTTAGCTCGACGTCGTCGCTGACCTCTGGCCTGGTTCGGCGTCTTCAGACCAGCGCGGGATTTCCGTGCCTCCGGAGCCTCCTTCGCCCCTCATCCTCATTGTCTGAAGACGCGGAGCCAGACCGCGGGCGTGCGCGCAGGACTCACCTCGCTCTGAAGACGTACGCCAGGAGGAGGGCAGCGCGGACGACGCCGGGCGCCGGGGCGGTGGTCGGTTAGGGTCTGGTTCCCGAGTCGTTGGCTCGGGAATGCGTGCGTGTGCCTCAGGAGGTCACCATCAGACGGGTCGTCGGGGTCCTGATCGCCCTCGTGCTGTGCTTCCTCCCGGCGGCGTGCTCGAGCGGTTCGAGCGGTCCGGCTGCCGCGTCGGACACGACGCTGGACAAGGTCAAGGCCGCCGGGGTGCTGCGGATCGGGACCGAGGGGACGTACGCGCCCTTCACCTACCACGACCCGACGAACAACCAGCTGACCGGCTACGACGTCGAGGTCATCAACGCCGTCGCCGCCAAGATGGGCCTGCGGACCGAGTTCGTCGAGGCCCCGTTCGACTCGATCTTCGCGAGCCTCCAGTCGGACCGCTTCGACCTCGTGGCCAACCAGGTCACCAAGAACGCGCAGCGCGACTCCACCTACGCCCTGTCGGCGCCCTACACCGTCTCCGACGGCGTGATCGTGACGCGGACCGACAACAGCACCATCACCAGCCTGGCCGACCTCAAGGGCAAGACGACGGCGCAGAGCTCGACGAGCAACTGGGCGCAGGTCGCCAAGGACGCTGGCGCCAAGGTGGAGGCGGTCGAGGGCTTCACCCAGGCCGTCACGCTGGTCAAGCAGCGCCGGGTCGACGCGACGGTCAACGACAACCTCGCGGTCGCCGAGTACAGCAAGACCACGGGCGACGCGAGCGTCAAGATCGCGGCCAAGACCGGGGACACCAGCGAGCAGGTCTTCGCCATGCGACAGGCGGACACGAGTCTGCGGGACGCGGTCAACACCGCGCTCGGCCAGGTGCGCACCGACGGTCAGCTCACCCAGATCTCCGAGAAGTACTTCGGGCAGGACGTCAGCCAGGGCGAGGCGTCCCCGGAGCAGCAGGGGCAGGCCGCCACGCGGCAGTCGACCTGGGACCTGGTCCGTGACGCGGCCGGCCCGATGGCGATCGCCGCGCTCAACCGGACCATCCCGCTGACGGCGATCAGCTTCGTCATCGGCCTCGCCATCGCGCTGGTCGTCGCCCTGATGCGGCTGTCCCGGGTGGGTGTGGTGTCCCAGATCGCCCGCTTCTACGTCTCCGTCATCCGGGGGACACCGCTGCTGGTCCAGCTGTTCCTGATCTTCTACGGGCTCCCCGCGATCGGGCTGACCTTCAACCCGTTCACCGCGGCGATCATCGCCTTCAGCCTCAACGTCGGCGGGTACGCGGCCGAGATCATCCGTTCCGCCATCCTCTCCGTGCCCCGCGGGCAGTGGGAGGCGGCCGAGACGATCGGCATGGGCTACGCGACGACGCTGCGCCGCATCGTCCTGCCCCAGGCAGCACGCACCGCCGTGCCACCCTTGTCGAACACCCTCATCTCGTTGGTCAAGGACACCTCGCTGGCCTCGGTGGTCCTGGTCACCGAGCTGCTGCGGGTCGCCCAGGTGGCCGCCGCACCGACCTTCAAGTTCTTCGCGCTGTACGGCGTCGCCGCGGCGTACTACTGGGTGATCTGCCTGGTGCTCTCGTTCGTGCAGGGACGGCTCGAGCACCGGCTGGAGAGGTACGTGGCGCGATGAGCGAGACGCACGACGAGCAGACCCGCGACGAGCCGCGGAGCGCCGACCTGGCGCGGGGCCGGCAGCCCGGCGGACGGCCGCTGCTCGAGGTCACGAACCTGGCCAAGGCGTTCGACGGCGTCGAGGTGCTCCGCGACGTCGGCTTCGAGGTCGCACCGGGGTCGGTCACGGTGCTGATCGGCCCGTCAGGGTCGGGCAAGACGACGGTCCTGCGCTGCCTGAACGCCCTCGAGACCGGCGACGCCGGGACGGTACGGATCGGCGACGTGAGCGTCGACTACGGCACGCGGCCGGGCAAGCGCCCGCTCGCCAGGCTGCGGGGGCAGAGCGCGATGGTCTTCCAGGCGCACAACCTCTTCCCGCACCTCACCGTCCTGCAGAACGTCACCGAGGGACCGGTCGTGGTCCAGGGACGTCCGCAGGCCGAGGCCGAGGCGGAGGCCCACAGGCTCCTGGAGAGCGTCGGTCTCGGCGGCAAGGCCGACCAGCACCCGTACCAGCTGTCGGGCGGGCAGCAGCAGCGCGTCGGCATCGCCCGTGCGCTCGCGCTCGACCCCGAGCTGCTGCTCTTCGACGAGCCCACCTCCGCGCTGGACCCGGAGCTGGTGGGGGAGGTGCTGGGCGTGATGAAGGACCTGGCCGACCAGGGCCGCACGATGGTCGTCGTCACCCACGAGATGCGCTTCGCCCAGTCCGTGTCCGACCAGGTCCTCTTCATGGACGGCGGCGTCATCGTCGAGCGCGGTGAGCCGGAGGCTGTCCTGACCGACCCGCACGAGGCCCGGACGCGTACGTTCCTGCGCCGGGTCCTCAACCCGATCTGAGCCGTCCCGCGGTCCGTCCCGACCGGCGACGGTCGACCCGGCCAGGGTCGACCGTCGGTCCGCGTCAGTCCCTGAGCAGCAGCGCGACGGGGTAGCGGTCCAGCACGTCCTCGACCTCGACCCTGCCCGCGAACGTCCGCCCCGTCAGGGTGTCGACGCTCGCCCAGGGCAGGTCGACGGTCGCGCCTCCCCAGCCGTGGCCGGCGAGACCGACCGAGAGCCGAGTGGCGAGGGTGATCGCCCCGCCCCGGTCGAACGCCACGAGGTGGTTCGTGTGCCGGCCGTCCGCCGGGACGGTCGCATAGCCCGTGAAGAGCTCGGGCCGGTCGCGCCGGGCGAGCAGCGCCTGCCGGGTCACCCACAGCTTGGCGCGCCCGGTCGCGTCGACGGGCGGCGGCCCGTCGAGGCCGGCCAGCAGGTCGCGGTGCTGCGCGAAGTCGACCGGACGGCGGTTGTCCGGGTCGACCAGCGAGTCCTCCCACACCTCCGTGCCCTGGTAGACGTCGGGAACCCCGGGCATCGTGAGCTGCACGAGCTTCTGGCCCAGGGCGTTCGACCAGCCGTGCGGCGTGAGGTACGCCACGAGCTCGTCCCAGGCGCTGCGCAGGGCGGGGTCGTCGTAGGCGCGGTCCACCGCGGCGTGCACGGCCGCCTCGTACGCCTCGTCGGGGTCGACGTAGCCCGTGTGCAGCGCGGCCTCCCGCACCGCCTTCTCCGCGTACGCGTGCGCCCGCTCGCGCTCGACCGGGCCGACGCCGGCCAGGTTCTGCGCGAGGAAGTAGGCGGTGCCCGGGTCCGGGACGCCGCTCGTGCGGACGAACAGCTCGGCGAAGCCGGCCCAGCGCTGGGGCACCTCGGAGAGGACCGCCATGCGTGCGCGGACGTCCTCCCCCCGCTTGGTGTCGTGGGTGGACAGGCCCGTCATCGAGACGGGGTGCCGCTGGGCCCGTTCACGCTGCGCGATGTGGAAGTCCTCGACCCCCAGCCCGACGTGCGCAGGGTCGCCACCGACCTCGTTCGCCGCCACGAAGCGGGAGTAGCGGTAGAAGGCGGTGTCCTCCACGCCCTTGGCCATCGTGGCGCCGCTGAGCTGCTGCATGCGCACCGCCAGCTCGTCGTCGGCGTCGTGCAGGCGCGGGGCCAGCCGGTCCAGGGCCGGTGCGAGGTCGGGGTGCCGCTGCCGGGTCGTCTCCAGCGTGCGGTCCAGGGTGTCGGTCACCTCGGGCACGTAGGAGCGGTAGACGTCGAAGGCGACCGCGAGCTCCGCGAGCGCGCGTCCGGCGTCGGGGACGTCCGGCGCGAGCGCGGCCATCCGGCGCACCTCGGCGGGCAGGAGCTCGTCGACGACCATCTGCTTGCCGGTCTCGATGTGGTCGGCGACCTCCTCCTCGTCGCCGGTCAGGCGACGGTAGAGCGCAGTGAGCTCGCCCTCGGTGCTGTCGTCGGTGAAGACGCCGCCGACCTCGAACATCGCGTCGTAGCCGGTGGTGCCGTCGACCGGCCAGGAGGCGGGGAGCTGCTCGCCGGGCTCGAGGATCTTCTCGACGGTGATCCAGGCGTCGGGGGCGAGCTCGCGCAGACGGGTGAGGTAGGCCCCGGGGTCCGCCAGCCCGTCCGGGTGGTCGACGCGCAGGCCCACGGTGCCGTCCTCGACGAGGCCGCGGATCCGGGCGTGCGTGGCCGCGAAGACCTCCGGGTCCTCCACCCGTACGCCGGCCAGGGTCGTCACGGCGAAGAAGCGGCGGTAGCCGAGGTCGGTGTTGCCGCGGCGGAAGGACACCAGGCGGTAGTGCTGACGCTCGTGGACCTCGTCGGGGTCGTCTCCGGGCGACCAGCTGCCGGGGGCGAGCGGGAAGCGGTGCTCGTAGTAGCGCAGCTCGCCGGCCCCCTCCGTGCCGACGGCGACGACCTCCAGCACGGGGTCGGGGCCGAGGACGGGCAGCAGCAGCGGGGTGCGGCTCCAGTCGATGTCGAACCAGGACGCGTACGCGGACTCGCGGCCGTACGTCAGCACGTCCCACCAGGCCGGGTTCTCCTCGGCCTTCTCGACGCCGAGGTGGTTCGGGACGATGTCGACCACGAGGTCGAGGCCCTGCTCGCGGGCGGCGTCGACGAGGTGCCGCCAGCCCTGGTCGCCCCCACGGGCGGGGTCCAGCTCGGTGGGGTCGACCGTGTCGTAGCCGTGGTCGGAGCCGCTGGTCGAGCGCAGGAGGGGGGAGCAGTAGACCGCTCCCACCCCGAGCTCGCGCAGGTAGCCCGTGAGGGCGGCGGCGTCGTCCAGGGTGAAGGTCGCGTTGATCTGCAGGCGGTAGGTCGAGGAAGGCACGGTGCGTGTCACGCGACGACCCTAGAGGTCGAGAGCGGTCAGTGGCCGGGCCAGGAAAGCCTGAGACACGACCACGTCCGACCGGCGCGCCTCTGCCTGGACGACCGGACGCGCACGACAACGCTTCTCCGTCGTGCGCGGGAAGGAGGAAGGCAGAGGGTCCGAGCGCCGGTCGCGCCGGAGCGAAGCGGAGGCAGAGAACACGCCAGGCGCGCCGGAGCGGAGCGGAGGCAGTGTTATTGCAGCCAGACGTGCCCGCTGCGGCGCGGGTCGGAGCCCGCGCCCAGCACGCTCATGGCCGAGACGCCACCGAAGTAGGGGTCGATGCCGTCCGCGACCGTCGTCGGGATCCCGGCCTCCTCCAACCCGCGCAGGACGTCGGCGTCGAAGCCGGGCTCCACCCGGACGAGGTCGGGCAGAGCGTTGAGGCGGGGCGCGTCGACGGCCTGCTGCGGCGGGGTGCCGCGCAGGACGCGGAGCAGCGTCTGGACGAGGGCGGGCCGGATCCGGCTGCCGCCGGCCGCCCCTGCTGCGGCGACGAGGCGGCGCTCGGGGTCGAGCGCGACCAGCGGCGACATCATCGAGCCCATCCGGACCCCCGGCTCGAGCAGCCCGCGCACGAGCTCGCCCTCGCCGAGCATCGAGTTGAGGTGCACGCCGTAGCCCGGCACCCAGACCCCGGAGCCGAGACCCAGGCTCGTGGTGATGACGCAGGCGTCGCCCCGCTCGTCGACGGCGACGAGGTTCGTGGTCTCCGACCGGCGGTCCGGGGCACGCAGTGCGGAGACCAGGCCGAGCGCGGAACCCACGTCGTGGTGCGGGTCGGCGGCGACCGCGACGCCGGCTGCCTGCAGCGTGCCCAGGACGTCGTCGAGATCGTCGCCCCGGGCGAAGACGTCGAGGTCGTCGAACCGGGCGCCGGCCGGAGCGCGCTCGACGACCTCGTACGCGTCCAGGTCGGCCTGCGAGAGCGCGGAACCCTCGGAGAGCACGTCGAGCAGGGCGTCGGCGTACGCCCCGCGGTAGAAGCCACGCGGGTCGTGCGCGAGCAGCTCGTAGCTGGTGTGGTGGTCGGGGTGGCGCAGCGGGTCGCCCGCCTGCAGCAGCGTGCCGTCGGCGCGGCGGAAGACGAGGTCGCCCTCGCTGACGCACATCGCCGGCACGATGCGGGGGAGCAGCTCGGCGTGGGTGCGGGGGAACGGCGTCCCGTACGAGGCGGCCAGCCCGGGGGCCACGACGTCGGACCAGGGCAGCCGGCCCCACCGCTCCCACAGGTGCAGCGCCCCGGCGGGCACCCCGGGCACGGCGACGGTCGCCGGTCCGATCTCGTACGGCACGCGCTGCCCCACGAAGGTGATCTCGATCGCCGTGCCCGGACCGGCCCGGCGGTCACCCAGCCCGGGGACCGCCACGAAGAAGTCGACGCAGGTGACCGAGCGGGTGGCGGCCTCGTAGACGGTCGCGAAGCCGCCGCCCGCGAGGCCGGTGAAGATCGTCTCGGCCGCGCAGCTCACCAGCATCATGGCGACACCGGCGTCGACGGCGCCCCCGCCGGCCTCGAGCACGGTGCGCCCGGCGGCCACGGTCGCCTCGTGGCCCGCAGCGACCCCCACCGGCAGGGTCCCGGGTAGCATCACGAGCAGACCTGGCGGTGGCAGGACGCGACAGGTTGAGGCACCGGCACAGACTAGAGGTGTCCGACACGCCGGTCGCGGATGCGCAGACCCTGAGAATGTGGCGCGCGATTTGATCCCTCACCGTCTGTCTGCCAAGATTGCCAGGTTGCTCCGACGAGATCGTCGGGGTGCGCGCGGGTCCGCAGGCCCCTCGGGGTCGCACAGGGTGGCCGCCGCACCAAGAGATCTCACCCGCTCGGCCCGACGGACCTCGTGTCCAGACGGCCGGGCCACACCCCATGGCAGGGAAGACGGCCTCGGAGTGTGCCGGGGGACGGGCGACACGCCCGACCGCGTGGGTCGGAGAAGGACCAGGATCGGGTGCACGCCCAGCCCGTGACGACAGAGCACGAACCAGCACGAGAAGAGGGAACGGTGGCGGGACAGAAGATCCGCATCAGGCTCAAGGCCTACGACCACGAGGTCATCGACTCCTCGGCGCGCAAGATCGTCGACACGGTGACCCGGACGGGTGCGCGTGTGGCCGGACCGGTGCCGCTGCCGACGGAGAAGAACGTCTACGTCGTCATCCGCTCCCCGCACAAGTACAAGGACAGCCGGGAGCAGTTCGAGATGCGCACGCACAAGCGCCTCATCGACATCATCGACCCGACCCCGAAGACCGTCGACTCTCTGATGCGCCTCGACCTGCCGGCCGGGGTCGACATCGAGATCAAGCTCTGAGGACCCCGAACACACCATGAGCACCACCAAGACCGAACGCACCCGCAAGGGCCTGCTGGGCACCAAGCTCGGCATGACCCAGCTGTGGGACGCCAACAACCATGTCGTGCCGGTGACCGTCGTCCAGGCCGGTCCCTGCGTCGTGACCCAGGTCCGGACGCCCAGCTCGGACGGCTACAACGCCGTCCAGCTCGGCTTCGGCGCGGTCAAGGCCAAGCAGGTGACCAAGCCGGACGCCGGACACTTCGAGCGCGCCGGGGTCACCCCCCGCAAGCACCTCGTCGAGATCCGTACCGGTGACGCGAGCGAGTACACGCTCGGCCAGGAGGTCACGGCCGAGCTGTTCGCCGCCGACGAGATCATCGACGTCACCGGGGTCACCAAGGGCAAGGGCAACGCCGGTGTCATGAAGCGTCACGGCTTCCACGGCCTGCGCGCCAGCCACGGTGTGCACCGCAAGCACCGCTCGCCCGGCTCCATCGGCGGCTGCGCGACCCCCGGTCGCGTGTTCAAGGGCATGAAGATGGCCGGGCGCATGGGCGTCGAGCAGGTGACGGTGCAGAACCTGACCGTGCACGCAGTCGACGTCGAGCGTGGTCTCGTCCTGATCAAGGGCGCGATCCCCGGCAACAAGGGCGGCCTCGTCGTCCTGCGCAACGCCAGCAAGAAGGGAGACGCCAAGTGAGCACCATCGACGTCCGCACCCCTGAGGGCACCACGTCGGGCACGGTCGAGCTCCCGGCCGACCTGTTCGACGTCACCACGAACGTCCCGCTGATCCACCAGGTCGTCGTCGCCCAGCTGGCGGCAGCCCGCCAGGGGACGCACTCCACCAAGACCCGCGGCGAGGTTCGCGGCGGTGGCAAGAAGCCGTACCGCCAGAAGGGCACCGGCCGCGCCCGTCAGGGCTCGACCCGTTCCCCGCAGTGGGTCGGCGGCGGTATCTCCCACGGACCGCAGCCGCACGGCTACGCCCAGCGCACGCCCAAGAAGATGATCGCCGCCGCCATCCGCGGGGCGCTCTCCGACCGGGCCCGCGACGGCCGCGTGCACGTCGTCAGCGACCTCGTCTCCGACGGTGTGCCCTCCACCAAGCGGGCGCTCGCCGCCCTGGCCGCGGTGACCACGACCGAGAAGGTCCTGGTCGTGCTGCGTCGCGACGACGAGCTCGCGTGGGTCAGCCTGCGCAACGCCGTGACGGTCCACGTCCTCGCTGTCGACCAGCTCAACGCCTACGACATCCTGGTCGCCGACGAGGTGGTCTTCACGACCAGCTCGCTCGAGACCTTCGTCGCGGGCCCCGCCAACGGCCGCTCGGCCAAGGCCACGGCCCGTGCGAGCGAGGCTGCTGGCGCCGAGGCCACCACCGAGCCCGGGACCGATGAGCTCGCAGCCGCTTCGGTCGAGGACTCCGCCGAGCCCAGCACCACCGACCTCGCCGCCTCCGCGGCCACGGTCGCCGAGGTGCTCGAGCCGACCGACGACGCCACCGGGCCGGAGCTCGTCGAGGTCGTCGAGCCGACCGACCCCGAGGAGGACGTCAAGTGAGCACCGTCAAGATCCGCAACCACCGCGACATCCTGCTGGCGCCGGTCGTCAGCGAGAAGTCGTACGCCCTGCTGGACGAGAACAAGTACACGTTCCTCGTCGCGCCGGACGCCAACAAGACCGAGATCAAGATCGCGGTCGAGTCGGTGTTCGACGTCAAGGTCACGGGCGTGAACACGCTGAACCGCCAGGGCAAGAAGCGGCGCACCCGCTCCGGCTCCGGCAAGCGTGCCGACACCAAGCGCGCCATCGTCTCGGTGGCCGACGGCCAGCGCATCGACATCTTCTCGGCGCCGGCGAGCTGAAGGACTGATCTCACATGGGAATTCGTAAGTACAAGCCGACCACCCCGGGCCGTCGTGGCTCGTCCGTGGCGGACTTCGTCGAGCTCACCCGGTCCACGCCGGAGAAGTCGCTCCTCGTCCCCAGCCCGAAGACCGGTGGGCGCAACAACCTGGGCCGGATCACCACCCGGCACATCGGTGGCGGTCACAAGCAGGCCTACCGGCTTGTGGACTTCAAGCGCTACGACAAGGACGGTGTGCCGGCCAAGGTCGCGCACATCGAGTACGACCCGAACCGCACGGCTCGGATCGCGCTCCTGCACTTCGCCGACGGCGAGAAGCGCTACATCATCGCCCCGAACGGTCTGAGCCAGGGCGCGGAGGTCGAGGCTGGCGAGGCCGCGGACATCAAGGCGGGCAACAACCTGCCGCTGGGCCGCATCCCCGTGGGTACGACGATCCACGCCGTGGAGCTGCGTCCCGGCGGCGGGGCCAAGCTCGGCCGCTCGGCCGGTGCGAGCATCCAGCTGGTGGCCCGCGAGGGCAAGAACGCCACGCTGCGCATGCCGTCCGGCGAGATGCGGATGGTCGACGTCCGCTGCCGCGCGACCGTTGGTGCGGTGGGCAACGCCGAGCAGTCGAACATCAACTGGGGCAAGGCCGGCCGCAACCGCTGGAAGGGCAAGCGCCCGACCGTCCGCGGTGTGGCCATGAACCCGATCGACCACCCGCACGGTGGTGGTGAGGGCAAGACCTCCGGTGGTCGGCACCCGGTGTCGCCGTGGGGCAAGTCCGAGGGACGCACCCGGAACCCGAACAAGGCGAGCAACGCCTCGATCATCCGCCGCCGCAAGTCCGGCAAGAAGCGCTGAGCAGGAGCTAGGAAGAGATGCCACGCAGCCTGAAGAAGGGCCCGTTCGTCGACGACCACCTGGCCAAGAAGGTCGAGGTGCAGAACGAGCGCGGGACCAAGAACGTGATCCGTACATGGTCGCGACGCTCGATGATCGTGCCCGACATGCTCGGCCACACGATCGCCGTGCACGACGGCCGCAAGCACGTCCCGGTCTTCGTGACCGAGTCGATGGTCGGCCACAAGCTCGGGGAGTTCGCTCCCACGCGCACGTTCCGCGGTCACGTCAAGGACGACCGGAAGGCGCGCCGCCGCTGACGCGGCAGGCCGTCGACGAAGAACGTAGAAGAGGAATCTCATGAGCAAGGACAAGGACCTCCGTCCGAGCCGGCGCAAGACGCTGCTCGGCGACCGTCCGGGGTCGTTCGCGATCGCCCGTCAGGTGCGTATCTCAGCGACGAAGAGCCGTCGAGTCGTGGACCTGGTGCGCGGCATGGCCGTCACCGACGCGCTGGACACGCTGAAGTTCGCGCCGCAGGCAGCGAGCGACCCGGTGTACAAGGTCGTCGCGAGCGCGGCGGCCAACGCCGAGCAGACGCACAACCTGCGTCGCGACGACCTGTTCATCTCGGCGGCGTTCGTGGACGAGGGCGTGACCATGCGCCGCATCCGCCCGCGGGCCAAGGGGAGCGCCAGCCGCATCCTCAAGCGTTCCAGCCACATCACCGTCGTCGTCGAGCCCCGCTCGTCGGCGGGCACCGAGCCCAAGACCAAGGAGGCCTGAGCATGGGGCAGAAGATCCAGCCGTACGGCTTCCGTCTGGGCATCAGCACCGACCACCGCAGCCGGTGGTTCACGGAAAAGTCGTACAAGGAGTACATCGGCGAGGACATCAAGATCCGCGCGATGCTGGTCAAGACGCTCGAGCGCGCCGGCATCTCGTCGGTGGAGATCGAGCGGACCCGTGACCGGGTCCGGGTCGACATCTACACCGCCCGCCCGGGCATCGTCATCGGCCGTAACGGTGCCGAGGCCGAGCGGGTGCGCGGCGAGCTGGAAAAGCTCACGGGCAAGCAGGTCCAGCTGAACATCCTCGAGGTCAAGAACCCCGAGATCGACGCCCAGCTGGTCGCCCAGGGTGTGGCCGAGCAGCTCGCCTCGCGCGTGCAGTTCCGTCGTGCGATGCGCAAGGCGCAGCAGTCCGCGATGCGCTCGGGTGCCGCCAAGGGCATCCGGATCCAGTGCTCCGGTCGTCTGGGTGGCGCCGAGATGAGCCGGTCGGAGTTCTACCGCGAGGGTCAGGTTCCCCTGCACACCCTGCGCGCGGACATCGACTACGGCTTCTTCGAGGCCAAGACGACCTTCGGCCGGATCGGCGTGAAGGTCTGGATCTACAAGGGCGACGTCTCGGGCACCCGCTCCGAGCGCGCTGCTCAGAAGGCGGCCCGCAACGCCGCCGGTGGTCGCAGCCGTCCGGGCCGTCCGGCTCGTGGCGAGCGTCCCGCCGGCCGGGGTGACCGTCCCGAGCGCGGTGGCGCCCGTCGCCGCGACGTCGCTCCCGCCGAGGCCGTGGCCGTGGGCGCGAGCACCGATGCTGCTCCCGCGACGCAGGAGGCCTGAGCCATGCTGATCCCTCGCAAGGTCAAGTTCCGCAAGCAGCACCACCCGGGTCGGAGCGGCGCGGCCAAGGGCGGCACGTCGCTGGCGTTCGGTGAGTTCGGCATCCAGGCCATCGAGGCGTCGTACCTGACGAACCGGCAGATCGAGGCCGCTCGTATCGCCATGACCCGGCACATGAAGCGTGGCGGCAAGGTGTGGATCAACGTCTACCCCGACCGCCCGCTGACGAAGAAGCCCGCCGAGACCCGCATGGGTTCCGGCAAGGGCTCGCCCGAGTGGTGGATCGCGAACATCAAGCCGGGACGCGTGCTCTTCGAGCTCGCCGGCGTCGACGAGGCGGTCGCCCGTGAGGCGATGCGTCTGGCCATCCACAAGCTGCCGATGAAGGCACGCTTCATCAAGCGCGAAGCAGGGGACATCTGATGGCGAAGGGAACGACCGCCGCCGAGCTGCGCGGCCTCTCCCAGGGCGAGCTGAACCGCCGGGTCGGCGAGCTGAAGGAGGAGCTCTTCGGGCTCCGCTTCTCCAACGCCACCGGCCAGCTGGAGTCGCACGGCCGCCTGCGCGCCGTGCGCAAGGACATCGCCCGGATCTACACGGTCCTGACCGAGCGCGAGCTCGGCATCACCAACGATCCTGACGTGGAGGAAGTGAACGCATGAGCGAGACGACGAACGAGGCTGCCGTCGGCCAGAGCACGGCCGACGAGCGCGGCGCCCGCAAGGTCCGTGAGGGCTACGTGGTCGGCGACAAGATGGACAAGACCATCGTGGTCAACGTCGAGGACCGGGTGAAGCACCGCCTGTACGGCAAGGTGCTGCGTCACACGACCCGGTTCAAGGCGCACGACGAGGCCAACTCGGCCGGCGTGGGCGACCGCGTCCGGATCATGGAGACCCGGCCCCTCAGCGCGACCAAGCGTTGGCGGCTCGTGGAGATCCTCGAGAAGGCCAAGTAGCACGACCCACGGGGGCTCCGCCCCCGTGAACCCCCGCTGGAGGCTTTGCCACCAGACCCTGGGGGAGATCCGAACTTCGAGTTCCACCAGGCCCGTGAGGGAACCGGTGAGACAACCAGGAGACAGCAGATGATCCAGCAGGAGTCGCGACTCAAGGTCGCCGACAACACGGGTGCCAAGGAGATCTTGTGCATCCGCGTGCTCGGCGGGTCCGGTCGTCGCT
>Ga0210040_10006812_pt1 | contig 14071 bp, 15 predicted proteins | sample CryGeyCG12114_NA_FD_185462 | JGI IMG/M metagenome (GOLD analysis project Ga0210040, IMG submission 185462) | Groundwater microbial communities from aquifer - Crystal Geyser CG19_WC_8/21/14_NA (SPAdes) (version 2) | ecosystem: Environmental > Aquatic > Deep subsurface > Groundwater | place: USA... | reverse complement strand
TGAGCCTGATGATGCAGGCACCTCGCACTTCGTCGCGGTCGACCGACAGGGCAATGTCGTGAGCTACACCTCGACGATCGAGAGCGCCTTCGGCTCCGGCATCGTCAGCGGCGGGTTCTACCTCAATAACGAGCTGACCGATTTCAGCTTCGTGCCGGAGGTGGACGGGCGCCCCGTGGCCAACCGCGTGGAGGGCAGCAAGCGGCCGCGCAGCTCGATGGCGCCGACGGTGGTCTATGGCCCCGATGGCCGGCTGGTGATGGCGGCCGGGGCGGCGGGCGGATCGACGATCCCGGTGCAGGTGGCGCGGGTGCTGATCGGCGTGATCGACTTCGGCCTGCCGATCGACCAGGCGCTGGCGCTGCCGGTGCTCTATTCGCCGGGCGACACCGTGTTCGTGGAGCGGGGGACCGCCTTGGAGGCGATGATCCCGGAGCTGCAGGCGCTCGGCCATGCGGAGGTCGTCGCGAATCCGCCGGGGTACAAGGCCAATGCCGCGCTGCTGGGGCCGCAAGGCTGGGTCGGCGGCGCCGATCCGCGCAGCGAGGGCGCCGCCGTTCCGGAATGAGGCGACAGGTCTGCCGCTGACCGGCGACTTGCCGCGCCCGGGCCGCTCGCCTAGTTCATGCGCACGCCGCCGCGGGAGCTGGCGACGGAAGGAGGGGGCGGGAAGGTGCAGCTCGGCGAAATAGCGGCCGCGACCAGCCTCGTGCGCCTGTTCCTGGACCGGGCGGACGCGCTCCGCGACCAGCCGTTCCTGACCGTGAAGCGCGACAAGCAGTGGCAGGCGCAGAGCTGGAGCGAGGTCTCCCGCAAGGTCTGCCTGCTGGCCGATGCCCTGCGCAGGCTCGGCCTGGTCGAGGGCGACCGGGTGCTGATCGTCTCCGAGAACCGCCCCGCCTGGTTCATCGCCGATCTTGCCGTCATGGCCGCAGGCTGCATCACCACCCCGGCCTACACCACCAATACCGTGCGGGACCACGTACACGTGCTGGGCGACAGCGGCGCGCGCGCGGTGATCGTGTCCAGTGCCAAGCTGGCCGCGCCGCTGGTCGAGGCGATCCGCCGCACCGGCACCGCGGAGCACCTGATCGCGATCGATCCGTTCGATCCACCCGCAGACCTGCCGCTCGCCTTCCATCGCTGGGACGACCTGCTGCGCGGCGATGCGGCGGCGGCGCGCGCGGCGGTGGAGCAGCGGATGGCGAGCGTCACTCGCGACGATCTCGCTTGCATCATCTACACCAGCGGCACGGGCGGCGCGCCGCGCGGGGTAATGCTGCACCACGGCGCGATCCTCGCCAATGTCGAGAGTGCGGCGACGGCGCTGGTGGGTGATTTTGGTTGGGGGCCGCATCGCTGCCTCTCCTTCCTCCCGCTCAGCCATGCCTTCGAGCATACGGCCGGGCAGATGCTGCCAATCGCGGCCGGCGCGGAGATCTGGTATGCCGAGGGGCTCGACAAGCTCTCGGGCAACATCGCCGAGGCGCAGCCGACGCTGATGGTGGTGGTGCCGCGCCTGTTCGAGGTGCTGCGCACGCGGATCATCAAGCAGGTGGAGAAGGAGGGCCGTATCGCTCGCCTGCTGCTCGGCCAGGCGCTGGCGCTGGCGGATCGGCGGGCGAAGGGGCGCTGGCGGCCGGGCGACCGGGTGCTTGAGTTCGTGCTCGAACGCACGCTGCGGCCGAAGATCCGGGCGAAGTTCGGCGGCCGACTGAAGGCAATGGTCTCCGGCGGGGCGCCGCTCAACCCGGCAATCGGCCGGTTTTTCGAAGCGCTCGGCCTGACCCTGCTGCAGGGCTACGGCCAGACGGAGGCGGCGCCGGTGATCAGCTGCAACTATCCGAGCGCCGGCATCCGGATGGAAACCGTCGGCCCGCCGCTGAAGGGCACGCAGGTGCGCGTGGCTGAGGATGGTGAGCTGCTGGTGCGCGGCGAGCTGGTGATGAAGGGCTACTGGAACAACCCGGAGGAGACGGCGAAGGCGTTGCAGGGCGGCTGGCTGCACACCGGCGACATCGGCCATTTCGACGAGCGCGGCCGGATCATCATCACCGATCGCAAGAAGGACATGATCATCAACGACAAGGGCGACAACATCGCCCCGCAGAAGATCGAGTCCATGCTGACGCTGCAGCCGGAGATCGGCCAGGCGATGATCTACGGAGAGCAGCAGCCCTACATCGTCGGCCTGATCCTGCCGGACGCGGAATGGGCCGAGGACTGGGCCAAGGCACAGGGACAGCCGGCGGAGCTTGCGACGCTGACGGCGCTGCCGGAGTTTCGAACGGCGGTGCGACAGGCGGTCGAGCGGGTGAACGCCGAGCTTTCCGTGATCGAGAAGGTCCGCAGCTTTGCCTTCGCCGAGGAGCCGTTCGCCATCGAGAACGGGGAGATGACGCCGAGCCTCAAGATCCGCCGCCACGCGATTCGCGCGCGATATGGCGAGCGGCTGGAGGCGCTGTACTTGCGCTAGAGGCTGGTGGACGCCGGGGGGATCAGTCTGCCTCGTGCTCCAGGCTGCGGGGGAAGAAGCCGGGCTCCGCCTCCGACCAGCCCGGCGCGGTGGCGGCGGCCTCGGTCAGCGTGCCAAGCAGAGCCTTGCGCCGCTCCGGATGGATCTGCGGCAGCGCGGCGGCGCCGCAGAACGCCGCCGGCAGCCATGGCCTCACCGCGGCACCCATCAGCCGTTCGTAGAGGAAGCGATAGGCGGCGAAGCTGGCGAGACTGCTGCCGGCAAGGTCCTGCGCACTGGCGCGCAGCAGCATGCCCATGAAACCGTCGAGCGCGGAGAGACAGCCGGCTTGCGGGATTGCGAATCGCAAGGCGCGCAGCTCGCGATAGGCTGCGTGCCGAGCGCGCAGGCCGGCGAGGTGGTCCCCCTCCCGCGCCAGCTGGCGGAGGCTGACCTCGCCCGACGCGAGATCGAGAGCACGCTCGATATAGCGCTGCTCTGCCCGCGCAAAACGGGCGAACTCGGCCAGCTCGGCGACAGCCGGCGATGCGATGCCGGTGCCGGCCATTCCAATCTCCGATGAACAGGAGCGGCGGAATGCCCGTAAAGGATTAATGCGACGCCAAGGGAGCCCCTGCCGCGGCCACCTAGAGAGCGATTTGCAACGCGGCGAAACGCCTTTGCAACTGGGTCAGATCAGACCTGCAAGCGGGCTGGACGGGTCTGCATAGCGCCGCGTGGCCATGCGCCCGGCGCGGTAGGCCTCTCGCCCGGATTCGATCGCCAGCTTCATTGCGCGGGCCATGCGCACCGGGTCCTTCGCCTCGGCGATCGCGGTGTTCATCAGCACGCCGTCACAGCCGAGCTCCATCGCCACCGCCGCATCGCTGGCCGTGCCGACACCGGCATCGACCAGCACCGGCACCTTGGCGCCCTCCACGATCAGGCGGATCGTCACCCGGTTCTGGATGCCGAGGCCGGAGCCGATCGGAGCGCCCAGCGGCATGATCGCCACCGCGCCCGCCTCTTCCAGCTGGCGGGCGGCGATCGGGTCATCCGTACAGTAAACCATCGGCTTGAACCCTTCGGCCACCAGCGTGTCGGTGGCGCGCAGGGTCTCGCGCATGTCCGGATAGAGGGTGCGCGCCTCGCCCAGCACCTCGAGCTTGACGAGGTCCCAGCCGCCGGCCTCCCGCGCCAGGCGCAGGGTGCGGACCGCCTCGTCCGCGGTGAAGCAGCCGGCGGTGTTGGGCAGGTAGGTGATCTTCGCCGGGTCGATGAAGTCGGTCAGCATCGGCGCATTGAGGTCCGAGATGTTGACCCGGCGCACCGCGACGGTGACGATCTCCGCCCCGCTGGCTTCCACCGCCGCCGCGTTCTGGGCGAAATCCTTGTACTTGCCGGTGCCGACGATGAGGCGCGAGCGGAAGCGGCGGCCGGCGACCGTCCAGCCATCGTCCTCCGCCACCGGTGCCGCAGCATGATCGCCGCCGCCGACGAAATGGACGATCTCCAGCACGTCGCCGTCGCCAAGCGGCGTCTCGGCCAGCGTGGAGCGTGGCACGATCGTGCCGTTGTGCTCCACGGCGACCTTCTCCGGCTTGAGCGACAACTCAAGCACCAACTCGGCGATGGTGGCGGCCGGGGTGCGGCGGGTCTCGCCGTTGACGGTCAGCGTGCGGGTTTGTGTGGTGGTTTCTGGCATGGCCTGCGCGAGATAGCGCGTGCTACGCCGCTGACAAGTTCAGGGGTGCTTGCGAGGCGAATGGGGCCGCAGGTTGAGCAGGTGCCCGGCCGCCACCAGCGTGACACCGGCGACGGTCAGCACCGCCTCCTCCACGCCATGCCCGACAGCGAGCGCCGCGGCCATGCAGCCGAGCCCGCACAGCGCCACCAGCAGCGGCGTGGTCCGGCGATGGCGGAGCGCGCCGAGCCCGATCGCGACGGCGGCAATGATCGCCGCCAGCGCCAGGCCGACACGGTGGATCTCCGGCGCCAGTAGCAACCCGCCGCCCAGTCCGAGCCCCGCGACGACGACGATGCCGGCGATACAATGGAGGGCGCAGAGGCCCGAGAGAACGACGCCGAGCCCATCGATTCGGGCTCGCATCCGGGGGGAGGTGGTCACCATGGGCGCCCATCTATGTAACCTTATATCATAGCGCAAGGGCTTTGTGACATCGGCAACCCCTTGCGATTCCCCTGCAGCGGGCGCAGAGCGCATAAAGATGGTCGCGCATACCAAAGGCTCTGCGGGGGATCTTTCGTCACGCGCAGGTCAGGCGCGTCCGGCCGCCATTGCTCGATGGCTGCTGGCCGTAGCCGCTCTCGTCGTGCTGATGGTCGCCGTGGGCGGCATCACCCGCCTGACGGAAAGCGGCCTCTCGATCACCGAATGGAAGCCGGTCACCGGCGCCATCCCGCCGCTGACGCAGGCGCAGTGGGAGGCAGAGTTCGCCGCCTATCGCCAGATCCCCGAATATGTGCAGGTCAACGGCCCGGCAGGCATGACGCTGGCGGACTACAAGTTCATCTATTTCTGGGAATGGCTGCATCGGCTGCTCGGCCGGGTGATCGGCCTCGCCTTCGCCGTGCCGCTGGCATGGTTCTGGGTGCGGGGCGCGATCCCTGCCGGCTACAAGCCGCGGCTGGTCGCCTTGCTGGCGCTGGGCGGGCTGCAGGGCGTGTTCGGCTGGTACATGGTGCGCTCCGGCCTCTCGGGCGAGCAGACCGATGTCAGCCATTTCTGGCTCTCGATCCACCTGCTGACCGCGCTGTTTACGCTGGCGGGGCTGGTGTGGACCGCGCTGGACCTGCTGGCCTTGCGGCAGAGAGCGGAGGCAAGGCCGGCGCGGCTGACGGTGCCCGCGCTGGCGGCCGGGGGCGTGCTGTTCGTGCAATTGCTGCTCGGTGCGTGGGTCGCCGGGCTCAACGCCGGGCTCGCCTCCGACAGCTGGCCGCTGATGCAGGACCGCTTCTTCCCGCAGGTGGACTGGTCGAAGGGATTGGGCTGGGCAGTCACGCATGAGCCGTTCCTGCTGCATTTCCTGCATCGCTGGTGGGCCTGGGTGGCCGTCGTCGCGCTGGTGCTGCTGGCGCGGGCGGTGAAGCGCGCGGGCGACCGACAGGCGGCGATCGCGATCCACATCGCCTTCGGGACGCAGGTGCTGCTCGGCATCGCGACGGTGGTCAGCGGCGTGGCTCTGTGGCTGGCGGTGCTGCACCAGCTGGTTGGCGCGCTGCTGGTCGCCGCGACTGCCTGGGGCGCGCATGAGTTGGGGAGGCGGGGGTGACCGGATCCGGCCTCATGTCCGCGCGAGGCACCCCTCAGGGTCCGGCGCTGATCTGGAGCCCCTTTGCCGATTTGGACAGCGCCGCGCAGGCGGCCGGGCGACTGCTGGATGAGGGGCTGATCGCCTGCGCCAACATCCTGCCGCCGATGCGCTCGCTCTATTGCTGGCAGGGTGAGCGGGGCGAGGCCGAAGAGGTCGGCGTGCTGTTCAAGACCGACGCGGCGCTGCTCGACCGCGCGACCGAGCGGCTGGCGGAGCTCCACCCCTACGACAATCCGGCGGTTCTCGGCTGGAAGGTGGATGCGGCAACTCCTGCCACCGCGGGTTGGCTCGGGGCGCTGGTCGCGAGAGAGGGGCAGCCCGGTGGGGCATGACCGCCGGCAGGTGCTGCGCGGGGCCGCGGCGGCGCTGGTGCTGCCGCTGCTCGGCACGTCGATGATCGCCCAAGCGCAGGCGCGCGCGCAGGGGATCGCGCCGGGCCGGGCCTTTGCGCCGCCCAGCGGCTCCATGCTCTACACGCGCCGGCTCGAGCGGAGCCTGCCGGGGGATGCCCGCTTCCGCGTCAGCCGCAGCTTCGCCATCCGCTTTGTGGAGGAGGCCAGCGGCTACCGCGTCGAGGGCGAGCAGGTTGCGGTGGAGGTGGGCGCGCCCGAATCGCTCGCCGCGCTGGCGACGATGGAGCGCGCGCGGCGCGAGCGCACACTGTTCCCGCTTCTCCTGACCGAAGACGGCCAGATCGAGCCCGAAGCCGACATCGACCATCCGCCACGGCTCGACCAAGCGGTGCAGGAGGTGCTTCGGCGCATCGCCGAGCTGCCGGTGCCCGCCGCAGACCTGGCGGACATGAGGCGCTTCGTCAGGGCCGTGCATGCCAATGCCGCGCAATTGCTGACCGAACTGCCGAGCGACCTGTTCGCCCCCAATGGTGCGCGCGACCGGGAGACCCGCACCCTCGCCCTTCCTGGCGGCGGGGACGGCGTGGTCACCGTGGCCTATTCCGCAGAGACGGAGCCGAGCACGGGCCTGATGCGCAGCGCACGGCGGGAGGTCGTGACCGAGTTCGGCGGCAGCCTGCGGCGCACGCTGGAAAGCTGGACGCTGGTGCCGCAGGGCTGAGGCCTGCTCGGCTGCGGTATCATTTTACCTTCCCGCAAAGCCGCGGTTTTGCTTGACTTTGCAGGCCCTGCGGGACAAATGCGCGCTCTTCGCAGCCCCGGAGGTGAGTCCGGGCGCGGCGCGATGACAATTTCGCACGAAGATCGAGGACACCAGCAGCCATGAAGGCGCTTAGCAAGCAGACCCGGTCCATCCGACCGGCCGAGGTCGAGAAGAAATGGCACGTGATCGATGCAGAGGGGCTGGTCGTTGGCCGCGTCGCCTCGCTCATCGCCAATATCCTGCGCGGCAAGCACAAGCCGAGCTACACCCCGCATGTCGATTGCGGCGACCATGTGGTCGTCCTCAATGTCGGCAAGGTCCGCTTCACCGGCAACAAGCTGAAGGAGAAGGTCTACTACAAGCACACCGGTTATGCGGGCGGCATCAAGGCCGTGACTGCTGACAAGGTGCTTGATGGTCGCTTCCCGGAGCGCGTGCTGGAGAAGGCGGTCGAGCGGATGGTTCCGCGCGGGCCCCTGGGCCGGCAGCAGATGATGGCGCTGCACCTCTATTCCGGCACCGAGCATCCGCATTCGGGCCAGCAGCCCGAGACGCTCGACGTCGCTTCGATGAACCGCAAGAACAAGGTTGGCGCATAACCATGGCCGAGACCACCGACACCGTGTCCGATCTCGCGGACCTGAAGACCATCACCAATGCCGGCACCAATGCTGGCACCGGCCCGGCCGCTGGCACTGGCGACGATGCTGAGAGCGAGGCGCCCGTCGTCCGCACCGGCCCCGCCGCGGTGCTGCGCGAGCAGGAGCTCGACGCACAGGGCCGTTCCTACGCCACCGGCCGCCGCAAGGACGCGGTCGCCCGCGTGTGGATCAAGCCCGGCAAGGGCACGATCACCGTCAATGGCCGTGACCAGGAAGTGTATTTCGCGCGTCCGACGCTGCGGCTGGTGATCAACCAGCCGTTCCAGATCGCCGAGCGCGAAGGCCAATATGACGTGATCTGCACCGTCAAGGGCGGGGGCCTCTCCGGCCAGGCCGGCGCGGTCAAGCATGGCATCAGCCAGGCATTGTCCAAGTTCGAGCCTGCGCTGCGCACCACCGTCAAGGCCGCTGGCTTCCTCACCCGCGACCCGCGCGTGGTCGAGCGCAAGAAGTACGGCCGCGCCAAGGCTCGCCGCAGCTTCCAGTTCTCGAAGCGCTAAGACCTTCGCGAGCAGCGAGTACGGAAGGGCGGTCCTGCGGGGCCGCCCTTCTTGTTTGGCGGCCTGATTCCCGTTCCGCCGGGCACCTGCTTTCCTCTTCCTGCTTCAGCTCATTTATCCTATTTCCGGCGCGCCGATCGGAAGGCCGAGGTGCACCGTAGGGGGAGTTCCATGCCAATCATCGAGACCACAGGCCCTGAGATCCTGGTGCATGAGGTGCCGGGCGCCTTCCAGATCCTGCCGGATGTCGCGCTCCTGTCGGATGAGCGATTCGTCGTCGTCTGGGAGCAGTCCGATACCAGTTTGGTGACTGCGGGCACCGTCCGGCACATTGTGGGCCAGCTCTACACAAGCAGCGGTGCGGCGATCGGCGGCGTCTTCCAGGTCGACACAGCAGAATCGACAAACTCGTGGTCATCGGTCGCGGCCCTGGCTGGCGGCGGCTTCGTCGTGACATGGGGGGACTATCGCAGTGCGCACGCTGGCGAGCAGGGCGTGAACGATGTGAAGGGCCAGGTGTTCGCGGATGACGGCACGAAATTGGGCACCGAGTTCCTTCTCAGCACGGGGACGAACTATGATCAGGTGCTCGTTGACGTCACCGCGCTCAGCACCGGCGGCTTCGTAAGCACCTGGTCCGATACGGGCTTGGAGCAGACTCGCGGGCAGATCTTTGCGGCAGATGGCACGAAGGTCGGCGCAGAGTTCACCGCCAACGCTGGATCTCCGGCCTCCTCTGGCGTCGCATTGAAGGCGCACCTCTCCAACGTGACCGCGCTGGATGAGGGACGATTCCTGGTAACGTCAGGGACTTATGCCGACCCGAACTATGGCCCCGAGCGTGCGGTGGCGCAGATCTTCGATGGCGAGGGGCAAAAGATCGGCGGCGAGATTCTGATCGACGATGACTATCTCTATGCGCCGTATGCCGCGAACCTGGGCAATGGCGGCTTTGTCGTCGCCTGGAGCAGCGGCCATCAGGTGAAGGCGCAGGTCTTCGACGCGGGCGGCGGCAGGGTGGGCGCGGAGCTGCTGATCGACGATGCCGGGCTCGACCCGCGCATGACCGTGACTGCGGTAGGAGAGGGCGACTTCCTGGTCGCATGGACCGACCAGAACAACACGCTGGGCGACACGGACGGGACGGCCATCGTGGCGCAGCTGTTCAATGCCAGCGGGGCAGCGCTGACATCGATCTTCCGCGTCAACAGCGACACGGTGGATCACCAGTGGTCTCCGAAAGCCACGGGATCGGCTGACGGCCAGGTCGTGATCACCTGGTTTGACGATGTGAACTACGTGAACACCGCGATCAAGGCGCAGACCTATCTTGTCGATCATGATCTGGACACGCCGCCGATCGTCTTCACCTCAGATGGCGGCGGGAGCACGGCGCTGGTGAGCGCGGCCGAGAACGGCACCTCGGTGACGACCGTGCAGGCCACCGCCGAGGGCACCACGGCGCCGATCACCTATGAGATCCTGGGCGGGGCGGATGCGGCGCTGTTCGATCTCGACGCCGCGACGGGCGTGCTGACCTTCAACGCCGCACCCGATTTCGAGGCGCCGGGCGATGCCGATCATGACAATACCTACAGGGTCGTCATCGGCGCCACGGCGGGCGACGCGGCGGGCAGTCAGGCAATCTCGGTGATTGTCACCGACACATTCGAGCCTGGCAGCTTCATCGGGACAAGCGGGCCCGACGTGTTCACAGGGACAGGCGATCAGAACTGGACGATTTTCGGCCTCGCGGGCGCCGACACCCTGACGGGCGGTTTGAGCGGGGACGTGATCTGGGGCGGCACGGGCAAGGACCTCCTCACAGGCGCCGGCGGTGAGGACACCTTCGCCTTCGCGCTCGGCGACAGCAAGGCCGGCGGCGGCGTGCGTGATGTCATCACGGATTTCGAGGCTGGCGTGGACAAGCTCGATCTCTCCGCCCTGAACATCACCGATTTCGCAGAGCAGGTGACGTACAAGCCGATTGGCTCCGGGTTGATCGTGTATGTCGATACCAACCACAATGGCTTCGACTATTCCGACTTCGGCGTGCAGCTGACCGGCGTGAACAGCCTCGGCCAGAACGACTTCCTTCTCTAGGGAGAACGGAAGGCGGGCGGTCGCCCGGGATCGCGGGGAAGAGGTCCGCTCCTTCTACCGCGAGTGCGATCAGGCCCGGCGAGCCGTCCGCCACCTCAATGCACCGGCGGGTCGGTCCGGGGCACCTGATTGACGGGAGCAACGGGCTCCCCGGGATTGCGTGGCGGGAGCGCGTCTTGGGGGACGTCGTCGATCTGCATGTCCAGCGTTTCGACGTTTTCCAGGTTGCGCACGCAGACCTTCAGCGTCGTGCCGTCCCAGCGCAGCTCGTTGAAGCTGCAGGGAGTGGAGCGCACGCGCTGCGAGAGGGTGCCGGCGCCGATCATGCGCACGCAGCCGTGCGGCGTTTGCTCCGTCAGATCGAAGGCATCATGGACGTGGCCGCTCAGCACGCCGAGCACCGGGCGGCGCGCCAGTTCGCCAAGCGCCTTCTTGCCGCCATGCGTCAGCGCGGTGCCATGGGTGCCGACCTCGCGCAGCGGGTGGTGCACCGTGACGAGCGCCTTGGTGCCGGGGGGCAGTGCGTCGATTGCGGCGAGGCACTTTCGCAGCGCCGCATTGGTGATCCAGCCCTTGGACCAGTTGAAGCGCGGCTGCGCCCGCACCGCCGTCTTCAGCGGGACGATCGCGATGCCGGGCACGTCGATCTCCTGTTCGACGAGGTTCTCGATCGCCCGGAACCGCCGGTAGGGGGCGAAGAAGCGCTCGGCCAGGTTGAAGTAGGGCATGTCGTGATTGCCGACTTCGACCGTCACCGGCACGTCGAGCGACTGGATCCACTGGCAGGCGGCGGCGAATTCGCGATGGCGCGCCTTCATCGTCAGGTCGCCGGTGATCGCCACGGCCGCAGGGCGCTGCGTCGCGATCTCCTGCTTCACCCAGTCGATCGCCCGCTTGTCCTCCAGCCCGAAATGAATGTCGCTGAGGTGGAAGAGCAGTGTTTCAGAGGCCATCGGCCTCAGTCGCTATCAGGTCCACCTCGCAGGTGACCAGAGTGAACTCGACGCTCGGCGCGACACCGGCTGGTTCGCCATCGATCAGCAGGCCAAACGGGTGATCCTGGGTGCTGGCGACGCGCAGCTTGTGGACGCGGCCGAGAACCTCGTGCGGACCCTCGCGGAAGTTGCGCTTGAGCAGGGCAAGCCCCTGTCCGAGATAGTCGCCCGGGCTCTCCGCGAAATAGGCGGCGATCTCGATACCGCCTTCGGTCGGCTCCATCTCCAGCAGGGGATAGCCTTCGCGTCGGCCCAGGAGCGGCTCCACGCAGGCGATCATCTCCCCGCTGAGCGTTTCCTGGATCGCCGAGACGGTGTTTCCAGCAACTTCCACGATCGCTGCCTTGCGCATCGCCTCGCGCACCTGGTTCCAGCTGGTCCCCGGCCCCGCCAGCAGGCCGGCATAGGCATCGCCGAACTCGCAGCGGATGATCGCCGGGCGGCGCGTAACGCTCCTGCCGGAGCCGACGGCGGCGATGACCTCCTCCATTGCGCGGTCGCCATGCAGGCGATGGAACAGCAGGTTCATCGTCCCGCCGGGGAGGACGAGCACCGCACCGCCCCAGCCGGAAAGCTCGCCCAGCAGCGAGTTGATCGTCCCGTCCCCGGCGAATACCGCCACCCGGTCAATCCCGGCAGCGTCGAGGATCGCAGGGGTGGGAAGGTCTTGCGCCGGAAAGCTTGTGCGATGCGCGACGCGGAAGCCGTGCTGGCCGCAGCATTGCTCCAGCGCTGTCAGCGCGTCGTCATCATTGCTGCCGCTGGAAGCATTGTTGACCAGCCAGATCGGGCGCGCTGCTTCCATACCACCGCACAGCGCTCGCAGAGGGCTTGCGGTTCCCGTCAGATGCGGCGGGAGATGATCAGCCAGGCGCCCAGCCCGTTCAGCACGCTGTAGCCGGCGTAGACCCAGGCCCAGCCGGGATATCCATTGCCGGCCAGCAGCATCGCGCCGAGCAAAACCACGAACTCCGCGCCGAGGCTCACCCGCGCGCCCAGCCGCATGAGGGGGAGCTGCTCGACCAGCGGATGCCGGCTGCGCAGCACCGCCTGGTGCATGGCGAAATTGACGATGCCGAGCAGGAAGGTCGCGATCAGTGTCATTCGTCGGTTGAACCGGCAAGTCGCTCGTCGGTTGCGGACAGCGCTTCGCCCGGCGCTCGCTGCCGTTCGTCAGTGACCCATATCCCTCGTCGGAGCGAAGCGGAGTCCTGCCGAAAGCGGCGCGCGGGCGAGGGTTTTGCGGGGTACTCCTTTCCTTGCGTCACGGCTCTCATCAGCAGTCCCGAAGAGGGTCGTGACGCACCGTTCAAGGAGGAGATGGATCATGAGAGCCACAATCGCGATCCTGGCTGCCGCGCTCGGCACCGGGATCATCGCCGCCCCCGCATCCGCCAACGCGTCGATCGAGCGCGTGTCCTACGCCGATCTCGACCTGACCTCGTTCGATGGGCAGGCAGAGCTGCAGAACCGGCTCGAGAAGGCAGCTTCGCGCGTCTGCAAGTACGAGCCCGACGGCTCGCTGCGCAACAGCAGGGAATTTGGCAGCTGCTACCGCGCGGCGCGCCAGAATGTCGCGGTGCAGTTCGCTTCGCTCGTCAGCGACCGCGCGCTCGGCGGCTGAGCCGCCCGTATCATACGGCCGGCAGCACAGGGCATCCGTCACCGGCGGGTGCCCTTCCTGCGTGTGCTGGCGCGGCAGGCAGTCGGGGACGTGCCTCAGCGGCCTGCCATCGCCTTGACCTTGCGCAGATAGGTGCGGCCGATCCGCAGCGTCTCTCCATCGACGAGCTCGGCGCACCAGACGCCCAGCCCTTCATGCCGCAAGCCGCGGATGCGGTCGCGGCGCAGGATCGTAGAGCGGTGGATGCGGATGAACCGCTCCGGATCCAGCCGCCCTTCCAGCCCGGCGATGGTCTGCAGCAGCAGGTGGCTGCGATCCCCGGCGTGAAGCCGCACATAGTCCCGCTCGGCATCGATCCGCTCGACCTGCGATGCCTCGATGCGCAGCAGCTCGGACCGGTGCGGCACCCAGAATTCGGTCAGCCACCCATCCCCGCCGGCAACCGCGCGGTCACGACGGACGAGGGCGCGGTCCACCGCCCGTTCGAGCCGCTCGGCACCCACCGGCTTCAGCACATAGTCGACGGCGTCGATATCGAACGCCTGAACGGCGAATTCCTCGTGCGCGGTGATGAAGATCACCCCCGGCGGGCGCTCTCGTCGGCCCAGCTGCCGGGCCACGGTCAGGCCGTCCATGCCGGGCATTGTCATGTCGAGCAGCAGCAGGTCCGGCTTCAGCTTGTCGGCCAGGCGCAGGGCCGCCTCTCCGTCGCTGGCGGTGCCGACCACCTGCAGCTGGTCGATCTCGGCGCACAGCACCTGCATCCGCTCGATCGCGAGCGGCTCGTCATCCACGATCAGCGTGCGCAGCGCATCGTCGGCCTTGTTGCTCATTCCTGCTCCTCCTGCAGACCGATCAGCGGCAGGCGCAGATGGGTGACGTAGCCTGCCGGCACCTTGCCCGAAACGATGCTGGCCTCGCTGCCGAAGCGCGCCTCCAGCCGCTCGCGCACATTGACGAGGCCGATGCCGAACCCCCCTTGCGGCTTCCCGCTCTGGTCGGCCGCGTCGCCGTCATCGGCCACGCTGATCACCAGCCGGCCATATTCCGCCTTGGCAGCCAGCGTGATCGTCACCGTGCTGGAGGAGAGCGCGATCGCGTGCTTGACCGAATTCTCCACCAGCGGCTGCAGGATCATGCCCGGTACCCGCGCTTCCGCCAGCTCCGGCGGCAGCTGGTATTCGACCCTCAGCCGCTGCGGGAAGCGCACCGACTCGATATCGAGGTACATCTTCTGCAGCGCGAACTCCTCCCGCAGCGGCACGTCAGCGGTCGGGTCCT
>Ga0210040_10006811_pt1 | contig 14076 bp, 11 predicted proteins | sample CryGeyCG12114_NA_FD_185462 | JGI IMG/M metagenome (GOLD analysis project Ga0210040, IMG submission 185462) | Groundwater microbial communities from aquifer - Crystal Geyser CG19_WC_8/21/14_NA (SPAdes) (version 2) | ecosystem: Environmental > Aquatic > Deep subsurface > Groundwater | place: USA... | reverse complement strand
TACACCCATTATGGAAACGGATAAATAGTTTAGCATAATCTTAGGAATAGAGCAGCTAATGGCTAACTGAAGCTTGAAAGGTCAATTAAATACATATGGATTAATAGCCATCAGAGATTTCATTCTAACGACTACTAACCCATATGCTGTCAGCTACTCAACAATAGAGACCTGCACATCATCTACATACACGGGTTCCGGAGAATCAGCAATCCATAAAAAAATTCGGATTTCATGCGTGGCAGTTACGTTATCAGGTAGGGTAAAATCTTTATTTACCTCTTGCCAGCTTTTGTACGTTTTTACCTGATCTGTCATCAAAATGCCGTCCTCGTATACCTTCTCCCCTGATACTGGATCGATTACTTGCATCTGATAATGCGCGGCGGCTTTCTCGCTTGGCAAAAAGGCCCAGCAAGTTAGTTTTAACTTGTGGGGCCTGCGCGTACTGGCATTGCCTAGCAATGTATTGTAGCCCATACTATAGGGCTGAGTAGGATCAGCTTTAATCGAATACTTACCACTGTGCGCCTGCTCCATGTTGAGGGAGTTGCTCGGGGGAATCCAGCCGGCCAACGACTCAAAGTCATTTGATACGATCAGATCATTATTCTTAACAGTGGTGGAAGGGGAAGAGCACGCTCCCAAAAGAACTGGCAGCACCAGTAAAAATACTTTTTTCATAATGTAATTGATGCAGGGGGGGAAACCGCCGCTACGCACGGCAGCAATAAGCGCAAAAAAGGGTGAAGCCGAAAAACTGACCAATTTTGCCGGGGTAATGCGCTGACAAAACTAGTTATTGCTAGTCAATAACGCACGATTCTTTCACGTCATCCAGCACGGGTGCAGAGAAGAGATACTGCTATTGCATTTCTCAGGTAGCGTTGCCTTACACCTACTGCTATCGCATTATACCAGCAGTCAGACAACCGCATTCCGTCTGAAGAAGCAGTCGCTTGACGCTACGCAAGAAGGCTGTTATATATCTTTGCACCTTTTGCAGGGTCACCAGCCGTTGGTTTCTGCCTGTATGCAGCTTTTTTCTAGCCGATACTATCCGTCCAGTACAGACTATGCCCCTACCTGCCCCGGATAACGCTCTCGTATCCTTATCTCGTCCTTGGTGGCGACAGCCCGATATACAGTTATATATATTATTGATGCTGCTGGCCAGTATACCCCTGTATTACGAATTGGGTCGTAACCCAGTCCAGCTCTGGGACGAATCGCGGCAAGCTGTGAATGCAGCTGAAATGGCCCGCAATGGCAACTGGCTAATCACTCATTTTGAAGGTCAGCCCGATTTGTGGAATACGAAGCCACCACTGCTGATCTGGCTGCAGGCGATTAGTTTCCTCTTATTTGGGTATTCGGAGGTAGCCCTGCGCCTACCCACCGCGCTGGCTACCACCATCACGCTAGCCTTGCTGTACTTTTTTGCCGCACGCACCCTTCGCCAGCCATTAGCCGGATTTGCGGGCGGTTTTGTGCTGGTGACCAGCGTTGGTTACATACGCCTGCACGTAGCCCGCACTGGCGACTACGATGCCCTGCTGGTGCTATGGCAGACGTTAATATGGATTAGTCTTTTTCGGTATCTGGAGACTGGTCGCAAGCGCGACGTTTGGCTGCTGGCTGCTGGTTTCGTAGGAGCTGTACTTACCAAGGGCGTGGCCGGATTACTAGGTGTACCCGCGCTGTTCCTCTATGTACTGTACCGGCAACGGCTAGGATGGTTGCTACGGCAGCGTATCTTATACCTGCTAATTTTGGGATCTACTCTACTAATAGGCGGCTATTACGGCGTCCGGGAATGGCTTGCACCAGGGTACCTCCATGCCGTGATGATTAATGAGGTGGGGGGCCGTTTTGGCGCGACCCTCAGCGGGCATCAACACCCCTGGGATTATTATTTGCATGATCTGCTACTAACCCGCTTTGTACCGTGGAAATGGTTTTTACTTCCAGTCCTGCTATTAGTGTGGCGACAGCCTGCAGCCCTAGTGCGGCACGCAGTGGTGTTTCTCGCCCTGTTTAGTATAAGTTGGCTGGTCGTTATCAGCAGTTCCCAAACTAAGCTAGAGTGGTACGATGCCCCCATATATCCTCCTTTAGCCCTGCTAGTAGGGCTAAGTATAGCCTGGCTGGGGCATGCTATCGTCGACACCTATTTCACTACTTCGCTGGGACAGAGGCTAGCGTTGGCTAGCCTGCTCTTATCGCTCGCCTACGCACCCTACCAGACTATTGTTCAGCAGATTATTGACGAACGGCACAGTGACTACGGTACGGGCACCACATCCTATATCGGGCGCTATCTGCGCCGTTTGCACAAAGAAATCCCCCCTATTGATAGCCTGTATGTGATTTATCCGGGTGGTTACGACGCCCGCCTCGATTTCTACGATATTGCTTATCAGCAGCAGTACCACCAGAAGCTGACAATGGTCTGGCATAACACGCAGAACTCCTTGCGTCCACGTAACGTGGTCGTCGTGTGCGACCCGGCCGAAGAACAGCAACTAGATTCGTTGTACCAAACGCTTCCGTTGCACAGCAACGAAACCTGCCACACCTTACTGATTATCAAACGCCGATAGTTCCGGTCCGGGATTAGTGTCTTACTAGTACGTTGGTACATATCAGGTATTAGCTATAATGACCGCCTGCCGACTAATAAACTATCTACTTTTGCCTAACTACCTTACTTACTAATTCCTCCTGTAGGGTCCAGTTAGACACGCGGCAAAGACTCTGACAGCCAATTAGATGCCTTGGCACGCAACTAGATGCTGTTTTTCTACCTTACCTTGCCCTCGTATTCGTCCTTACTCTATGCTGCGTCATTTACATTCTCGGAAAGCATCATCCTGGCTGGGCCTACTCGGAGTTATTATTTTATCGAGCCTGATTGTTAGCCGACTTTTTTGGTCGGTACTAACAGATCCTGATGCGTATTTCTTTTCAACCGGGGGTGACGCATTACATACGTATTTCGGTGTAGCTTTTTATGTTAAGTATAATACCGGCCACTACTTGTCGGCGATGAATTACCCGTTTGGGGAACACGTCAATTACCCAGATATGCAGCCGCTCGTTAGTGGCATTTTGAGCTTCGTCAACCATCATGTCGTCGCAATTTCCGATCATACGATCGGTATCATGAACATATTAATTCTGCTATCCATTACCCTGACGCCTATCGTGCTCTATGCCATTTTGCGGCGTCTGCTATTGCCCGATTGGTATGCAATCTTGAGTGCTCTGCTTATTGGTTTTCTAGCTCCGCAGCATATCCGGATTGATGCGCACATTACGCTTAGCTACGCCTGCTTTGTTCCCATTCTTTGGTATCTAATCGTACGAATGCTGGAGGCGCCACAGCAGACCCGTTGGTACGCATGGTATGGCATCGCTTGCGTCTTAATGGGAATGGTAACCCCGTATTATGTAGCTATGGGTTCGTTTTTCCTGCTGGCGCATGCCCTAATACTTCTAGGGCAGGAAGTTGGTAGTACTCGCGTAGCACGCGGACGTCTTTGGAGGCAGGTAGGTCGTTTGATATTCACAGCGCTGTTGCCGTTGCTGGTATTTCGCGGGTGGCTCTGGCTAACGGATCCGGCCCTTGACCGGCCCGATAACCCGTACGGCTTCTATGTCTATATTGCCAGCTTTGCTAGCATATTTGCTCCAGTATTGCCCCCTCTACACGAAATGTGGCGCACGTTGTTCGGAACTGCCGAGCCGGAATGGGAAGGATGGGCCTATGTAGGAGTAGTACCTGTATTAGTACTAGCTGCTACGCTGGTACTGGCGCTACGTTACGTAGTACGTGGCCGCTGGCGCCTTATACTGCGGCCATCCTTGCCTTCTCCCCTACGCATTGGATTATGGAGTACCACACTGCTGCTGCTGCTGGCAATGGCCTACCCATTTTCACTACCCGGTTTTGGTTGGATACCGGAACTCATTAAACCGCTAAAGCAATTTCGGTCGCTGGGTCGCTTTGCTTGGCCGTTTTATTACGTCTTCACCGCTTACGCCTCCTTTTATCTTTATAGGCTGTGGCGCTACCTGCGGCAACATCGTGCGGGCACTTTCGCCCTAACGTTGCTTTTGCCTTTGCTACTATTATGGAGTTGGGAAGCTCGGTCATATATAGTAACAAAGGCCGAACAAGTGCAACAGCAGCCCGTAGCCCGCAGCTACGTTGAGCAGAAGGGCAACTACACTGCTTTACTTAGCTGGGCCAACCGTAAGCCTACGGATTATCAAGCCATCTTACTACTACCCTATTATATTCTAGGTACCGATGTGCTGTTTGCCCCCGGCTCGGCACAGTCTATCTACCAAGGCTACAAAGCTTCCCTGAATACGGGACTCCCACTCCTTAGTATTATTGCTGCTCGGGCCGAAGTAAGCCGTACTATGCGCTTAGTTCAGTTGTTTAGCAGTCCACTGTTACCTAAACCACTCCTGACTGAATTCCCTAATCGCAAGCCCATTCTGCTCGTGGTAGCTCACGACCAACCGTTGACGGATCAAGAGCAACGTCTGGTGGACCTTAGTCAACAGGTAACCGCTAATCAGGATGCTACCTTGTATGAGCTACCGTTGTCAGCCTTAGCGGCTACTACTACCGCACTGGAACTAGCGAAGGCGCAACTACTTCTCCCAACGCTCACGCCCGTTCATGGTCTTTACACCACCACCGGAACAGGAGCCGTGGTTGAATCATTCGATAAAAGGCTTACTTCTCAGAAAGGCCATTTGCAGCCTGGTGCTTTTTACGAGCCAGCAGAGGTTTTCTCCCGGCTCTATCAGGGGCCTGTACCCACTCCGGCTGATACGGGGGCTTACGAGGTTAGTGCCTGGGTGAATGCCCGCATGGGCTACGGTCTAGGCGTTATGCAGATTAAGCAATATGATGCAAATGGCACCACGTTGGAAACGCGCAACGCAGACCCGCGCACGGCTACCGACATCGATGGAGATTGGGTGCGCATTGTGCTACCATTCCGCCTACAGGCAGGTGCCACCCGCCTAGAAGTCTTGTACTTAAGTCGCGAACTACTAATTGATGATCTAATGATCCGGCCGCTTGACACGGATGTGTACTACTACGTAGGACCAGATACGAATCGGCGGTTGGTGAAAAACACCTACCTTCTCACTCCCTAAAATAGCAAGAGCCTACAACGTATGGATAGCCAATATGAGATAGTTTACCATCAACTGGAGGAGCAGCATTGGTGGTTTAAGGGCCGGCGTGATATGACATTTCGCCTAGTACAACAACTGAATTTACCGCCAGAAGCAGCTATTTTGGAGGTAGGATGCTCCGGGGGACCTCTGCTACTGGCGCTGCGAGCTGTTGGGTTTCAACAGTTGACGGGTATCGATATCAGCGAAAAAGGCATTGCACTGGCCAAGACTCGCGGGTTGACCAATGTATCAGTAATGGATGGCGCTCGCCTCGATTTTCCCGATCAGTCATTCGATTTGCTTATCGCCTCTGATGTGCTGGAACATATCCAGGATGAGCAGCAAGCGTTGCGAGAATGGTCTCGTGTGCTACGCCCTGGTGGATGTGCTATTATCTTTGTGCCGGCCTACCAGCAACTCTGGAGCCAGCACGATGTTGCCAATCACCATTTTAGGCGCTACACCAAAGCCACACTGAGACACGCACTAATTCAACAGAATCTTCAAGTCAACCGTTTATCTTACTGGAACTTATCTCTATTTTTTCCCACTTATTTTGTGCGAATTAGCCAACGCCTAATACGCGGCCAACGCCCCCTATCCTCTACTGGTACCGGCGACTTACACTACTTGCCCCGCTTCCTAAACCACTTCCTTGTCCGCCTATTGCAAAGCGAAAACGCTTTGCTAGGACGGCTTAATTTTCCGGTAGGGGTCAGCGTATTCGCATTGGCTCAAAAATCTTAAATTGTTAGTCGTTCATTGTCATTTGTTAGCTCCAACATAAAAGATGACAAGCTCTCCTATCATTGAATGAAGGCACAGTCATTCTTTTTCGACTATTCGCCTTACCTATTAGCTCTGTTCTTCACTTCACACCACCTACATTACCTATTTTTTACCGACGTGCAGCTTTCCATTATCATTCCCATATACAACGAACAGGACAATATTTTGCTACTATACCAACGGCTGCAGAATGTAGTAGAGCCAATGGAGCTGAGCTATGAATTCATTTTCGTCAACGACGGCTCGCGCGACCAGTCTTTGTCCCTAATTCGTACGTTAGCTGCCCAACAACCTCACGTACAGTACATTGACTTTAGCCGCAATTTTGGGCACCAAATAGCCGTTACGGCCGGACTTGACTTGTCTCGGGGAGAGGCGGTGGTGATCATTGACGCCGACTTACAGGACCCACCCGAACTGATTCCATCGCTTTACGAGAAGCTATTATCCGGTTACGAAGTGGTGTATGCCAAACGACGCACGCGGCAAGGAGAAAGCGCCGCCAAAAAATTCACAGCCCGGCTGTTTTATCGTATTCTTGCCAGCATCACGCATATTTCCATCCCCGTTGATACTGGCGACTTTCGCATCATTTCCCGTAAGGTGGTGGAAGCTCTCAAGCAGATGCCAGAGCAGAATAAGTTTATCCGGGGTCAGATTTCTTGGATTGGCTACCGCCAGACCTACATTGAATATGACCGCGCCGAGCGGGCGGGTGGCGCTACTGGTTATACATACAGTAAGATGTTGCGGCTAGCCCTAGATGGTATTACCGGCTTTTCAGACGTGCCCTTGAAAGTAGCCACTGTGAGTGGTTTCGCGGTATCGGGCATTGCTTTTCTAGTGGCAATATACACGCTTTACGCCCGCTTTGTTACTCACAATTACCAACCGGGTTGGGCCTCGCTCATGGTTAGCATCTTGTTTCTGGGAGGAGTCCAGTTGATTGCAGTTGGCATCATCGGCGAGTACTTGTCGCGCCTGAGCACTAACGTTCGGCAGCGTCCTTTGTATATTATTTCGGACACGAATATTCCCGTGGAAGCCGCTGCCCAAACGAGTCGCTGAACTGCCCTACCAAGACTTTCCTGCTGGCTCCGATACCTATGGCGTGTCCCATTAGTACAGGTGTAATTCGCTCGCTTCAGCCACTAGGCGCAGGTTCTGCTACCCACTGAAATGGTTGCTGCCACCGGTGTAGCAGCTATCAAAAATACCAGCTTGGGCTGGCCGCACAGTTGCCGCTGGCGGGCTGGCGGGGCCAGCGACAACTGCGCGGCCAGCAGCAGCAGGGCCCACAGCGGCAGCTTGCGGCGTGGTGCGTGCAGCATAAGAAAGGAATAGACAGCAGTGAACAAGTAGTTCGGACTGCAAAACTAGCGCACCAGCTTCATCCGACATTAGCAGTACCCTTGCCGGCTTGCAACCGGCAGCTCTACTACCCGGCAGACGGGAAGCAGTCACCATCCTACCTGGCTTCACGCCTGCCCACTTTCTGCCTGGCCTGCACCAGCGTGTGCCCGACTACCTTAGCTACCTCGCAGCTTGGCGAGTAGGACTTCCAAGCCTTCCAGCGTTGTTTCCTTGAAGGTCAGGGGTTCTTCCTCCCGGCGACCCGTTACCACGTCGTGCAGGGCTACGAAGGGTGTGCCGTTGGTATAGCGAATTCCGACCAGCACGGCCCTTTTGTTGGCAGGCACATCCACAAACTGGTAGCCATAGGGGCCGGGCTGCCCCAGGATAATGGTGGGCGCTGCTTCGGGCAGCACTAAGCGCACACTGGTGTGGTCATCGGGCTCCAGGGTAGCCACCAGCATTGTGACTGCTTCGGCGGCGCGGGGTGGCCGGGCAGCCGCTAGCCAGCCCAGGCGGTCGGCATTAAAGACGTAGTGATTACTGGCGGGCGCACTGCCATCGGTGGGGGCCGCAGCAGACGCGGGCACCTCCGCCGTATACGTCGAGTCGGGGACCATACCCGCGGCGGGTAGGGCAAAGCGGATGGGCACCAATAGCTTCACCTTCACCAGGCGCCCATCCCGCTGGCCGGGCGTCCAGCGGCCCGAGCTTTGGCGCAGCACCCGTAGCGCCTCTTCGTTGCACCCGTCGCCCAGACCGCGCAGAATCTTCGGGCTGAGTACATGCCCGGTTTCATCCACCACCAGCGACACAAAAACATTGCCCTGCGTGCCCTTTGTACGGGCTGCTTCCGGGTAGCGAATCAACTCACTAAGAGCCGCCGGACCGGTGCGGTAGGTAGGCATCGGCTGGGCATTGGTATATACTTGCTCGTCGAAAGCAGGTACTATATCAGCACCCAGGGCCTGCCACCGTATTGACTGCCGCCGGCCACCCTGCCCCGCGTACGGCTGCAACTCGGCACGGCGCGGTAGGGGCATTTCTACCTGCACCGAGTGGTTGGCGGCCAAGTGCAAAGGCTGGCCTTGGGCAGTAGCGCGCACTAGCACCATACCCGCGGCGGCCAGCAGCTGGTCGTCGGTGGTTTCCGTGAGCAGATTGCTCAGCAGCATGTCGGGCAAAGAGTAGCATTCTTTCAGCTCTACGAATACCATCCCGCCGGGCACCTCCTCCTTGGCCGTTACAAAGGAACCCGCCGGAATCCGTAGCACCGTTCCTTCACGGCCCCTTACTTCGGCCAGGCCAGTAGGGTCGATCTTGTGGAACTCGCTGGCCTTGAGCGTCAGATCATAGAGACGGGCCTCCATAGGCGGCGCGGCCGTGTCGCGGGGCTGCACTTGGCGGCGCAGGCCCCCTGCCCGAATGAGCGGGCCCCGTACGGCGCGCGTTGGCCCGGCGCGGTGCCAGGTCACCGAGTCCGCTGTGGGTGGGGGTAGGGCAATGGCTACCGTATCTTCGGGAATAGGGGCGGCGGGGGCGGCAGCTTCGGTTTGAGCCGGCTTATCGGGCTGGCAGCTAAGGAACAATACGCTGAGCACCAGCACCAACCACGGGCGCCACGGGGAGTAGGAAATCATACGAAGGAAAACGAAGCCCCCACGAGAAGGCATGCTTCTTCTCTATGGGTCTATTTATTCTGCGAAAAATACACTATCTATTCCGTAGCACCGCAAATTTTCACCGGGCTGTAGTAGAATACATGGGCCTTTGGGGCGTTAGGGGGCAGGGCGGCGGCGCTGACGTTGCGTAAGTTCGTGCCGATAGCCGACCTTTGCGCTCCTATGCTAGTTCGTGTTCTTATTTTCCTGCTGTTACCCTTGGCTTTGCTATCGGCCTGCGAGCCTGCGCTGCCCGCGGGCCCCCGTATCGACTTAGTAGGTAGTACCCGATTTCTGGCGGGCAACCGGCTGCTCACCGTGCCCGGCGACACCGTGACGACCAAGCTCTACGCGTCTACCGACGAGTCGGCTCCGCTACAGCGAGTGCGCATCTTAGTGGAGTTTGCACCCAGGAAGAACCCACTCAAGTATGACTCGCTGACCAGCAGAAACATTGTTTACAGGAACTACCCGAAAGACTCTATTCCTTTGGTCTACCTCGATACGTTGCTGGCTGCTGGCAGCAACAGTTTCGTCTTTCAGAATACGTTTAGTACACGTACGACTTCTGGCACAGAGAAATGGACGTTTGAGGGCACGGATACTGATAACCGCACCAGCCGGACCAGCATCAACTTAGCGCTGCATAATATCGACTCGGCGCTGGTTTACCACCGCTACACGATCCGGCTGCAGACGCCCCGCGACTTCGATAACCGGCCCTACCTGGCGTTGCTGTCGGGACTCACGTTTCCGCGCTACTCGGCCCGCATGAGCCAGGATGTGCAGAAGCTCATTGACCTGATTTATTTGCCCTCCTTAAACAATGGTGTGGTGCTAGCGTCGCCCTCCGATAAGCGCATTGTCCTCAAATGGCCCGTTGGCACGCGACGCGCTACGCGGCTGCGTGCGCCCAATCCCGCGCTCGACTTAAACGATTTCAACTCTGCCGATACGCCGGCCGAGTTAGCCTCTATTTTTGATACGGGCACTCCCTACCCCGATACGTTGCGTACGCCTCTCTTGGTGAAAGGCCAGTTCACTGCCTTCCGTACCACAGACAATAAATCGGGCGTGCTCTACGTGCAGGATTTCGTGCTGACTCCTGTGCCTTCCGTCATTTTACAAGTCCACATTCAGAAATAAGCGGCTTGATTTAAGGTGTAAATTGTTCATTGTCAATTGGTAGAACGCTGCTCAATAAATACCTGACAACTATGCTTTTGCATGGTTCCTCAGCAGGAAAACGGTGACGCCTATCCAGAGGCATCAGGGCCTACTCACTTTGTTGTTAAGCCCCAGCGAGATGCTATAGTGGTGCTCTGTTGGGACTTAACAACGGAATGCATAAATCCTAGGCACATAAAAACGGGGCCGGTACTGCTGAACGCAGTACCGGCCCCGTTTTTTATTGAAAAACAAACTTCTTAGAAAGCCAATCCTACTGTAACTGAAGTAGTGAAGCGATTCGCAGATGTGTTGATAACCGGCTGCAAGTTGCCTGCCAGCGTATAGGGCGAGTAGTACCGATTGCTCGTGTTATAAACGCCCGCCAAATCGAGGTAGAAGTTATTCTGCCGCAGGCCTAAGCCGCCCGTAAAGTAGTTCTGTGTACGGTCGAAGTCGTTGGTTTTGTAGGGGTCGCCGTAACGAGCGTAGCCTAGTCTCACCCGGAAGATATTAAAGCGCCCTTCCGCACCCAGCCGGAGATTCACGGTAGAGCGATATAGGTTCCGTACAGCTTGGTTCTCATCAGCGAAGCTGTAATTTTCACTACTGGCCGAGTTACTATTGAGCCGCGCCTGGCCATAGTTCGCATACTCCAAATCGCCGCTTACGAAACCGTACTTGCTCAGTAGCACTGCAATGCCACCATTGGCGCGAAAAGGCGACGTAACGGAGTAGGTGTAGTTATTAGTAGGCGTACTAGTTGCTGCCGTTGGGATGCTTTGTACCACATTTCCATTATCATCTACCAGTTGCTTCGGTGGGGTGAAGACCGTATTCAACTGCGAAGAATACGTATCCGTTAGCCGCGACCAAGTAGGCGATTGCACGGAGACGCCGAGTCGCACTAAGTCATTGGCGCGATAAATAGCGCCAATCCTCAAATTGAACCCGGTGCCCCTAGTCTGAAGACGGTCATATGAGTTAAGGCTGACCGCTCCATCTGAGCTTACTTCTGTTAGCTCCCGCGTCTGGTCGAAACGCGTGTTTACAATCCCTAAGCTACCGCCGAGGTACAGCTTGTCACGGTAGCTGGCGCCGTATGCAAAGCTGTACTGCGATTGCCCACCCGAGGCAAGAATACTCTCCTGTTGCTGAACGGGGCCGTTGCGCATAACGGTTGAGACTCCCGCACTATCAAGGTTAGTCAGGTAGGCCCCGTAAGCTAATCCATCCAGATTAGTATACCCATTAACGTACTGATCATCAATATCCTGATTAGAAACTGTTGGCTCCCGAAGGCGCTGGAACAACGATTGACGGTCATTTACGCTACCCGCATACCTGAAATTAGTATTGAAGTCATTGATTCGGGTCATGCCGACGGCGAAAGTACCAGCACGCCAATCGGTCGTATTATCGTTATCCGCCCGGCGGTTGGCAAACACGAACCCAAAGCCCCCAACGTGCAGACTATTCCGGGAATCGTCCGCAGCGTTTCCTACTCCATTGTAGAGGCTACTAGTATTCGTTACGCCATAGCCAAGCGTCAAATTGGCTTCTGATTGCTGATAGAGACCTAAGCCAGCTGGGTTACTGCTAAGGTTCCCAATATCGGCCCCTACTGCGGTATTGGCCCCGGCAATACCCAGGGTGCGTGCGCTACCGCCAAATTGCGTCTGAGAATAACGCAGCGCATCTACTTCGGTTTGGGCAAAGGCATGGCTGGCCCAGCCGCAAAAAGCGATGCTGAGCCAGTATTTCAAGTTTTTCATAGAAAGTAGAAAGGACAAGTAAAGTGCCTTATCAGGCTATTACCATACTAGCGCACGCGGCCACGGCTACCACCACCTCCACCGCCGCCACTAGGGGCGCTGAAGGAAGGTGAGCTGCTTGGCGTAGAGAATGAACGGGAAGGCTGCTCGAACGAACGCGAGGGCTGCTGCTCAGAAGAGCGAGATGGGCGCGAGGCCTGCTGTTGCTGCATCTGCTGACCTGGGTTATACATGCGCCCACGGCTCCGGCCCGATGGTGCAGTCGCAGGAGCTTGGCTCTGCTGCGCATTGTTCTGGTCAAACATGCGCCACCGGCTACCCCGGCCATTGCTCGAAACGTTGGGCTGGTCGGCGGGAATACCTAGAGCGTTTTGCTGTTGCTTCGCAGCGGGCTGGTTGCCGTCAATGATTCTACCCCGGCTGCGGTTATACATAGCGCCGTTGTTAGTAGCCGTGTTACCGCCATTCAGAACGGCGTTACCCGAACCGTTTGGTGCGCTAATTACCCCGCTACCCATGCGGCCACCCGGGATAACCGGCTGACGTGATGACGAAATAGCTTCTGCGCTCCGGTCATGACGTGGCGCACTGCGAACGTTGTTGGAGTAACGGTCAATTGTGCCATTACCATACCCATAGCCCAAGCCGGATCCATATCCGTAGCCGCCCAAGCCGTAACCACCGTACCCAAGGCCACCCAGGCCATAACCGCCTAAGCCGTAGCCACCGTATCCAAGGCCGCCATATCCCATGCCACCATAGTAGGGATCATAATAAGATGATCCGAAGCCATAAGGATTGTAACCATAGCCATAGGGGCTATACATTGACCGCATGCCGAAGCCGAGACCAATGCTCAGACTTGAGCCATACCCCATACCGAATGGGCTGCCGTATCCCATTCCGAAAGGGCTGTAGCCCATACCATAGGGGCTGTAGCCGCCATAGTAGAAAGGATCGGTGTAGGCCATACCGTAGTAGCCGGTACCATAAGCAGCGCCTTGGTTAAAGCGGCGCATATTAGCGGCGTAGCTATAATTATCATCGTAATACTCGGCGCTGCTGGTGCTACCGGTAGTGGCACCATTGGCGTCGTTGTACTCCGGGTTGTCGTCGCCGGCAATAGGCTGTTGCCCGTTTTGCTGAGAAACGGCCGTATTGTAGGCCAACGCCTGCTGAGCAGAAGCGGTGAGTGTCGTTTGGTCCTTAGAGCTGTAGTATACCCCGTCGTTTTCCGTCGAGGTCACTAGGCCTGACGAGGTAGCGCAGCCACCCAGTGTAAGCAGCACAAAGGCCGGGAGAATAAGTGTGGAATATTTTTTCATGTCAGTAAGCAAAAGTAAGGAGGAAGAAAGTGGATATCAGATGAAATCCGGAAGCCAGAAACCGCGATATAGGCAGTTAAAAAGAAGCTTCAGTATTATAACGTAATTTGACCCCGAAACGGTGCCCGAAATAGCAGTCAATTGTTATTCCACTATTTCGGAATTTTTTTGCATTCCTTTTTCAAAGATACTCCAAAACATGAGCAAAAGTTTGCCTACGCGCAGCGAAGATTATTCTCTTTGGTACAACGAGTTAGTGAAACGCGCCGGTCTGGCGGAAAACTCGGCCGTACGCGGCTGCATGGTCATCAAACCCTACGGCTACGCCATCTGGGAAAAGATGCAGCAGACCCTGGATGGTATGTTTAAGCGTACGGGTCATCAGAATGCCTATTTCCCGCTGTTTGTGCCCAAAAGCCTGTTTGAGGCCGAGGAAAAAAACGCCGAAGGCTTTGCCAAGGAATGCGCCGTGGTGACGCACTACCGCTTGCAGTCGGACCCCGAACGGCCCGGCAAGCTGCGCGTCGACCCAAACGCTAAGTTGGAAGAAGAACTCATTGTGCGCCCTACCTCGGAGGCTATTATCTGGAGCACCTACAAAAACTGGGTGCAGAGCTACCGCGATTTGCCCCTACTCATCAACCAGTGGGCCAACGTAGTACGCTGGGAGATGCGCACGCGCCTATTCTTGCGCACGGCCGAATTCTTGTGGCAGGAAGGCCACACGGCCCACGCTACTGCCGAAGAAGCCCTTGCCGAAACCCGGCAGATGCTGGACGTGTACGCCGAATTTGCTGA
>Ga0210040_10006810_pt1 | contig 14078 bp, 4 predicted proteins | sample CryGeyCG12114_NA_FD_185462 | JGI IMG/M metagenome (GOLD analysis project Ga0210040, IMG submission 185462) | Groundwater microbial communities from aquifer - Crystal Geyser CG19_WC_8/21/14_NA (SPAdes) (version 2) | ecosystem: Environmental > Aquatic > Deep subsurface > Groundwater | place: USA... | reverse complement strand
GTATTCACGAGCACCGGGGTAACGGGGTATAAGGGTATTAGGGTAACTTTTCTCCATTTAAATACATTACAAAAAGTTACCCTAATACCCTTATACCCCGTTACCCCGGTGCTCGTGAATACCCCTAATATGTAAATACACAACAAATCTCACACTAGGAATAGCCTTAAAGCGCAGTCGAGTTGTGATAAAAAAATTTATGGCAACTAACCATATGAATCATATTCAGTCTTCAATAGCAAAAACCACTCTTACTTTATGTACAAGTAAGTAAATAGATATTATAAGTTTACTTTTAAAAGTGTTTGCGATTCATAAAATGCAAAAATGCAATCAACACATGCACCCGTTGGTTTTTGAAGGAGCCTATAGTTAATGGAATAGAGAGAGATTTTGATTACATAATATATATATTAGAAAAGCTATTCCTATACCTGTGGATTTGTTGTGCATTTCAGCCGTTACCTTCATGACTGAGAATTTGACATTTTATCGACATTTGATTTGATTTGACAATGATTGTTTTAGGGCATTGTTTAAAATTAGAGGCAGGCATAGTGTTTCTGCAGAATTTGTGAGCCGTCGTATTAATACCTTTGAAGCTATGAGACGGATAAATATGTACTCTTTACAAAAACGTGTAAGTATTCATAATAATGAAAATGTAAATAATATTGTAAATGAAATGACTGGGCAATTGAACCCAATGTTTTCGGAGTGGACTAGACTACTAAATGTATAAAAATTGACATGTAATGTACAACAAAACTATGGATCAAAGAATCTGCAATAAACGATCTTATTATTATTTTCGACATTTTTCTTACTCAAAATTTTGCATGTTTCGACATTATTAATTTCGATATTTTTCGTTTCGACGTTTTGACGAAGACGGTCACTGGTGAACACACAGCGTGAAATAGTACCAAAAGTACTTGAAGGTGAAACACTTTTCACACGCCTGCATGCATACTACATATCCTTGAACTTGAAAAAAATGTCAATTTGGCATCATCATACACAGATACATATGATAGCGATCTAAGATGATACTAAAATCCGGTGCTGCATACATTTACAATTGCTTGAGGCTGAAGCACATATCCTAATTTCGCATTGCTTCTTCCGCCAAACTATGACAAGTAAATATATGGAAATGACACCCAATTTTAGTTAGTTCTTACCAACTAATGTGCACCCCTGGGTTTCTAGAGTTTAGCAATTGCAGAAACCAAGTTTGCAAAAAATGTGATAGACAAGCATACTAATAACTAAAAGAGCCTCTATGGTTTTATGACCGCTAGAGCTCAACGTCTGCAGCAGTAACCCAAAGTGAATGAACAGAGCATTATATGAAGCTAACCTTTTTATAGTAAGATGCTAGTCGCTAGTGTAAAAGGGTAGTAGCCAGAGCATTAAAAGGATAGGAAAAAAAATCGTCGTTGCATTTGGTCACTGTCTGGGATTTGAAGATTGGAGCCATTTTTTGGACCACCCTGTAGCCAATGAATATAGTGTTTGACTGAAATGGAGGACCTTGGTTCGTTCGTTGTTTGCTCATCAGATTTTCACATTGATCTTTTTGAAGGTTTTTGAGGAGTCTAAAATTCGTCTTGTGTTTTAATTATAATCTAACTGCTAAGTATAGTTTCGTTAGAATTGCCACTCACGAGTGTTATTTTCACAAAGTTTTGTTGCATTTCCAACGATAATGTTAGTAATCAGAGATCGTTAACGATTAAGTAGCATTGTCGAGTAGAGAGTTTCGCAACGAACAAAGAAAACTCATTTTGATGAACTAATCTTTGGTTTTCAACTCTGTTTCGTTAGGTTATTATCAAAGTAAGTGTGAAGTATTTTAATTTTTGGATTGTTTTATATATTTTGCTAGTTTACAATGGTTAATAGAGTGTAGGAGAATAACAAATTGAGATTTTAAAATTTATCGATGAATACTTAATTCGTTAGAAGTTGTTTACTAATGGTAGTATTTATTGATCTTTTACAGTTGGTGTCGACTGGTGCCCAGCCCATAATATTCATATTACGGTGGAATAAAAGATTCAATATAATCTGTTAACTAAAAGACTAAAAAAGGTAAAGAAAGGGTAGGTTGCAAAAGTAGTAAAGATAGTTGGCAAGAAGACTTCCTTTTCTTCATCCCCTGGATTGTCGTTTCGCCGTTAGGTTTTCCCGGACTGAACTCAAATGGCTGAACCGCAGTCAGCTTTACTTCTTCGTAAACAACTTGCAGGTGTGGGAATTTTAATATTCCAGTTTAATTTTAACTTATTGTGAAATAAAGTTTCAAGTAGGGATGGTCGCATTTGGGAGGTTGTGTGTGAGACTCGGATTGATGATCGAGTATTTTCATTAGACTATGTTGTAGAAATGAAATGAGTGCTTACTATGAGCAGCATCTTTTGAAGAAAGACACTTCAAACATTTCGATCTCTGTTTTTTAGCTCAACTGGGCGTGTTTCTTGTGTTCTGTATGAAATCGCTACAAAGTAGGTAGTTAGCTGACGTATCGGACTATCCTTAATATATAAGGATGAATTATCTCCTAGTATTTATTTAAATTGAAAATCCATTCGTAAATCTGGTCGTTTTCGACTGACATTTATTTTATTCTTAGTGATCAAGTTTTAACTTTCGGATATACTGGTACTGGTCTTGTGTCTTACATTTTCCATTGTTTTAGTTTTGGAAATAATTGCCGCTTCTTCAATCACTGTCATTATAAGTTGGTTTGAAGTTTGTTAAATTGCCATGTCCATCAAGAGTTGCATTGTGTATCAATGGGTAGTGGTTCAAAACACTCAAAACAGAGAAGTGAAGTTATGAAGTGATATTGATACTGAATTTTAATTCGTTTGTATATAAAGATCATTCGTAGTTATTATTGTTACTTCTAGTTTGGTGTTCTGGTGTTCCATACTTCTCGACATTACATGCTTGAACACTAAACACTATTACTGAATCCAACCAGAGTATGAATAATTTGAACTTATTGTTTTCAGAACTGAATAAGAATCCTGTGGAAGGTTTCTCCGCTGGATTGATAGATGATAATGATATTTACAAATGGGAAGTCCTGATTATCGGTCCTCCCGATACTTTGTAGTAAGTGAAAAACTTTATTGTATTCAGACTGTACTCCCTTCCTTGCCGGAGATTTTCTGACCATGCCGTACAGTGCTTAATTAATGTGGCCTTTATTTGCAGCGAGGGCGGTTTTTTTAAGGCTCATTTATATTTCCCTAAGGAGTATCCATTGCGTCCTCCAAAGATGCGATTTATCACAGAAATATGGCACCCTAATAGTACGTGACTTTCAAATGAGTATGGCACAAGCATCTTTAAGTGACTGATCTTATTTATTAGACACGTTTTTTTTGCTGTGTAGTTGACAAGCTTGGTGATGTTTGTATTTCAATATTGCACGAACCCGGTGATGATAAATGGGGCTACGAAAAAGCTTCAGAACGCTGGCTTCCAGTACATACTGTGGAGACAATTCTCATATCAGTTATTTCGATGCTAGCTGATCCTAATGATGAAAGCGCAGCAAATGTCGACGCTGCTGTAAGTGAAGTCTTAATTTTTTTCTTCATTTTCTTGAATATTATAGAACGTCTGGAATAATCATTACCGAAATTGAAACTATGTCTTCAATTGTATTTATAATGCATTTTTATTTAATTCCTTGCAGAAAGAGTGGCGTGAAAATTACGTAGAATTTAAAAAGAAAGTTGCTCGTTGTGTACGAAGAAGTCAAGAAGAATGTAAGTAATTCACTTATCCATTATTATTTTCAGTTGGCTAGACAATTCTTACTATTATTTCGTTTTGCAATGTTTATGTTTACTCTTTAATTTCATGTTCAAGTGTTCTAAACTGATCACTTGCCTGCGTTCCTGACTCTTGAATCAAAATCTAAAGCAGCTCATGTTTCTCCTTCAACTTCATTCTCCTTTAAACCTTGTAATTTATTCTCATCATTGGCGGTGATACATATTTTAGTTCAAATTATTTCGTTTTACCCTGCTCTTTCTTATTCTCATTTCCTTAATGCCTAGCTTTTGCGGTTTTGTATAAAATACATTAATACAAGATGCATGAATAATAAATAAAACTGTATGATCAATATTGTTAAAACTCCCAAGTTAGGAATAAAGTTTTGTAATGTTTTATTTTCTAAAAAATGTGTTTTTTAATACTTTCGAATGACACTTACCTCTAACTGTACACATTGTATTTCGTTTTTGATTTCGTATACTTAAGCAACGTTTCCCTCCCTAAAGTCTTCATTCTTCGCCGTCGAATCTTTTAGTCTGTGATTTCGGTATTGCCTTTGGCTGATATTTATTGGGATGGTCTTATGCCTCCTCATTTGTCATTTGTGCGTCAGGGTGTACTTTAAAAACTTTTGTAAAGTTTTAGTTAACAAATCAGTAGGAGCATGTTGAAAGTAAATATTTGGTAATTAGCTTGACTAGCTTGTAAATTTGTTTCTAATCCCTGATCTTTCTTATAATCACTGACTAAACTAAAGCAATGATTACATGTATGATCAAATCGCACATGAATTGATTTGAGGGAATACTTTAGTCCCGATAGCTTCATCTCACAATTTATTTTGATAATTTGTAGATTGATCTGATTTTGCCCCACATCCAAGTTTTTTCCATTCGCTGTTTCCCTTTATACTAAACACGAATGTTGTATTCTCATCATTAAACAATGTGCTGTTCTGTTGTTTCAGAGCAACTTATTACTGTCAATTAAAAGACGAAACCAATATCCTGTCTACATGAATCTTTTTGGTGTTTAAATTGGCCCTTACCCGCACCATCTGGAAAATACTGAACGACTGCAATATTTTAGCTGGGTTCAACTCTTTAATTTTTTCTACACCATTAAATTATACTTTTTTTTGTACGGTTATATGTAATCTGTTGATATTTATTCAATGTCAATTCGAAGACATTGGAGAGGTCAAAAACTATGCATGCCTCTGGTATGCGAGAGTTGTCGTGCATTGTTATTGTTAGATTAAAATGTATTCATATTATATTTGGCCACTTGATTCTCACTTTCAGTTGTAAGATTTGCTGTCGTCAAAACTAACTCGTTTGTATCAAGAGCAATATTTTTAGTAACATTTTCATCTAAACGAGCGAGTCGATACCACTTACTAACCTACTCATTCATTAAAGCATTGATTGTATCCCTGCTAACCAATTTTGTCATGTAACAACGCCAATTTACGGATTCACGTAACATTCAGCTGGTTTGTATTATTACATGGTAAAGGATTCGATTGTCGATTTTATTCTCACATAAATTCAGTTTCCCAAATGTTACAGTACAGTGAGTTTTAATGTGAGTGTACTAAAAGAGATATTTAATCGCATTCTCGCAGAGCGCATGCATGATTGTTGGCATGAGAGAATTTGATAAAAAATAAGCTAATACAATTATCTCCTCTGGTATGCATTTAGTTAATGTGTCACTTAAATGTTAAATCTTAAGTTTTCCTCTTCCTTCTTATGTGTTTATAGAACCATAGACTCTTCTGTTAGCATTCTTTTGTAGTTGTACAGTTTTGACCACTGGTCCCTAAAATTCAGAGCCGGTGTCTCCTATGATCTTCTATAAAAATGCTAAAATATGCATGTAATAAATTTTTTAAAATTCTTGCTGTCCATTTGAAGGATCATCTGGGACAATGGTTCGCAAAGAGCTCTGTATAATTTCCTTTTTTGTGATACAAATGCAGTACAGGAAATTATTTTTTCGCGAATGTTTATAAGTTCATGTATCCTAGTTTAAATAAAGTAACCAAACCACACGAGCCACCGAATAAATGCGATGTGTGAGAGTGTCTGGGTACAGGCAACAGTTAAAAGTTTAGAATAATTTAATTTTCATGCACAGAATGATGAACTGATTAGGTGACTTAAAGAAACTCACTTGTGCATAAAAGTTATTGTTATAAGGGTGATCTAGCAATAAGCTGGTCGAGTAACTTGAATGGTCCATCTCAACTTGGATTAAATATTATTAATTATACACAACCAGTACTAACTGAGTTTATGCATCAATCGAGTTAGTTGAAGGCAGTAATTAATATGATGATCTGGGTTCTTTTTATAATGAGAAAATGTAATAAAATGCCTTGAAAATATGGATTTTTGGGGTCATTCCATCTATAAGCGATTCTTTATCATGAAACAAATACTTTGCATGTACCTCCGTCAGCTTACATTGCAAGTAGATGAAAAATTATTTTTTAAGGTTACCCACACAAGTTGATAGTTATAGTAATCTCAGCTTGAAGAAATGTTTTATTCAGATTTTTTGGATACCTTTGGTACACCAATATTTCTTAAAAGATTGACTTTTACTGGGAAATTATAACTTTGAAGTCTGAAGTACACCTTTTCGTTCATTGCATTGACTTATACTATATTTATACTATAAGTGTAAGTGTATACACAGTATAAATCATTCTTAGACGTTCAAAATAATGAAAACAATTAAGGTACGCTTTTGTCCTATGAATAACATACATAAAGTTTCCGTTCATGGATTTGTATTTCATCGGCACTTGAAATTGGATAACAATTACTGGCTTAGTTAATATGAAAAACCTGAAAGTTTAATGCAACATGAGGATGTCCGATTTTAATTTCGTTGACAAGTTTGACTTGCTCGCATAAGAAACTCAGTCAGGTATGATAATCGTCACTGTCAGATAATATAGACTAAAAGAACAAATACAATTTTCCTAATAATAGTAAGTTGTTGTCGAGTTCTCCCCGAAAATATATTCACAGTACAAATTATGAAATAATGACTACAATTTCACACCAAAACTAACATTATTTTTCACTACTACCATGCAAGCATGGATGCCAATAAAACATGAATAAAATTAGTTAGCTATGCTTACTGCAATTCTAAATATAATGATACATGATGAGTAAATAAGATTAGCTGGGTTGATATGAGATCTCTGCATGCAAATATTCTACACCAAGTTCACTCAGCTTGCTTATGTATGTCCCAGTCCCAGATAGTCATCTGTTTGTATTTATAGAAAAAAACATTTCTTACATTCTAGTGTGTGGCATAGGAATTTTGTAAAGGACGAGGATATAACACTTAAAATATATTAATCGTCTTACAGTATTATTGGATTTCAAAATTGGACAAGTCTAACATACTAAAAAAGGAGAGCTACCATATCACATGCGCCGTCCTTTTCTTAACTTGGTAATTGTAATACAGCTCAACATTGTTTTCACTTTCCAGCACCATCAATAGTTTAGAATACATATTGTTCAAGTCATTACTTTCGATTGGAAAAACGATAATCAACTGGAAGGAACATTATGTATCTAGTACATTACATATAAATTATTCGCGTCCATCTCATCCTAATTGTCATTAGAATCAATCAGCACGTTAAAGACAAAAAGGTCTATCAATCATGAGCTAGATTTGACTTGAGTTTGTTAGTTAGTTGTAGTCGAGTTCAAGCAATTATTATTCAACAACATCACATGCACAATTTGCATTGCATATGTGAATAGCACCTTGTTTGAAATGTGTAGTGTATCATGTACAAATTATTGTTACCAGTAGACTGAATATTTGAAAGGTTTATTATGTTTTTATGGCTCCATAATGATTAAAACTAGTTAGTTAGTTAGTTAGTGCGTCACCATTTCAGTCACAACTGACATCACCTCGATTCCCCTTATATTAGACTCTGCTCTACTATCATATGGTCTTTTCACTTTTTCAACAACGGTTGACTCTCGCCAGCGAGTTGCTGCTGCTGCTCCGTAGAAGAAGATCCAGAAGGTAGATATGGCTGATGAGATGAAGAAGATGATGAGGGTACTTCAGCAGATAAACCACTCCCACTGGACTGAGTAGTGACACAAGTCTCAAAGTCTTTTTTGCCAGGAGCGTCCGTGGTGCTACTACTACTAATAGGCGAAGATGTGAAAAAAGGAAGTGTTTTTGTTGCCGAAGACAATTTTCTTCTAATACTTGAGGAGGCACTTGATGAAGCTGCAGTTCCTTTTGGCTCCAGTTCACTTCGGTTTTCCATTTCGAAAGTTTCTGCACTGTGCTGCTCCAAGTGCCTATGGTCTACTTCTTGGAAACCTTTGAGTTGAGATTTTGAGCCACCTCCAGTAGTCAACTGCTTTACTAAACTAAATTTTGAGAGAATAGCTGTCTTGGACTGTGTCAACTTGGAAGAAATTATTGCGCCAGCGCTTTCTCTGCGACGAGTATTTGATCCCATCGTCCCTCCTGGAACCCCCGACTCACACAAACTCGTTTGCCTTTGCACCACAGACCGTTTGCGTGCAAAAATCAGCTCTTGCAAATCCTTATGTTCTCCTGGGCTTAGTCTAGGGGCTCCAGCATGTACTCTTGTGCCTCCCGAGGTAGTCCCAACTGCCCCAGCCCCACTGCTTCCAGACATGAACTCAGGGATTTGTGCAGCGTGTCCCAATGTCAAAGAAGATCTTCGAAATCGTCCCCCTCCCTCATCACAGCTCCGACCTGCTTTTTTTCGAAATGAGAGTCGTTTTCCCTTTTGTGTCCCCAAGGCAGCATGAGCAGGCTCACATGCCTCCACGCTGTATGCTTTGTACAATGCAGTCACTTGTTGGCACTTGGACTCTAATAAGGATTCAATCATATCCAATTCTGAAGGGGATAACGATCCTTGTGAAACGACACTTTGCATTTCAGAAATTTCCTCTTCTAATTCTCGAAATTTTAAGGCTTTTTGCTCATCTTGTTTTTTCTCCTCTCTTCGCTCCATCTCCTGTGCAAGCATTTGAACTTCCCAGTTTCGATTATCTAGTTCTTCCGGAGAATCCGAAGACTCGTCATCATCCTCATCGTCATCGTCATCCTCCTCTTCTTCCTTAGGTACTTTGCTTACCTCATGTTCTTCCTCTGAGGAGGATAAAGGCACTTGCTCTGGAACCAGTTGTATAGCTTCACTGTCAGCTGCTGCTTGGGAGGTGGGAACTTGCTCATTCTCCTCAACAGAGGACGCGGACGAGTCTTCTGATGAGCTCACTCCAATCTCTACAGCCACGTCTCCTCCTAAGCCCAGGGTAGTTAACCCTTTGGACCCATTTGGTGGTGGCAACGAGTCTCGGTCTCGATGGAACTCCAATTGCCATGGCTCCGGGGTCAACTCTTGCATTTCCACCATCTCCTTTTGTGCGTGTTGAGACCAACCGCCGTCTGATGAGATGCTACTTCTGCGTCTCACGTGAGTAGCAATGTTCCCCATGTCATCAAATGGACGCTCTTCTCGCTCAAAAACATCGTCTTCATAGTCCTGATTGCTGATTACAGTGTCTATGGAGTCGCCTCTCCCGAAGAGAAATGATGTGCGACTGGGAAGTCGAGGTCGATGGGTAGCACTGGGATCAGGAGAGAGTTGAGTATAATTGACATTTGTAGGAGTGCTTTGATCCCAGGACAATAGTTGGTCTGCAAATTGTTGACCAGTTCTATTATTGTCAAATAGAGAGGATGAATCTGTACCATTATTTTGCTCCAGCTCTTGGATACGTTGTTGGAGTAAAGATATGATGTCATCCCTTTGGCGAACTTCGTGCTCCAGGGAATAGAACTGGTCTTGAAATTTTGATTGGATTTCATCGATTCGTGATTGAATTATTGTTTTAATCCCAAGGAAGACGGAAGCTATGCATTCTTCTTGAGCAGAGCGAAGTTCTTCCATTGTTTTTGGCTCAGATGGGACGATTTCATCTACAGATCCTTTGGGCACTACATCATGTGTCAGTTTTCTCATGTTCTGTAATGAAAGAATAGACAAATCATTCTCCAACCCTCTTGTTGCAATTTTTTTGCCACACATATAATATATGTATTATCCTCTTAGCTCCCGCTACAGAGTAAAGATTCAAATGTTTAACTGACTAACCATAAAAAGGAGCAGTTTGGCTACATTAAATGTATGTAGTCAGTGTACGTGATAAAAAAATGCTGCATTACAACTGCAAACTACCAGCACCAGCTTTCCTTGTGTTATGAGGAGTAAACGATACCCACAAAATTACGAGTCTGGGAATTACAGGGATAATACTACCAACTCCCGTTATAAAAAGGAAGGGAAATCTTTACTCTAGTAATCCTGTCTAATTCAATGACATGGATGAAAGCACCAAAATGTACGCCACTTTTCTCTATTTGTTTCCCAACTGGTGCATTTCTTACCCCACTTTGTGCATATGAAAAAAAACTTTTTATGTTGCCACCCAGCCACGATGTGCTCTCTTTTTGCTTGGACAGTATTATGACTGACGTTGGGTTTGCTCCGTCATTATAGGTTGAAATAAGCCGGACTAAAAAAGTCTACGAAAGTGCATCTCGTAAATTTTTATTGTCAACCATGATATTTGTTACTGCATGGGTGATCCCCTTTCATACGGTGTTATGAGTGCATTCCCTTTTCCTGTAATGTCCCATATTCCATATTGGACTACAAGTACAGCCGTAACTAATCTTGTTACCTAATCCTATCCAATACAACATTTGTTTTGCTCATAACTACATTGATTATACCGAGTGAGTCAAAGTGTCAGTCTCCGAAATTCTTTAACCATGAACACTAACTAAAAGTACGCCACCTCACTATACGAAACTAAAATTCCATACGCTGTAATTCTGAGACACGGCAATGTTTTCCCCCATATATCTACCATTTGTATATGCAATTTTTAATTTTCTCTCCGATGGACAGTGTAGCTAACTAAAAAATAATTTCCATCCTATCTACTGGACAATTCAAACCCACAAAACATAGTGATTTCTTTAATTCCTAAAAATTGGCCCACATTTCTGTTTTCAGAACAAGAACCTCACCTCGGTTGATGCTTGCTCTTCAGTTGCCACCAATGGTGTCCCTTTAGACTGTATGTCACCATCTGCATTATGTTGATCCCCTTGCTCTACTTTCTTGACCTCATCTTCAGGACGTTCCAGCTCAGAAGAGCTTACATTCACAGTCTGCCTATGAAAAGTGACATTTTTTGAGAACTTCCTATGCCTAGCTGCATATCCTTCAATAGTTGGAGCACGTAACAACTGTTCCTCCCTAGGATGTCTTCTCCTCGTTGGACTAGGACTTTTGCTTTTAGCCTCTTCCGCTTGGGTTTTCACTAATAAATTGGCCTCATCAGTCCCCTTGTCCTCAGTCCCATTAGGTCTCAATCCCTCCGCATCTCCCTGGGGTGACGACTCGGCTAATCGTTTGAGTATACTTTTTAAATTTCGTCGCTCGGGGGTTTCATTGCTCTCATGCTCAGGAGACAACCTACTAGACGCAGATGAAGACTCAGTGGAAGGTGCTGAAGATTCCTCTCCAGAGGAAGACGTCCCTAGTTTATTGCTACTACCACTACTCGTGGCACCATTATTGCCTTTGCACCTGCTCCGTCTTCTCTTCTTACTCTTACGTCTTTTGGAAATATTCGAACCACTGCTGGCCACACTCCCTCCCCCACTCGTGGAATCTATCGTAGTAATTGTGGTGCGAACTGTGCTTGTTGCTTCAGATGTGCATACGATGGTTGTACTCTCAGTCTCAGCTGTGCGAAGACAAACTATAGCTGATGTGGCCGCTGTCTTTCCAATTTGTGCACAAGGTTTGGACACGATGGAAGAACTGCTCACAGGCCCTTCTTCACATTTATTTACCACCACACTTGGCGCCTCTCCAATATAGAATGGGGATGCTTGAGCACTGGAAAAAGTGATCCCAGTAATACCAGAGCCACTACTTTGACTTGGGTCTACCAACCCTTCCCGTGAGTTATGTTCCCGACTTGATTGAGTGCGACGCCCTAAGTGAACAGCATGTAACAGGCCCGTATCAATTTCAGGCTGCAGCAGCCGACTATAGACTTCCGCGTGAGCTGCAGCCGATTCATTGGAACCTTCACTAGTGCTTCGAGTAAGTACCGAACTGCTCGTCTTATTCATAAGAATTTGAGCAATTTTTTGCCGCTCGTTCAGGATTTGTAGCTTCTTCACAAATGGAAGCCTGGAAAACTCGGGAGAAAGATCATCCACCGACCCATATGTTTTCTGTCGAAGTCTTAGCGCGCCAGGTCTGTTGTGACAAGGAATGCTTCGGCTAAAATTACTACTGCCACTTGGCGGGGAAGTGGTAGAATCAGTGCCTATATCTGAGGATTCTGCTTTAGAGAAAGGTTTTTCAATCACAGTAGTCTGACTACCACTCGTTTCAGTAGATAACGTGTCACTGAATGCTTCCGCCATTTGAGTCCTAGTAGTAGATGTAGTGGCAATGGATGGAGGACTTGTGCTCCTCCTCAAAGGGGGAGAAAATGTGACACGACCTGAAAGTAAACTGAAAGATGTGGGCGAAGAGACTGATGATCCAGAATCCATGGAAGATACACTTTCGCGAGCAGATAATCGCCCTTGAATTCTTTCCCCGGGCACTATTGCAACGGGGCCGGTTCCGACTTTTCTTGGTGGGGGCTCCACGGTGACCAACCCGGTTTGATGAACACTTCCATTCCCTTCTATGGAGGCTCCCAATAAAGAATGTCTCATGGCGTCCCTTTCTTCTTGTACTTTTCGTTCTCGCTCTTCCTTTTGACGCAATAGTCGAAGTCTTTGCATGAGAGGCAGACCAGCACCAATAACTTCTGGTTCCGGCTCGGGAGGCGCTGGAACTTGTTTTTGAGTGGCGGATAAGAGAACTCGTTTCATCAAGGCTTGGGCAGCGGATTTTCCACCACCATCAGTAGAGTCGAGTAGACCCCGAGTTTTTAATGGGGAAGACCCAGAAGGGGATGTGGATGTCGATGGCTCCCGTTCATCACTCTTCACAGTATGCATTCGTTTGAGCACGCCTCGAGTATGGGGCAATATGCTAGCTAAGCTTTCTTTACGACTACGGCCTTCACCATTGACTCCGTCTTTGGATTCTGGTTCGCTTGAGTCATCTCTGCAGACAAACATAAATTTCAATTAGTTAGTATCTACTGCCCTGTACATTAGTTTGAATGTTTTTTGTCATGCTGGATTGAATTCTGTTCGCAACACATCAAATGGCTTTAGATACGCAGTTGTGCAGTGAGAAAATGAGCAAATGCCAAATAAATTGGGGGCCTGTTGTTGTGCCAGAGTGGACTACACTTGCATCTTGAGTTCAATGTTGCAAAGGCGGTTCTTAAGGATAAAGAGTCATGAATACTCGTCTGTTCGTAGATATTAGAAACGAAAAAAAGTGCGGTAACTACATTTTTTAGTTTTCGTTCACATTCACAAGCATTACACGGGATAGTAGTATTACTACTGTAGTATAAAAACGGAGTCAGTAAAAACAAGCAAGTCCGTATCTGGAATCAATTCTGATGGCCTGACTGAAAAGTCTTAAACAAGCAAATTAATCCGATGGAAAGATTTTTTCTTATTCTTTTATTGTTTTACATAAGCTTATAAATGTAAACAACATTGAAAAAATTAGAAACCCCAGAGCCCACACAAATTGCATTATGAGCCATAAATGCTTTTTTTTGCTTTTATCTACACATGTACCAACTCAAAGTGTCCATCTAAATGTTAAATATTCGAATCCAAAGGGAATGAGGGAATTTCAATCATCAATCGAATTTTCCATGAAGTCAGTACCCATAAAATTAACCATGAATTACTGTATCAAGCAAGACACTGCTACAAGTATAAGTAAATGTTTTGCTTATATAAGTGAAAAGTTATTCGGCTGTGGTTAATTTTCGGAGTATATATATTTCAGTTAGTTATAACTGTACTAACAAATTCAACAAATGATCATTTAAGTTTATTTAAACAAAAATAAACACAATTGTTAAGAATATCGAAATATATAAGGGTGTGAAATACTTTTTATCGCTGATATGAAATTTTGTGTGGGCTCTGGGGTTTCTAATTTTTTTCAATGTTGTTTACATTTATAAGCTTATGTAAAACAATAAAAGAATAAGAAA